>BNJU01001585.1_pt1 | contig 80142 bp, 97 predicted proteins | sample 8539281 | NCBI WGS metagenome assembly BNJU01 (sample SAMD00202456, study PRJDB9452) | human saliva metagenome | isolation source: human saliva | place: Japan
TTTGTAGTTCTGGTCTACATCCTCAACCTCGATGTGGAGAATGATCCCTGACTGAAAATTTTCCAAAGGAAGCAAATGATTTTGGGACAACATGAGGCAGTGACTGCCAATCGTGAACTGAGCAAAACCCTCGTCAACATAGTCTGCCTTTTTATCCAAAATACGCTCCAAGTCAGCACAGACTTGTGGAACGTTTGAAACGATAATATCTAATTGATTTAAATTCATTGACTATTCTCCATAAAAAGACCGGATTGCTCCGGTCTTTTCAAGTTCCGCTCTAAGAAAATCAAAGAATAAACAAGGAATCGAACCGCAGGCAGTACTGAAGTACGGCAAGGTGAAGATAACACACAGTTTACATTTGATTTTCGACGAGAGGAATTATTTAATTGCGCGTGATTGCAATCCTTCTTCTTCCAAGAAGAGGCGGAATGGTACGAGTTCTTCTGCTTCGTATTTTTCCTTGAAGGCTTTGATTGCTTCTTCTGAGTGAAGTTTTGGATCAAGCTCAAGTACTTCTACTGGAAGTGGACGGTGTTGAGTGATGCGAGCATCGATAACAACTGTCTTACCTTCTTTGTTCAATTTCACAGCTTCTGCAACGACTGCATCGATGTCTTCGATACGGTCAACTGTAAATCCAACAGCTCCTTGAGCTTCAGCGATTTTCGCATAGTCAGCATTAGGGAAGTCACAACCAAACAAGTGTTTGTTTGTGTCTTCGTATTTGTCCTTGATGAAGGCATATTTACCATTTGAGAAGACAAGGTTGATAACTGGAAGGTCGTATTGAACGTTTGTGATAACGTCTGGGTAGCACATGTTGAATGCACCGTCACCCATGATGTTCCATACTTGGCGATCTGGATTGTCTTTCTTAGCAGCGATACCACCAGGAAGGGCAATACCCATTGTCGCAAAGAGTGGAGATGTACGCCACATGTTCTTAGTGTCATGTGAAGGTGACGAGTAGATGTTTGAGTAGTGTCACCTACGTCGATTGAGTAGATAGCGTCTTGATCAGCATGTTTGTTGATTGCATTGTAAACTTGATACAATTGCAATTCACCCTCAGTTTTACCTTCGAGTTTGTTCATGTAATCACGCCAGTTTTGATTGTTCTTCACGTTTGCACGCCACCATGGAGTAGATTCTACTGGGTTTACTTTGTCAAGGATTGCTTTAGCTGCTTGACCTGCGTCACCAAGGATAGAAGCGTCAAGGGCATGGCGTTTACCAAGTTTGTAAGGGTCGATATCGACTTGGATGAATTTTTCAGTGTTCTTGAATGCTTCGTAAACTTCAGCAAATGGGAAGTTTGAACCAAGGAAAAGAACTGTGTCTGCTTCAAAGACCACTTCGTTGGCTGGTTTCCAACCAACACGGTAAGCAGAACCTGTCAAACCTTCATAGTTCCATTCGAAAGCTTCAAAGTTTTTACCAGTTGTGATGATTGGTGCTTTGATTTTACGTGACAATTCAGTGATCACTTCACCAGCTTTAACACCACCGTAACCAGCGTAGATCACTGGACGTTCAGCATTGTTCAAGATTTCAACTGCTTTGTTGATTTCAACTTCGTTCAAGGCAGGAGCGATGAATGAGCGCTCGTATGAACCTGAACCGTAGTATGAGTTTTCGTCAATTTCTTGGAAACCAAAGTTTACTGGAATTTCAACGACAGCTGGACCTTTTTTAGAAACGGCAGCACGGCAAGCTTCGTCAATCACTTTTGGCAATTGCTCTGCGTAAGCGACACGTTTGTTGTAAACAGCGATACCGTTGTACATTGGGTTTTGGTTCAATTCTTGGAAGGCATCCATGTTCAATTCGTTAACTGGACGTGATCCAAGGATAGCAAGGAATGGAGTGTTATCCATAGCTGCATCGTAAACACCGTTGATCAAGTGAGTTGCACCTGGTCCACCTGAACCAACTGCAACACCGATAGATCCGCCAAATTTAGCTTGCATAACCGCTGCAAGAGCACCTGTTTCTTCGTGGCGAACTTGCAAGAAACGGATATCTTTGTCTTCAGCCAAAGCGTCCATCAATGAGCTAAGTGTTCCTGATGGGATACCGTAGATTGTGTCTACGCCCCATGTCTTCAATACGTTGAGCATTGCTGCAGATGCAGTAATTTTCCCTTGAGTCATAAGAATAACTCTCCTTCAATAAATTAAATTTTCAGTTATTGAAAACATTTCCATTTGTGAATGAAAACGCTTCAAGAAACTTTACTATATCAATTTACCATGTTTTTTCTCACTTGTATAAGAATATGCTCAGAGATGCTCAATCCCTATTACATAACAGATGCTCTTTTTTGAGAAAATTTCACAAACTATAGTAGAATAGGATATTTTATTATAATTTGCATGCACCTCTAAGACTTGTAGCTGTAGGAAATCGAACAAAAAGAGGCTGGGACAAAAGTCCTAGCCTCTTAATTGTTTTTGGATTGTCGAGCAAGACGCAGTGGTTGAGTGGGCTCTACTACATTGATTTCATTAGCTTTTACAGCCCTACTCAAATGTGCGGAGGTGAGACGACGAAATCGAATTCTAACGAATTACCGATTTCTGTCCCACTCTCTTTTTGTTTCATTTAATCAATTTTCTCAACATTGAGAAGCAGCGAGCTAGTCAAAACAGACAAAGAACTAAGGGCCATAGCAAGACCTGCTAGTTCTGGATTGAGGGTCAATCCCAGTCCTACAAAGACTCCAGCAGCAATTGGAATCCCAAGGATATTGTAGATAGAGGCCCAGAAGAGATTGAGTAAGATCCTGCGGAAGGTCTTTTGACTCATGTCAAAGGCGCGCACAACGCCAAGTAAATCATTTTGCGTGAGCACGATGCCACCGGACTCGATCGCAATATCCGTTCCAGATCCCATAGCGATCCCCACATCCGCGATCGAGAGAGCTGGAGCATCATTGATCCCATCTCCAACAAAGGCGACCTTGCTAGCTTCTTGCAGTTTTTGGATGGCGCTAGCTTTTTCTTGAGGAAGGACATCAGCAATGACGGTGTCAATTCCCACTTGCTTAGCAATAGCTTGAGCCACCCGTTCATTATCCCCCGTTAACATGACCGTTTTCAAGCCCCGTTCTTTGAGCTTTTTGATCGCTTCTTTTGAGCTGGCCTTCGGAGCATCTTGAATGGCAATCAAGCCAATCACTTGCCCATCCACAGACAAACTGATCACTGTTTTTGGCCTGCTCTTGCAACTCTACCATCCGTTTTTTTCAAGCTCCGGATCCATCGCTGTCCCGTCATGAAGTTTGCCATTTCCCAAGGTCACCAACTGCTGGTCGATCTGACCTTGGACCCCTTTTTCCTTCAATCGCTTGGAAGTTTTTCCACAGGGAATAACACCAAACCTTTTTCTTCTGCTTGGGATAACACCGCTTGGGCTAGTGGATGTTCTGAAAAAGTTTCAAGACTAGCAGCCAGTGTCAAGACACGCGCTTCATCTCCTACAACATCGGTTACAAGTGGTTGGCCAATGGTAATAGTCCCTGTCTTATCAAACACAACGGTTTGAATCTTTTGCACTTCTTGAAGAACTGTTCCATTTTTTTAATCAGAACCCCATCTTGGCACTACGGCCGGTTCCGACCATCAGGGCTGTTGGGGTTGCTAAACCAAGGGCACAAGGACAGGCAATAATGAGGACAGAGACTGCATAGAGCATGGCCTCTTGAAGCGACGCGCCCAGAAGCACGGACCAAACCCAGAAAGTCGCAATGGCCAAAATCGTCACCACTGGAACAAAGATACCTGAAATCTTATCCGTCAAATCTTGAATAGGAGCACGACTGGATTGGGCCATTTTGACAAAGTCCACAATTTGAGATAAGAGGGTCTCACTACCGACTTTTTCAGCCTTAAAGAGAATGGTCCCATTGCTGTTGATAGTGGAGCCGATAACTGCATCACCAACTGATTTTTCCCACAGGCAAGCTTTCACCTGTCACCATCGACTCATCAATGGTCGTACTTCCTTCTACAATCGTCCCATCAACCGCAATCTTTTCCCCAGGACGGACCCGAATCAAGTCATCAATTTGGATATCTTCCGCCGCCACCTCAACATAGTTCCCATCACGGAGAACTTGAGCCGTTTTTGCCTGCAAATCCAACAACTTTTCCACAGCCTCGGAGGCATTGTTACGCATCCGTTCTTCAAAGATTTGCCCTAAGAGGATAAAGAAGATGATAAAACCCGCAGCCTCAAAGTATACTGGCTGACCAGTAAAAAGGGCAAATACACTATAGACATAGGCTACCAGGGTTCCAAGAGCTACCAAGGTATCCATATTGGAATGGTGCTTCTTAAATGAGGCCCAGGCACTCTTGATAAAAGGAACTCCTGCTACCAACATGATCGGCGTTGTAGCTAGAAAAGTCCCCCAGCGACTGACTGTATGGGATACAAATCCTGCCATCATCCCGATCATCAAGATCAATAAGGGAAGGGTAAAGATACTAGTAATCCAAAAGCGACCCAGTAAACCTAAGACACGACGGCTTTTTTCCACAACCGTGTAGGAACCCTTTTGCATCTTCATTCCACATGAAAACTCGAAGTCCCCTGTTTCTGTCGGGGTAAAGGATATCACCTTATCCACACCGACTTCCAAAGGCTCTAAAATCCCCTGATCTTCAAACAAAATTTCCTTGTAACAGCCGGAAGGATTGACCCGATGGAAGGTGATTTCAGCAGGGATCCCTTTTTGAAGTTGAAATTCCTTTGGACTATAGCCTTTTTTTCTGCTGTAATACGGATCTTTTGCACTCCGTTTTCCACAACTGCTTTTTTTGTTTTTTTCTACCATACCTACTCCTTTATTCCACAATCATGTGACCATGCATCATGTTCATTCCACATGAATACCCATATTCGCCCGCTTTTTCTGGCGTAATTTCAATGACATGTTTTTCACCTAAAGGCAAATCTTCATGAACGCCAAAATCTGGAAAGATCACTTGAGCCAGACATGAAGATGGATCCTTGCGATTAAAGATGATCCGGGCTGGAACATTCTTTTTCAGGACAATGGTTTCAGGCGAATAGCCCCCCATGACTTCGACTTCAATTTCTTGATAACCTGATTTCTGACGAGCGTGGCCGCTTACCTTTTCATGCTCTGCAAAGAACCACCAAGCAATAAAAGCAACCACAAGTAAACAAACAATACTAATCAACAATCCAAACATGGAATTTCCTTCTTTCTATTACATACAATTGCAAGGGACTGTTTCGACAGCCTCTGCTTTCTTTTCTTCCAGGACCTGCTGCAGCTGATTAAGATCTGCAAGCGTAAAGTCACTCGCCTGAATCAAGTTTTCAAGCACCTGGACAATTCTTTTTGAGCAAACCTTGTCTTTCACCTCCTCAACCACCAAGTCTAAACTCTGGTCCTGCGTCAACAAAGCCGAGTAAACAAAGGCTTTGCCTATTTTTTCTCTAGTCAAGCACCCCTTTTCCACCGAGCGCGTCAAGAGAGTCTTGATGGTCGACTTCGACCAATCAAAGCGCTCGGACAAGACGGCGATCAAATCCGTGCTGGTCTGCTTGCCTTCCATCCAGATAATCTTCATGATGCGCCATTCCGCATTGGAAATTTGCATAGCTTCTCCTTTCAAAATCTACATTTGTAAATCTTATGATGCTATTTTACCACTAACATTTACATTTGTAAACAAAAAGTTTTAAAAAAACAAATCTTCCTTTAAAGATTTGTCTGGTTGGGCTTTTTTCGCTCCCTATTTTTATCTCTATAACGTCTCCTGCAAAGCCTTGGACAGGGCTGCATAGCCAGCAATGGTCAGATGGAGACCATCTGTTGTGTAGTCTGGGCGCAGCTGGCCTCCCTCGTCCAGAAAAGCATCGTAGAGATCGATAAATTGGACATTCATGTAGGCGTTAGCCAGCTGGCGATAGGCCTGATTGAGGTCCTGAATCTTCCCGTTCGTCCTGAGATAAACTGTCCCCTTGTACTCTTCTCCCTCATTCACTGGCAAGACTGATAGAAGCTGGATCTGGGCCAATGGGTACTCTCTGGAAATCTTCTGAATCACTCCTTCAAGATTTCCAGTGTCTCAGACTGAGGTATTTCTTTACCAATATCATTGGTTCCTATTAAAATAAAAACCTTATCTAAAGCAGAACCAAAGAGGTGGGCATCAAGGTTGTCTAGGAGCAAATCCGTCTTGTAGCCACGAATTCCACGGTTAATCAGGACCTTATTCGTCTGTAATAGTTCCTGTAAAGGGTAGTATTCTACGATGGAATCTCCGATAAAAATAATATCTGGTTCCTTAACGGATACTTGATTCAATTCTCGGTATTTATCCTGCATTTTTGCCTGCTCTTTCAAGAGCCATTCTTCTAATAATTGTACTGCCATATTCCCTATCTTTCTTTTAAATACTGCTCTAAAACTTGAAGAACACCTGCCTCATCATTACTTGGTGCAATATATTTGGCCATTCTTTTGACTTTTTCTTCTCCGTTTTCCATAGCAAAAGAATAACCAGCCAATTCAAGCATTTCTATATCATTTTCGCTGTCGCCAAAAGCCATGATTTGATCAGCGTCAATCTTCCAACGCTCCATCAAACTACGCAGTCCCCAGCCTTTGTGGATTCCTCTTGGCAATAGATCAATAGCCCCGTAGCCACTGGTAACTGCATTGAGTCGCCCTGCAAAATCTTGATTGATTCTCTGTGTCACAGAACTAGTCTGCTCTTCATCTACTACGATACTCATTTTTATAACAGCTTCTTTATCCAGCTCCTGAAAATCACTGAGAAAATGAATCTGCCGGTAGAATTCCCTGGCTCTTTCTTCCGTCATAATTCTATCTACAATAGGAAAGTCCATTCCTTCTAAGGTGTGAGGACCATTTTGCAGATTAGCAACCAAATGGTAATTTCGTTCTCTGCTAGCAAAATATTCTAAAACATCCTGGACCAGATGGCTATCCCAATGCTGCTCCACAATCTTGTCTTCCCCCTTCGAAAATTCGGGCGCCATTAGCTACGACAAAGGTAATACGATTCGCCAGTTCTGGACCAAAAAGATTTCGCATCCGACCGATTTCATTACCAGTAGCTACTACAAAGCGAATGTCTCTCTTATCTAGCTCATCTAAAATAGTAGTCAGACGAGGAAGATCTAGCTGTCCCAGACCATCCAGCAAGGTCCCATCCATATCTGTCGCAATCATTCTGATGCTCATACAATTTCCCCTTCTTCTGGCAAATGCCACTGACCGCTCGTTTCATAGTCTTCTATAATTCTTCTAGCCCCATTTGTTATTTCCTTGGGATAATGAAGGCTTTCAAGGGTATTCACTGCATTTTTGGTCAGGGCACTCCCCTCTTTAATCTGATAATCAAACACAATCTCTCCGTCACGGTATTGGCTGTCGAAGTGAAATTGATCATTTAAATCTCCAGAAGTAGCCACCAACTCCACATCATGACTGGAAATCATGTATAGACAGTGACGCTCAGCCAGCCATTTTATAATACCTAGACCTGCACCAATCCGCTCAAGAGTGTTGGTTCCCTTAAAAAGCTCATCGATGAAGAAATAATGGATTCCTTCTTGTTCCAAACTCTCTAGCATCCGCTTAATGGTGCGACTCTCAGCAATAAAATAGCTGTCGCCTGTCTCGATACTATCGCTCACATCCATTGCTGTCAAGACCGAACCATAGGCTAGGTTGAGACTATCTGCACAGGCAAAGTTCAGGCTTTGAGCCAGAATAGCATTGATGGCAACTGTCCTCAGATAGGTGGACTTCCCAGAAGCATTGTCTCCACTGATCATGATGTTTGGTAAAGCTGACATCATTGCTGACTGGCTGACTAAGTAGAGGATGATAGAGTTTTTTGCCCTCTATTCCCGCCTCTTCACAAAAACTCGGCTGACAGTAAAAGGGAAGAGATTCTTTGTAGCTCAATAGGCTTATAGCTGCTTCCAAGCGACCCAGAATATCTAAAACAGACTTTGCCTCCTGCTGATGGTGAAAAATTTGTCTGGAAATATAGGATTGAGCCATCTGAGGAATTAAGAAAATCATATTCAGATAGAGCAAGATGATTTCTAACTCTGACCCACCTGATTGATTTTGAAAAACTGAACCAAATACCCTAGCAGCACGGAAAGGTTTGATAGATGGCTTTAAATGTTCGTGGCCTGGGAAATTCAAGCCCTTCATTTTATCAGCTATATAGAAAATCCTGACTAAGTAACTCATATTTTCCAGCTTCATGGACAAAGACCAGCGTGTCATGGCTGAAAAGATTATATTGACCACTAGGCTGGTCAAAAATAAAACTAGGCCTAGTGAATCAGCTACAAATATAAGACCCAAGGAGATAATTGGCAACAAACCTAAGAGGATATAAAGAGGCCACCAGTAATTGGGCTTGATGGGCTGTAAAACTAATTTCTTGGCATGATTGTAATTCTTCTTACCTAACTGAGCAAATAAAACTTGCAGATCCAAGCGCTCCTTGGGATGGTTTTTCAAATAGCTCTGCAATTGTTCAAAAATCGGATCTGCTTCAAAGCGTTGCAACCTCAGTTTACTATACAAGTACTCAGAACCAAGACTAGACTGGGCCCCAGCATCTATCTTAGAGAAATATCATACAAATCCAAATCCGACCAGGTTTGATCGTCTACTAAGCTATCGTATGACTGAAGTTCCATTTCCAGCAGAAGAGACTCACATAGACTCGCTTCGCTATCGGCTTTAGCCAAACGATTAGAACTTCCCCAGTAGCCTGCCAATTTTTGTTTGAAACGGTGGCGACTCACCATTCCAATAATATAAATCACAACACAAATCCCTAAAATAAAGAACAGGATTTTAAAAGAAGAATCAAACATAAGAACTCCTTAATAGCAATTGAAATAATCCCCCTCATTATACTACTTGATATAGTAAAAATCAAAGAGACATTCAACCGCCAACAATTAAAAAGCGGGTTCGAAAACCCACTTTTTACTCTTTAATGATAGAGACTATCTCCATTCGTCGCAATGACTTCTCTGTACCAATCAAAAGATTTTTTCTTGTAACGGGCTAGAGTTCCACTACCATCATCGTTGCGGTCAACGTAGATAAAGCCATAACGTTTGCTGAGTTCTGCCGTACTGGCTGAGACCAGGTCAATACAGCCCCAAGTCGTGTAACCTAGCAGTTCTACGCCATCTTCCAGCGCTTCTCCCACCTGCTGCAAATGCTGTTTAAGATAATCAATACGGTAGTCATCTTCAACCGTTGGGCCATTTGGACCATCCACCAAGACATCCTTGGCACCGAGACCATTTTCCACGATAAAGAGAGGCAACTGATAGCGATCATAAAAGCTATTTAGCACTAAGCGCAGGCCGACTGGGTCAATCTGCCAGCCCCATTCTGAGCTAGCCAGATGAGGATTTAGGATGCCACCTAGAAGATTGCCTCGGCCAGAAGAATAATTTTCCGGATCATGAGCTGCAACCACACTCATATAGTAAGAGAAGGAAATAAAGTCTACAGTATTTTCAGCCAAAAGCTCTTTGTCACCTGGCGCAAACTGAATCTCAATCCCATTTTCCTTGAAGAAACGATTGATATAGGCTGGATATTTTCCACGCGCATGGATATCAGAGAAGAGGTAGTTTTGATTTTCAAATTCCCGTGCTGCCAGCACATCTTCAGGCTTAGGTGTCATAGGATAGGCCGGCATAGCCAGAACCATACAGCCAATCTTAAAATCAGGATTGATCTCATGACCGATCTTTGTTGCCAAGGCAGAAGCCACCAGCTCATGATGGACCGCTTGATAGAGGTCCTGCTTGGATAGTTCTTCAGCTGGCGTGGCAATGCCACCGCTCATAAAGGGCGCATGGAGGACAGAGTTGATTTCATTAAAGGTTAGCCAATACTTGACCTTGTCCTTATAACGGGTAAAAACCGTACGAACATAGCGCTCATAGAAGCCGATCAAATCACGGTTGGCCCAGCCATTGTACTGACGCGCCAAGTGTAGAGGCGTTTCATAGTGAGACAGGGTAATCAGCGGCTCTATTCCATATTTAGCCAGTTCGTCAAAAAGATTGTCATAGAATTGTAGACCAGCTTCATTGGGCTCCAGCTCGTCTCCATTTGGAAAAATCCGAGACCAGGCAATGGAGGTCCGGTAGACCTTGAAACCCATCTCCGCAAAGAGGGCAATGTCCTCCTTGTAACGATGGTAGAAATCAATTCCTTCCAGCTTGAGATTATCTGGTGTCGGACCCTCGGTAATCAAAGGATTGCGATCACCTGGCGAGGCCGGCACTCCGCCTTTTGGAGTCACATCCTGAACAGACAGTCCTTTTCCATCCAGATTATAGGCGCCCTCATATTGATTTGCCGCCGTTGCACCACCCCAGAGGAAATTTTTAGGAAATTTAGCCATTGCATTTCTCACTTTCGTTTTTTCTTTGATTATATTATAATCTTAGATGAAAATATTTTTTTGCACAATTCTCTTATATATTGATACTATTCTACTACAAGGAGCAGGGAATGCTAGATCTTGGACAACTTCATAAAAATACCGTATATAAAAATCAAGGGACCCCCTATTCACTGACCCGCACTATTACTGAAGATGGGCAACCGGACATCCTCTTTCATTGGCATACTGACGTTGAAATGATCTATGTCCATGAGGGGACTGCTAAGTTTCATATTGACCAGGAATATTTCAACAGCAAGGCGGGAGATATCATCCTGATCCGCCCCAATGCTCTACACTCCATTCATCCTATCGAAAATCAAAAACACTACATGGATGCCTTGAACTTCCAGCTGGACTTAATGGGCTACTCTGCCATGGACCAGGCTAGTATTGATTACCTTCAACCTCTCTACAAGGGGGAGCTGGACTTTGTTCACGTGATTGAACCCCATCACAAGGGCTATCAAGCCATCCGTTCCTGTCTGATTGAGACCATGGAGACTGGCTATCATCGCAAGGACTACTTTGAATTTCAGATAAAGGCCCAGCTTAACCAGCTCTTTTATCTGCTTTTTGAAAATGGTTATGTTGTCTCCAAAACGCAATCTTTGGAAGGCTACCGCAAAGAAGAGAAGATCAGGACAATTATTGATTACATCAACCTTCATTATCAGGAGGAGTTAACGATTGATCATCTGGCTAATATTTGCGGCTACAGCGCTACTCATTTTATGAACTTTTTCAAAAAACAAATTGGCATCTCCTGCATGGAGTTCCTCATTCAGTTTCGATTGAGAAAGGCGACCGAGCTTCTGCAACATTCAAATCTTTCAGTCCTTGAAATTGCGAGTCAATCTGGCTTCAACAACTTGTCTAACTTCAATCGTCAGTTCAAAAAATACTATCAAATGACTCCCAGACAGTATCGAAAGAAATGACATTTATTGAAACACATAAAAACAGCTTCGACGATATCCGAGGCTGTTTTATTTGTCAAAAATATTGAAAATTATCTTTTTTATCTTGCTTGTCTTTTTATCCAAATCATTTAAGTCAGCAAGGCCAGAATGATATTAACAAGTCCCAACACTAGCAAACTTCGCAAAAGCAAATGTCCTAGCTTCTCTTTAAAGAAATTGCGTCGAAGAAAAAGGCCAAAAATCAGCAGAACGATGGCTGCTAAAGCCAGAATCAACCAAATCACCAAAAGCAACCAAAAGAAAATGAATTGATATAAGAACATGACTCCTCCTAATTCTCTAGTAAGCATGACCAGTAATGAGAGCATAGATAATTCCAAAAACAAAGTATAAAGCAAGCCCCAAGCCAAACAAGAGCCATAGACGTCCCAAGAACTTCAAATAGAGAGACTTGCCTGGCTGACCAAAGAAAATTATCAAAAGAGCCGGTAGACTAAGGATCAATAGTATATAAAACACAGGAACAAAGAAACCTACTATCAACAATCCACTCCCTATACCTTCCATCTCTAAGCTCCTTTCTTGTTCATTATAGCAAATGTCATATTCATCACCAAATAAAAACCAGAAAAGCCTAGCTCCTCTGGTAATGTTGATTGACAAGAAAATAGTTAGTCCCAATTCAAGCCAACATGGTCTTTCATTTCTTGGTAGGCTTTATCAATCCGCTCCTTGGTAGCTTCATCCAGCCTATCCCGATATTTTCCACCTTCTATAAAGTCTTCCAGAATCAGAGTTTGGTAGCTATAAAGCGGATAGCCTTCAGCAGAAAATCCTCCTTTTTCTACACGGCTGACCCAGGTCGGATGAGCCTGAGCGCTCTTGATTCGGGTACCTTTGAGCGTCTTTTCAAGAGTCAGATCCATGAGAACCCCCCGCTCGGTCCACTGAGCATTTTCAACTCCTTCCATGGTCTCAATCCTTTGATTAGAGATGAAATTTCCCATAGAGTAGATGATTAGTTTTTTCTGGCCATCCTTTTCCAGAGTTTCAGATGGTTGTGTCACATGTGGGTGTCCACCAAAGATGATGTCTGCACCCCAGTCCACCATTTTGTGGTAAAGGGTTACCTGCTCTTCTGTCGGTTGTAGCTGATACTCTACTCCCATTTGAGGCATGACAACTGTAATGTCGGCTTCTTTCTCAGCACGTTCGATTTCTGACTTCATTTTCTCCTCATCAAGATTTGATAAATGCTGGTCATATTCATCTTGACTGAGATTTCCTTCCATTCCATTAAATCCGTAGGAATAGGCTAAGATAGCTATTTTAATCCCATTTACTTCTTTAATAGTCAGAGGCGCTTGAGCACGTGGTTCATGGGTGTAGACACCAACCGGTGTAATACCTTGGTCTTCAAAAGCCTTAGCAGTTGAAAACAGACCAGATAATTGAGAATCTAAAATATGATTATGAGCCAAGTCAAGCACATGATAGCCCGCATCTTTAATAGCTCCTACTACTGACTCAGGCGCATTAAACAGCGGATAGCCTGCCAAGGGTAGGTCTGGACTAATAGTCCCTTCAAAATCTCCAATCGTAAGGTCTGCTTGATGGAGCCATTCTTTAGCATACTGAAAATTCTCTGAGAAATCATAACTACCATCTTCTCGTCGAGCGCTCATATAGAGGGCATCATGGTAAAGCAAATCACCATTTGCCATGATACGAGCTGTTTGAACCTGCTTGTTTGCTACAGTCTTCGGCCTAGCTGAACTTTTATTTGCTATACTTGCCTGCCTCGTCTGCTTTCTTGCATCTATTTCCTTTTGGAAAAATAAAATGAGACTAGCCGAAAGAATAATCAGACTAAACAAAGCAAAAACAAACCATTTCTTTTGGGCATCAGCTTTTCTTCTATCCGAACGTTTCATCCTTGTCGCCTCCTACCATATCTATTTTACCATAAAATAGATGTTCTAGTCATCCTCTAGAAAAACATTGTCATCATTAAAACCTCTGAACATTAAGACCTTTTGAAACTTAAAAAGAGCAGGTGACATCTACATCCTGCTCTTTTCATATCGTAATTAGTTTAATTCAAACAGAGTATCCCCTAGGTCAACTTCCCCTTCTGCCAAAACCTTCAGGTCTTTGAAGCGACTCATATTAGTGACAATGATTGGAGTTGTCACAGGGTAACCAGCCTCCTTGATAGTATCGATATCAAAGCTGAGCAAAAGCTGGCCTTTTTTGACCTTAGAGCCTTGGACAACATGAGCTGTGAAACCTTTTCCATCAAGGGCTACTGTATCCATACCGACGTGAATCAGCAGTTCTGCTCCATCATCTGTAGCTAAACCAATAGCATGGTTGGTAGGGAAGAGCAGGCGAATGACACCATCGGCAGGGGCCACTACTTCACCGACACTTGGCTCAATGGCAACTCCTTTGCCCATGGCTCCGCTGGCAAAAACTGCGTCTGGAGTGTCCTCAAGAGCGATTACCTCACCAGCTAATGGACTTGTTACAACTTGCTCAACAGCTCCTTCAGAGACTCTTTCTTTTTCAGAATCTAAAGACTCGTCAGCATTTTTTTCTGACGGAGCACCGAAAAGATTTGGAATCTTGACCAGCTGAGTCAATCCAAAACCTAATACAAAGTTTGCCACAATGGCAATGAGGAAGTGAATCAAGGTCATACTGTTGCCAGCTTCAATAAAGGATGGAATGGCAAAGAGCCCCATACCTCCCATAACCTGCATTTTGACATCAAAGAAAGCTAGATACGCACCAGTCAGCGCTCCAGAAATACAGGTCATGATAAATGGCAAGCGCATAGGGAGCGTGATCCCGTAAATAGCTGGCTCCGTTACACCAAAAAGAGCTGAGATGAAGGCTGGAATCGAAAGCTGACGAACCTTCTCTTCCTTGGTTCGCATCATGATGTTAATAAGAGCACCTGCTTGTGCAAAACAGATAGCAATAGAGGCAACAAGAATGACACCTGGACCCTTTGCAGTTCCAAGATTGCTAGTGGCACCAAACCCCAGTGAAGACCGAACATGACTAGAACCTGCCAAGCAGCCCCTAGAACGATACCATATAGCACCGGACTAAAATCATAGATACCTGTAAAGAGAGCACCTACCAAATCAGACGCCCAGCTCATAACTGGACCGATAACCAGAAAAGCCAGTGGCACTGTAATCAAAAGGGTAAAGAATGGTACGATAAAGACTTTGACAACATCTGGAATGATTTTTTTAAAGCCTTTTTCAATCTTGGCCCCAGCCCAAACAGCTGCAATCACTGGAAGGACCGTTGACAGGTAGCTAGATGTAGGGAAGATAATAGGAAGACCGAAGAAAGTCGAGAAAATTGGAGACTCAATCGGTGTACCAGCAAAAAGTGTATAAAGCGGTTTTTCCGCTGTAAAACTAGCTGCGATATTTGGATAAACCAAAGCAAAACCGATAGCCAAAGCGGTGAACTGATTCATCTTGAACCGTTTAGCAGCTGTAATAGCCAAAATCAAAGGAAGAAACTGGAAGAGGCCATCTCCCGCTGCATTAAGAACCACATAAGCACCATCTGTTTTGGCGACACCTAAGGCTGCCATAATAGCTACCACACCTTTGATCATACCTGCTGCAGACAAGGTACCGAGCATCGGCTGGAAGAGGCCAGATACGAGAGCAATGAAGCGGTCAAACAGATTGCCTTCTACTGCATCGTCATCCGCATCAACACTGCCTTCGCCAGAAATACCAGCAACTCTGAGCACCGTTTCGTAGACATCAGGCACATGATTGCCAATAACAACTTGGTATTGACCACCGGCCTTGACAACCGTTACAACCCCATCTCTCTTCATCAGATAGTCTGTGTCCGCCTTTGATTCATCCTTTAGAGAAAAACGCAAGCGTGTCACGCAGTGTACCAGTTTGGTAATATTGTCCTTGCCCCCAACGTGGACAACAATGTCCTTAGCTAATTCTGTGTAGTCTTTAGCCATTTGGGATCCTCCTATTCTATTTTGATCACGCTAGGCCTGTTCAAGCTCCTGAAAAAAAGAAGAAACCTAGACGAATACCAAATGAGAAGATAGAACAGAGTCCTAACTCATTATTTGTATTCATCTAGGTTTTGCCTGCGTGATCAGTAACAATCCTTACATCTAGTATAACATATGATTTTAAAATTGCAAGCGTTTTCTAAAAAATATTTAATATTTTTAGAAAGTATTTTAAAAAAAGAGACTGAAAGCAGATGCAGCCTCTATTTTCTTCTCAAAATCAATCTTTTATATTGACATTCACTGTCAAAACTTGTCCATCTCGAACGACCTGCTCGCCAGCAATATAGACATCCTGAACATCGCTTCCTTTAACCGCATACACGAGGTGTGACAGCATATTTTCCAATGGATAAAGGTGAATCCGCCCCTTTGGTTGAATAGCAATGAAATCGGCTTGCTTCCCCACTTCCAGACTACCAATTTTGTCCTCCAAGCCCAGCGCTTTAGCACCCTCAATCGTCAGTGCTTTCAAGGCTTGCTCAATCGTAAACTGACTTGCATCACCTACCCACATCTTCTGAAGTAGAGCAGCGGTCCGACCTTCTTCAAACATATCTAGATTATTGTTAGAAGCGACAGAATCTGTTGCTAAGCCAACAGTCACACCAGCAACTAGTAGGTTAGTCACCGGAGCCACACCAGAAGCCAGCTTGAGGTTGCTGATAGGATTGTGGGCGATGCTGACTGGTGACGTCGCTAAATCCGCAATCTCTGACGGATTCAGCTCAACCCCATGAGCAAAAATTGCTGGCTGCTCCAAGTAACCCAGCCCTTTCAAGAAAGCCAGAGGCCTTTTACCGTAACGTTCCAGGATAATTTTATTTTCATTTTGGGTCTCTGCCACATGAATATGGAGCCTCAAATCCAACTCACGCGCTAAATCTACACTGCCCTTTAGCAAATCTTTATCACAAGCATAGGGGGAATGAGGGGCCACCATGACCTGAAAATCTTTGTCGTCGTAGGAGAGGATCTCCTCGATAATAGCCCGCGTACGAGTCAGGGTCTCTTCTGCTGTTTCCGCTGGCGAAGTAAAGAGGGTTGGAGAGAAGTAACAGCGCATCCCCGACTGACGGACAGCTTGGTAAATCTGCTTAATATCCACCCCATGAGGATTATACATATCATTAAATGTTGTTGTTCCTGACAACAACATCTCAGCCAGAGCAAATTGAACTGCTTTAGTGGTCACTTCTGCTGTAAACTGGCTCTCTGCTGGCCAGATATAATCCTCCAACCATTCATGCAGATTGCGGTCATCACGAATCCCACGTAGCAAAGTCATGGCCGAATGAGTATGGCAGTTGACCAAGCCTGGCATGATCCAAACTCCTTCATAGTCTACTGTTTCACTACATTTCTCTAACCATGCTTGGTCATAGGGGCCGCAGTAGGCAATGCGGTCGTCCTCCACCACAAGCAGGCCCTCCCGATAAACATGAAATTCGCTATCACAGGTCACCAGATTGACATTTGTATAAGCTTTCATCCGATATATCCTCACTTTCTAAACACTTGCACTCAGGAGATTTTAGCTATTATAACAAGCCTTATAAAATAGTTCAAGAGATTCTGATAGTTTATTCGAAATTAAGATAATCAGGGTCCGGTGTAATATATAATAATTGACCTTTATAAAATACGAGGAAGACCTCATTCTTCTTGTAACTATATAAGACGTAGCTGTTAGCAGATTCATCTCCCCCAGCCAGTCCAACTCCGACTGCAACATCTGCTACTGCAGCACCAAAGGCGCTCAGTTGTTCTTTTGTAAGATGCTGATCTAAATATAATGATTTTAAGTTTTTAATTTCTTGGTTTCTAAAGTTTCCAGTGAGGTATTTTGGATCCCTTATCACTGCCTCAGGTTCACCCAGTGCTTCTTTGACTTTTTCTTCAGTATAGCCTTCATAACTAGGCACTTGAGCTTTGATTTGCCCGTCAGAAGAGTTATAAGATACACTTCCATGTCCTTTTGCATAGATTTTATCTTTTGGAGCTGACTGGTCTCCTTCGTCCGAAGCTTCCCTTTTTTCTGAGAATCCAGAATTATCCTTCTCTCCACTCTCCTTACTTGACGACTGAGTCTCTTTACTAGTTTTCTCTTCTTGACTAGTTGACTTAGTCTTTCTTCTGATTTTGAGCTTGAACTTTCTTCAGCTGGTTTATTCGAATTAGCCTGCCCTTTACCATTAGATTTACAAGCAGTTAGAGTGATAATCGTTAAAATAGTAAGTAAAATCGTCGAAAATCTTTTTAATTTCATCTTTCACTCCTCATTTTTATTATGATCATTATCCCTTATCTAAAAACTTTTGTCAACGCTCAGAAAAAAAGGCCTAACGGCCTTTTATTTCATGTGTTGAAGCAGATAAGCATATCCTTCTGCTTCCATTTTTTCTTTTGGAATAAATCGCAGAGCTGCTGAGTTGATACAGTAGCGAAGACCGCCTGTTGATTCTGGACCGTCAGTAAAGACATGCCCCAGATGGGCATTGCCAGAACGGCTGCGCACTTCGATCCGCTCCATGCCGTGGCTCTTGTCTTCATAGTATCTCAGAACTTCTCTGGCAATAGGCCGACTAAAGCTAGGCCAGCCGCAGCCAGACTCAAACTTGTCACCGGCAAAAAAGAGGGGCTCCCCAGTCGTCACATCAACATAAATTCCTTCTTCAAAAGTGGCATTGTAGGCATTGTGGAAAGGACGCTCTGTCGCACTGAGCTGGGTCACCTGGTATTGCTCTTGCGTCAACTGTTCTTTCAGTTCCGCATCTGTAGGTTTTTCATACTGACTAGGATCGACCAAGGGCTGATAGGCGTCATTGACATTGATATGACAGTAGCCACCGGGATTTTTCTTGAGATAATCCTGATGGTAGTCCTCTGCTAGGACATAGTGGCGCAAAGGCTCTAGCTCAACAGCAATCTTTTGTCCCAACTGCTTTTCCTGCTCAGCAAAGACCTGTTCAATGACCGCCTTATCGGCTTGATTGGTATAGTAAACACCCGTCCGATACTGACGCCCTACATCATTTCCTTGCTTATTGACTGACAGAGGATCAATAACTCGGAAATAATAAAGCAGGATTTCCCCGCAGGCTGACCCGTTTTTCATCATAGATTAGATGAACCGTCTCTGCATGGTCCGTTTGATGAATCAGCTGGTAGTTGGTTGATCCCACCTGTCCATTGGCGTATCCCACTGTCGTTTTCTTAACACCTTCAATGCGGGAGAAGTACTCTTCCAAGCCCCAGAAGCACCCGCCTGCTAGATAAATTTCAGCCATAAAAACACCTCATTTCTTTGCGTCTATTTTCTCATAAAAGGAGTCGAAATTATAGCAATTTGATTAGAACTTTCTTCAAAATAATATGAAAAAGCTAGGTTTCAATACTTCTCAACCCAGCCATATTCTTCATTTCAAATCACAACAACACTTATATAGAAGATTACCCCTCAATATACTTCAATTTCCCTCGGAAATCTTCTAGACTTTCATAGCCTTTTTCTTCCATAATGGTCTTGAGTTCTGCGGTGATGCGCTCGAAGGCTGACACTCCTTCTTTATGAAGGGTTGTTCCTACCTGCACCATACTGGCACCACAGAGGATATGCTCAAAGGCATCGCGCCCCGTCAGGACACCACCAGTTCCAATGATTTGGATTTCTGGTTTCAGGCGTTGGTAAAAGGCATGGACATTGGCTAGAGCAGTCGGCTTGATGTACTGACCTCCGATACCTCCAAAGCCATTTTTCGGACGAATGACTACTGACTCATCTTCTATATAAAGACCGTTTCCAATCGAGTTTACACAATTAACAAACTTGAGCGGATACTTGTTAAAAATCGCAGCGGCTTGATCAAAATGCACAATATCAAAATAAGGAGGCAACTTGATACCCAGAGGCTTGGTGAAATAAGCAAAAACCTCTGACAAGATTTTTTCCGTCGTTTCAAAGTCATAAGCAATCTGTGGCTTGCCAGGGACATTGGGGCAGGAGAGATTGAGCTCAGTAATGCCTTTAAAGTCACTTGCCTGCACTTTCTTAAGAATGGTGTGGGTTTCTTCTGGCGACATACCGACTAGAGAGAGGAAGAAGGTCCGATTCGGTTCACTTTCCTGGAGTTCCAGCAGGTAGTCCAGATAGTAGTCTAAACCATTATTAGGCAGACCCATGGAGTTGATAGACCCCAGCGGAACATCCTGATAGCGCGGTTCTGGGTTTCCCTGACGAAATTCTAACGTTGCCGTCTTGGTCACAAAGGTTCCTGCAGCAGAATCTTTGACTTCAGCCAGTTCCTCTTTTGTCATGCAGGCAACACCAGCTGCATTCATCAAGCAGTTATCAAAATCAAAACCAGCAATCTTTGTCGATGTCGAAACCATAGTAAAACGCTCCTTTTTCTTCTGAAGACTAATGCTTCTTTCTCTTTTTCCTCATTATATCACCAAACTCCGCTTTTTCGCTTTTTAAACTGGAATTTTCTAACAAACGTTCGGGAATCTATCCAAAAGATAGTTTTGCAAATTTTCAGAAAATTCAACTTTTTTCTTTACACTCCAAAAAAATTCTGCTATAATGGCTCATGTAATAAAATATAACAACAAAAAGGAGAACGATATGACATCTGCTAAAGAATATATCCAAAGCGTGTTTGCAACTGTGAAAGCTCGTAACGGGCATGAGGCTGAATTTCTCCAGGCTGTTGAAGAATTCTTCAGCACTTTAGAGCCTGTATTTGAAAAACATCCTGAGTATATCGAAGAAAATATCTTGACACGTATCACTGAGCCTGAGCGCGTCATTTCTTTCCGTGTTCCTTGGGTTGACCGTGAAGGCAAAGTGCAAGTTAACCGTGGTTACCGTGTTCAATTCAACTCAGCTGTTGGACCATATAAAGGCGGACTTCGTTTCCACCCAACTGTAAACCAAGGGATCTTGAAATTCCTCGGATTCGAACAAATCTTTAAAAATGTCTTGACTGGACTTCCAATCGGTGGAGGTAAAGGTGGATCAGACTTCGATCCTAAAGGTAAAACTGATGCTGAAGTGATGCGCTTCTGCCAAAGCTTCATGACTGAATTGCAAAAATACATCGGACCATCTCTTGATGTACCTGCTGGCGATATCGGTGTTGGTGGACGTGAGATTGGTTACCTTTACGGACAATACAAACGTCTTAACCAATTTGATGCTGGTGTCTTGACTGGTAAACCTCTTGGATTCGGTGGTAGCTTGATCCGTCCAGAAGCAACTGGTTACGGTTTGGTTTACTACACTGAAGAAATGCTCAAAGCTAACGGTAACAGCTTTGCTGGTAAGAAAGTGGTTATTTCAGGTTCTGGTAACGTAGCTCAATACGCTCTTCAAAAAGCTACTGAACTCGGTGCTACTGTCATCTCTGTATCTGACTCAAATGGTTATGTCATCGATGAAAATGGTATTGATTTTGACCTTCTTACAGATGTTAAAGAAAAACGCCGTGCTCGTTTGACTGAGTATGCAGCTGAGAAAGCAAGTGCTACTTACCATGAAGGTTCTGTATGGACTTACGCTGGCAACTACGACATCGCTCTTCCATGTGCGACTCAAAACGAAATCAACGGTGAAGCAGCTAAACGCTTAGTTGCTCAAGGTATTATCTGTGTATCTGAAGGTGCCAACATGCCTAGTGACCTTGATGCGATTAAAGTCTACAAAGAAAACGGAATCCTTTACGGACCTGCCAAAGCTGCCAATGCTGGTGGTGTAGCTGTATCTGCCCTTGAAATGAGCCAAAACAGTCTTCGTCTCTCATGGACCCGTGAAGAAGTTGATGGACGTCTCAAAGACATCATGACAAACATCTTCAACACAGCTAAAACAACTGCTGAAACATATGGTCTTGGTACTGACTACCTTGCAGGAGCAAATATCGCTGCCTTCGAAAACGTAGCAAACGCTATGATTGCCCAAGGTATTGTTTAATTAGTCGATACATCCTATCGGAGGTCAATCATGAACTTACGGCCAATAGAAGTGAGAGACAATCCAGCTGTAGCACAGCTCATTCGAGCTAGCTTAGAGGAATTTGGGCTTGACAAACCTGGAACTGTCTACTTTGATTCTCATCTAGATCATTTGGCCGACTATTATCAACATCAAGAGAGGGCAGCTTACTTTGTTCTGGAAGATGAAGGACAGCTCGTTGGATGTGGTGGCTTTGCACCTGTGTCCGATAAGATTGCTGAATTACAAAAACTGTATGTCACTAAAAATAGTCGTGGCAAAGGTTATTCCAGTCGGCTGATAAAGCGGATATTCCAGGAAGCTTGCCTAGCAGGTTATGAACAGCTTTATCTAGAAACCGCTACTGAACTAGCTACGGCCGTAGCCATCTATCGGCACTATGGTTTTACAGCACTACAACAACCACTTTCTAACGCTGCCGGCCACCCAGCTATGAATATCTGGATGATAAAATCCCTCTTATCAGATGAATAAATGTCAGTATACTCTGGCCGTCAAAAGTGTTATGTCAATTAAAAACAAAACGACATGACACATTATAAAACAGTATATTTTTTATAACTGCTAAAACAACTGCAGAAGCTGACTGACTTGGTACTGATTACCGTTCCTGAGCCAACATCTCTACCTTCGATAACGTAGCCAATGCTATGGTATTGTTTAAGATTCTTTGCTCAATCCTCAATCACAACGATTGGGGATTTTTATGTTGGCTTCAAAAAAGCTTACTATTTAAAATAGTAAGCTTAAAAATCTAGATTTACTTTACTTCTACTAAGGCAGAAGACAGGCAGTCAACAATTTCGTTTACTGCTTCATCTATGTTCACATCTTCCTTATCATTTAGCATCATTGGAAGAGCATAAGAAAGACTCAAAGCTAAAATATAACGAACTATTCTTTCATTTGACCAATCTCGGATAACACCATTTTTTTTAAACTGATTCAGAACTGGACTAATTGGCTTAATGATAGAGTGAACAATAACATTCCCTAACTGGCTAGAAATAGTTTTATCAATAAAAGAACGACTCAAGAGAATTTTAACTTGCATCTGATTCTCCTGAATGAAAACCAGTCTATCTCGAACAATGCTTCTCAAAAACACTGGAAAACTCTCTTGGTTTGCTGTAAATTTCTTCTCAGAAAAATCAGCAATCACATCTGGAATAACTTGGTCTAGAAAAATCGATAAAATTGCTTCTAAAATACCTTCCTTAGTTTTAAAATAACTAAAAACGGTCCCTTCTGAAACTCCAGCCTCCTTAGCAATAAGGCTGGCTGTTGTATTCTCAAAGCCAATTTCTGAAAATAACTTTAGACTTGATAATAACACTTGACGTTGTTTTAAACTCAAGTTGCTATTTTCTAATGTCTGAGCATACTTTTGTTCTAAACTTTCCATTGCTAGCACCTCTCTGCTACTCTCTTACTTTTACAACTTTCTTACCTCGAGTGTGTCCCGACTTCAGACTACGATATGCCTCTCTAACAGACTTTAGAGAAAAATCATAAACCTGATCAATATTCAGCCGAACCTTCCCATCTGAGACCATTTCCGCCAGAGTGTTCAAATCATCATATGTGGAATGTCTCGGGCCCGTGAACTGAGCTCCTTTTATCATAACATATGGTGAAGGTACTAGAGTTCCGATCTCACTCCCCTTCAAACCTAGACTAAAAGCCAACTTAACGTAATCACTTCCATAGCAATCTAAGAATTTAGTAACCGGCCTTGGACTTTCTGATAGAAGAGCATTCTGGATGTTCTCTTCGTAAGCTACTGGTATAGCACCTAAGGACTTCAGATATTCTGAATTTTTCTTACTTGCAATTCCGATAACTGTTGCACCCTTAGCAACTGCGTACTGTACTGCAATACTTCCAATACCACCTGCTGCAGCTGAAATAACTACAACATCTTTAGAGCTTAACTCAATTTTTCTAAAAGCACCTCCCACTGTTAAAGAGGCTACCCCCATAGTAGCAGCATGATTCATATCAATCATATCTGGTTTCAATACAATTTCCGATTCATTGACACAAATTTCTGTGGCCAAAGCTCCCCTCTTGGTGCCTAATCCAGGGTCACTGATCATTGTTCCAAAAACCTTATCACCTACCGCAAACCGACTTACTCCTTCACCAACTTCTGTGATAACTCCAGCAAAATCCCGACCAACACCTCTTGGAAAAAGAGATGATTTTGACTCAAACCAACGACTTGGCTGCTTTAGTTTTGTCATAAAAGATAGAAATCGGAGTGGCTTTGCCCCCTCATAAGTCTTATAATCAATAGGATTTAAACCAACAGCATAAACTTCTACCCTAACTTGATTCTCTTTCAAAGAATCAGATTTAATGTTCACTAAATCTAACACTTCTTCATCACCGAAACGACTATACTGTATTGCTTGAACAACCATTGTATGAACTCCTTTACTCATCTACAAAATTGAGTGAGTGCTCAATCATTTTTCTCGATTATACACTTATTCTTCATAGATTTCAACTATACTGTTTCCACAGCTTCTAACAAAAGCTGCTCATGATAAAAATGGATCTAATTTCAGTATATTGGTAAAATAAAAAAATACTGCTGGTTTAATAGCTCTATATTCCCTCATGAAAGATTATCAAACTAAAATTCAAAGAAATCCGACTGCTTATAAAAGCAGCCGGATCTTTATATATCTAATTTTTCAAAAAATTTGCCTGCAGACTGCTTTTCTTTTAGCTTCTCCAGCAGCTCGTTCTCCAGAAAAGGATTTAGTTCATCAAAATCTTGGCAAACCTTAAAAACCGTCTCTCTGTCCATCTGACCATAAGCTAGTTCGTAATAGTCCTTATTATGATGCCAGTTCTGGTCATAGTTGACATCTGTCCGTTGATAGTAAACGATGTTTTGCTTGGGTGTCAGATAAACCTTCTGCGTCAGAATGCTTTTCTGATCTTTGGACAGCTTGCTACGGCTGAAAATCTTAACACCTTGAAAAATCTTGCGCTCATGGATACCTTGATTTGTGACTTTTAATTCAATTCTTTTATAATGCATACTGATACCTCCAGAAATCACCTACATTATATCAGATTCTGGTAGATTTTCAAGCAAAAATGTGTCATTTCCAAAAGTCTTTAGTCGCTTCTAAAATTTCTTCTGTCGGTGTCACGGTAGCCTCAATAATGCTCTTGCCAGTCTCTTTCAGATAAGCTTGTATCAGATGATAGCCATAAGCATAGCCCGCAGCATAGGGCATACCAACCGGAATTTGACCCTGTATCTCTGCAATTTCATCACCGTAGAGATAAGGAGCCATTTCCGCCATCCCAGTTAGCTGAAGCTGACTTGAGATGATGGGCTTAATATCTTCTAACTGATCGGAACTGGTTGAAGTAACCCAAGGCCCAATGAGATCTTTGCCATAGAGCTCAGCAGCAAAAGACTCTGCCAGACCTTCACTGACTACCCAGTCTGCTAGTGTCGTCTGCTGGTTCCATTTGATAAATTGGAAGCGGACATTGTGGTTGCACTCGTGGGCTAACGCAGCCTGCACACGTGGCAAAGTATAGTCATTCGGTAGCAGACTAAGCATGAGGTAGCCTGGAATTCCACCATCTCCACTGTAACCCTTATTGAGCTGTAGCATGGGCTTTTCTGGATTGCCCAATAAAATAGTAAAATAGTAATCCTCAACCTCTAAGTCATAGCCAGCTTGCTCGAAAAGACCGATACTCCTTTTGATGGTATCCTGGCAGTCTTGCCAGAGTTGATCAGAGCTCAGAGCGTCGATAGCCGGTCTATCCTTTTCTGATAGAGTTCCGGGCAACAGATTCATAAAGCCAAGTAGAAACAGAGCATCAAATCCTCCAGGATACTTTGCTTTCAGAGGAATATGTTGAGTTTGGTATTTGGTTGCAAAAGGTGCTAATATTTTCGCTCGAAAGCAACCTTCTCTCTTTTCTAAAGGAAGCTCGAGCATCTCTTGATAAACTTTATCTGAACGAATCATATTGATTTGCATAATAATCTCCTTTCTTATCTATTATTAGTATACTCCCTCCCCTAAGGTCAGGGTCAAGAAAAAGATTTAAAACTTATCTAAAATCTTCTTACCGTTCATGAAATCAGCTACTTCCAATTGCAGATTTTAGGGAATATAGGGAATGACCAGCTAGGACCAGCATTGCTTTCACTAGCTTTCTATTGTATAATGGAGAAATACTCTGTGGCACATTCAGATAATACGAATCTAATGAGTATGATTTTTTCTGCTTTCTAAGCACTTTAAAAGCCATTGAACTAATATATCTATCAACGAGAGAGCTCTGCTTTCTTACACCCAAGCTTCAGCAATTTCTTTAACTGTTGGAGCAGACTTTCTATCGTAACGAAAGGAATAGCCATGCTTCATCGAATAATTCTTACTTGGAAAAAAACAAATCTTATTAAACGAATTTCACTGGGTATCCTATGCGGGGCTTTATTAGCTGTCCTCTTTCCCCAAGCTTCAGCAATTGGTCTGTTGGGTGAAATTTTCGTTGGCGGTCTAAAAGCAATTGCCCCTCTCTTGGTTTTTGCTCTTGTAGCCAATGCTCTTTCTCAGCAGAAGAAGGGAGAGAAGAGCAATATGAAAACAGTGATTATGCTCTATCTGTTGGGAACATTTGCGGCTGCCCTTGTTTCAGTCCTTGTTGGCTTTGTCTTTCCGCTTGAAATTGATTTGGCAGACGCTAAACAGTCCCTCTCACCTCCTGACGGCATCGGACAAGTTCTAAGCAACCTCTTGCTAAAGCTGGTTGACAATCCTCTCAATGCTCTTATTTCAGCTAATTATATCGGCGTTCTCTCTTGGGCTGTAGTTTTTGGGATTGCCATGCGCGAAGCGAGTCATCACAGCAAGGATCTGCTTCGAACCTCAGCTGAAGTTACTTCTAAAATCGTCGAATGGATCATCAACCTCGCTCCTTTCGGGATTTTAGGGCTGGTTTACACTACCATTTCTGGCAAGGGATTTCAGGCTCTACAAAGTTATGGTTTATTGCTCTTAGTCCTAATTGCCACTATGCTGATGGTCGCCCTGATCATCAATCCTCTGATCGTCTTTGCCATGCTTCGAAAAAACCCCTATCCTCTTGTTTGGCGTTGCCTCAGAGTCAGCGGGGTCACAGCATTCTTTACACGTAGTTCTGCAGCTAATATTCCTGTTAACATGAAACTTTGTCGAGACTTAAATCTAAACCCTGAAACTTATTCTGTCTCGATCCCTCTGGGAGCCACCATCAATATGGCTGGTGCTGCGATCACAATCAATACTTTGACCCTTGCTGCTGTTCACACTTTGGGAATTCAAGTAGACTTTGCTACTGCCTTCGTCTTGAGCATCGTTGCGGCTGTCTCTGCCTGCGGTGCATCTGGAGTTGCAGGTGGCTCTCTTCTACTGATTCCTGTTGCTTGTAGCCTCTTTGGTATTTCTAATGATTTAGCTATGCAAGTCGTTAGTGTTGGCTTCGTGATTGGGGTCATTCAAGATTCTTGCGAAACAGCCTTGAACTCCTCTACAGACGTCCTTTTTACTGCTGTTGCAGAAATGAGCAGCTGGCCAAAAGAAAAACTCTAATAAAAAATCCCCAAGCTCATCCTATCAATAGGAAAGTTTGGGGTTTTATTTATATTCATTTCATTCATTGAAACGATCCCTATTTTTTTGATTTGGGCATCATCCACTTATCTTCACCATAAGTTACGGTATAGGAATGCTCATCTCCCTTCTCGCCATCAAACACCAAGTCAAAGCTAATCGTCTTCCCAGGAACTATATTCATCCCTACCTGAGCATGATCAAAGGTAGAACCATCTAAAATATAAAGATTCCCTTTTTCATCAAATAAGTCGAAATCATAGGGATTCAATAATATCCTCCGATTGGAAGTATTCTTAACCTTTACAGACACAACAACAGCAACTCCAGCAGCATCATCACTCATCTTTTTACTAGTATCCATCTTTGCTGCCTGAACTGTGATTTTAGTTCCATTTTGAAAAAGACAGCATCGCCAAAATAATGATTAGGATGCTCATTTTTATAATCATAAGCCCGATATGAACTATCCATCCTGCCATTTATCTTCAACCTATCCTCTGAAAGGCTGAAATTAATGAGCAGTAAAGCAACTGTTACCAAAGATAGAATGATGGCCAAGCCAGAACTAATGACACTGATCCAAAATAATGGCTGTTTATGTAAAGGTTTCTTAATTTGATAGAGATTCCCATCGGCATCAATCATTTCGTGCGGGGGGGGCATATTTCATATTTTCTCCTCTGTCTAAAGGACTAGCTTTAGAATATCAATTTGGCAAATCAATGCCTTCCTTCAGTAAAGCTTCATGATAAAGTTTGTAAAAGGAATGGTAAATTTTAGTTTGAGTCCCACTTTGAACCATCATGCTAACACGAAAAACAAATTGGCTATTTTTTTCTAACTGAGGTCCCAAAATATCTGGCTCTTGTAAAATTTCAGGATAATCTTTAAGGGACGCTTGGTTTACTTTCTCAATCACACGAGCAATATTATCTAAATCGGTTTGTGCATTAATCGGAATATCAATCAAAACCCGCATATCTCCACGCGAAAGATTGCTGACGACCATAATATTGCGATTAGGAATATAGTGAAGCGAGCCATCTGCATCCCGAATCTGAGTTGTTCGAATCCCAACACTAACGACTGTTCCCGCTATATTGATAGGACCATTGGTCAAGCGAACGCTATCGCCCACATCTAGCTGGCGTTCCAAAAGAATAAAGAAGCCATTGACCAGATCCGATAAAAAGCCTTGCGCACCCATCCCAATAGCTACTCCAGCAATCCCTGCACCAGCTAAAAGACTAGAAACTGGCAAACCTAAAATGGATAAAATCCAATAGATTAAAAGAAAATAAAGGGCATAATTAAGAACATTCTCTATCAAGCGACTAATGGTTTTCTGTCTGGCGATATCAGTACTAGAAAACTTTAAGGATGGAGAGATAATTCTTCTAACAAAGACATGGAGAAGCTTCTTGGCAATGTAAAATAAAATAAATAAAAAGAGCAGAGAAATCAACTTGGAAACAGCATCATCTAAAATAGCCGTCCAATCAAACTGCTTAAAATAACGAGAAAAAATATTGCTTGAAAAAAACATTGCTTACCTCATACAATCACATTTATTCCAATACCAGAAGAAATATAATCTATTATAACACAAAGCCCATACTTGAAAAAGGCTGGGACCCTAAGAAAACTCAACAAAATGCTGGGACAGTCTTTTGACTTGTCCCAACTTTCTTTATTTCTTCTCTCGACGTGCAGCCATAGGCAGAAGCAAGCCTAGACCTAAGAGGGCTATTGGAGTGATAATATTCGTGATGAGGGTGAACCACCACTCAGTTGGATGAGTTGCCATCTTGACTTGTGGAGCCATACCTAGAATACAAGCAAAGGCAGTGAAAGCAAATCCCCAAGCTCCCATTAGAAAACCTAGTCTACGATTTTTCATAAATTTGTATTCAACATTTTTAAATTTATCCCATTTACGATACAAGAACATATAGGCTACAAATACCCAAAGGAAACACATGGGAGAAACGATAGCATTGAGATTGGTCATCCATACGACTAAACCATCGATTTCCTTCAATCCAAAAAGTGGCAGTACAATGATAATTGCTACTAGTACCCCTGTTAAAAGATAGCCGTTAATCAGCATTCCTGACTTGGTACGCTTACGCAACCAGCTTGGAATAAAATCTTTATCTGCGCTACCCAAAAAGATTTGTAGAGGCGCATCGATACAAATGGCTAGTGTAGACGCTTGTCCTATTGCTTGGGTAAGAGCATAGATAGTAACTAAGAAATTGCCTATTCCCCAATGCTTTCCTAAAACAGCAAAAGCTTGGTAGGCGCCATTCCTCATCAAATCGTCTGGGATATGGTTGCTATCAAAAATCATGGCCATGGCAAGAGAGCCTAAAATAGCACAGGCTCCTATCATGACAACCATAGCTATCATACCTTTTGGAAAGCCCTTTGCAGGATTTTTCACTTTATTAACATAAGGAGAGATAGCTTCCGCTCCTCCTACTGAGAAGACTAAGAGTGCAATCGTTGTAAAATAGGAGAAGTCAAATTTTGGAATATAAGTCGATAACTGGTCCATATGTTGAGTGGCCAATTGAAGATCTGGCTTAATCAATGGCACACCAACAGCCATTAAAATAAAGAGAACCGACATGACCAGCATAGCTCCACCGGCTAATGTTCCCAAAAATTTCAAGGCTTTCAAACCCTTGGTCGAAATATACAAAAGGAGTAGGAAAGTTAGTAAAGAAAGGCAGACAATCATTGGCATGGATAGACTTTCCAAAATCCTTCCATTTCCTTGAAAGGCCCATCCTAAAGCAATTAAGATTGTTTGAGGTTTTTGAGCCAAATATGGTATCTGCACAACCCAGTAGGTCCAAGCCGCAAAAAAAGCTAGCTGTTTGGTAGAGGTAAACTTAATCCAGTCACTAACCCCGCCTTCACTATCCTTAAATGTTGAACCTAACTGCCCAACCATTAATGTGTAAGGAATAAAATAGATAATCAGCAACAGAATCCATGAAGTGATCACGACAATTCCCTGCTGAGCAAAATTATTCACGACATTGCCTAAGCCCCAAACAATATTAAAGGCTATCAAGGCTATCATGAGCCAACTTAACTGCTTAGAATCTTTTTCTTCCATACGATTTCCTCCTTCCAATCGTTAAAAGCTCTTTTTGTCTCTCAAATAGAGGCAGCAGTTGGATAACTTGTTAATATATTTCACTGTTATTATAACACTTTAAAAAATAAAATAAAGCGCTTCCATATTTCGTTTCTGTTTCATTTTTTCCATTAAAGAAGAGCATAAAAAGAACAATAAATCATCTGTACCTCTTGCTGATCCCTTCTCAACATTTAGAAAAAATTAAAAAAATTCCCTAGCTAACTTGGGAATTCTTATTTTTCCAAACAATTTTTTAAAATAAAAATCGATTGAGGAACATCTGAGAAAACTTGGCTTAAAAATCCCAAATGTTGCTGATCTTTGCTATCTAAAGCTACAGTGTGCTTAACATTTACAGTGCCATCATTGTTCTCAATAATCTGATGACCAAAAAGGATATCTCCAAACGGGGTCGCTGTTTTATCCCAAAATTCCTCAAAGGGCTTGACAAGTGTCAGCTGATATTCCATTGGGGGCATTCCTTCGAGTTCCATCGTCCCACAAGAACCTGTCTTAAATCCACCATTTAATGTAATATTTTTTAAATCTTCTTCCCAGTCATACCACTTTTCAATATTTTCATAGTAGCTCCATACATCTTCTTTTGATGCTTTTATGGTTAAACTAAAACTAAATTCCATTACAAAATCTCCTTTATAATATGTATGCTTATTATAAGTGTATTTATAAAATTTGTCAAATGGTTTTCCACTCTAGCATTAGTATTTCTTCTAAATGAGCTACCTGCTTTGGCTCTTCTTTTCATACTGATAAAATGGAATCAGAACGATGTCTTGGTCGTATGGCTTGATTTTCGCTCTCTTATTTAGCCATTTAGGCAATAGTGCGATTCCTTTCCCGTTTTCAACTAAGCTGATAATGTTCTCAAAAGAATCAATTTCTACAACTGATTTTAAATGAGCAAACTTCATTAAGCTTTGTTTTCTAAAAGGACAATTTTCATCTTTATTGACGAATATAGGCATTTCCTCACTAGTCCTTATGATACTCGAACAAACATAAACTGACTCGATATGTCCAATAGTCTCATCATAATGTTTCAAATTTTCAATTTTTTGAAAGCAAAAAATTTTATCAAATTCTTCCTGATGAGCAATGATTGGTATATCCGAAGTTTTTTGGATATTAATCTCACTTTTATCCAAATCAATTGTTTGTGAATTATTAATATCGTGATTGAATAACAATTCTGAAATTAAGATGGATATTTTTGAGGTTTCACATTTCTTTTTTTAATTTCTCTAAATTGTTAGAAGTTTCCTTACAAAATTGATAAAATAAGTCTCCACTTTCTGTCGGAATTAAACCATTATATTTTTCTGTAAAATAATTTCGTATCTAATTCAGTTTCAAGCACCTTCAATCTAGCGCTGAGATTAGATTGCGCATATTGTAAGATCTTTGAACTTTTGTTTATTGACCTTGTCTCATAGATTGTCACAAAAATGCTCATATCATTAAAATTCATTTAAAAACACCCTATCACTTTTTTTGTGATAATTATATCATTTTTAAGTATTATTCAACATGATATAAATCATTTATACTGTCAATAGTTCATTAGAAAAGGGGTACTGCTATGCAAGCAATGCAATATACTATAAAATTACCATCAGATTATGATATGGATATCATTAGACAACGTGTCCGAAATACAGGTCATTTAATGGATGGATTCGACGATTTGTTTTTCAAAGTTTATTTAATCTCTGAAAAGTCTGAAGGCCAATTATTTAATAGTTACTGTCCGCTATATATTTGGAAAAATACCAACGGAATGACAAAATTCATATTTGATGGTTACTTTGATCATATTTTAAATTCGTTTGGCTGGCAAAATATTGAAATCGGAGTGACTTCATCAGTCGAAATATCTGATCATTTTGACTCAAGTAAATATGCTACATTAGAAGTCATTGATATAGAAGTATCTGAAAGTTTAAAATCCTTTACCATTCATGAGCAAATGCAAACCAACGAAAGTGGCAAAGTCGTTATTTTCAATCCTGATAAATGGAAAAAATGTATCTTTACTTTTTATACCAATAAACCCGATACACAACTACCAACATTTGAAATTTTACACATTTCACAATAAGCACCTATGATATGTAATAGGGAAACGCCTGAGCAAACACTTCTTCAATGCTATTTTGCACAACTTGCTCTTCTGTATAACCTTTACTGTTATCAGCTAAATGAAAAAATCGTTACGCTATGTAACGATTTTTTTAGCTATGATATTAACTCAATTCCGCGATAATAGCCTTGAGCTGGTCTTTGGTGTGAACACCTGCGACTTGCTTAACGACTTTACCATCTTTCTTGAAGAGAAGGGTCGGAATGGACATAATACCAAATTCGCGGGCAGTATTTGGATTTTCATCCACGTCCATTTTAAGGATTTTCAGTTCGTCCTCATGGACTTCTCCTGCCAACTGCTCTAGAATAGGCGCCTGCATGCGGCATGGACCACACCAAGTTGCCCAAAAGTCAATCAGAACCAGTCCGTCTTTTGTTTCTTCTGCGAATGTTGCATCTGTAACTGCTGCTACCATAAATTTTCTCCTTTAATAGCTTACTTTTGTTAACATTTTACACCAAAAACAAGAGAAAGAAAAATATTTGCTACGGCTAAGAGCTCAATCACTCAGTGAGAAATGGTTGGTCATGAGATTGCTGGCATCCAAGAGAACCTTCTCCAAGAGCTGGTCTGTCGCTTCTTGCACCTTGTCGCTCATAGCTTGATTTTCAGCTTCAAAGTCAACATCCTCGCCCTTAGCCAGAGCTTGGTCTACCCGACCGATCATTTCATGTCCCCAAGCCATGGTCGTTTCCTGATAATCATCCAAGTCTCCGACATGACTACTAAAATGAGCATCAGCCAGTCCTGCAATCAAGCGATTAGCCCAGTAGAAAGAATCCGTTGAAACCTTGTCTGTCGTATTGGCAAAGTAGTCTGGTGTAGTTGAGACCTGAGTAAAGAAAGGAACGGCTGTATTGAAAGGCATCGAACCATAACAGATCCACTGAATGCCCGTTGTTTCCTGCGGTTGATTGGGGCGCAGCTGCAAGATAGCCGTCTGACTAGTTCGATTGATACCAATAGTCCGAAAGGCCCGTCTGCTGTGGTGATCTCCTTCTGCTCCATAAGGATCATAAGGCGAATCCTGATAGTGACTGCTCAGGACATACTTGACATCTTCGATCGTGATCTTGCGGTATGGCTTGCGGCACCATGGAATGAAGAAACTCCTTGGTTCTTGCTCTACTTCTGGATTGAGAAAACGCTGGATGTCCCAAGCTCGCGGTGTATTGTAATGGCGGTCCTTGTCCTTCTGGCTACCAAAAGCATAGCGCGGATTGAAACCCTCATCTGAGTAATTCAGATTGAGATGATTTTCCTCGATAAAGTTTTTAAGATTTGGATGACAGAGGAAGTGTTCTGGATTGTCAAATTCAAAATAATCACTGCCCAGCTGATTTGGATTGGTCACATAGGCATCATCTGGCACGCGCCGCGTCATCCAATGGTGACCGCCAATGGTTTCCAGCCACCAGATTTCGTTGACATCTGAGATTGCAATTCCATTGGACTCATAAGTGCCGTATTCCTCTAAGATTTTCCCTAAGCGTAGAACCCCTTCACGAGCCGTTTTGATATAAGGAAGAACCAGCGTAAGGATATCTTCCTCGCTGATACCTGACTCTACCAAAGGATCAGCCCCCAGCACGCGGCTGTTGGTCGTAATTGTTTCCGTCGCGCTGACAGCAACATTGTAGCTGTTAATTCCAGCTGCTCCCCAAATCCCATCTTTGGGAACTGCGTCTGGCACTGCCGTATAGCGGACTGGATTGTCCGGCAAATCCATCTCAAAAGATGTCAAAACTGACTGATAATGACGGGGCTGGTCTTGTGGCTCCACTACGACAAATTTCTTGGGCGTAAAGACCCCATTTTGTGAATCCTCTGTACGAGCCACAATGGTTGAACCGTCGTAACTGGCCTTCTTGCCTACCAAAATAGTCGTGCAGGAATCTGATGCATGCTTTATTCTCATTATTTTCCCTCCGGTACTCTTTATGCTACTTACATTATAGCAAAAAGCAGGCCCTCATAAAAGAACCTGCTGTTATCTCTACGCTGAAACTTCCAATACCCTATTCGATTTTCAAGACATAGGTATGTTCTTTGTAAAGCTCATCAATCTCAAAATGCTCTAAATCTTCTTTCCTTGAGACAATATAATGCCCTTCTCTTTGATAATAGCCTAAAGAATTTCCTGACTTGTCTGTCAGGCAGATTGTCTGCTGCTTAGTATCAACACTGAAAGAAAACGGTATTTGACCTTTGGGGCGTCCGACAACTAAATAATCTTGACAAATCAGCTTGCCGCCCCACTTCTGATAGAGATGATTTGCCTGCTCTCCGTCTCTGGTAAAGATGATCAAGGCCTCAACTTTCTTTCATGCAGCTGCTCCCAAGCAGTTTGAAAGAGTTGACTGGCTATCCCTTGATTCTGAAAATCAGGATGGACAGCCAGATTAGCGAAGTAAGCTATCTTTTTTCCTGGATAATATGGATAAGAATGACTTGCTTCTTCGGTGTAAATACCAATATCCAGAAGCCCAACAACCTGATCATCTTCTACTGCTATGAGCTCAACCGAATCTTGGTAAGGTTCTTCAGTAAACTCGTCCTTGTAATGGCTCATATCATCAAAGAAAGGCGAAAAGAGATAACTCAAAGCTTTTGTATAAACCCAACTTTTCTCATAAGTCGAGTCATAGGTTTGTATTTTCATTTCTGGCCTCTTACTTAAAGATCACAATCGTTGCACCGCTACCGCCAGCATTTTGTGGAGCATAGCCGAAGGACTTGACGTGCTTGTTGCGGCGGAGGTATTTAGTCACTCCTTCACGGATGACCCCGGTCCCAATACCATGGATAATATCTACCTGAGCCATATTATTAAGAAGGGCCTGATCGATAAATTCATCTAGCTCTTTCATAGCTTCTTCGTAACGCTTACCTCGTAAATCCAGTCTAGCTCTTGGTCCAGCAGTATTAGCTCGCTTGACCACATTGACCTGCTTGCGCTTAGGCTGCTGCTCCTTTTCAGCCTTGAGTAGGTTGAATTCCTGCTCCTCTAGAGTCATCTTGATCAGACCAACCTGGGCTTCCCAACGGCCGTCTTTGAGCTGCTTGACCAAGGTTCCCCGCTGACCATAGCTAGTGACTAGGATATCGTCTCCCACCTTGGGCGCCCGATGTTTCTTAGCCTGCTTGAGCACCTTATTCTTTGATAAATCAACCGTTTCTGGTGCTAACTTTTTGAGTTGAGACTTGGCTTCGATAATCTCATGAGGTTTGAGACTGGACTTAGCATGGAGATTTTGGAGAATGCTCTCACTCTCTGATAGAGCCAAATCAACGATTTCCTGAGCTTCCAAGCGTGCCTTATTGAGTTCGGTTTCTTTTTCTCGGTTAAACTCATTGTAAAGTTTTTTGAGGGCTCGGTTAAATTTGAGATTTTCCTGCTCCACCTCGCGGATATTATCCAAGCGCTTGCGACTTTCCAGCGTCTGCTCTTCCAGGCGCTCAATAATCCGATTGACATCGCTGTCTGTGTTGGTCTGCTCTTGGGCATGGCTAACGATAAGTTCAGACAAGCCTAAGCGGCGAGCGATTTCAAAGGCATTGGAACGACCAGGCACTCCCTGCATAAGCGATAGGTCGGTCGCAAACTATCAGTATCAAATTCCATGCTGGCATTTTCCACCCAGTCCGTCTCAATCCCATAGGCTTTGAGCTCAGGATAGTGGGTCGTCGCCATGGTTTTAATCTGTCTTAGCCGCAAATCTTCCAAGATAGCAATAGCCAGAGCCGCTCCCTCCTGAGGGTCAGTCCCAGCTCCCAGCTCATCCAGCAGAACCAGACTCTCGCTATCAACCTGCTCTAAAATAGAGACGATATTGGTCATGTGGCTGGAGAAAGTCGACAGGCTCTGCTCAATGGACTGCTCATCCCCAATGTCTGCAAAAATCTGACTGAAAATCCCAACGCGACTGCCCTTGTCCGCCAAAATCGGCAGACCTGACTGAGCCATGATCTGAGCTAGCCCCAAGGTCTTCAACATGATGGTCTTACCACCGGTATTTGGTCCGGTAATGACAATCTCTGTCAAATCAGGGCCGAAATGCAAATCATTAGCTACTGCATTTTCAATCAGGGGATGACGAACCTGTAGCAACTGAATGGCTTGTGTATCGGATATGACTGGTACTACCGCTCCTCGTTCTCGCATAAAGGCTAACTTGGCCATCACTAAGTCAAGATGACCGATGATCCAAGCATTGTTAGCAATTTCAGCTGCATGAGGGCGAATCATAGCAGATAGTTCTTGCAAAATTCGTAAGAGTTCGTAGCGCTCGTCCGCCTTGTAGTTGGAAATTTCCTCATTGAGATTGACCACCGCCCTTGGCTCGATATAAATGGTCGTCCCACTGGCAGAAATGTCATGCACCACTCCTGGAATCCGATTCCGATAGGTGTTTTTAACTGGCAGCACATTGCGACCATTCCGGCTGGCTACCACCTGATCTGCTAGCATATCCCCCTTATTCTTGAGAATTTCTTGCAAAAGATCTCGTACCTTGCTTTCATTCTCTTGGATCTTGCGACGAATTCTCCCCAGTACTTCACTAGCAAAACTTTCAATAAAGCCCCCGTCGTTGACAGCTAACAGGCTCCCTTGAATAGCAGGGAAATCAACTAGATTTTCAAAAACACGGTTCAATTCTTGAAGTCGAACATTTTTCTAAGTCATTATAAAAAAAGTAACCAAGTCATGCGAAACGCGCAAAACCTTTTTTTAAAACAAGTAATTCCTCGATATTCAGATCACCATCAAGCTCCAAACGCTTGCTAATAGCAGTGATATCCTTGGTTGCTGCCAAATGAAAATGCGGATCTTCTACTAAAATCTGCTCCATATCTGCAACTTCTAAAAAAATGCTCTCTCAATTGCCTCTTTTTTTGTGGTCGGCTGTAAAACTTGTAATTCCAACTTTCCCTGCTCCGTTTGCAAAAAGCCTTGGAACAAGTCTTTTATTTTATTAAATTCTAAAGTTTCTAATATTTTTGTATTCATGATAATATCTTTTTCTAGTGAAAAAGAACCCAGCTAGTAGGCCAACTGAGTCCTTTTATCCAATCACCTTGGTAACCCAAAAATACTTCAGGAGACTAGAGGTAATTGGGGTATGGTTAATAATGAAGCTAGCTAAACCACTGTGATTTAAGCGATCTTGAATAAAAGCTAGTGGTACAGTAGCGAAAACCGTTAGGAACATTTCAATGGCAAATAAGGAAATGAAAACAGCAATTACACCGCTCGCAACATTATACCAACGAGAATCCGTATTCCCTTTAGGTACTAAATGGATAAAAATCCCAATGAAGCGACCAATCGCATAAATAAAAGTGTAAATGATAAAAAAAGCTAGGCCAGCGTAGAAGACTTTATCTAAATGAAAGAGCTGATTGTTAGGAAAATAATACGTTGTAGCTCCTTCTGTCGCACTTGAATAAGGGACCCACAAACTTAAAAAGCGGGCTAAACCTTGGTAAGATTGACTAGCGATAAAAAAGGCTACAATAGCTGATAGTAAATAATAAGCCTGAAGGACAATCCCTCTAGAGTAGCCAATATAGAAACTCCATGCCAAAATCAGTAAAATTAGTAGTGAAATAATCATAAAGGCCCCTCTGTTTGCAAAGATTTTTCTTTTATTTCAGTTAGGGCTTTTCGACGCAAGCTTTCTAATTCTCTTTCCTTGTCATCAAATTCAATTTCACGATTTAACTGAGTTGACAGACTATTAATGGCAAGCAAAATAGCCAAGGTTTCATCATCCGCTTGGGGCATTCTTTCCTTGATTGCTTGGTATTTTTCTGTCGCGACCTTTTCGACTTCCTCCATAAACAGATTATCAAACTCTGTTGTTAAAGTCATGGTCTTCTTTCCAAATGTAAACTTATATCGATTCAAATTTGCCATAAAATCACCTCGTTATATTATACCAAATATCAAGCCTTTTGTCAGGTCGGGGCTTACCCTTCTATCCTGCTTTTCTAAAATATGCTTGAAGATAAGAAGTCCGTCAATCTTTTTTTCAACTTTACTCTTTTTTATGTTAAAATAGAAGGCATGGGACAATTCACCTTAACACCGAGTGAGCAGGAGATTCAAGCATTTCTTAAGCAATATAAAAAATATCTCAGCTCTAGTAAAAATCCTTATATCCGTTATTTTTTCCGTTTGGAGCAAGCAACAGCCAGCGTCTATACTTCTGGTAAATTACTCCTTCAGGGAGAGGCGGCAGATAAATATGCTCCTTTTTTCAAAGAGACAGCAGATATCACCCAGCCTCCACAGAAAATCACCTACCAAGCTATGATAGGAACGGATGAGGTCGGTAATGGTTCCTATTTTGGCGGTTTAGCTGTTGTGGCTTCTTTTGTCACTAAAGAGCAGGAGGATTTTCTCAAAAAATTAGGTGTCGGAGATTCTAAAACCCTGACGGATCAAAAAATTCGCCAGTTAGCTCCTATCCTAAAAGAAAAAATCACCCATCAAGCCCTGCTCTTATCACCTAAGAAGTACAATCAAGTCATTGCTTCGGGATACAATGCTGTTTCGGTCAAGGTTGCCCTTCACAACCAAGCCATCTATCTCTTGCTAGAAAAAGGAATAAAACCTGATCAAATCGTAATTGATGCCTTCACTAGCAGCACCAATTACCAGCGTTATGTCAAGCAAGAGCGAAATCAGGTTAGTCAGGCGATTCATTTAGAAGAAAAAGCTGAAGGAAAATACTTAGCTGTGGCTGTCAGCTCCATCATAGCCCGCGATCTTTTCTTAGAGAATCTAGAGATTCTGAGCCAGGAATTAGGCTACCAATTACCAAGCGGAGCAGGAGCTAAAAGTGATCAAGTGGCCAGTCAGATTTTGAAGGCTTATGGTATGGCCGGTCTTGAAACAAGCGCTAAACTACATTTTAAAAATACTCAAAAAGCAAAACAATTACTAGAAAGGTAAGTTATGTCTAGTTTTAAAAAATTTATGAAAGAATGGGGATTTTTCATCCTCTTCATGGCTACTTTGCTCCTCACCCGACTCTTCCTCTGGTCTCCATTTTTGGTAAGTGGCCACTCAATGGACCCGACCCTTGCTGATGGAGAGTATCTGCTCGAAGTCCGCTATCTCCCCATCGACCGTTTTGATATCGTTGTTGCTAAAGAAACAGATGAAAATGGGAACGAGAAACGGATTGTCAAACGAGTGATTGGTCTGCCTGGTGATACCATCAAATATGAAAACGACCAACTCTATATCAATGGTAAGAAAACTGATGAACCTTACTTAAAAGAATATATTTCTAAATTTAAAAAGGACAAATTGCAGTCGAGTTATTCTTACCGGAAGATGTTCCAGCAAATTGCTGAACAAGCCAACTCTTTCACTCAGGATTCTCTAGGTAACTCAACATTCACTGTCAAAGTTCCTAAGGGACACTATTTCCTTTTAGGAGATGACCGACTCGTATCACGAGATAGCCGAGAAGTTGGAAACTTCAAGGCCAGTCAGATTGAAGGAGAAGCAAAATTACGCTTCTGGCCACTCAATAAGATCGGTATCTTCTAAGCACCATTTGTTAAACAAATAAGAAGCAAGAAATAAAAAAGGCAGGACAGCAGGTTTCATTGGCTTGTCTGCCTTTTTTTCTAGGATGAGAGATATGGAATTCTATTTTTCAGGAACCGTCGAACGCATTATATTTGAAAATCCCAACAATTTCTTTAGAATTTTGTTGCTGGATATTGAGGACACAGATGCAGAATTTGATGATTTTGAGATCATTGTGACCGGAACCATGGCCGATATCATGGAAGGACAAGACTATACCTTTTGGGGAACTCTTGTCCAGCATCCCAAATACGGGGAACAGCTAAAAGTAACTCGCTACGAAAGAGCAAAGCCAACTAGTAAGGGCCTGGTCAAGTATTTTGCTAGCGATCATTTTAAGGGATCGGTGTTAAGACCGCCCAAAAGATAGTAGACCTCTATGGCGATAATACGATTGATCAGATCTTGGCCGATCCTGGCCGGCTCGTAACTATTAATGGCCTTTCTTCAGCCAATCGGGAAGCCTTCGTCAGCAAACTGAGACAAAATTACGGCACAGAGATGTTGCTCTCTAAACTCGCTGAATATGGCATTCCTAATAAATTAGCCTTGCAGATTCAAGATACCTATAAAGAAGAAACGCTGGAAATTGTCCAAAAATATCCTTATCAACTGGTTGAAGACATTCAAGGTATTGGTTTCAAAATAGCTGACCAGTTGGCCCAGCAACTTGGTATTGAAAGCGATGCTCCAGAGCGTTTCCGGGCTGGTCTTGTTCATACCCTTTTCAGCCAATCTATGGAGACAGGTGATACTTATATAGAAGCACGTGACTTGCTATCCCACACCATTGATTTGCTGGAGAATGCCCGTCAGGTTGAACTTGATCCTTCCTTGGTAGCGGATGAATTGGCCCACCTTATCGAAGAAGATAAGATCCAAAACGTTGAGACAAAAATCTTTGAAAACAGTCTTTATTTCGCCGAGGAAGGTATCCGTAGCAATCTGATTCGGATTCTAGAAAAAGGCAAACAAGAAACCTTTGATGCCCCAAAACTCGAAAGTATCATCGAACAAGTCGAGCAAGATTTAGGAATCTGCTATGACCATATTCAAAAGAAGGCCATCTGCGATGCCATTAATCATAAGGTGTTTATTCTGACGGGTGGGCCGGGAACTGGTAAAACAACTGTTATCAACGGCATCATTGCTACTTATGCTGCTCTTCACAAACTAGATTTGGCTAAGAAACAGGAATTACCTATTCTGCTTGCTGCTCCGACTGGACGAGCCGCCAGACGAATGAATGAATTGACCGGGCTACCCAGTGCTACTATTCACCGGCATCTGGGAATGACTGGAGATGATGATATCAGTCATTTAGATGACTATTTGGATGCTGACTTCATCATTGTGGATGAGTTCTCTATGGTCGATACTTGGCTGGCCAATCAACTGCTCAGCAATATTTCTTCCAACAGTAAGATCCTCATTGTGGGGGGATGCTGACCAGCTTCCGTCTGTCAGTCCAGGTCAGGTTCTGGCCGATCTTTTAAAAATACCTCTCTTACCCCAAACTAAACTAACAAAAATCTACCGGCAGGGAGAAGATTCAACAATCGTTACCCTAGCCAGTCAAATCCAGCAAGGACTTCTGCCGGCTGATTTTACTGAAAAAAAGGCGGATCGATCCTATTTCGAAGCGTCTGGCGAGTATATCCCTGATATGATTAAGAAAATCGTAGCCGCTGCCATTCGTAGTGGCATCCCTGCCCAGGACGTCCAAGTCCTGGCTCCTATGTACCGAGGACCCGCAGGAATCGACCAGATCAACCAACTCATGCAAGATTTAATAAATCCATCAGAAAAGGACCAACTGGTCTTTGAAGCGCCAGACTGCCAATACCGGCAAGGGGGACAAGGTCATTCATCTGGTCAACGATGCCGAAAGCAATGTCTTTAACGGCGATCTGGGCTATATCACCGACCTCTTGCCTGGCAAATACACCGACTCCAAGCAGGACGAGCTGACCATCAACTTTGACGGCAATGAAATCATCTACCCGCGCAGCGAATGGTACAAGATCCGCCTAGCCTATGCCATGAGTATCCACAAGTCTCAGGGCAGCGAGTTTCCCGTGGTCATCCTACCTATCACCCGTAGCAGCCACCGCATGCTCCAGCGCAATCTGGTCTACACAGCCATTACCCGGGCCAAGAGCAAGCTGATCCTGCTTGGGGAAAAAGCAGCCTTTGACTATGCTGCAAAAAACACTGGCACCGCCCGCAAAACCTATCTGGTCGAGCGTTTTGCTGACCTAGAAGCTCCACAGGAACTTAGCTACACTCCTGTGGATAGGTTGGAAAAAGCTGTGGAAAACTATGTCTTGACAGAAGAAAATTTCCTGAAAATCGACCCCCTAATCGGCCTGACCGAGGAAGATATCCACAGTATATTCAGCACATAAATAAAAAGGCTGGGACAGAATTAAATTTTTTAGTTCTGTCCTATCGCCTTTTTTTATGCCTTATTTTTCTGGCTAAAGAGCTGCAGGAGCTCATCATTAAAGATATCCATGCCGACCGAGGTCATCATAAACTGCAGAAAATGGAAGCGTTCTGGCAGTTTTTCAGGATCGCTTTCAAAAATGGTCCCATGCATCCAAAAATTCACCAGCAGCAGAAAAACTTCCGCAGCCTGGTCCGGATACTGGGTCCGAAGGGAACCATCTGCCATGCCTTTTTTGATAATGTCACTGACCAGAGGGGCGCCTATCCGCAGATTGTCCCGCATCATGGTCAAAATAAAGCCTGCGTCCTTCTCATACTCACCCACAATGCCGTCCGTAGCCCGGGCTGTCTGACTTTCCAGATTAGACTTGAGGATGGTCTGCAGCTGCTCTCTGCCAGTCAGATTTTCCGTAGCCTTGAGCCACTGCTTCATCTCTTCTTCCATCAGCTCCTGCCGGCTCCTAATCACCGCCAGGACAATCTCATCTTTTGACTTAAAATGATGATAGATAGCCCCCTTGGAGATGCCCGCCGTCTGAGCGATGTCCTGCATACTGGTCTTTTCGGACCCCTTTTGGATAAAGAGCTGGGTTGCTGTATTTAAAATTTTTTCTCTCATGGCCTGGGATTTGTCTTTTCGTTGCGCCATTCTATTCCCCTTTGTTTCTAATATAGCTTTATTCTACCAAAAAAGCCGGGGAAATACAAAATCATAAAAATATCTTTAAGCCTTGTCTTGCTGATCCCTTTGATACCAAAGATAGATACTGTAAGCCGCCATCAAGATATAGCCTAGGAAAAAGAGCGGATTTCCGTCCCCTTCCCCAGGAAAATGCCTTCACCAATGGTATTGATGGCCCCGTGGAAAAGAACACAGTAAAGGATGGACTGACTGACCTTGTAAAGAGCCGCTAGCCAGAAACGGGCGAGCAGGCAGGCGGCAGTAAAGACTAGAAAAGAAGTCCCTGCCTGACTGCTGCCGGGCATAAAGAAGAGGGGCAGATGCCAGACAGCCCAGATTAACCCAGCTGTTACAGTTGCTAAGGGAAAGGGCAGAAGCTTTTCCAGAGTCGGCTGCAGGAAGCCCTGCCAGCCAATCTCTTCATTGCCGCCTGTCAGAAGAGTCGTCATGAGAAAAATCAGGGCAATCCTGAGAAGGCTAAAACCAGGCAGGAGCGGGCTCCAAAAGACTATGGAAAGGGTATAAAGAATTGTCAAAATCAAGAGATGGACCCAAGTCCTTTTTCGGGCCGATCCGATAGAAGCTAAGAGCTCCTTGAACGATTTTCCTAAGACCAGTTTGGCTCCAATGGCCGGGCCAAAAACACCAGCGATGGTTAGGACCTGGGAAATAATAGGAATCCTCAGGAAAGCCGAAGCCAGCCAGGCAGACCAGCTGATACCAAAAGTCCAAAGCAGAAACATTAGAATTTGCTTGACAGATGAGGAATCTTTATAGCTTCTAGCTTGCATCTTTCTCAGCCCCTTTCCGGTTGCCCTTCCAATACCACCAACCGACCAGCAGTGCGGTCATGACCAGATTAGCAGCCTGGAAGCTGAGATACCTTCCGCCATTTGTAGCACTGCCGACAATCGTCGCCTGAGCAAAGTTAATGCAGGCGTGAAAGACCATGCAGGCAAAGACAGAGGCCGTCTGCTTGTAGAGAACCGCCAGACAGAAACTGAGCAAGATACCAAAGGAGAGATAGAAGGGCAAAGAAACCTGACTTTGACTCGTTCCCGGAATCAGCCAGAGGGGGCAGATGCCAGGTCACCCAGACCAGAGCCGTGACGACAGTTGCCAGAGGGAAGGAGAATTTTTTCTCCAGAGCCGGCTGCAGGAGGCCCCGCCAGCCCAGTTCTTCATTCCCTCCCCCAGCAAAGGTGACAAAGGTCCAGCCCAGAGGAAACATCAGAACGGCATTCAGAGGTGGCAGGGCTGGATTGGCGATAAAAAGGGTCAAAACCCGAACCAGACAGAAGGCCAGCATATAAATCCACCAGCCCTTAGCATGAGAAAAGATAAAGTCCAGCATCTTCTTAGGATAAGAAATTTTGAGGCTGATAAAAGTTCCCAAGGACGGTCCGAAGCCACCGATGAGAAGGAGAGCAAAACCCAAAGGCTCAGACCCGCTGGTCAGCTTCAGGGCGGCTAAAATATACAGAATCAGCCAGGATCCCCAGCTAATACCAAAGGTCCAAGCTAAGAAAGGCCAAATATGCTTGGGTTCTGGCCCTACATGTGTTTGTGTGTTCATACGATAACTCCTTATCAAATGTAGAATAATGAAAAGTCATCCGAAAACTGGACAAAGTCATCCTTTACTCTTAGTCTTTCAGATGATTGCCTGTTTTGAAACGCAGATTTTTAAAATCCGGCCGTTCGGTTTGTTTTATTATAAAAAATAAAGACCTGCGCCAAATAGAAAACGTAGTCTTTTACTCCTTGCCTAAAATAAAAAGCAAAGATAGACTAAATAATGCTAAAAGCTATGTCAGCACCGTTTAGCTACTGCCTGCTGCTTTTAGTTTCTAAGTTCTCCTGACTCTGATGCTTAAGACAGGCCATTTCTCTGCTACTTGCTCCTTTCTTGATTTTGCAATCGCCGAATTTGCCAGAGATTGGAGGCAAGGCTCAGACCCCCTACTGCCATAATACCCAGTCCTCGCCAAGGGCTAAAGACAGAAGTCAGCAAGCCACCAGCAAGGACAGCATAGCTAGCTTTGACTCCCCACTTAGAATAGCGTATGCCATTCTCACCCTGTGTCATCTTTTCCAGCTGCACCTTACGTTTTTCTGCCTGCTGCTGCAAAAACTCTTTCTGAACTTCCAGCTGCCGATCCAGCTCCTGATTAAACTTGAGGATGTGCTCGCTTGTTTTTTCTACTACAGATTTCTTCATTTCTGCTCCTTTCTTTTTAAAAACCGACCGGACGGTTTTTATTTTACAAACTCAGTATAACAGACACAGAAAACTTTGTCCAGTATTTTTTCAAAAAAGATTATTTTTGCTCAATGAAAATCATCAGCCAACTTAGAAACTCGTCACAAGCAACTCTCTCATGCTAAAAACTATATCTAAAAAAGCCCGGTAACGAACCAAGCCTTTATCTTTATTCAAACCCCGTCACTGTCAACCCTAGCAGACGAATACCTCGTGGTTGTTCTTCCAAGCTATCGTAAATCTCATGAGCCGTTCGCTCGATTTGCTCCTTGTCTTGAGTGGCTAGATTCAAACTTTTCCTTTTAGTCAAGGTGGAGAAATCGGCATAGCGGATTTTCAGAACGATGGTTCGTCCTTTCTTATCATGCTTAGTCAAGCTATTTTCTACCTTCTGAGCCAGCAGGGTCAGCTCTTTCTTGATATCCTCCTCACTATAGAGCAGTTTGGCATAGGTCCGCTCCTTCCCAATCGACTTACGGATGCGGTTGGATTTGACTGGACTATTACTGATGCCACGCGCTTTACGATAGAGATCAAAACCAAAGCGACCAAACTTATCAATCAGGGTCATTTCTGGTATCTTGAGCAGATCTGCACCGGTATAAATACCCATGTCATGCAGGCGCTGGACGGTCTTTTTGCCGACTCCGTGAAACTTGGCAATATCCATAGGCGCCAGAAAGGCCTCTGCTTCCTCAGGTAAAATAACAGTCAGACCATGAGGCTTCTCATAGTCGCTAGCGATCTTGGCAAGAAATTTATTATAAGATACGCCCGCTGAGGCTGTTAGTTGCAGCTCCTTCCATATATCGTGCTGAATCAGCTTGGCTATTTGACTGCAGATTTAATCCCAAGCTTGTTTTCCGTTACATCCAGATAAGCCTCGTCGATGCTCATTGGCTCAATCAAGTCTGTATAGCGTCTAAAAATCTCTCGGATCTGCAAACCGACCGTCTGATATTTTTCGTAATTTCCCGAAATAAAAATCCCTTGTGGACATCGTTCGTATGCTTCCTTGGAGCTCATTGCAGAATGGACACCAAACTTTCGTGCTTCATAGTTACAAGTAGAGACGACGCCACGACCACCTGTCAAGCGTGGATCACTGCCGATGATGACCGGATGCCCCTTGAGCTTAGGATTATCCCTGACTTCGACAGCAGCAAAAAAGGCATCCATGTCAATATGGATGATTTTTCTTGATGTGTCGTTAATTAAGGGGAATATCAACATTCTAGTCGCCTCTTATTCTTGTCTTCCAATTCTAGTATAACCTTTTTCTCATTTTTGCCCAACTATTTGCTAAGAAATTTCTCTCATCCGTCTATATAGTACACTTTTCGGATTTTCAGACAACTGTATTATAAAAGAAAAGGCTTACAAATCCCGAAAACACTTTGTGTAAACGATTACTATGTGTTATACTTTAACTATACAAATGTAACAGATACTTGTTACTAGAAAGAAAAAGAGGAATTTAACATGGTTGTTAAAACTGTTGTCGAAGCACAAGATATTTTTGACAAGGCTTGGGAAGGCTTCAAAGGTGAAGATTGGAAAGAAAAAGCAAGTATTTCACGCTTTGTTCAAGCTAACTACACTCCTTACGATGGAGATGAAAGCTTCTTAGCAGGTCCAACTGAACGCTCTCTTCATATTAAAAAGATTATTGAAGAAACAAAGGCTCACTATGAAGCAACTCGTTTCCCAATGGACACTCGCCCAGCATCTATTGCAGGTATCCCAGCTGGCTACATTGACAAAGATAACGAGCTAATCTATGGTATCCAAAACGACGAACTCTTCAAATTGAACTTCATGCCAAAAGGTGGTATCCGTATGGCTGAAACAACTTTGAAGGAAAATGGTTATGAGCCAGATCCAGCTGTTCACGAAATCTTTACTAAGTACGTGACAACAGTTAACGATGGTATCTTCCGTGCTTACACTTCAAACATTCGTCGTGCTCGCCACGCTCACACAGTTACTGGTCTTCCAGATGCTTACTCTCGTGGACGTATCATCGGGGTTTATGCCCGTTTAGCCTTGTACGGTGCTGACTACTTGATGGCTGAGAAAGTGAATGACTGGAATGCTTTGACAGAAATCGATGAAGAAACTATTCGCCTTCGCGAAGAAGTCAACATGCAATACCAAGCACTTGCTGAAGTTGTTAAATTAGGTGACCTTTACGGAGTTGATGTTCGTCGTCCTGCCTTCGATACTAAAGAAGCTATCCAATGGACAAACATTGCCTTCATGGCAGTCTGCCGCGTCATCAACGGTGCTGCAACTTCTCTTGGACGTGTGCCAATCGTTCTTGATGTCTTTGCCGAACGCGACCTTGCTCGTGGCACTTACACTGAAAGCGAAATCCAAGAATTTATCGATGACTTCGTTTTGAAACTTCGTACTGTTAAATTTGCTCGTACAAAAGCTTACGACCAACTTTATTCTGGTGACCCAACCTTCATCACAACTTCTATGGCAGGTATGGGTAACGATGGTCGTCACCGTGTTACTAAGATGGACTACCGTTTCTTGAACACTCTTGACAACATCGGTAACTCACCAGAACCAAATTTGACAGTTCTTTGGACTGACAAATTACCTTACAACTTCCGTCGCTACTGTATGCATATGAGCCACAAACACTCTTCTATCCAATACGAAGGTGTAACAACAATGGCGAAAGATGGATATGGCGAAATGAGCTGTATCTCATGTTGTGTATCTCCACTTGACCCAGAAAATGAAGAACAACGCCACAACATCCAGTACTTCGGTGCTCGTGTAAACGTTTGAAAGCTCTTCTTACTGGTTTGAACGGTGGTTATGACGATGTGCATAAAGACTACAAGGTATTTGACATCGATCCTATCCGTGACGAAGTTCTTGAATTTGAATCAGTTAAAGCTAACTTTGAAAAATCACTTGACTGGTTGACTGACACTTACGTAGATGCTTTGAACATCATCCACTACATGACTGACAAGTATAACTACGAAGCTGTTCAAATGGCCTTCTTGCCTACTCACCAACGTGCGAACATGGGATTCGGTATCTGTGGTTTTGCTAACACTGTTGATACATTGTCAGCTATCAAGTACGCTACCGTTAAACCAATCCGTGACGAAAATGGCTACATCTACGATTACGAAACAATCGGTGAATACCCACGTTGGGGTGAAGATGATCCTCGTTCAAACGAATTGGCTGAATGGTTGGTTGAAGCTTACACAACTCGTTTGCGTAGCCACAAACTTTACAAGAACGCTGAAGCTACAGTATCACTCTTGACAATCACATCTAACGTTGCTTACTCTAAACAAACTGGTAACTCACCAGTCCACAAAGGAGTATACCTCAACGAAGACGGTACTGTGAACTTGTCTAAACTTGAGTTCTTCTCACCAGGTGCTAACCCATCTAACAAAGCAAAAGGTGGCTGGTTGCAAAACTTGAACTCACTTGCTAGCTTGGACTTCAGTTACGCAGCTGACGGTATCTCATTGACAACTCAAGTATCACCTCGTGCGCTTGGTAAAACTCATGACGAACAAGTAGACAACTTGGTAACAATCCTTGATGGTTACTTTGAAAATGGTGGACAACACGTTAACTTGAACGTTATGGACTTGAAGGACGTTTACGACAAGATTATGTCTGGCGAAGACGTTATCGTTCGTATTTCTGGTTACTGTGTAAATACTAAGTACCTCACTCCAGAACAAAAAACTGAATTGACTCAACGTGTATTCCACGAAGTCCTTTCAATGGATGATGCTTTGAGCTAATAAGTCATTAAATTAAACTATAAAGGAAGATTGGTTTATTTCCAGTCTTCTTTTTTGATTTTACATGGAATTTTTATGAAGAAGCTTCTGAATTTTGCTATAATAGAAGAAAGTTTAGAAACACTTGGAAAGAGATTATGGAAGAGTCAAAAGAATTTAATCTAGCTGTAGATGTCATCATGCTAGCCGGCACCCTCTTATTGCAAAGTGGATCCGAAATCTACCGAGTTGAAGATACCATGATTCGGATCGCTCATTCGCAGGGGATTATTGATTGCAATGCTCTAGCTATGCCAGTTGCGATTTTCTTCTCAGTCGAGAATACGAATTTCTCTCGTATGAAACGTATCGTGCATTCAAATTATAATATTGAGAAGGTCTGTGATGTCAACCAAGTCTCTCGTCAGTTGACCAGCGGTCAATTAACCTTGCAAGAGGCTTACGATGAACTCTTACGTCTCAAAAACAAGCGTCTGCCTTACAACAAGAAACAATTGACCATTGCAGCTACGCTCAGTGCCCCATTTTTTTCCATCATGTTTGGAGGAAATTTTTACGATGCACTTGGCGCTGCTGTGGCAACCTTCTTTGGCTTTACCTTTTCACTGTACGCTGAGAAGTATGTACGAATTCCTTTTGTTACAGCCTTTGCAGGTGCCTTTGTTTTTGGTTTGTTAGCACAGGCCTGGGCCCGCTACTCTGGTTTTAACTCAACTGCAGACTTGATTATAGCAGGCTCTGTCATGCCTTTTGTTCCTGGGATTGCCCTGACTAATGCTGTCCGTGACATCATGACCAATCACATTAATTCGGGAATGAGTAAACTTTTTGAATCTCTTCTCATTACCCTAGCTCTTGGTGCGGGTACTTCCGTTGCCCTTGTATTAATGAAATAAAGCTATGACAATACTAACATTTTTCCTTCAAGCTCTTGCAAGTTTGTTGGCTATTATCACTTTTCTTATCGTCTTAAATGTCCAACGCAGAATGCTAATTCCAGCTGGTCTACTGGGGATGTCTATCTGGCTTCTTTATTTACTTTTAAAAGGCCCGACCAATGTTATCGTAGCCACCTTTGTAGCTGCTATCGTCGGATCTTGCTGTAGCCAAATTATGAGTGTTATTTATAAAACTCCTGCAGTTGTATTCATCCTGTCAATTCTGGCCCCCTTAGTCCCTGGCTACCTCTCCTATCGAACAACCGCATTCTTTGTAACTGGCGATTATAGTAAGGCCATGGTTAATGCCACCTTAGTAGTCATCTTGGCCCTCGTTATTTCGATTGGGATGGCCAGTGGTACAGTTGCGTTAAAACTTTTTAAGTATATTCAAAAAAGAAAGCACGTCCACTATTGAGTTGACTATAAAGTCTAAACAATTTTGATGCTTCTGATTAAATCTTAGTAAAAATAGGTTTTTCACTAAGATGTTTTAAGTTCCCTGTCTTTGTTCGACGGGGCTTTTTTATCAGTTTTATTTTGAATTATGGTAAAATAGATGTTGAAATACTCTTGATAATCATATCAAGATATGAGGTTTTAATATGAAAATAGGAATCGATAAAATTGGATTTGCAACCTCCAATTATGTCTTGAAGTTAAACGATTTAGCGGCAGCGCGTGCTACCGATCCAGAAAAACTAAGCAAGGGACTCCTGCTTAAAGAACTCAGCATTGCTCCTCTGACAGAAGATATTATCACCTTAGGAGCTGCAGCTGCAGATCCCATTTTGACAAGTGAAGACAAAGAGAAGATTGACATGGTCATTGTTGCTACGGAGTCAAGCATTGATCAGAGCAAGGCAGCGGCCGTTTTTATTCATGGCCTTTTGGCGATCCAGCCCTTTGCCCGGAGTTTTGAGATTAAAGAAGCCTGTTATGGTGCTACTGCAGCACTTGACTACGCAAAACTCCATATCGAAAAATATCCAGATAGCAAGGTCCTCGTTATTGCCAGTGATATTGCCAAATATGGTATTAATACTCCTGGTGAACCAACTCAGGGAGCGGGAGCTATTGCAATGTTGATAAGTAAGGATCCTCGTATCTTAATTTAATGAAGATAATGTCGCTCAAACTCGTGACGTTATGGATTTTTGGCGTCCAAATTACTCGACAACGCCTTATGTAAATGGACTCTACTCTACCCAACAATACTTGGATTGTTTGAAAACAACTTGGGACGAGTACCAAAAGCGCCACAAGCTTTCTCTCAAAGATTTTGCAGCCTACTGTTTCCATCTTCCTTATCCAAAACTGGCTCTTAAAGGTCTCAATAAAATCATGGATAAAAGCCTTCCTCAAGAGCAGCAAGATCAGCTTAAGGAAAACTTTGAAAAGTCAATCCTCTACAGTCAAAAAGTCGGAAATATTTACACAGGTTCGCTTTTCCTAGGTCTTTTGTCCCTCTTAGAAAACTCAGATAATCTTAAGGCTGGTGACAAGATTGCTCTCTTTAGTTATGGTAGTGGTGCTGTAGCAGAAATTTTCAGTGTTTCCTTAGTTCCAGGCTATGAAAAACAGCTGTCACGGACACGTCTGGAGGAACTAGACCAGCGTCAAGCTCTTTCTGTTGAAGAATACGAGCATATCTTTTTTGCAGAAGCTAAATTGGATGCAGAGGGTAATGCTAGCTTCTCTGGCTATGAAGACCAAAGCTTTGCTCTGGCGGAAATTGCAGAGCACCAGCGTAAATATATCAAAGTTGAGAAATCATCATGAAAGTAAACTGGACTGGATTCTCCAAAAAAACTCCTGCTGAACGGCTGCAGATGCTGAAAGAAAAGGGACTTTTACAAGATGAATACTGGCAGCTACTAGACAGTCAGCAGACTTTGCCTCTGGAAACGGCCAATCAGATGAGCGAAAATGTCCTGGCCACTCTGGCCCTGCCCTACTCTCTGGTGCCAGACTTTCTGGTGGATGGCAAAAGCTATCAAGTTCCATTTGTGACAGAAGAGCCATCTGTTGTAGCAGCGGCTAGCTTTGCGGCTAAGATTATCAAACGTTCAGGCGGATTTGAGACAGAGGTCCACAAACGCCAAATGATTGGTCAGATTGTCCTCTATCATGTTGAAAAGGTCGACCAAGCTGTTAAAGATGTTCTCAGGAAAAAGAAAGAGTTGCTGGAACAGGCCAATCAAGCCTATCCATCGATTGTGGCCCGTGGCGGCGGTGCTAGAGATTTCTGGCTGGAGCAAAAGGATGACTTCCTCATTTTCTATCTATCTGTGGATACGCAGGAAGCCATGGGAGCCAATATGCTCAACACCATGCTGGAGGCTCTCACCCTTCCTCTAGAAGAGCTGACTGGCGGTAAGAGTCTGATGGCTATCCTGTCAAACTATGCAACAGATAGCCTAGTAACAGCCCGCTGTGTCATCGACTATCGCTTTCTCAGTCGGGATAAGGCTGAGGCGGAGCTTCTTGCAGATAAAATGCAGCTGGCTAGCAAGCTAGCCCAGGTCGATCCTTACCGGGCAGCTACCCACAATAAAGGCATCTTTAATGGTATTGATGCTTTGGTACTGGCTACTGGAAATGACTGGAGGGCTATAGAAGCTGGCGCTCATGCCTATGCCAGCCGAGAAGGAAGCTACCGTGGCCTCTCTACTTGGACGGCAGACCCAGACAAACGCCAGCTTCATGGTCAGATGACCCTGCCCATGCCCATTGCAACTAAGGGAGGTTCCATCGGCCTCAATCCCGCAGTAACAGCCAGCTTTGACTTGCTGGGGCAACCTCAGGCTAAGGAATTGGCATCCCTCATCGTATCGGTTGGATTGGCACAAAACTTCGCTGCCCTCAAAGCCTTGGTCAGCACTGGCATCCAAGCCGGACACATGAAATTGCAAGCCAAATCTTTAGCATTGCAAGCTGGAGCTCAAGGCGAAGAAATTGCTACTGTAGCCAATCACTTAACAGCCATGAAAACTTTCAACCTCGCTACTGCTCAGGAAATCCTAGCTGACTTACGAAAACAGGACAAGTAAAAAGGCCTTGATGGCCTTTTTTGTATGTCTTTATGCTATTTATTGAATCTGTTTCTGAGCCTCTTTCAGCCGCCCATAGAGTAGATAAGGTACACTCTTTAATTCTTGCAAGTTTCGGCAGGACAGGGCGCACATGATGAGACGCAGATCTGATTTCCAGCCTTCTACAATATCAATAACCTCTTCCACCGAGTGATTTTCCACCAAGTCCAGCATGGTGCGAGAGAGGCCAACTGCCTTAGCTCCTAAGACAAGGGCTTTGATCATATCCAAAGGATGGCGGACACCTCCACTAGCCAAGAGTTCGACCTCATCGCGCAGTGGTTGAAGAGCTAGCAGGCTTTGCAGAGTAGATTGCCCCCAATCATTGAGGTAGTCACGATTCCCACCCCGCTGATTTTCAATATAGGCAAAGCTAGTGCCACCACGGCCGGAAATATCAAAAGTCTGAATACCCAAGGAGCGTGCTTCTTCGACAGTAGAGCAATCCATGCCAAAGCCAACTTCTTTAAGAATTAGGGGAAGATCCAATCGCTGACTATAATCCGCCAAGTGCTGACGCCAAGAACGAAACTCCCGCTCGCCCTCTGGCATCAGCAATTCCTGCATGAGATTGACATGAATCTGCAAAAAGAGGGGCTGCAAATCTGCTACTGCCTGCTGGGCGGCTTGATAAGGCTTGTCTAAGCCGATATTGGTAGCCAGCAATAAATTAGGCCGACCAACCGCCACCTGATAGGAAGTGTCATAAGGATTTTTCAAGGCTGCACTGTAAGAGCCAGTCACAAAGAAGGCCACAACTTTCAGCTACTTGAGCCAGCTTTTCATTGATTTGACCACCCTTTTGGCTGCCACCAGTCATGGCATTGATGTAAAAGGGAAACTCCCAGTCACGGCCAGCAAAGTGAGTAGATAGATCAATCTCCGCCAAATCATACTTGGGCAAAGAACGGTGAATCAGTTCCATTTCATCAAAACTGTTGTAACCCGGACGCTGCTCTAAAGCGTATTTGATATGGTCGTCCTTACGATTCTGGCTCATCATGGCCCATCCTTTCTCTGTATAAAAGCTCAATACCAGCTTCTTTCCAAGCTTGAATCAGTTGCTTGCTAGATGTGGCATCAAAGCTGAGAGCAATCCCGCAGTCGCCACCGCCAGCACCGCTACTCTTAGCCACACAGTTTAGTCCTTCCGCTGCTTCTTTAGGACTTTCAACCTATCTGTGTAAATAGCTGGGCTGAGCCTTTCTAAGAGCAGACTAGCCTTTTCCAGACTAGACTGAATAGCGAACTTCTCTCCTACTAATAAAGCTCTCTCCAAAGCATCAACCTGCGTTCTACTGCCTGTCAAAAAGGACTCTGAAATAGCTGACTTGACCTGATTGACCAAGTCCTTAGAAATCGCCGGCTGCTTGGTCCAGCCAACCAGAAAATCCATGGCTAAGCAAGGCTTAATACTACGAATTTCAAAACCCCAATCCTCTGCTAACAGCTGTGGCAAGTCAACTTCGTCCATGCGCTTGCGGACCATCTCTCTATCAAAAGACCGGTAGTAAATCAAATCTTCATAAGCAATGCAGGCTAGGTCTCCCATGGAGCCATTGTCCCCGCGCTTTAGGAGGACGTAGGAAGCCAGCTTAAAGAGTAGCTCTGGCTTTAAGTCTAGCTCATAAAGTGCTGCCATGGCCTTAAGGGTCAGAATAACCACACTACCACTGGAGCCAATCCCCAACTTCTTGCCTTCTCTTTCCATCTTGCCACTAATCTTCAGAGAAAAAGGCTGAAGTTGGTAGCCTAAGGCTAGCAAATAAGTGTTCATAGACCCTATCGTCTCCTGAATCAAGGCATAATCAGGGTCTGGTTCTAGGCTAGCGCTGTGTTCAAACATATCTGATGTCAAGCGATAGTCTGGCGCTGCCTGGATTTCTCCCGTCATATAGATTGGGATGGCCTTGATAATGGCTGGCTGACCGGCCGTCAGCACTGCATATTCACCCGCCAGATAAAGCTTGCCGCAGGTTTGGACTCTTGCACTAGCTTTCATCTGACAAGTCCTTTGTTTTGGAGACAATAAGGCGATAGTCCTTCTCAAATATGGCAGCCAAATGGTCTAGATCTTCCTCCAAGCAGAGCACCTTGACATTTGGCCCCGCATCCATAGTAAAGTAGCAACGCTCCCCCTGCTCCCGTAGCTTTCTGACAGCATCCATAGCCTGATAAGACTCCTCTGTCAGATAAGAAACGGCGGATAAGCTTTTTCTGTTGTAGCATGCATCCGAAGGGCATTTTCTTCCGTCAGTTGACCAACCTTGGCAAAATCATTGTCCTGCAAATAGCCTAGCATGGCCTGATAATCCAAGGCAGATTGGGCAATCCAATCTGGGAAAATTGTGGAAGTTTTAGCACAGAGCTCCATACCGTCGCGGCTGGAAATGGGCTTTTTCTCATCGTGCAGAACCAGCATAATCATGGCTAGCTTCAAATCCGTCTTGACTGGATAGATGGCTCCACTGTCCTTATCCCAGGCCGCTAGCGGACCAAAGAAAGACCGAGCAGAGGACCCTGAAGCAAACTTGGCCAGTTGAGCCAGTTCTTCCGTCTGATAGCCTGTCTGAAAATAAGCATTGCAAGCCTTGACTAGAGCAGATAGACCGCTGGAGCTCGAAGACAGCCCTGCTGCTGTTGGCATATTATTGCTGGTATCAACACGGACAAAACCATCTTCTGGAGAGCGAAAACGGTCAATAATTTTACTGATTTTGGCATGTTCTGCCGGGCTTTGCAGCTGACCGTCAATATAAAACTCATCACCAGTCGCTGTATCCGGCAAAGGACTCAGCTGCGTCTCGGTATACATATTTCCAGTGTCAGTGAGATACTGCTTGTAGACGGAATCATCTTTTCTGCATCTTTCTTGCCCCAATATTTGACAATTGCAATATTGGCATAGGATTTGACACTTACAGGCTTTCGATCCATGTGTTAATGGCCCCTTTCTCTCTCAATACGGTGGCTAAGACATCCGCCTGACTTCTTTCTCCTACAAGAGCAATGACACAGCCACCCAGACCGCCACCGCTCATCTTAGCTCCCAAAGCTCCATTTTCAAGAGCTGTTTCAACTAGTTCATCAGCTTTCTGGCAAGACACTCCTAGCCTAGCTAGCTTCTCATGAGCCTTGGTCATGGCTTGCCCCATCGTCATCAGATCCTTGATAGAAATGGCTTTCTCAAGGATTTTTGTTAAATTCCCCAATTCCTGGAGCAAGGGCAGAGCCTTTTGACCCTGACTTTCTACAGCACGGATGGCTTCGCGAGTATGACCATGAATACCTGTATCTGCAATCAATAAAAAGGCATCCAGATCCAATTCAATTTCACTGAAACCAAAGTTGCGAATGAATTTGATAGCTACATCACTAAGGCAGGTCTTGGCATCAAGGCCGCTGGGATTCATATGGGCAATCATCTCTGCCCGATTGGCTAGAATCTCTAGGGTTTGGTCATCCAGCTCTTCTTCAAAGTAGTCAAAAACAGCCCGAATAGCTGCAATACTAACCGCAGCCGATGAACCCATCCCTCTCTTTTCAGGAACCATAGACTCCACCTGACAGCTTATCTTAGCACCTTGCTGGCCTAAATGTTCTAGACAGGCAAAAACAGCCATAGACAGCGTATCCTCAGCATAAAGAGCCCAGGGACGTTCAGACGAAAAGACCCGGCAGGTTACTTCGATATGGTTGAGTGGCAAGGAAATAGCTGGATATCCATAGACTACCGAATGCTCCCCCATCAAAATAATTTTACTGTGTGCCTTTCCGACACCAATTTCTTTTGTCATGATCTTTCCCTATATTTATTTCTTTAACTATTATTTTAATATACTTTGAAAAAAAAAGCGATTTTTACGAGAAAAATCTTTAGGATTCAAGGAACATGAGAAAACTCCGAGCATAGAAGTCGGAGTATCTTATAGTTCCGTTTTTATCAGATTCATCAGCTGGTTGCGATCTAAGATCCACTGAGCCCGCTCGTCTTTTTCATAGGTCCGGTTGGACAAGAAAATGACTGCCTTTTGCTCCTTGCGATTATACATGATAAAGGTTCCCGTGTAGCCAGTGTGATCCAGCCAGTCGTCCTCCAGATTCCAGGCTAGGCTACGTCTTTTGCCAGGCTCCTTGGAAAAATTCTGGGTCAGATTGGCCGCAAAGTCATCCTGCAGATAATGCTCTAGAAATATTTCCAAATCCCTGAGAGTTGAAAATAAGCCAGCACTACCAGCATGGATGCCTAGAACACGCGCCTTGGGATCATGAACCTGACCATCCTTGACACCGCGAACGGTCGGCACAGCTCCTGGAACTGGCCCAAAACCTGTCTCAGTTAAACCCCAAGGCTGGAAAATCTGACTTTGAAAGATCTGATCCAAGGCCTGACCGTAGATCTCTTCCAACATAAAGCCCAAGAGCAAAAAATTCACATCTGTATAGCGAAAGGTCGTATCTTCAAGCACCGTCAAATGATTGAGTGCTTCTTTCAACTCGGGAGCTGTCAGCTGATCACGATTGGGAATAAAAGGATCAAGCCCTGACGTGTGAGTCAAGAGCTGGCGCACAGTCACATCTTCTCGATGAAAGTCCGGATAATAGTGCTGCAAGGGTAAATCCAGATCCAGCTTGCCCTGCTCATATAAAAAGGCTGCTAGAGTCCCCACTCCGACCACCTTGCTGACGCTAGCCAGATCATAGACCAAGCCCGCTTGAGTGACTTTTCTTTCTTGTGGATCAGCCAGACCAAAGTAGAATTCCCGCCACTGACCAGCTTGATATAGGGCTAGGCTAGCCCCAGGATAGATTTCCTGACGAATCTGCTCTTGAATTTTCTCAAAAATTTTTTGCTTTGTCATGCTTGTTCAAACCACAAGTCAATCTGACTATCATCTGTCGCTAAAAGAAACTTTTTAGACTTAGGAACGAACAAATCACGTCCTTCAAGAAGCTCAGCCAATTGATCTACATCAAAACGTTCCAGAGAAAACTTAATCATAGACAAGTCCCAAGTTGCTGCATTTGCAGCCAATAAATCCTGGCCTTCTTCCTCTTTAAATTCAATTGGTAGCATGTCTCCAAAAGGTTGATAATAAGTTTGAGCTGCTGATTTGTTTGGAACATTGAGAATCACTTTTTCAATATAAAATTGTGTTAAGCCAGTGAAATCAGCCTGTGTCTCAAATACAGGAATCTTTTCTAGAGCACGGAGTGTTTGAGGATCATCCTCAGCATGAACTAAGAAAATATCTCCCTCTGGGGAAACAGCCTTGAAAGCATAGCCCTTCTCACCTTGGTAGACCTGTAAAACAGGACGTGCCTGTCCTAGCAAGGCTTCAATTTCTTTTGACTCTTTAACCTTTATAGTGATCTGAGCTAGTTTTTTAGGTCCAACGACCTTACGCGAACGTGCGCCTGGTGATTCTTCAATCACTAATCTTTCACTCTTTGTCTGATCTCCCAAACTGACACCTGGGCCTTCTTCCAAAAGATTTTTCATCCCTAATGTCTGACAATAAAATTCTAAGTTTAAACGACGATTGTTCGTTTTTAGTACTGGTACAGCCTTAATCGTTTGATGATTTCGTGTCATAAATTCCTCCAAGTCTCTTCTATTTTAGAGGATTTTCTCCTATTTGACAAATAATTATATAAAAATTTTAAAAAAACAAACACAAGCTGAAACAAAAAGCAGCAGGCCATTCCCTGCTACTTGTAAATCAACAATAAACATTGTGGGCGACAACCAAACCATTGGCAGATTCAAATTCATACTGCAGGTAATTTTGGTAAGTTCCAGGCGCTATAATTCCTCTTACATTCAAAATAGCAGTCCCAGCTTGACCAACAATCGAGTCCGCCAGCAAACAACAATTGGTCGAAAGAATAAAATAGCTTTTAAAACGGCTACTCTTAAATTTATAAAGCTCCGCCCCTAGCTCATGCCTTAATTTATAAGCATAAGTAGGACTACCATTAAGTTCCTGTTCACTTGGCTCCCATGGATCTAGCAAGTCATCGATTTCCCTCAGACGCTTTTCAACGGCCTCTCGCTCCTGATCAGTTAAGGCCAGAGAATAGCCAAATAAGGTCTTTTTACTCTCTTTTTTACACAAATCGATATAAGCATCCTTATCCACTTTAAATAGTACCCCGTCACCAATGGTACCAAATAGTTTCTGAGAAAAAGGATCATAACTACCATAGGAAATCACCTTCCCCTTATAGCAAATATCAACATGACCAATCGATCCAAACAGGTTTTCCTTAGAAGTATGAACAAGAACTTCTAAATCAGCTTGCTGTTCTCCTTTTAGAATCCGATAAACACTTGATAATTCCTGGTCCTTCGTCCCACGAAAAAAATGGTTGAAGCGTTCCAATTGTTCAAAAGGAATAAAGGCCGCTATGATGACGGGTAGATTGACCCGAAAATGCCTGCGTAAATCCTTTTTTTCCTTATCAAGGTCAAAGAAGAGTCCATCTCTCATATTGGAAATTCCCAGCAAAATCAAATAAATACCTAAAAATAAAAATTGTAGACGACCGTCTGTAGCTGGCGAAAAAATGCTTGTTAGAGCTACTAGTCCCTGAAGAACCGCATCAAATAAATAACGAAAGCCTCCCTTAGCCCGATCACAACGGTAGAGGTAATAAGTAATGGCATAAACCACGGCTGTCGCCAACTGATAAAGTCCTAAAATAATAATGACAACATTAACCGAAAAGTTACCAAGTTCATTCAAGCCTGCTAAAAGCAAGCCAAAGATGATTCGTAAAATCTCAGATGTCAGCGGAATATCTTTCTTACCAGCAAAAAAGTAGAGGATACTATTAAATAAGCCTACTAGAAAAAAATAGAGGCTGAGCAAGTCCAGAGCCAGCTTTGTAAACCCTGCTCCATTTATGATAACAATCATTCCCAGTAGAATGGCTAAGAGACCGAAAAGCAAGGTCCGCCGTCCACTTAATCGATCCATTTTAAATGGGACAATCTTCATTCTCTTCCCTCCAGACTATACCTTTATTCTTCCTTACTATGAAAGATAAGAAGGCAAAAATATATACCAAAATCACTTCTTTCCCTCTGCCTTCAAGTCAGCTGAGTCTTCTAAAAAAAGGGCTTGCGCCCTTTTAATTATCCATAGATAAATTTGTACAACATAACAGCAGTGATACCTGCAAGGATTGGTGCCACGACTGGTACCCAAGAATACCACCATTTTGAATCACCCTTGTGCTCTCCAAGAACAGACTTAGGCAAGATTTCATGAAGAATACGAGGTCCCAAGTCACGAGCTGGGTTCAATCCAGGACCAGTAGGTCCACCAAGTGAAGTAACCAATGCCATCACAAGGAAACCAAGTGCCAAGTGTGATACAGCCAAACCACTAAAAATGTAGTGACCAACTTGTGCTTTACCTTGGATAGAAGAAGCATCTATACCCTGAGTAGCTGCATATTTAACAATCTCAGCTCCAAAGTAATTCTTTGTCATTGCAATTGCAGCAAAGAAAAGAACGAAGGAACCAACAAACTCATTTACAAAACCATTGATAGTTGCTGCTTTGCGAGATTCAGGTGTTCCATGGTCGATGCTTGAAATCGTTGAGAAACTTCCCAAAATTGCATTTGGATTTGTTGTTTGCAAGTAGTAAGGACGGTGAGTCGCAACCACAAGAGCTTGACCGAAGATAGCTCCCAAAATCTGAGCAACAATGTAAGGAGCAACATGTCCCCATTCAAAGTAGCCGCTGACAGCCAATCCCAAAGTAAAGGCAGGATTAATATGGTTTCCTGAAACATTTCCAAACATCAAAGCAGGAATCATAACACCCATTCCGTAACCAACTGCGATTACCAACCAACCGCTTTGATGACCTTTAGTACCTTTCAATTCAACGTTAGCTACAGCACCGTTTCCTAAAATAATCAAAATGGCCGTACCCAGAAATTCTGTGACGTATTTCGCCATCCATGTAACATCCATGTGTTCAATCTCCTTATAAAATTTTTAGACAAACTTTATTGTATCAGTTATAATGGAGAATGTAAAGGTCAATTTTATATAAATACAAAAAAGGAGTAGATTCATGCGTTACAACCAGTATAGTTACACAAAAGCAAGTGAAGAAGTTATGCTGGATGAATTGGCTCGTTTAGGATTCACTATCCAAGCAACTAATTCTCCCAAGGAAAACCTTCAACACTTTCTGCAAAAAATTCTCTTTCGCTATCAGGACGTCAACTATGTCCTCTCTAGCTGGGTAGCCGACCGACAAACAGATCTGTTAACCTTCTTTCAATCAGACCAGCAACTGACTGAAGAGGTCTTCTATACCGTAGCCCTTCAGGTCTTAGGTTTTGTTCCCTTCGTGGACTTTGACGATGTAACAGCCTTCTGCAAGGAAATACATTTCCCAATCACTTATGGAAATATCCTCGAAAATCTTTATCATCTTCTCAATACTAAAACCAAGCTAGGGAATATTCTAATTGACCAGCTTGTCAGTGAGGGATTCATTCCAGAGAGCAATGACTACCACTTCTTCAACGGCAAAAGTCTAGCAACCTTCAGTAGCCATGAGGCCATTCGCGAGGTCGTTTATGTTGAATCTCGTGTGGACACAGATGGAGATGGCAAGCCGGATTTAGTCAAGGTTAGTATCATCCGCCCTTCTTATGAAGGGAAAATTCCAGCAGTCATGACTGCCAGTCCCTATCATCAAGGTACCAACGATAAAGCTAGCGATAAGGCTCTGCACAACATGAATGTAGACTTAGCCTGCAAGAACCCTAGAACAATTACTGTTCAAGAATCTAGCATTCAAACAGTAGAACCCCAAGGACAGGCAAGTTTGGTTGAAAAAGCTGAAGAAAAACTGGGCCATATCGGTAGTTACACCCTCAATGATTACCTCCTTCCTCGCGGATTTGCCAATCTCTATGTATCTGGTGTGGGAACTAAGGATTCAGAAGGGATGATGACAAGTGGAGATTATCAGCAGATTGAAGCTTACAAAAATGTCATCGACTGGCTCAATGGTCGCTGTCGCGCCTTCACAGATCACAGTCGCCAAAGAGAAATCAAGGCAACTTGGTCTAATGGAAAAGTTGCCACAACTGGAATTTCTTACCTAGGAACCATGTCAAATGGTTTAGCAACAACGGGGGTAGACGGGTTAGAAGTCATCATTGCCGAGGCTGGTATTTCTTCCTGGTACAACTACTACCGTGAAAACGGACTTGTCACTAGCCCTGGTGGCTATCCAGGGGAAGACTTTGAATCGCTAACTGAACTGACCTATTCACGCAATCTCCTAGCTGGCGAATATCTTCGTCACAACCAAGCTTACCAAGCCTACCTTGACCAACAAAGAAAGGATTTGGAACGAGAAACTGGTGACTACAATCAATTTTGGCACGACCGCAACTACTTGATCCATGCAGATAAGGTCAAGGCTGAAGTTGTCTTCACTCATGGCTCTCAAGACTGGAATGTCAAACCTCTCCACGTCTATAATATGTTCCATGCTCTGCCAGCTCATATCAAAAAGCACCTCTTCTTCCATAACGGTGCTCATGTTTATATCAACAACTGGCAGTCCATTGATTTTCGTGAAAGCATGAATGCTCTTTTATCCAAAGTTACTAGGGCATTCATCCGACTTTGACTTGCCACCTGTCATCTGGCAGGACAATAGCCAGGCGCAAAACTGGATGAGTCTAGATGATTTTGGAAATCAAGAGGACTACTCTCATTTCCATCTTGGTAAAGGCTCTCAAGAGATCCAAAATCGTTATTCTGACGAAGACTACAATCGCTTTGCCAAGAGTTATCAAGTTTTCAAAAATGAGCTATTTGAAGGCAAAACCCAGCAGATCACCCTTGATTGGACTCTGGAACAAGATCTCTTTATCAACGGGCCTGCCAAGCTCAATCTCCGCCTCAAATCTAGCACTAATAAAGGACTCATCTCCGCTCAGCTTTTGGACTATGGGCCTGCCAAACGCCTGACCCCAATCCCAAGCCCCTTGGAACCACGAGTGATGGATAACGGTCGCTACTATATGCTGGACAATCTGATGGAGCTTCCTTTTACGGACACTCCACACCGCGTCATCACAAAGGGCTTCCTCAACCTGCAAAATAGGACTGACCTCTTAACTGTTGAAGAAGTAATCCCTAATCAATGGATGGAACTATCCTTTGAACTTCAACCAACAATCTACAAACTGAAAAAGGGCGACCAACTGCGTCTCGTCCTCTATACTACTGATTTTGAGCACACTGTCCGCGATAAGACAGACTACCATCTAAGTGTTGATATGGAGCATTCTAGCTTAATTCTGCCTCACAAGAAATCTTGACAAATAAAAAAATAAAAGCACAAGATGTGCTTTTATTTTTCTCGGATATAATCTTTTGCGTACTTATCGTAGTTTGGTTTTTCCTTACGATTCATTGCCAAAATCATGGTTCCTTCGAGGTAGTTATCCTCTGAAGTTGGCTGTAAGAGAACAGCAATATTTTTGTCTGCATCAGGGAAAATAATTGAATATTTCTTCCCTTCCATTTCAATCACGATATATTGAACATTATTTTTAAATCCAACCTCTACCTGCTTATACTCTGCTTCTTGTCCATTCACACTGACCTTCTTGTCAGTAAAGGTTACAGTAGTATACTCATGGTTAGAATCCTGAACATTCCACTTGCCTTTAAGGTTTTGTTTGCTGTTGCATCCAGCTAAAATAAAGAGAGGGATCAAAAGACTAAGCAACAAAAGGCTCCATTTGTGTTTTTTCATTAAGAGATTTCTCCTATATCTAAATTTTTAAGTATTCTATCATAATCTCAACTTTTTCGTCAACACTGCTTTGAAACGATTCTCTAAATGTTGAAGCAGATTCTTGCCACTTTTTTAAAAAATGATATAATTTGAAGAGTATAGATTACCAAATGTTAATCCTCAAACAGGAAAGGAATTATAAAAATCTTATGATGAACATGCAATCAATGATGAAGCAAGCGCAAAAGCTTCAAAAACAAATGGAACAGAGCCAAGCAGAATTGGCAGCTACTGAGTTTGTAGGCAAATCTGCTCAAGACTTAGTAACAGCAACCTTGACTGGTGATAAGAAAGTTGTAAAAATCGACTTCCAAGCTGCTGTTGTTGATCCAGAAGATCTTGAAACCTTGTCTGATATGACTGTCCAAGCGCTCAATCATGCACTGGAACAGATCGACGAAGCAACCAAAAAGAAAATGGGTGCCTTTGCAGGCAAACTTCCATTTTAATACAAAACCCTCGCTCTGATAATAGAGTGAGGGTTTTCTCTTAGCTTCCAGGAAAGTTCAAAAGGTCAGCTGCTTTATTTTCTAATAAGGTCGAATATTTAGGATTGTCCTTCAGCTCTTTAATCGAGCTTTGAATGTATTCAACATCGTCTGTGATAATCCCATCCACCCCTAGTCTAAAGGACTTGGACACGGCATCTTCTGTATTAATGGTCCAAGTATAGAGTAGTTTATCTGAACTCCATAGCTTATTGACAAAGTTTTCATCTAGGGTCGAATATTCCATGGTATAGCCAGATGCCTTGGTTCGAGGGAAAATGGTATTATAAGGCAAAATGAAGAAGGCTGGTATATCCTTATCATAATCCAGTATCTTATCAATCACTTGATAATCTAATGACTGCATTTGATGCCCATATATTTTGATGTTAGCTGCATATTTCTTCAAGAAACGCTCCATCATATCTGAAGAGTCAAGTTTGCTTGTTTTAATTTCAATCAAAAGGCGCTGTCCCAATTGATTGGCTCTTTTCAAATAAGCATCAAAACTTGAAATCTTAGTTCGATGCCCATTTTCCGAAATATCTAGAGCTGTTAACTCTGCTAGCGTCAATTCCTGAGGATGTTTATCTACCCCTGCTAGGTCTTTTAAGGTGGCATCATGCATCATGACGAACTGGCCATCTTTCGTCTCCTGGACATCCATTTCGACATAGTCTGGCTTGAGTAAGGCTGTTTTTTCTAAGGACTCAATTGTATTTTGTACCCCGTTTCCATTTGAAACTCCCCGGTGAGAGATGGTCAGAGGAATGGTTTCCAAAGGAAATTGCAGATAAACATAACCTTCTAATCCAAAAATCAAGCACGACGCTAGAAGTATCAAAGCCCGTAACCAAGGATTCCCCTTTTTTCGAGGATAGTCTGCCAGCGACTTATCAGTCAAGAAAGATAGAAACTTGATTAAAAAGTAGCTCAGCATGAAATAATAAGCCAGCTTCATGACTACAAAATTGAAAACTCCGACACCAAGACTAATTGCATTAGACTGATTATCCGCATATTTTTGAAGAAAGACAATACCAATGACAAAGAAGGCGTAGATAAACAAACTTTTGAAAACAATCCAAGATAGGTGCCATGAATAGAAAATGAGCCGTTTTCTGGTCTTATCTAGGCTAAATCGGATGGCTTCTCTAACAGAGATTCTTTCTGAAAAGATTTTGGGGATGGCAAACATAAAGCGCACCGCCATTAAGAATAGCATTATTGCTAGGATCCCTATCACCCAGCCCAAATAGTATTGATTACTCAGATATTCCTGTATAAACTCTGGAATTAAAATCTTATTGAGGTAGTATATTTTTAAAATCTGTCGGAAAAATGGAAAAAGAATCCCCATATAACATACAATAAAGAGGACCTTTCCTGGTCTAGCTCTTAGTAGCATAATCCAACTGTCTCTCAAAATCGCTTTAATAAAGCCCCAATGGGAACGTTCTTCCTTATCCAACAAGTTGCGTACGCCCATGAAGATAATGCCTGTCTGGAAATAAGCGACTAATAAATTGACCAAAAATAGGCCTAGAAACTGGGCAGTCACAAGCCAATTTGCTGTGAAAATACTTACAGCGTTGTTATAAGATAAGAATTCGTAGCCTGTCTGCTTGAGCAATGATTCAGCCGCCCAAGACGTAAAAGGAATCCAGGCAAATTCCATGGCCATAAAAACCATGAAAAAGAGTAACAAGATCTTATCTAAATTTCGATAGAGACGTTTGAAGCCTAACTTTTGCGGTTTCATCTTCATTCCTTCTTTTTTAAAACAATAAATCTCAGTTTTTCAACTGAGATTTTTCTTACTTCCCAAATAAACGCGCCCAGAATCCTTTGTTTTCCTGCTGTTGGACCTGCTCTTTTGCTTCGTCCAACTCTAACAGTAACGTTTCGCGCTCACTCATAGCCTTGGCTGTCAGCTGTTGTTGCTGATCCAGTTGCTTGTCCTTCTCCGCAATCTGAACGTCCTTAATCCGAAGTTGTTCGTCTTTGCGTTTTAATTGCTCATCTTTTGACTTGAGTTGATCATAGAGACGGAGAATCTCTGCATTTTTCTCGTCTACCAAAATTTCCATCAGTTCGCGCTGTTTGACGTCTTCGCTAACCGGTTCATCCTCAAAAATGGTCTTCTTGTATATCTCTTCCAGTTTAATTAATCCACTGCGAGTAACAACTGTTACTCCTTTTTCATTTTTTGTTGTATCTTCTTCTGGGAGAGCTTTGACACGATTGTTAATCGCTTGGCGACTAACTCCGAGAATCTCAGCTAACTCGCTGACTGTCTTTTCAATTGCCATAATTTCCTCAAATACTTTTTCTAGATATAGATACCTAAATCTTATCATATCAAGGCTTCCCTGTCAAATTTCCCAATATTTTCTAAGCTTAACTCCTATCCATTTTTCGCCCTTTTATGATACAATGAGACAGATTAGATTACTTTGAAAATGAATAAATCCACCAAGCTTAAAACGACCATTTAACTGCTCATTAGTGGACAATATTTCCTAAGAAACATTCACAATTAAACCTTGGCCAAACTTATCTCTGAAAGGATAACATAAATGAACCATTTTGACACAATCATCATCGGCGGAGGACCAGCTGGCATGATGGCTGCCATTTCCAGCTCTTTCTACGGACAGAAAACCTTGCTTATTGAGAAAAATAAACGACTAGGCAAGAAACTAGCCGGTACAGGAGGTGGTCGCTGCAATGTGACCAATAATGGAGATTTGGATGACCTCCTGGCCGGTATTCCAGGCAACGGACGCTTTCTTTACAGTGTCTTTTCCCAGTTTGACAACCATGATATCATCAACTTTTTCACTGAGAATGGTGTCAAACTCAAGGTCGAAGACCACGGCCGTGTTTTCCCAGCGACAGACAAGTCCCGCACCATTATCGAAGCTTTGGAAAAGAAAATTGCAGAGCTGGGCGGCACTGTCATCACCAATACCGAAATCGTCTCCGTCAAAAAAACTGATGACCTTTTCACTGTCAGATCCAGCGACCAGACTTGGACCTGCCAGAAATTGATTGTGACGACTGGCGGCAAATCCTACCCTTCAACAGGCTCGACAGGCTTCGGCCACGATATTGCCCGACACTTCAAGCACACAGTAACTGACCTAGAGGCTGCTGAAAGTCCCCTTCTGACTGACTTCCCCCACAAAGCGCTTCAGGGGATTTCGTTGGACGATGTGACCCTAAGCTATGGTAAGCATGTCATTACTCACGACCTGCTCTTTACCCACTTTGGCCTATCAGGTCCGGCAGCCCTTCGCTTGTCTAGCTTTGTCAAGGGTGGCGAAACCATCTATCTGGATGTCCTGCCACAGATGAGTCAGCAAGATTTAGCAGACTTTTTAGAAGAACATCGGGAAAAATCGCTGAAGAACTGCCTGAAAATCCTCCTACCCGAACGAATGGCAGACTTTTTTGCCCAGCCCTTTCCCGATAAAGTCAAACAACTCAGTCTCAGTGAAAAAGAAACTCTCATCAAGCAAATCAAGGAACTGCCCATCCCTGTCACTGGCAAAATGTCCCTGGCCAAGTCCTTTGTAACCAAAGGCGGCGTCAGCCTCAAAGAAATCAATCCCAAAACTCTAGAAAGCAAACTGGTTCCCGGCCTCCACTTCGCTGGAGAGGTCCTAGACATCAATGCCCACACGGGCGGTTTCAACATCACATCTGCCCTCTGCACCGGCTGGGTGGCAGGAAGTCTGCATTATGATTGATAGGTAAAATAGTAGAATCATAAAAAAACTGGTCGAGGAAAATCCTCTCCAGTTTTTATTCTGCATTCCTTTGTACATAAGCGGCAATCACATCTGACGTATACTGAGCTGTGCCAACTCCAAATTTGTCGATGTTTTCCTTAAACTCTGGGTTATAGACATAGCCTTTACCGATATGACCAAAGACTTGTAGCGAGCAGTCAAAGCCATAAGTACGAATGGCTTGTAAAAGACGCCCTGCCTGCTCTTTATTTTCTGTTGCGTCAACTGGCAAGCTTTGTCGCATATTCTCTGCCAGACTTTGAAAAACTTGATTGAAGGCTTCGGTTGATTCTTCTTCCCGTCCATTTTGACGAGTCAATGCTTCTGCCATAACTTCTTGACCGTATTCTTCAACAGCTTCTTGATGGTATTTTTGATTGTCTTCGTAGGTAAAGCCTACGAATTTTTCTTTCATTGTCATCTTTCTTTCTCCTTTTTGTGCTTGAATTGTTTTTTGCAAGGTCGAAATCAAAGTATCCAAGCGGTCTCTTTCTTGCTCAAGACAATCCAACTGCCTTACCAGATGTGGCAATAGGGCCTGATCGTCCTGACTCAAGAGCTCTGCTATTTTCTCCAAAGAAAAACCCAGATACTTGTAGTAAAGAATAACTTGCAACCTCTCTAAATCGGCTTGACTGTATGTTCGGTAGCCATTTTCTGACTTAGCAGGCACCAAAGTCCGATTTTGTCGTAATGATGCAGAGTTTTGACGGAAACACCTGAAAGCTGTGCAGCTTCTTTAACATGATACATGAAAGACCTCCTTGCTACTATAGTATAATCCCTAACCTTAGGTAAGGGTCAAGTGTTGTTAAAAAAACTCCCTGCCTAGATTACAAGGGAGTCTCACAGTTTAGTTTTTAGTTAAAGAAAATTCAAAAGCATAGTAATTTGAATAATCAAGAGGTTGATCAGCAGGACCAGTAAACATGACAGGTGTGAATTTACCATTTTCTAAAGTAAAGCCTGGCTCAGCTTTCCCTATACCACCAAGGCCTGTTATACCAGGAGTCAAGGCACTATATTCTCCTGAAACCAACTCCCACCGATAGAGGTTTTGATTGATTTTAATGGCTCTTGCAACCGCCTTTACATCACTCTTTTGCCCATAACTGCTAAAGTTAGCCTGAGTCCAAATAGATCCATCTGCGCCAACAGTCATTGTAATCTCCTCAGCTTGAGGACTTCTTCCTTTCCAGACACCAACTAATTCTGATGGAACAAGGGAGTCTGCTGTAAGAGCTTCCTTAGCGCTAGAACTGGATGAACTAGTTTGGCTTGATTTTGAAGCATCCTCGCTAGAAGAGACTGAAGTTTGGCTTGATGAAGTCGATGACTCCTTGGAACTGCTCTTACTAGACTCACTCGATTTACTCTGACTAGACTTACTCGATTTACTGACCTTATCGCTGGATGAACTCTTTGTTACGCTATCTTTTGGCGAACTGCAGGCTACTAAAGAAAATGACAAAGCTAGAAATAAAGATGCATAAAGGAGTTTCGACAATGATTTCACCATCATGGTTACCTCTTTTCTACGTTCTGAAATTATTATAGTTCTTTTTATTCAAAAAAATCAAGTTATTTGGAATTAGCTTAAGATCTTTACTTAGATAAAACCTTTTGTAAAAAATAACCAAACTAGGTAAAATCTATAAACACTTTATCAACTGCGAATAAGTTCAATCATCCTATTCCTTAAGATATGCAAAAGCAAGGGAGGATAAAGTGATTGATACTTCTTAAATAAAAAGTGAAAACAAAACCAAAGTATTTTTGAAATCTTTCCTAAATCAATAAAATGAGGAGACTGATTTTCTATTTACGAGAAACCATGGCAATAAAGCCCAGTTTTTCTTGATTCTTTTGGAACATCTTAAACATCTTCATAAATTGGCCGTAGTTTTCTTTCTTGAGGGCATTGAAGCAAATTTTCAGAGTGCCGCCTAGTCCTTCGTCATATATCATCCCTCGAAGGCTCATCAAGGTCATTTCGCCGACAAAGGTGTCTACACGGTCAAAAGCATGAGAACGTGCCAGCTGAATCCAAGAGCCTTCTGTCAATGGGCCAACATTGACGTTAATCGCACGTGACAGCTCTTCCCGGACATTCTCATCTCTTTGCTTAAGCATGACATCGTGTGTGAGGAGCACTCCGCCTGGCTTCAGCACCCGGTAGTACTCATCCATACATTTGGCCTTCCCCTTATCCGTCTGCATGGTCAGCATGGCTTCATTGATAACGATATCAAACGAATTGTCATCATAAGGCAGCTTCATAGCATTAGCCTGCTCAAATGTGACGAGCTCTCCAACGCCAGCCTTGTCTCCATTAAGTCGCGCCTGAGCCAGCGCAGCCTTATCTAAATCAACTGCAGTAATTTGGCAACTATATTTTTTTGCTAATTCAATCGTTGTAGTTCCCATATTACAGGCGACTTCTAAAACCTTTTTATCGCTAGAAAATTGCCCTTGCTCTATCAACCAGTCGGTTGCAAGCTTACCTCCAGGACGAAGACGTTTCTTTCCTAATTTTGCTAAAAATTTATGACCTGCTTCTGCCATGGTCCACCTCCTTAGTCTAACAAGACTATTATACCACGATTATGAAATATTCTGACATTTCTAATAATAAAAAAATCTCTCTACCTGAGATAGAAAGATTTATAAATTACTAGATCACTTGAATCACTAAACGTAACAAGGCCACTAAAATCACGCCACAAACCACTGTCAAATTAAGTTTTTATACTTAAATGCTATGTAAGTTGTTGGAAAAATCGCTAGCAAATCCAGCCATTTAAAACTTGGCAGCTGACCTGTTTTAGCATTGGTGACACTGGACAGGATAAGGGCAAAGATAATGGAAACTGGCAGATATTTGAGGAAGCGCTCTACCATAGGCGGAAGCCCCTTGTACTTGACTAGGATAAAGGGCAAAACCCGCGGAATCCAAGTGACCAGGGCTGACAAAAGAATGACCAACAAGATATATTTACTTATCATCCAAGATCACCCCCACCGTACAGCCTAGCAAGGTTGCAAAAAGCACCGCCAGCGAATTTTGAAGCAGTATGGTTAGGAGCAAGTAGCTAAGGCCCACCACACCTAAGACTAAAAAGAGCTTCTTTATCTTGACCCGTCGCAGCATGATTGTAAACTGAGAAGAGAAGATTCCGATAAACATGGCGACTAGGGCAAAGTCCAAGCCAAAGCTCTCAGGATTGGGCAGAAGGGCGCCGAGGGCTGTCCCAAAAACAGTTCCCACAATCCAAGAAGCATAACTCATGAAATTGTTCCCCATCATCCAACTCGCAGCGATTTCCTCTGTATGTGCCCGCTCCCCCATCAAGACTCCATAAGATTCATCCGTCAAAAAAGAGCCGATGACAATATTCTGAGTCAAGCTAGACTTACGAAAAAGAGTTGATGCATGTAAACCGAGCAGAAGATTCCGGATATTAATAAGAAAAACAGTCAGTGCGATGACTAAAACCGGCGCCTGCTGGGCGAATAAACCAATCATGGCAAACTGGGCGCTGCCGGCATAAACCAGTATACTCATCAGCCCCATCTCCAAGGGATTCATATGAGGCGCCGCCATGATGCCGCAAGCTAGACCAATTCCAATATAGCCCAGAGCCGTTGGCACTGCCGCCTGCGCCCCCTGTTTAAATGTCTGTCCGCGCATTCTTCTCCTTTACTCCATGGTTTCAAAAGCCAGACTCGGCTTAGCATTCAGGTCCAAACTGGCAAAATTCTTCTTATTCCACTCGCTGACACTAGCATAAGCAATCATACCAGCATTGTCACCGCAAAGGCGCAGAGGTGGAATAATCACCTTAACATCTTGGATCTCCGCTGCCAAGCGTTCTCTCAGCCCTTGATTGGCCGCAACACCGCCCGCCACGACCAGAGTCTTGACTGGATATTTCCAACGCTTTCTTAGTCTTGGCTATGAGAATATCCATGACCGCCGCCTGAAAGCTTGCTGACAAGTCTTGATTAGACAAAGTTTCTCCCTTTTGCTGTGCATTGTGGTGCAGGTTGATAAAGGCCGATTTGAGACCAGAAAAAGAAAATTCCAGATTATCTTCCTTGATCATGGCCCGCGGAAAATCATAAATGTCCTGTCCTTGATGAGCCAGCTGATCAATCTCCCGGCCTGCTGGATAGGTCAGCCCCATGACTCGACCGACCTTATCATAGGCTTCACCGACTGCATCATCTCGAGTTTCCCCCCACAATCTTATAGTCACCAGCCTGACTGACATAGACCAGCTCAGTATGGCCACCGCTGACCAAGAGAGCCAGCAAGGGAAACTCCAAAGGCTCCACGCTCTGGGCAGCCATCAGGTGACCTGCCATATGATTGACTGGAATCAGGGGAATATCGTGAGCCCAGGCAAAGGACTTGGCCGCTGCCAAGCCGACCAGAAGCGCCCCAACCAGACCAGGACCGTAGGTGACGGCCACAGCTGTGACTTGCTCCTCACTAATCCCTGCTTCTGCCAAGGCCTCCTCAATACAAACCGTAATAACTTCCACATGATGGCGGCTGGCAACTTCCGGTACCACTCCACCAAAACGCTTGTGGCTCTCAATCTGGCTGGCAATGACATTGCTCAAAAGCTCAGTTTCATTCTTCAGAACCGCCACACTGGTCTCGTCACAAGACGTCTCAAAAGCTAAAATATATCTATCTTTCATGGATCTCTCTTTTCATGACAATCGCATCTTCCACCGGAGCATAATAGTAGGCCTTCCGCCGCGCGATTGCTTCAAATTTTTCTTTTTTGTAAAATAGCAGAGCTGGCTTGTTGGACTCCCTCACTTCAAGAAAAATTTCTTTGTCTGCTGGTAAAAAGTCAAACAAGGCTGTCGCGATTTTCCGCCCCTGATAGCTAGGCAATACAGCAATCTGCAGAACTTCTACTTCAAAGTCTGTTTCCTGCCAGACTAAGAAGCCGACAAGCTGACTCCCATCTTCTGCTAGCGCACAACTGTTCACATCCGAGCGCAGAACCTCTTCCATTTGCCCCATCGTCCAAGGGCTGACATCATAAACTGCAAGTAAAAGCTGTTCCAGCTCTTCTGCGAGAGTTGCCGCGTCCATATCTGAGCTATCGCTCCATTTTTTTATCTCAATCATAGGCGCTGAATGTAAGAATCGCTGGATTCCTGGTGGGTCTTTAGCCAATTTTCCTCGGCCTCTACCCGCTTGAGATAATTAGGAACAAAGTCATGAATAGACTGGGCTGGCAGTTCTAAGCCTAGACGACCAATAGTTGCTGCGTCTGGTAAGGTCGGCTGAATGGCAGCCTGAGGAAGAGTTGCCTCAATCTGCTCCGCAAAAGCTGCTGTCTCTCCGACAAAAGTGACTGGCTGGTCAGCAGCGCCAGCTATTTCCAAACCTCTGCCAAAGGTAGATGAGCTTCCGACCGTACAGCCTGACCAGACTGGTAAAAGCCAGCGTAGACATTATTGCGGCGGGCATCCATGACAGGAATGACCAAGCCTTCCACCTGCTCTGGGACTAAAGCTAGCAAACTAGATACACCAACCAGCTCAATCTTGAGGGTATGCGCCAGAGTCTTAGCTGTCGCCACCGCAATTCTCAGACCTGTATAGCTACCTGGTCCCTGAGCTGCTACGATACGATCCAAATCCGTCGGTTTCATGTCCAGACTATTCATGAGAAAATCAATAGCCGGCATAAGGGTAATGCTATGATTTTTCTTAATATTGAGCGTAGTCTGAGCCAATAGATGCTCATCTTCTAAAATAGCTAGAGACAGTGCTTGATTAGAAGTATCAAAAGCCAATAATTTCATTCTTATCTTTTCCTTACTCGATTGTCTGCCTTATATTATACTACGAAGAGTGCGATTTTCCAACTTCTTTTCCCTTTAGACAGAAGAGAAAAATGAAAACGGCTTCCTCTTCTTTTTGGATTTCTAACTTTTACTAATAACGCATTTTATGATATAATTGTTATAATTGTAACGAACCAAGATTAATCTATTACCCAGAAAACTAAATATAAAAAAACAGCTGATAACTTGGCTGCATGTTTGTTGTAGATTAATCGTGAAATGAAAGGAAATAGAATGATTTATAAAGTTTTTTATCAAGAAACAAAAGACCGTAGCCCACGTCGTGAAAACACTCGCTCTCTTTACTTGGAAATTGAAGGGGATAACGAACTCGAGGGACGTATTAAGGCCCGTAAACTGGTTGAAGAAAATACTGATTACAACATTGAGTTTATCGAACTCTTGTCTGACAAACACTTAGAATACGAAAAAGAGTCAGGCACTTTTCAAGTAACGGAGTTTTAAACCATGTCCTATACTTTAAAACCAAAAGAAGTTGGCGTTTTTGCCATTGGTGGTCTAGGAGAAATTGGTAAAAACACCTACGGAATCGAATATCAAGACGAGATTATTATCGTTGATGCAGGTATCAAATTTCCAGAAGACGATCTTCTAGGGATTGACTATGTCATCCCCGATTACTCCTATATTGTAGAGAATATCGACCGTGTCAAAGGTGTTCTTATTACTCACGGTCACGAAGACCACATCGGTGGTATCCCATTCTTGCTTAAACAGGCTAATGTACCTATTTATGCTGGACCTCTGGCACTAGCCCTTATTCGTGGCAAATTGGAAGAGCACGGACTTTTACGCGATGCCAAACTCTACGAAATCAACCAAAACACTGAACTGAAATTTAAAAACCTTAAAGCAACTTTCTTCCGTACGACCCACTCTATCCCAGAGCCTTTAGAATTGTGATCCATACTCCTCAAGGTAAGATTGTCTGTACCGGTGACTTTAAGTTTGACTTTACTCCAGTCGGTGAACCAGCTGACCTGCACCGTATGGCAGCTCTAGGCGAGGAAGGCGTTCTCTGCCTACTATCTGACTCGACCAATGCTGAAGTTCCTACTTTTACTAATTCTGAAAAAGTGGTCGGACAATCGATTATGAAGATTATCGAAGGTATTCATGGACGCATCATCTTTGCTTCCTTTGCCTCAAACATCTTCCGTCTTCAACAAGCTGCAGAAGCTGCGGTAAAGGCTGGACGCAAGATTGCGGTCTTCGGTCGATCTATGGAAAAGGCGATTGTTAACGGGATTGAATTAGGCTATATCAAGGTTCCTAAAGATACCTTCATTGAGCCAAATGCTATCAAAGACTACCCTGCTAGTGAAGTCCTGATTATGTGTACCGGAAGTCAGGGTGAGCCTATGGCAGCCCTGTCACGTATTGCTAACGGTACTCACCGTCAGGTTCAGCTACAGCCTGGAGATACAGTCATCTTCTCATCTAGTCCTATCCCTGGTAATACGACTAGCGTTAACAAGCTGATTAATATTATCTCTGAAGCTGGTGTAGAGGTTATTCATGGTAAGATTAACAACATCCACACCTCTGGACACGGTGGCCAGCAAGAGCAGAAACTTATGCTCCGCTTGATCAAGCCTAAATATTTCATGCCAGTCCACGGTGAATACCGCATGCAGAAAGTCCATGCTGGGCTAGCCGTTGATACTGGAGTTCCAAAAGACAATATCTTCATCATGAGCAACGGCGATGTACTAGCTCTGACAGCTAATTCTGCCCGCATAGCTGGTAGTTTCAATGCTCAAGATATTTATGTCGATGGAAACCGTATTGGTGAAATCGGTGCTGCTGTCCTGCGCGACCGTAAAGACCTATCAGAAGACGGGGTGGTACTTGCTGTCGCAACAGTCGACTTTGAATCACAAATGATTCTAGCAGGCCCAGATATTCTCAGCCGTGGCTTCATCTACATGCGTGAGTCTGGTGATTTGATTCGCCAAAGTCAGCGTCTTCTTTTCAATGCTATCCGCATTGCCCTCAAAAATAAAGATGCCAATATCCAGTCTGTCAACGGTGCTATCGTCAACGCCCTTCGTCCTTTCCTTTATGAAAATACTGAGCGCGAACCAATTATTATTCCGATGGTGCTTACACCAGACGAAGACAACTAAAAAATAGCTTTGCCACTTGGGCAAAGCTCAGATTGAAGACAAACATCGTTTGAGTGTTTGTCTTTTTATATCTTCAGCGCTACTATTCTCAAAATAGGCTGGAATCTTTATCAAAATAGTTTTCAGCGAAAAATAAAAAGGCTTCCCCGCCATCATTTTTACCAATTTTTTGATATTCAGGCATGCCAAAGTAAGTCCAACTTTTGCCTTCATTTTGGACTTACCTACTTCTCTCGTATAACGTAGATTGTGGTATTCTTTGGCCGTGCCAAAAAGCCGCTCCACCGTTTCTTTACGTTTCTGGTAAAGTTCCTTGCTTCCCTTTTGATGCCGAATCTCCTCACAAATCTCTAAATACTCCCTCCAAATATGGCGAGTAACGACTTTCTGTTTCTTTTTACTTTCTGTGCAACTGGATAACAGAGGACAAATTGCGCAAATCTTAGGATCACTTTTATACTCACGATAGCCATCGCGATTTGTTGTAGAGTAAGCTAACACTTGATTTTCAGGGCAAAGATAACAGTCATAGTAGTCATCATAGATAAAGTCCTTAGGGCGAAGCTTCCCTTTCTTTCCACGAGGGCGAGTATAAGGGAATACAGGTGTAATATTTTGGTCAAGGAGGAATTTTGCAATACTTGGAGTCTTGTAGCCAGAGTCGGCGATAAGGTAGTCAGATTGGAGCCTTTCCAACTGTTCAAAAAGTGCAAGAAAAGCCTGACTGTCATGCACATTGCCAGCATCGATACTATAAGCTAGTGCCCATCCATGCTTATCGCATCCTACTTGGGCATTGTAGGCGAACACTTCCTTATGCTCCCCTTGTGAAACCAACCACTTTCAGGGTCTGTAGTAGAATTCTTCTTCGGTTCAGCCTCGCTTTCTTTTGCGGGCCCGAGAGACTTTTTTCAGTACTTTTTCCGATCTAAGCCAATCTCAACTTCCAGTTGCTCACTCATAAACCTAGCTTGCTTGTCTAGAACTTGATGAGTATATTTATGGTTATTGGCTGTGGCCTTGATATGAGTCCCATCAATAAAAATCTCAGTCGGGTCAATCAAACCTTGCCCCCATACAATGGATAGGACATAATGAAAAAATTCCTCGATTACTTCCTTATCTTGAAAACGACGATTGTAATTTTTGCCATAAGTGGTAAAATGAGAAACCTTATCGTTTAAACTCAAACCCAAAAACCAGCGATAGGAGGGATTGACCTCAATGTCCCTGATAGTTTGGCGCATGGAACGTATACCGTAGAAACATTGGATGAGAGGGATTTTAACTAGCATAACAGGGTCTAAACTAGGACGACCTTTATCTTCAGAATAAGTATCTGCGACTAAGTCATAGATGAAGGAAAAATCGATCACTTGCTCAACCTGACGAAGAAAAATGGGCTTGCGGAACGAGTTCATCTAGCGTGTAAAAACCAACTTGATTGCGGTTGTAGTCTAGATTTTCTTTGTGAAACATAGGGAACACCTCACAACTTTTCTTACCTCTATTATACGACTTTACACAAAGAAAAGCCCTTAGAAATTTGTAGTTCTAAGGATTTTGTCTTCAATCTGAAAGAACAATTTCAACTGTTCTTTTTTTGTACTTATTTTTATGAACCAACCACTACTCTTTCTCTTTATTAAACTTCACGCCGCTTCCGATACTTGACTTCAAAAACCACTCTAAAAAAATATCGAAAAGAAGTTTGATATTGAGAATGGTTAAGATAATGGAAACTGCGTAACCTAGGATTGTGTTCCACTTGGCATTAGTAAATTCTCCCATCAGTGACTTCTTAGAGGTTAGATAAATCAAGGGGAAAATTGAAAACGGAAGAGCGATTGAAAGAAAGACCTGTGAATAGACCAATAACTGATCCAAGGTTTTTTCTTGATGCCCAAACAAAACGGCGACTATAATCACAGGTAGCAAGGCAAAAATACGTGTACCGATACGGATAAGCCACTGAGGCAATCTTAGATGTAAGAAACCTTCCATGACAATCTGTCCTGTCAAGGTACCTGTAATGGTCGAATTCTGGCCACTTGCTAAGAGGGCTAAAGCAAACAAAGTTGACAGAATTGAGCTAGCTATCGCTCCTGCTATCGTCGAATCCTGTAAAGCATTGTACATTTGGGAGAAAGCTGAAATTTCAGATGCATGACCAAAAAAGAGGGAGGCACCTAAAATGAGAAGCAAGGAATTTACAATAAAGGCTAGAGACAACTGAAGATTTGAATCCCAGGTCATAAAGCGCACTGCTTTTCGAACATCCTTCTTATCTTTGTGATTTATTTTCCTTGTCTGGGATAGAGAGGAATGAAGATAGAGATTATGGGGCATGACTGTCGCACCCTACAATCCCTAGAGCCAAGGTCAATTGACTTTCATGACCTGGTAACGGTGTTTCAAATAAAGTTGAAGTTGGTAAATAACCACCAATAATCCCTTGGATACTTGGATTGGATAAGGCCACAAGATAGGTAAAGATGGCTAATATGGTTAAAATAAGGGTCGTAACAATAGCTTCAATTTTTTTGAAACCAAATTTCATCAATAAAAAGTAATAAAAAAATACATCTAAAAACGGTTAGAAGGATAGCAATCATAATCGGTATTTTTAAACAAAAGATTTAAGGCAATCGCTGAACCTAGAACCTCAGCCAAGTCTGTCGCCATTAAAGCCAATTCTAAAAATCACCCACAAACTATAGCGAAGCCACTTGGGAGCATGATGAGCTGTTGCCTGCGCTAGGTCCATCCTAGTCACGATACCGAGCTTTCCAGCCATCTGTTGTAACTGCATAGCAATGATGGATGAAATCAAAATAACAAATAAAAAGACTGTACTTGTAGGAGGCACCACCAACCACGCTGGTGATCCAGTTTCCTGGATCCATGTAGCCAACTGCCACAAGTGCACCAGGTCCCTAAGAATGCTTTTTAGATTTTGCCAAAAAAATGATTGTTATTTGGAGTCTCAATAGATTGATTGATCTCAGAAAGAGAGACTTTTTCATAAGAGGACATAGGGATTTCCCACTTTCTAATCTGTCTTTACATATTTCTTAATATAATATTTTTTGAAAGAATGATGAAAATAGTTTACCTATTTCCAATTCACCCTTATTATATCACATTTTGTAATGATTCCTAAGAAAAGAAATGATAGTTGAAATAGGCAATATCAGTATTGTAAAAGCCAGCGTTTTTTGTAAACTTTAATGGTGTTTGGCAATTGACTTCCATATATTTAAGAAAAACTCAGCCTAATCTCTTAATCAAATGATATTTGGTAATGCCCTTTTGTGGGACATCTGCTAGACTGGCGTAGATTTCATAACCTTGTTTGAGGTAAAAATCCTTGGCCTGATAGGATTTGGTGGATAAGGTAATACTAGTTGCTCCTGCTTCTGCAGCCTTTTCTTCTAGTTCTGTCAATAGAGATGCTCCCAAGCCTTTTTTCTGGTTCGCTTTATCCACCACTAAAGCCTTTATATGAATATTTTCCAGCACCTGTTGGGCATGGAGCAAGGCAATCAACCGACCATCCTCCTTCCGCGTCAGATAATAATCTCTGGGCTCTAGTTTTTCAAGCATATCTGAACCAAAGCAGACTTCATATTGCTCATCAAAA
>BNJU01000226.1_pt1 | contig 80097 bp, 127 predicted proteins | sample 8539281 | NCBI WGS metagenome assembly BNJU01 (sample SAMD00202456, study PRJDB9452) | human saliva metagenome | isolation source: human saliva | place: Japan
TCCTATTATTAGTATGTATTTTATTCTATGTTTATTATAGCAATAATTTAAAGAAAAACAATTACAATTTATTATAAATAAAAATAAAAAAATAAAATTCACCCTAAATTTAGAAATATATTATATAATAAAAATATTATCTATACAATATCTTTTATTTACTAGGTTAATCACTTAGTAAATACTATTGTACTATTCTTTATATATAGGTTATACTATTTAACATGAGGTGATGTTATGAAAAAGTTTTTATAGTTACAGGCTCTACAGGATTTTTAGGAAATACCATAGTAAAAACTATCAAAAAAATAAAAGACTATGAAGTAAGAGCTTTAGTTTATTCTAAGGAAGAAGAATATATATTAAAAGATATAGAGTGCAAAATATTTCATGGAGATATAACAAATAAAAGCTTCTTTAAAAGATATCTTTACTGTTGAAGATAATAAAGATATCTACGTGATACATTAGTGCTGCAATAGTTACTATAAAGTCTGATGAAGATCCAAAGGTCTATGATGTTAATGTCAATGGAACAAATAATGTTATTGATTATTGTCTAGAAGTGAATGCAAAATTATTATATGTTAGTTCTGTTCATGCTATAAAAGAGAGTGAAGGAAAAATATTTGAAACTAAAGATTTTTGATAAAGATTTAGTTCATGGATATTATGCTAAAAACAAAAGCTGAAGCTGCTAAAAATGTATTAGAAGCTGTTAAAAATAGAAATCTTAAAAGCTTGTGTCTTCCATCCAGCAGGGATAATAGGACCAGGAGATTCTTCTAATACTCATACCACACAGTTAGTAAAAGAGAATGCTAGAAAAATAAGCTAGTATTTGTTGTTAATGGCGGATATAATTTTGTAGATGTAAGAGATGTAGCCGATGGCATAATAAATGCAGCTGATATGGGTGAAGTAGGTGAAACATATATTTTATCTGGAGAATATATTTCTATTAAGAATTATGCTAAATTAGTTGAAAAGATACTTGAAAAAGAAATATATATTTAGTATACCCTATGGTTTTGTTAAAATGATAGCATCCTGCAATGGAAAAATACTATGATCTAGTAAAAAAGTCCCTTTATTTACTAGATATTCTATATATACATTACAAAACAAATTTAACTTTTCTAATGATAAAAGCTCATAAAGAATTAAACTTTAGAAATAGAAAGATAGAAGATTCAATAAAAGACACAATAATAGATATAACTAAGAAAGAAATTCAATAAATATTATAAAGACTTTAAAAAAGTATTTAAGGAAGTTTTTATTTACTTAAATATAAAAAAATATGATACTTTATATTTAAGGGTGATAAAAATGACAAATAAATATGAAAAATTTAATAAAAATTATATTATAAAAAGAAAAAATATAGAAGAAAAATATATAAAAAGAATAGAAAAATCCTTCTACATTTATTATAAATTTAAAAATTAATCCTATAAAAAGAGGAAATAAGATTTTGAATAAGAATATAACTTATTTTTATGTAAATTTATTAGAACATACTTTATTACAAGAAAATAATGGAGAATAGTAAAAAATTATTTCTCTTTCAAATCCAAATAAATTTCCTCAAATTGCTATAAAAGAAATTATTAATAAAAATTTTATCTAATGAATTAGATAAAACTAATAAAATTGAAGGAATAGAAAACTATTAAAAGTGAAAAATATTATTCATTAAAAAGATGATAAAAATCTAGTATAATAAATTAGAGGGTATTGTATATATAAAGATATAATGGAAAAAGAATTTCAAAGATACTCAACATATAGATAATCTTTCAAGTTTTAGAAAAATATATGATGAGATGTTTGAAGGTTTTTGAAAAAGTGGAAACTATAAATTAGATGGAAAAATATTTTTAGATACTGTAAAAGTAATTAATGGGCGAAATACTATACATATAGGTGTTAATGGAGAAGAAGCAATAGAAAAATATAGAAGATTTAATTCAGTTTATGAATAGAAAGGACATTCATTTTTTTAATAAAAGCTAGTATCAGTCATTTTTCTTTGAATATATTCATCCATTTTATGATGGAAATGGAAGATTCGAAGATATTTACTATCACTATACTTAGCTAGAAAACTAGATATTTTAACAGCTTTTTCAGTTTCTTACTCAATATCAAAAATTTAGATGATTACTATAAATCTTTTGTTGAAGTGGAAGATGTAAATAACTATGGAGAAATAACATTTTTGTTGAAAATATTTTAAAAACTATAAAAATGGGAAGAAATGATAATAAATTATTAAAATGAAGTGTGATGAGATTTAAGCATTCAATGAAATTTTAGATGAGTTAACAAAGGAATTATCTGAAAAAGAAAAATATAATCTTACAAATATATTTTACAAAAATTATTTATTTAATGATTTTGAAGAGCTTACTAATGTAGAATTAACTGCTATCATAGGAGATTTGACCCAACAAACTATAAATAAATACACTCAAGAATTAGAAAAGAAAGGATATTTAGTAAAAATAAAACAAAGACCACTAACTTATTCTTTATCTGAAAAATAACTGAAAAATATAAAAATAAAAGTTGACTACAAGTTTAATTTCACTTGTACTAATCCTTTTTAAAGAAATTAATTATCTAATTTTGGAAAACTATATTTAAAAATTATATTTTTTGTGCTAGTCTCTTACTTTACTTTCATTGAAATTATTGATAAATAAAAATCTAGAACCTTTTTAATAATTTTTCACCTTCTTCACTTTGTCCTAAATACATAATAGTTCTAACAAAACATCATTATTATCAGAAACAAAATTGTACCAGGATATTTTTCCATCATAGCTATTGCAGTAACAATATCTTCATCTATTTTACCCTTAGAAAGATTTGCCATAGAAGTTAATTTATCTAAAAACTACTCCACGAGAAGCCGATTGAAATCCTATCATATTTACTGTCTTTCCAGCTTCATAATCTTTTTCTTTCTTGTGGTGTCATAAGTTCCAAAGCACCTTTCGCCATTAATTTTTGTCACATCATCAGGGTTAGCAGTGTGTTGAGTAAAAGCCGTTAATCCAGTACATGAAATACAAAACAAACTTAAAAAGATTAAAAATAACTTTTTCATAAAATACTCCTATAAAAATTATGTATAATAAAAATTTTAGTTATATTTTTATACTTTAATTATATCATATTTAAAAAGATAATAGAAAAATCTTTTAAATAAAAACCTGATTAATTTAGTAAAAATTTGAAATTTTTAGATTTTTGGGAGTATAATATTAACATCACTTGAAAAAATTTTTACAATAGAGAGGTGTTAACTATGGTAAACAAGGAATTGTTACTAAAATTCAAGGTGATACTGTTGCTGTTAAATTATATAAAAGTTCTTCTTGCTCACATTGTAGTTGTTGTAGTGAAAGCAAACAAAATGGGAAGTGATTTTGAATTTAAAATAAATCAAAAAGTTGAATTAGGTGATTTAGCAAACCTAGAAATATCTGAAAAAGATGTTGTAAAAAGCTGCTATGATAGCATATGTTTTTCCACCTATTATGATGATTTTTAGGTTATATAGTGGCAGATCGTTTTAGGATTTTCAGAAATGCAATCTATAGCTGGTAGTTTCATAGGATTAGTTATAGGATTTATATTCTTGCTATCTATGATAGATTTTTGCTAAAAAGACAATTGATGAAGAAATAAAAATTGTTTCTGTTGAAAAGTATGATCCAAAATGCTTGTGAAAATTGTAGAAAGATGTGAAGACTTTTAGAAATATAAAAAGGAGTTGTTGCAAATTAAATTTCAATAACTCCTTATTTTTATTTATAAAGAAATATAAATAATGATATAATGGAAAGAAATATTTTAGGAGGAAAATGAAAAAAATTAGTTTAGACTATTCAAAAATTTTTAAGTTTGTCAGTGAAAATGAATTAAATGAACTTAAGAATAAAGTTGAATTAGTAAGTGAAAAATTACATAATAAAAACAGGAGCTGGAAATGATTTTCTAGGGTTGGTTAGACTACCTGTTAATTATGATAAGGAAGAATTTGCTAGAATAAAAAGGCTAGTGAAAAATAAAAATCAGATTCTGAAAGTTTTTAGTAGTTATTGGGATGGAGGGATCATACTTAGGAGCTAGAGCAGTTATAGAATGCTTAAGCCAGTTTCTTTAATTCTTTATCTAAAGAGAAAAGAAAATGTCTCTGAAATCTATTTTGCAGGACAAAAATATATCAGGAACTTATTTTGAAAAGATTTAATCGAAATTATTGGAGATAGAGATTTTTCAGTAAATGTAATCTCAAAATCTGGAACAACAACAGAGCCAGCTATAGCTTTTCAGAGTTTTAAAGAACTTTTAGAAAAATAAATATGGTGAGGCAGCAAAGAAAGAATTTATGTAACAACTGATAAAAATAAAGGTGCTCTAAAAACTTGCTGATGAAAAAGGATATGAAGAGTTTGTAATTCCTGATGATGTTGGAGGAAGATTCTCTGTTCTAACAGCTGTTGGTTTACTTCCTATAGCTGTTGCTGGAATAAGTATAGATGATCTAATGGCTGGAGCACAAACAGCAAGAGAAGACTATTCAAAAGATTTTACTTCAAATGACTGTTATAAATATGCAGCTATAAGAAATATATTATATAAAAAGGATTATAATATTGAAATTTCTAGCTAATTATGAGCCTAAACTTCATTATATTTCTGAATGGTGGAAACAATTATATAGAATCTGAAGGAAAAAGATAAAAAGGAATTTTTCCAGCTTCTGTTGACTTAACGACAGACCTTCACTCTATGGGACAATATATCCAAGACGGTAGAAGAAACTTAATGGAAAACTATATTAAATGTTGAAAATCCACTTAAAGATATAAGTATTAAAAGGAAGCTGAAGATTTAGATGGACTTAACTATTTAGAAGGAAAAGGACTATCTTTTGTAAATAATAAAGCTTTTTGAAGGAACTTTACTTGCTCATATAGATGGTGGAGTACCAAACTTAATTATAAATATACTCAGAACTTAATGCTTTTTAATATAGGATATTTAATTTATTTCTTTTGAAAAAGCGTGCTATAAGTGGTTACTTATTAGAAGTAAATCCTTTGACCAACCTGGTGTTGAATCATACAAGAAAAATATGTTTGCTCTTTTTAGGTAGGTTATGAAGAGCTTTCAAAAGAATTAAATGAAAGATTGAAAAATAAACATTTAAATTTATATTAAAAATCAATAAAAAGCTATTGCAAAATTAATCGCAATAGCTTTTTCTATATTTCCCAGTGTATATAGATTTCCTTATTCTGAGCGGTTTGAGCGGCTTGAGTCTGCTTGTTCTTCAGCAAGTTTTTAAAGCTTCAGCTCTTTTCCTTATCTTCTTTTTCTATTCTTTTTCAGCTCTTTCCAAAGCCTTAAAAGCTTCCTTTTCTTCTTGTGGTGTTAAACCAGATGCAGTAGTAACAACTTCTGTAACAGTATTTCCATTTTTCTTGTACCATTGTTTCTTGAACTTGTTGAACTTGTTTTTGTTGTTCTTCTGCTTCAGCCTGAGCTTTTGCTTGAGCTCTTCAATTCTTTTAGCTTCTTCTTGAGCTTGTTTTTCAGCAAGTTTTAGAGCTTCTTCTCTTTCCTTGTCTTCTTTCTCAATTCTTTTTCTAGCTCTTTCTAAAGCCTTGAAAGCTTCCCTTTTTCTTCTTCAGGCTTTAGTTTTACTATACTAGTTCCAGCTACATTTGAGCTGTTCTTGATTTTCTGTATCTCTTACTTTTTGCATAAGCCAATGATGATAAAACTAAAGAGAACAGTAATAATCCAAATAGTTTCTTTTTCATTTTTAACCTCCTAAGTTAAATTTTTATTATGTAATAGTTTTTTGTATGATTGTTTTGTCCTGACTATTACCCTCTCTAACTTAGTTTGAACCTCTCCATTTTGTCGTGAAGTCCCCTAGTTCAATCTAATAATGAATATTTATTTTTACAGTATACCCCTATAAAAACTCTAATTGTCAACTAAAAATGAACCAACCTCCTATTTTACTGCAAAACAAAAACCACAAGAAATGAGGGGAGAGACTTGTGGTTTTTCTATCTCACATATTCATTTTTATTAGGGGAGGGTTTATCTATGTCCCTATATGCTCTAAGTATATAGGAGAAAAATGAATGTAAAATGAATTGCAAAAATTATTTATTCTATTTCAACTTTCAATTTTATGTACATATCTGAGTTTTTCTTTTCTTTGTAGTGTTTTTAAAGAAAAACTTATAATAGGGATATCACCTAGGATAGGAATTTTACTTTTCAATATTTTGTTGTATTGATTTTTTAAGCCTCCCTATTAAGATAGTATCTCCATTTTTAACTCTAACTTTAGTTGTTAAAGCTCTTCCCAACTTTAGATCCTCCTTCAGAGTTATATGTACCTGAATTTACATCCTTTATATTTAAAAACATTTCTCTTAAATTTGAAATCACTTAATTCTAAACTAATTTCTAAAACAATATAGTCATCATCTTTTATGAAAGGTTTAACCTTCATAATCAAACCTGCTTTCTTTAAATACAGGTTCAGTATGTTTATCATTTTTATTTTCTCTAGTTGTCTTTACTCCAACTATTACTCTTCTGTTACCTTGAATTCACCTTCTTCACCACTAGCTATCATAAGAGTGGGAACAGAGCTTACAACCAAATCATTAGTTGATTCAAGCAAATTTAATCCTGTACTCAAAAACATCACTTTTATTATTGAATTGCCCTAACAATATTAAGACTAGAACCTACACCATTTAGCTCCAGCCTTACCTAAAATTATAGCAGTCAGACTATTTCTTTTCTTCACTTGCAAATATTTTTGTCTGTATACCCAGTCAAAACCTAGTTCTTCAAAAAGATTATTAGATATATCTAAAATTTGAGAACTTATCTTAACTTGTTTAGGATTTTTATCTATATCTTTCTATTATAGAGATAGCATTTTCTAATATATCTCTTTCAGCACTGACAACCAATTTATTAACTTTATTTAGACTACTACCTTTATATTTTTCTCCAAAAAGCTTTCACGAAGAACTTTTTAAAACTTCATCAGGTGAGACATTGAAAAGAGAAAAAGTTTTAGTATAATAAAAATTTTCCATCAACTTCATAGAAATTTTCAAATCTTCAAGATTAGCTTCATTTTTGTCTATTTGTATAATTATCAGCTTTTTCTTTTAAATCTACATTCAAAAATAGAAATAGACTTAGAGCTATCTATAATTTCACCTTTTTCTTCATAACCTTTTTGAAATCTTACAAACATAGACATCTTTATCCAAATTATCTAGGATAAAATTTCCACTTTTATCACTGTAAACAAATTTATTCAAATCTTTTAATTCAATCCTAGCTCCTTCTAAAGACATATTATTAGAGGTAACTCTACCAATAATTTTAGCTTTTTGAATCACTAGCTAGCATAAAGATTGTGGTATTATTTTCTTTTTCATAGTTAAACCATAAGTCTCAGCTAGAAATCCTAAAAACAGAGTCTAAATCTTCACCTTATTAAAATATGTATCAATCACAATGTCCTTAGCTTCTTTAGAACATATTAAATTTCTACCACATTCTTTTAGATAAAAACAGCTAAAACTTCATGGAGTGGCATATCAATAATATCGACATCACGATTTAATCCAATTGAAAAAGAAAGCTATTTAAAAATTAAAAATAATATTAGAGTAAATTTTTTCATCAGTCCTCACCTTTGTCTTTTGTTTTAGTCTTTTTGTTCTTCTTCTTATTTTCTTTTTGCTGAAACTCTGTAATAGGTTTTGTCACCCTATTCTGATATATGAATAAGAATTTTCTTCATCTTCTTTTTCTTTAGGATTTAAATTAAGAGATTGAAAAATATTTTTATCTCCCATATTTGTATCAATTTCCACTTCTTCTTTTTTTATCTAAAACTGTGGCAACAAGATTAGATTTTTACTTCTAATAAGCTCTTATCTCACAGTTATTTTCAAATATGAAGAAGAAAAATTAATATCATAATCTTCATTTTCTATATCAGCGAAAAAATTTTTAACATCTTTTTCTTTACCTTTGAAAGTCATAGTCAAATTTAATTTATCTTCTTCTCTTCTGCTTCTTCCAAAAATTTTGAAAATTAATATTATTTTTAGTAATTTTATCTTCTATATATCTGAAAAGAGAAGGTATATTATCAAAGGATTTCTTAGTTTTCATCTTCTTCATTTTTACTATCTTTTGTTGCTCTTTTTCAAAAATCTTTTTTTCAAAGCTAAAGCTTTTTAAAACAGTATTTTTCATAATTTAATCTACCTATTTTTTATATCTTCTTGTTCTATTAATTCTTTTATTTCAACAAGTTTTAAAAATGTTTTTTAAAATAAGGAAGTAAAAACTATGAGATAACAAATAAGTAAAATTATTATCTTTAGATTTTTTTAGTTTTTAAGTCTTTAAACATATACTCACCTCGAACAGCTCTATACTTGACTTCAATTTTAAATTCTATCTCATTGGCTAAAAATATAGTCATAGTTAGATAGTACTAAAATTTTTAGAGTTTGTTATATTTTTCTAGAAATTTTGTTATTCTTTCAACTTTGTCTAGTCTTGCCTTCTATATTGAAAATTTTATTTTTCATCATATTCTATACTGGATATTTTTCAAAGTATTCAGGACAAAGATAAGTCAATTCTTCCAAAAATGAAGATATCTTTATATCTATGTCTTCTTTTTACAAGAAACTCTTGTAAATTCTTACTTTCAACTTCAATCTCTTCCATTTCATTTCTAGCATTCTCAATTTCTTCTTCCAAGCTTCATACTTTCAAGTTCTAAGGCTTCTAATTTCTTTTCAGAACTATTGAGATTATAGTGAATTATTATTGTCAATATGATTGTTATTATAGAAAGTCCCTAACAAAAATATATAGATACTTATCTTCTATATAGTAAAGAGAATATTTGTTTCTCAATTCTTCAGGAAGAAAAATTAGGGATATTTAGAAAAATCTAAATTATCAACTGAATAAAAAGAACAAGTCTTGTTCTCAAGCTCTAAATCATCAAAAATTTATTTTTATTTCCAGTGAAAATTATATGTATATCCTCAGTAATATTAGCTAGAAAAGTATTTATTATTGAAAATTTATCTTCAACCTCAAAAATCCTCGCTATCAAGTGAAGATTTACTTAATTTTAAAGCTCTGTATATCTAAAATATTATTGTTCATATACTCAGTTATAACTAGATATTTTCGCTTATATCAAAGTTAAAATAATGATTTAAGTCTTTTTCTCTCTGGATATAAAAAGAAGGAATAATAGAAATAAAACCATAGTCCTTCATATCATCAATAATACAATCGTTTAAATAATTGATATCCATTAAATAAACGACCATATTTTTCTCTTTTATCTTTTTTAGAATTTCATATCTCAATACAAAATCATCAGAATTATATCTTGGAAAGACTATTTCCAATCTATCTTCTAATTTTTTCTTTTTCTGTCCTCTTCATTTAAAAACATTCTCTATTTGAACTTTAAAAAATATAAAAACTTATTCTCTAAAAAGAAGAATAGTATTTTTCCACCATTTATATAATTATCAATATGACTTAAAGCTAAAGTTTTTAGACATCTTCTTTTATCCACATCCTTGTCAAGACACCGTTGTAAAGACTTCCCTAAATCTCTTGAACTGCCTACTTCATATTTTTACTGTTGCAAGTATCAAATAATTTTTGTCTTTAATTATTATCTCTTTTTAAAATGTATATTAACAAAATTAAAAGTATTTATCTTTATTTCATCATTTAATAAAGTATAGCCTCTAAAGAAATTTTTTGCTAGGATCAGCTATCAGAAAAATTTTTCTCCCATTTTATTTAAAAACTATATATTCACTTGCATTTTTAATATTGCCATTATTAATATTTTTCTATATTTCTTAGCTCTGCTTTCATTATTTTCATTTAAAAAAGTCTCAAAATTTTGAAAATTTTCCTGAGTTTCATAATCACCTTGTATAACTTAAAACTATTATTTAAAAGTATTTGTACAAAAGAGAGTTAAACTAATAAATAGAAAAGAAATTATTATAACTTCTAAAATATAGGCTTTTATTTTTGATCGTAGTACAATATTTCCTCATATTCTTTTTCCTTATCTTTTAGATAGAACTTTAAAAATATTATTATTAAAAGTTAAATTTACCAGAACAATTTTTCCAAAATTACTGTGCCGTTAAAGAGATTAACTACATCTCCTCATCAAAATAACTAATGCTCACTTTATCTTCATAGAATAAAAACATCTATAGTATCTGCTTTGTAGTTTTTTCACCTCATTATAGGCTTGAATTTTTTAAAACTAAAAGATTTCTTCTTTTTCACTTTCTTTTTAAAAAGAGATTTCCTAGACTATTTATATTTTTGATTTTTAGAAAGATTACTAATTCTTATTTCTACTCCCTCATTCCATTTTTATATGACTAACAAGTAAATCCCTAAAACTTGCTATTTCTTTTATCTCTTTTTATATGTTTTGTTCATAACTAAAAAACTTTTTATTCATAGAATAGAAGGTGATAATACAGATAGAACCTACTATTAAAGTGAGGCTTATAGCTATTATAATTTCAACAAGAGAAAAAGCTTTATTTTTGTTCATATACATTTAATCCTTAAATTTTATAATTTTATTTTTTATATTTTTGATGCTCCTCTATACTCTAAATTAATTAAACTTACCCTTTCTTTTTCTATCAGAAAAATCAACTTCTATATCTTCAACATCTATCAGTAAATTAAATTCATCATTTTGTATATTTCTAGCATAAGTTTGGAAGTCACTGAAGGAACTTAGAAAATCAGAATAACTATTAAATTCTAAGTGACTATTTGAGATAGATTTAGATTTTATATAGTTATTTAAAGAGTTAAAAATGTAACTCTTTTTCCTTAGCTCTTATTTTTTTGAATAAGTTTTTAACTGCTGACTATTCAATTTTATGCTAGGTATTAAAACTAAAAATAAGATAAATACTGACACAATACTTTCCATTAAAGAAAAAGCTCTAGATTTTTTTCATAATATACCTTCTATATAGTTGTAGATAATAAAAAGGCTATACATATAGGGAGCAAATGCTATCTCTACACCTCTAATCTTTTAAGGCTCTGTTTTTACAAAAATATACGCAAAGATAAAAAAAGTAATATAAAGGGTGGCAATTGAAAATACTAAAAGGTAAAAATATAAATTTGTAAAAAAATATTAATTTCACTGTGATATAAAAAGTCCACCTAGGGCTATTATTAATTTTATATCACCAAAACCAAAGACTTCTCTCTTCAAAAATATCTGAGACATAGCCATAAAAGATTAGTATAGGTAAGACATAGCAAGCTGCACCTATAAAGAAATTTTTCTATCTCACTTATCCCCTAATAAAAACTGAAAGTATTAAGATAGAAAAATTTAAAACATTGGGAATATATTTTTTTATTAATATCTATATACATAACAAAAATCAATGCTATATATAGAAAAATTATCAATATTTTGTCCATTCTTTTTCCTTTGCTATCAAAAATTTTTTAGTAGGATTTACAGGAACTAACCACATATAATAACCATCACTGTTAGCAGAATTATCAGGATCTTTAAAAAGTAAATCTTACTTCTCCTCCATATTTTTAAATCACCATTTTCACTGTCTCTTGAAGCTCCTATAGTTATTCTATTTGTAGATATAATTTCTTTAGCATTCTTATCTAAATATATTTCTAATTTTTTAAAGCATTCTTTATTTCTGTATCATCATCATATTTAGAACTATCTTCAATAAGAGGTTTATCATTATCTATTTGATAAGTTTGAGCTGCTAAACGAAAGGAGTTAAGACTCGCTACAGCTCTAGTATCTTTAGAAGTTGCTATATAAGATCTCAATTTTAAGCCAACAATACCTGATAATATTCCTATTATAGCTACTGCTACAATTACTTCAATCAAAGAAAAACCACGATTTTTTTCATATAGACCTCCTATTAAACCATTACTTAAAAAGTATAAATGACAACTGCGAATAATTAGAAAAATTTTAAATAACTACAGCGAATGACGAATTTTATCGTGAAATGCTATGTTAGTGAGCGTAAAAACAAGTGTCTGAGTTGATTTATCAACGAGTTTTGCTTTTTAGCGAACGATTAACATTTTAGATTAAAAATTCAGTCTCAGTAGGAGTTGTTAAAATTTTTATTATATAAATACATCACCTATTGATAATATTGGTAGATATATAGCTAGAACAACGAAGCCAACTATAAGTCCTAAAACTAGAACTACTAGAGGTTCTAGTATGGCTAGTAATTTTTTTAACTTGTAATCAAAGTCTTCCTTTAAAATTTTAGAAATTTGTAAAAATTTTTCTGATAGATATCCACTTTCTTCTCCTACACTTATCAAAATAGAAAATCTATCATTGTAAAGATTTAGGGTTTTTAAAGGAAGTAGTTATATTGTTTCCTGCTAATATAGCTTTCTTAACCTCAAATAATCTATCTTTAAGATAGTAGTTATTATTGTTCATATACATTATTTCTAAACTTTCTACCATTCCTATTCCAGTATTCAAAAGTATTGAAAATGAATGATAGAGGTTTGAAGTCAGTAATAGTTTCTTTAATTCTCCAAATAAAAATATGTTTAAAAGAAATTTATCTCTTCTTATTCTTTTTTATATTTATTTTTGTTTATATACATATTAAAAATAAATATTATTGTTAATGTACATATTATAAGAATTAAAATATAATGAAAATTCCTTGAAAAACCTAATAAAAATCCTTTGTAACTAAAGGTAGTTCAATTTGATTTTTCCTCAAAAAAATTGTAATAAAGTTTGGAAGATAAAAGGTGAGTAAGAAACTCACTATTAAAAAAAGTTAAACAGATAACTACTATGGGATAAATTAAAAATTCCTCCTAATTTTTCCTTTGACTCAAATCAAAATCTAAAGATTTTGAAATATCTTCTAAAGCTTTCTACTATATTTCCACTGAGCTCTCCTATTTTTAAAAATATATAAATAGAGTGCTTCCAAAAGTGTTTTCAAAAAGGCTTAAAACTATCATAAATATTTTTACCCATAGTTAAATTTTTGTGAATTTTTCTTTAGGATATCTTTAAATTTTTTTATTCTTCTCTTTTTTTAATATAATTTCTATAGCTTTTTGAAAAAGTTAAACCACTTTTTATAAGTAGAGCTAGTTCATTAGTGAAAAATAAAATTTTTTTCTTTCTGATTTCTCATAATTGCCTCATTATTTCATTAAGCGAAGTTAATCCTTCCTTAGCCTTATCCATTGCATTTTCAAGTAGAGTTTTTAAAATTTTGTTTTATTTCCTTTTCTGTGCTAACATATTTTTTAAACTTTCATCAAAATAAATTATTTCAAAAACAGGTATTCTTCCTATGTAACCTGTATTCATACATTTTTCACAAGCTCCGAAGTATAGAACTTTATATCCTTATAGTTTTTCTTCAGCTAGGTTTAAACTTTTTAATTTTTCTTATAGTTCTCATCTTCTTTTTACAATGAGGACAAAGTTTTTCTAACTAATCTCTGAGAAACTATCATTTGTAAAAACTAAACTTAAAAGATAGTTATCAATGACCCAGATTGACTAGCCTATTTATACAACCCTAAACTATCATTTGAATGTAGAGTTGAAAAAACTAAATGTCCTGTCAATGAAGCCTTAACAGCTATTTCAGCTGTTTCTTTATCTCTAATTTCTCCTATCATCAAGATATCAGGATCTTGCCTCAATAAAGATCTTAAAATTGTAGCAAAATTTAAATCTAATTCATTCTTACATTGAACTTGGTTAATTCCTTCAATTTGATATTCAATAGGGTCTTCTACAGTTGAAATATTAACTTCTTCTTTATTTTTATATTTCAATATGCTATATAGAGTACTAGATTTTCCTGAACCTGTAGGTCCATTTACTATAATAATACCATTGTTCTGATTAATGGCTTTATAGAAAACTTTATTTTCTTCTGATAAATACAAATCATCTAAGGTAAAGTTATAGTTAAACTTATCCAAAATTCTAATTACAATTTTTTTCACCATTCATAGTGGGCATGATAGAAGTTCTAAAAATCTATTTCTCTACCTTTGTATCTCAATGAAAAATCTCACCATCTTGAGGTTTTTCTTTTTCTCAACTATATCCAAGGAAGATAGTATTTTTATCTTTGAACTTATAGCTCTAGAAAACTTTTATCTATTCTAGCGACTTCTTTTTAAAATACCATTTATTCTATATCTAATTCTAACTATATTATTTTAAGGCTTCTATATGGATATCACTTGCTAAAAATTTTATAGCCTCTAATAATATGTAGAAAATACCTTTTATTAGAACTTAGATTTTTCTCTGATATATAAGTCTTCTATATCCTCAATAAGTGAAATTTTATTATTATCCATACTACTGTTAGTTGACTTTTTAAAATAATTCTCTATTTTTCCATTTTTCTTTCCTTTTTGAAAATTAATTATCTTCGTCATAAACTTCAAAACTATTCAAATTATTCTCATCTGAAAATTTAATAAAATAGCTTCTATTAGCATTTTTACCTATAATATCAACTCTAACTACATACTTTTGTTTAGAAAAGATATTTAAGCATATGAACAAAAATAAAAAGCATAGAAATAATTTCTTAATCATTCTTTTCTCCAGTCCTTGTAAAAGCTTTTCTCTATCTTCATTAGTACTCCTATGATAGTCAGCAATATTGTTGTAGTTTATTTTCGTTATTATTTTTCTTACGATAACTATTGATTTTTAAAAATTTACTTCTATCGAAGCCATAAAAAGAAAGTTTATATCTTACTTTTTTCTCTTTTGTTGAAAATATATATTGAAAATGACTTGGAAATATTGCCATTTTTAGTAAAAGAGAATTTAAAATTTTTAAATTAGATGTATACGTATGATAATAAATTAAATTTTTGGAAGCTCTATATCTTGTGATTGAAGTGTTTTTATCTAATATTACAATGCAGAAAGGTCTAATTCTAATTCTTGCTTTCTTTTCTGTTTCAAAGAAGTTGTTGATACCAAATAAAATGCTTCTGTAATCTTTGTTTTGGCTTCATTTATATCTCTAACTCTTTAAATTCCTTGTACTTTAGAAACGCAATATTCAATAAAATTGAAAAATTAAAAATAGATAGTATTATCTCAAAAAGTTGAGAATGCTTTATTTTTCTATATAAATCACCCTCTTTTTAAGATAATTATACATCTAACTAATATATGATGTCAAATAAAAACATATAATTTTTATTATAGTTTTTAATGTTTTTAAATAAAATGTAAATTTGAAATAGGATTTTTAATATTTTTTTAGAAGTATATAAAGTTTTTGAGTGAATGAAAATTATATTAAAAGCTATTATGATATAGAAAATGGAGGTGAAGATTATGGAAATATCAAAGTTGTTGTTAAGGATCTTATGAATGGAAAGTTTGAATTAATTTCTGATTACATATACCAGATAGAAAATTATGTTATAAGAGTACCTAAATCTTTTGTAACAGATTATGCTTCCATACCTAGGATATTTAGAGCTATTGTTCTTCCCTATGGAAAAACATAGTGGGGCAAAGTGTTGTGCATGACTATCTTTATTCAAAGGGCTGTGAGCTGAATATTGAAAGAAAAAGCAGATAAAAATATTCTTGGAAATCTTAAAAGAAGAAGGAGTTAATCCTATTTTTAGCTAGACTGATGTATATTGCAGTTAGATGTTTTTGGAAAAACTAGATATAAAAATAAAAATAGCACCTACTGGCAGGTATCTCCTGCTTTTTAATAAAAAAATTTAGTGGAAATATATTGTAATAATTGATATAATCTATTCTGTACGGATTAGGAGAGAATATGGAAAAAGAAATTTAGAGGGAAATCCCATTTTTGGCTAAAAAAATAAAAAGAATAGCATAGTCTATGTCTGCTCATCTAATAGAAATATAGATGATTATTTTTGTGCTAAAAAGATTTCTATAAAGGAAGAATTCTCAGAATAAAAAAAGAAAAATGAAAATGGAGAACTAAAGAAATATAATTATGATCTATTAGAACTTCTAAAATCAGATGAAAAATTTATAATCTTAATCTCTTTAGAATATTTCTTAGAAGATTATTACTCTAAGGCTAACAGTATTTTTATTGAAAAAGGAAAGAGTAGATATAAAAGCCTTGGAAGAAAAATTAATTGAAGCTAAATTTGAAAAACATATGCTTACTCAAAGAAAAGAATATTCAATAAGAGGGATATTTTAGATATTTTTAATATCAATCAAGAAAAATCCTGTGAGAATAGAATTTTTGGAAATGAAGTTGATAGAATAACATATTTTGACTTAGATTCTCAATTAAGTATTGAAAAATTAAATAGTATAGAACTGTATATAGACAATAATAAAGATAAAAAGATTTTTTTCTCTCTTATGTATACAAGCAAAAATAAAAGTGGAATATTACTATGAAAAATAATGATATTTTACAAGCAAAAGTTAAAAGACTTATAAGTGAAAAATTCAGATAGAGAAAATGACATAATAAACAAAAATAACAGAACTCTCTAAAATAGGAAAAGCAGACAGAAATACAAAAATTTACAGAAGAAGAATTAAAAGCAGTTTGAAGTTATAGACAGAATAAAAATTATCTGAAAACACAAATATAGTAATTTACTCAGAGGAAGCCACAAGATACAAAAGAAATATTTAGGGCTATGATATTAAATTTGAAAAGTATCCACTTTTTGAAGGTTATAGAACAGAGGATAAGCTAATACTGACAGATAGAGAAATAAAAGGTATTAGAGTAAAAGAGAAAGAGTTGAAAAGAAGGCATTAAGGTATAAGACTGTCGATGAAATAGCAGAACAAGATTATGTAATACATGAAAATTTTGGTGTAGGAATATTCTTAGGTTTGGAAAAATATTGATGGACAGGATTACTTAAAGATAAAATATGCTGATGAAGACAAGTTGTATGTTCCTCTTGATGGTATAAATAAAGATGAGAAGTATATTAATATTTCTGATGTTATACCTGAAATATATAAACTTGGAAGAAAAAGGTTTTAGAAGAAAGAAAGCTAGATTGAGCGAAGATATAGAAATTTTTGCTAAAGAAATAATAAAATTCAGGCTAAAAAGAAATTTAGCAAAATGGTTTTAAGTTTTCAAAAGATACTGTTATGCAGGAAGAATTTGAAGAAGCTTTTTCCATTTACTGAAACTCTAGGTCAATTAAAGGCTATTGAAGATGTAAAAGAGATATGGAGTCAGGTAAAGTTATGGATAGACTTGTCTGTGGAGATGTTGGTTATGGTAAGACAGAGGTTGCTATAAGGGCAGCTTTTTAAAGCTATAATGGACGAAAAACAGGTTGTACTTTTAGTTCCTACTACTGTACTGGCAGAGCAACATTATGAAAGATTTAGTGAAAGATTTAAAACTATCCTATAAATATAGAGATTTTTAAGTAGAGTACAGACTAAAAAGAGCAGGAAGAAAGTCTTAAAAAGATAGAGAATGGCTCAGCTGACTTAATCATAGGAACTCATAGATTATTGTCAGACGATATAAAGTATAATGATATAGGTCTTCTTATAATAGATGAGGAGCAAAAGTTTGGAGTTAAAGCCAAAGAGAAGTTGAAAAACTCAAAGGTGATATAGATATTTTAACTCTAACCGCAACCCTATTCCTAGAACTCTAAATTTATCTTTATTGGGAATTAGAGATTTATCTATTATAGATACTTCTCCAGAAGGAAGACAAAAATTCAAACAGAGTATATAGACAATAATAAAGATTTAATTAGAGACATTATAATTACTGAAGTTTCAAGAGAAGGACAAGTTTTTCTATATATTTAACTCAGTGAAAAAGAATTGAGATGAAGTCAAAGAACTTAGAGAACTTTTACCTGAGTATATAAAAAGTTGACTATATACATGGTCAGATGTTGGCAGGGATATAAAGAGAGCTATACATAATTTTGAAAATGGAAATACAGATGTTTTTAATTGCAACAACTATCATAGAAAATGGTATTGATATAGAAAATGCTAATACTATGATAATTGAAGGAGTTGAAAAGTTAGGTTTTATCCCAAGTTTATCAACTTAGAGGAAGAATAGGTAGAAGCAATAAGAAAAGTTATTGTTATATGCTTATGAACGAAAATAAAACTAAAAATGCACAGAAAAGAGAAGAAAGTATTAGAGAATTTGACAATTTAACAGGTATAGATTTATCCATGGAAGACTCTAAAATTAGAGGGGTTGAGAAATCTTAGGGTGAAAAACAACATGGAGCAGTTGAAACTTTTGGTTATAATCTATATATGAAAATGTTAAATGAAGAAATATTAAAAATTAAAAGGTGAAAAATGAAGAAGAATTAGAAGATGTTAATATAGAACTTAATTTCCCAAGATTTTTACCTGATAATTATATAGAAAAATGAAAAAAATAAAAGATTTATAAGAGGGCTTTAGCTTTAAAAACTTTTTGAAGAGCTAGAAGATCTACATAAGGAGTTAGAAGACAGATTTGGAAGATTAAAATCTGAGGCAAAAGGTTTCTTTGAATTCTTAAAAATTAGAATAAGAGCTAGGGAACTAGGTATTGTAAGCATAAAAGAAGATAAAGAAAAAAAGGATTTTAATTAATTTTTAATGAGGAAAAATAAATGTCGACAAAATTATTTATCTATTGGCTAATAAGAAAATAAGCTATTTAAAATTTACTCAAACTATAGGGTTTTGAAGGAGATATTTTTGAGTTTTTTTGATTTATATTCTAATTAAATCTAATTTTAAAATAAATTGTTATTATAACAATATATTAAGCATTTATAAGGTTTAAATAAGATTATTAGAAAAAGCATAAAAATATTACATTAATTAAAAATAAAAAGTTGACATAATATGGAAAAAGAGGTATAACTAAAAGAAAAGGATGTTTTATGAGATTAGACAAATTTTTAAAAGTTAGTAGAATTATTAAAAGGAGACCCATTGCAAAAGCTTGTTGTAGATGGAGGAAAAGTTAAACTAGATGGAAAAGTTGTAAAAAGCAGCCGCTGAAGTTAAAGTCAGGGCAAACTTTAGAGATAGAATATTATAATAAATATTTTAAGTTTGAAATTTTACAAGTTCCTTTAGGAAATGTTTCAAAAGACAAGACAAGTGATTTTAGTAAAATTATTAGATACTAAAGGTTTAGACATTGAAATTAATTTAGATAAGGATGAGGATTTCTTTGAATAAGTATAAGATTTTACCCAAATGCTAAAAATTAATATAGGTTTAAATGTTTTATCAAAAAGCAGGAGATGGTTATCATGAAATTGATTCAGTGATGTCTCCTATTGACTTATCCGATGAAATGGACATAACATTTTATTCAGAAATAGGAGATTTAAAATTAGCTGTTCTGATAAGAATATTCCCACTGATGAAAGAAATATTTTGTATAAGGCATATGAGATATTTTTTTGAGAACAGTAAGAAACACAAGGAGAAAATAGAAATATCTTTAACAAAGAATATTCCCTTCTGAAGCTGGTCTTGGAGGAGGAAGTTCTGATGCTGGGTTTTTCTGAAACTTTTGAATGAGCATTATGGAAATGTTTACAATGAAAAAGAATTGGAAGAGTTGGCAATGAAAGTAGGCAGTGATGTACCTTTCTTTATTAAAAAAATAAGACTGCAAGAGTTGGAGGAAAAGGTAACAAAATTGAGTTAGTGGAAAATAATTTAAAAGATTCGCTAATTTTAGTAAAACCGTTAGGTTTTGGTGTGTCAACGAAAGATGCTTATAATAGTTTTGATGAATTAGATGAAGTTAGATATTCAAATTTTGAAAAAATCGTTGAGTGCTTAAGGAATGACAATAGAAAAAGATTTAGAAAAATATATAGAAAATGGTCTAGAGCAAGGAATTTCAGAAAGAAATGCTGATATTAAAATGTTTAAAGCAATATTAAACTCAGTAGTACCTGGAAAGAAATTCTTTATGTCTGGTAGTGGGAGTACATACTACACATTTGTTACAGAAATAGAAAGATCCCAAATTGAAACTAGGTTGAGAACTTTTTGTTGATAATGTAAAGATAATCATAAGTAAGACAATAAATTAGTATAGGGGATTAAAATGATTGTTACAAATGTAAAAAAATAAAAAGTGGATGGAGACAAATTAGACAGACTAAAAGCATATGTAGATATAACTTTAGATGAAAGTTTGGTTATCCATGGTTTTAAAAATTAATGCAAGGAGAACAAGGATTGTTTGTAGCAATGCCATCAAGAAAAATGCGTAACGAAGAATATAAAGACATTGTTCACCCAATTTGTCCTGACCTTAGAAATTACATTACAAAAAGTTGTTGAAGAAAAGTATAATTCAATTGAAGAAGAAACAACAGTAGAAATAGCTTAAAATTATGATTATAAAATGGTGCTAGTAACAACTAGCACCATTTTTATATTTAAATAAATTATTATAATTTGAATTATTATAATTTATATTATATAATTTTATTGAGGTGATACTATGAATTTTTTGTCAATAGAGAAAAGAAATGGAAACTCTTAATAGAGAATATAAAAAGAAAAATAGTTTTTGTTGTAATATATGGGAGAAGAAGAGTAGGAAAAACTACTTTAATAAAAGAATTTATTAAAGATAAGAAAGCATTCTATTTTTGCTGATAAACAAAATGAAAATTTACAAATTGAAAGATTTAAAAATCAGATAGCTGAAAACTTTAAAGATGAAATTTTTAAAAATAGAAATAAAAGATTGGGATACACTTTTTGAATATTTAATAACAAAAATTTCAAATGAAAAGTTTGTTTTAGTAATAGATGAATTTCAATATTTATCTTTAATTAATAAAAATTTTTTTCCTCTATTTTTCAAAAGAATATATGATGAAAAGCTAAAAGACAAAAATATTATGGTTATCTTATGTGGTTCTTTAATATCTATGATGTACTCAGAAACTTTAGCCTATGACAGCCCTCTATATGGAAGAAGAACAGCACAGATAAAAGCTTCAACCAATAAAAATTTAAATACTATAATAAATTTTTTTAAAAATAAGTCCACTCAAGATTTAATAGAACTTTACTCTATAACAGGTGGTATTCTAAATATATTATGAGTATAGATAGAGAGCAATCAGCCTTATATAATATAGAAAAGTAACCTATTTGATAAAAATAACTATCTTTATTCAGAACCCTAAATTTTTACTTCAAGAAGAAGTGAATGACCTATCAAGATATTTTTCTATATTGAATGCCATATCTATAGGACATACAAAAATGTCTTCAATATCCTCATATTTACAAATAAATGCAGGAGGAATATCTGCTTATATATCAAAACTTATAGAATTAGATATTCTAGAAAAGAAATCCCTATTACTGAAAAATATAGATAACTCAAAAAGTATTATATAAGATAAAAGATAATTACTTGAAGTTTTGGTTTTGCTTATATATATCCTTATCAAAGTTATTTTTGAAATTGAAATTTAACTATGTAAAAAAATAAAAATTAATAATGAGTTTGAGCTATATGTTTCAAAAATATATGAAGATCTAGCAAGAGAAAGTATGTGGGAGAATATTCCATTTCCATTATTAAAAAGTTGGTAGATGGTGGGATAAAAAAATACTGAGGTGGATATTGTAGCTTTAGGGAGAAAATAATAAAATTGTTTTTTTGGAGAATGTAAAGTATTCTAAAAACAAGTAGGTTTAAGTATTTTGAAGCAATTACAAGAAAAAGCTAAAAATATAAAATGGAATAATAACAATAGAGAGAATACTTTATTCTATTTTCAAAAGTCAGGCTTTAGTGAAGAATTAGAAGAATTAGCTCAAAAAGAAAAATATAATTTTTGAAAAATTAATATAATAAAAAAGTATATTCATTTAGTATTCATTAAGCCAAATTATACTATGCATACAATAAGAAAAAGTTACTTATTAAAAAAATAAAAAGATAAAAATAAAATTAATGTTTCATCTTTTTATTCATAAATATAAATTATAATTATAATATAAGAAAAAGAATAGAGGAGAGGAAGCATGAAGAGATTATTGTTAGTAGGAGCAATTATCATTGGAAGTTTAGGGTTTTCAACAAATGCTTTAGCTACATTGAGTCAGGAGCAAATAAAAACAATAGTAAAAAGAAGTTTCTAATGGACAACTAACTAAATTTGAACTGGATAGAGAAAATGGAAGAAAAATCTATGAAGTTGAAGTTATGGATGGAAATGTTGAGAAGGAATTTTAAAATAGATGCTGAAACAGGCGAAGTTATAAAGTTTAAAACTGAAAAAAAGTAGCAAAAAGCAAAGAAAAGAACCTAAAATTTCTTATGATAGAGCTAAAGAAATTGCATTAAAAAGCAATCTAAAAACGGAAAGTTCAAAAGAAATAGAATTAAAACATAAAAATGGTGTTTTAGTATATGATGTAGAAGTTGCAGAAGGATTTATGGATAGAGAATTTTAATCGATGCAATGACAGGAGAAATCCTAAGAGATAAAAGATTTTTAATATGACCCCACCCTAATAAAAGTTAATATAGATTATTTAAAACTACAGGTACCCCCTCACCTGTAGTTTTTGTTTAGAAATAAAAATAAAAATCATTGACAAAAATCCCATATTTAAAATACTATAGAATTATATGTTTATTATTTTTAATATGGGAATATGGAGGGCAATATGAAGAAAAATTTTTAGGAAGATTTTTAGGACTGACGGCTTTTGATGTTCACTCTTCTTTTTACTACAGCTAGTGCTGAAGTATATGAAGGAACAGGTTATGGTTACCATCAAGATGGAATAGTACTTGGTGTGAAATTAAAGACAATAAAAATCGTTGACATTCAAATCAAAAAGAACAAGAATCAGATTTTTGCTAAACCAGCAATAAAAGAAATCATTAAAAAAAGTTATAGCTACTCAAAGCTATGAAGTAGATGGAGTTTCAGGAGCTTCATTGACTAGTGAAGGGAACAAAAGAAGCTATAGAAGAAGCAGTTAAAAGCAAGTGGAGCAAAATTAACAAAAGTTGAAGCAGCTCTTAATAAAAAGACAAAAACTTTCAAGACAGGCTGATGTAGTTGTAATGGTGGAGGAGGAGGAGCTTACTTCTGCAATTGCTGCTTATGAAAAAGGTGTAAGTGTTATATTAATTGAAAAACAGAACTTTTTAGGGTGGAAACACTAACTATGCAACAGCTGGACTAAATGCGGCTGGAACAAGTGTACAAAAAGAAATTAGGTGTTGAAGACAGTGCTGAACTTTTCTATGAAGATACAATGAAAGGTGGAAAAAAATAGAAATAATAAAGCCTTTAGTTAAAAGTAATAACAGGAAAATCAAGTGCAATAGTTGACTGGTTACTAGAAAGAGGAGTAGACTTTAAATGAGCTTACTTCTACTGGTGGACAAAGTGCCAAAAGAACTCATAGACCAACAGGTGGTTCTGCAGTAGGTCCAAATATTATTACTGCACTTTCAAATGTTGCTGAAAAAGATAAAATAGATATAAGAAAAGGGACAAAAGCTATTGCTTTTAGTTAAAAATAACAATAAAATAGCTGGAGTAAAAGTTAAAAGAAGCTAATGAGAAGAATATATAATCAAAAAGCAAAAAGCTGTAATAGTTGCAACAGGTGGATTTGGAGCCAATGCTAAAAATGGTTGAAAAATATAATCCAAAATTAAAAGGATTTGGTTCTACAAAATAATCCTGCAATAGTTGGAGATGGAATTGTTATGATAGAAAAATTGGTGGGGCTTTTAGTAGATATGGATCAAATCCAAACTCACCCAACAGTTTTACATAAAAAAAGACTAATATGATAACTGAAGCAGTTAGAGGAGAAGGAGCTATCCTTGTAAATAAAGATGGAAAAAGATTTATTGATGAACTTGAAACAAGAGATGTAGTTTCTAAGGCTATCCTGAATCAAAAAGGAAAATCAGCTTTCTTAATTTTTTTGATGAAGAAATAAGAACTAAATTAAAAAGCTGCCGATGGCTATGTTAAAAAGGTTATGCTGTTGAAGGAACACTTGAAGAAATAGCTACTAAAAATAGGAGCAGATGCAAAAACTTTAGAAGCAACATTGAATAAATACAATGAAGCAGTTAAAAATAAAAGCTGACAATGAATTTAAAAAAAGAAAACTTTACCTAAAGAGTTAACAGGAACAAAAATACTATGCAATAGAAGTTTCACCAGCAGTACACCATACTATGGGTGGAGTTCGTATCAATACTAATGCTGAAGTTCTTGGAAAAAAATGGTAGACCAATAAAAAGGGACTTTATGCAGCTGGAGAAATAACTGGTGGTATACATGGAGCTAACAGAATAGGTGGAAATGCAGTTACAGATATCACAGTATTTGGAAAAAAATAGCTGGAGAAAATGCAGCAACATACTCAAAAATCAGTTAAATAAATTAAATAAAAGAGTAAAAAGAAAACTGTTACAAATTAATGAATACATTGGTTTGTAGCAGTTTTTAAATAACTATATAGAAATAAAAAGTAAAAATAGTTCGTTACTGAGTAAATTTCTTAACGATAAAAATTAACGTTTCGCTGTAAATTCGGCGAACTCGCTACGCTCAGACATGCCGAGATTTACTCGGCTCACTTGCTTTTAATTTTTTTATCTAAAATTTCCATTCATAACTCACTTATTTTTTACTTTCAAAACTTTCTATTCATATCTTTTATTAATATCTTTCAATATATATCTTGTAAAGTTTTTTTAGCTTTCATTTTCTTTTTAAATAGTACAAAGACAACAGGGACTAAATCAATAACAGTATCAATGATTTTTTTGATACTTACTAAAACCTACCTGTCAATAATTTCATCTCATTTTATTAACCAAGACATCAGAATTAAATTTAAAATTCTGATAAAATTAATAACAAAATTCATAAGTCCTTCTTGAGTTAAATAGAAATTATAAAATTTAAAAAGAACTTTTTCCTTGTTGGCCATAGTAAAAGTTGAACTAAAAAGTTGACAGATAAAAATAATAAAACTTTTTAACTGTCTTGAATGCTTTTTAGATTTTTTTATTTAAACAAAGATTTAAAATAAGAACTACAAGTAAAATACCTGAAAGTATAAGTAAATTGCTGGTAAAAATATTTACCAGCAAAAGTATAAATAAACTACTTTTTAATAACATCTATTCCACCCATATAAGGTATAAGAACTTTAGGCACTAAGAAAGAACCATCTTCTTGTTGATAGTTTTCCATAATAGCAACCAATGTTCTTCCAACAGCAAGTCCTGATCCATTTAGAGTATGACAGAATTCACTTCCATTAGTTACTTTATATTTTAATCCCATTCTTCTAGCTTGAAAGCTTCACAGTTTGAACAAGAAGAAATTTCTCTGTATTTATTTTGAGATGGTAACCAAACTTCTAGGTCATAAGTTTTAGCAGCACTGAAACCTAAGTCTCCTGAACAAAGTTGGATAACACGATAAGGTAATTCTAATCTTTGTAAAATTGTTTCAGCATTATTAACCATTTTTCTAATTCATCATAAGAAGATTCAGCATCTGTGATTTTACCATTTCAACTTTTATTGAATTGGTGTAATCTGATAGTCCTTTTACATCTCTACCATAAGATCCTGCTTCTCTTCTGAAACAAGGAGAATAAGCAGTGTAGTATTTAGGTAATTCAGATTGTTCTAAAAATTTCTTTTCTATGAATATTAGTCATAGTGATTTTCAGAAGTAGAGATTAAGTACATATCATCAGTTGTCTTATACATATCTTCTTCAAAATTTTGGTAATTGTCCTGTTCCTTCACAAACTTCAGCTTTAACCATAAATGAGTTATATGTTCAGTATATCCATGTTCTAAAGTATGAGTATCAAGCATAAAGCTGATTAAAGCTCTTTCTAATCTAGCAGCAGCTCACTCTATATAAAACGAATCTTGAACCACTTAATTTAGATCCTCTTTCAAAAGTCTAATATTCCTAAACCTTCTCCAATATCCCAGTGAGCTTTTAGGGTTCAAAGTCAAATTTTTCTAGGTTCTCCCCATCTTCTGATTTCTTTATTAGAATCTTCATCAGGTCCAATAGGTGTTGAAGGGTGATAAACATTAGGAATAGTCATTTGAATATTTTTAATTTCTTCATCTATTTCTACAAGTTCAGCATCTAATTCTTTAATTTTAGCAGAAACTCCTCCCATTTTTTCAATTAAATGATTAGCATCCTTTTTCTTTTTCAAATTAGCTATTTCAGCTGAAACATTATTTCTATCTCTTTTTAAAGCTTTCTACTTCCGATAGAACTTCTCTTCTTTTTGCATCTAGTGCAACAAAAGCATCCATATCGATGTTGCTGTTTCTGTTTTTAGCATTTCCTTTAGCATTTCAACATTTTCACGCATAAATTTTTAGTTCTAACATTTTTCCCTCCTTAAAAGTACAGTCCATTCTAGTATATAACATATATATTACTCTAAAAAGTTTTGAAATTTCAAGACTTTAATAATAAAATTTAGTCTTTTTAATCCTGCTAAGGCAATGCCGATAGGAGTTATATATAAAGGCATATAAGGTTTATGAATATTCAATCCCTAATTCCTTTTGCGAAAAATCTTTTCACTATCTTCAAAGCTACAAGCTCCACCAACTAAATATACATCTTTGACATCATAAGCACTTATATATTTTTACTATAGAAGCCATTTTTTGTAAAACAGGAGTTATTTGTATACACACTTCTTTTTCTCTTTTTCTTATCAGTCTTTATGTCTTCAGCTGTTTCAAAATCCACTCCCATAGCTTCCTGCTATAACTAAAGTCATATGTGTTCCACCAGTTGGTTCATCTGCAACAAAGACAACCTTACCATCTTTAAGTATACTGATACCTGTTGTTCCACCTCCCAGATCAACAACCACTCCATCAGTTATACCTAAAACATAGGAAGCAGCAGTTGGTTCGTCCACAACTTTTTGACGTCTATACCAGCTGATTCAACAACATTCACAATAGCTTTTGACACTACCTTGCTCTACTCCTGGTGGAATAGCAGTGTAACCTTCAGTTATTTCTATACCTAATTTTTCTTCTAGCTCTTCTTTTCAGCTTTTCTAACAATAGAAATAGCTCCCATAAAATCTACAACTATACCATCTTTAACAACTCTAGAACGTTGAGTTGCACCTGCAACAGGTTTTTCCATCTTTATCTAAAATAGTGATCATTATGTTAGCTGTATCTAAATCCACTCCAACAAAAATTTACTCTTGTCAAAAATTAGTTCTAGGTTTAGTAATTGTTTTTCAAATTCTTTTTATATATTTATTAACTTTATCTAAGTTCATAATTCCTCCTTCAGTTTTCTTAAAAATACTATCTTAATATCTAAAATTTGTCAATAATATTTAATCACTTATAAAAATTTTGTCATTTTAGTAAAAATACTATAAATTAGACAGAATTTTTGATATAATATAAAATAAACTTATAAAAATTAAAAATAAGGGGCTCTAATGAAATCAGTAAAAGTACATATAAAAAAACAAAAAAAGGTTTGCATGCAAGACCTTCGTCACTATTTGTTCAATTAGTTACAAAGTATGATTCTGACATAACAGTAAAAATCTGAAGATGAAACTGTTAATGGTAAAAGCATTATGGGGCTTATGCTTCTAGCTGCCGAAGAAGGTAGAGAACTTGAATTGATAGCAGATGGTCCAGATGAAGATGCAATGCTAGCAGAACTTGTAGACTTAATAGAAGTAAAAATTTAATGAGGAGTAAAATTTATGGAAAATTATTAGGGACAAAAACATATGGGATTTTTAGCTTTTAGGGGTAATAGAAGCCATAAATGTTTGTAACTCTTTGATTGAAGAAAAAGGTAGAAAATATATTTTAGGAATGCTTGTTCACAATAAACAAGTAGTTGAAGACATGGAAAGAAAAGGCTTCAAAGCTTGTTAAAGAAGAAGAGTTACTAGAAGATATTGATGACTTAAAAGAGAATGATATAGTGGTAGTAAGAGCTCATGGAACTTCTAAAAATGTTCATGAGAAATTAAAAAGAGAAAAAGTAAAAGTTTATGATGCTACTTGTGTTTTTGTCAATAAGATAAGGCAGAAATAGAAATAGCAAATGAAAAGGGATATAGTATTCTATTTATGGGTGATAAAAATCATCCAGAAGTAAAAAGGAGTTATCTCTTTTTGCTGATAATATACAAATCTTTGAAAGTCTAGAAGAGGCTATGGAAGTTAAAATAGACTCAGATAAAACTTATTTACTTTTCTCCCAAACAACTTTAAATAAAAAGTTTGAAGAGGTAAAAATATTTCAAAGAAAACTATCAAAATGTAATAATTTTTGATAAAATATGTGGTGCAACAGCAGTTAGACAAAAAGCTGTTGAAGACTTAGCTGTAAAGGCTAATATAGTAATAATAGTTGGAGATACGAAAAAGCTCAAATACAAAAAGTTATACGAAATATCTAAAAATTAAATTCAGAGAGCTATCTTGTTGAAAAATGAGGAGCAGTTGGACTTAACTATTTTTAGAGGGAAAGAAGTAATAGGAATTACTGCAGGAGCGTCAACACCAGAAGAAACAATAATGAATATAGAAAAAATAAGGGGGACATATAAAATGCCTAATGTAAATGAAAACCAAAACGAATTCTTAGAAATGCTAGAAGGATTCCTACCAAACCAAGAAAAAGAGTAGAAGGAACTATAGAATCTATGGATCAAAACTATTCGTATCTTGATGTTCCTGGTGAAAAGAACAGCAGTAAGAGTTAGAACAGAAGAATTAAAAAGGATATAAAAGTGGGAGATACTGTTGAAGTATTGATTACAGGTGTATCAGAAGAAGATGACGATCAAGGATACATCATCGCTTCAAGAAAGAAAAATTGAAGTTGAAAAGAACTGGGAAAAAAATCGAAGACTCTTTCAAAAATAAAACTGTTTTAGAAGGAGAAGTTACAAAAGAAAATAAAAAGGTGGATACCTAGTACAAGCTTTTATTCCATGCAGGATTCTTACCAAACTCATTATCAGAAATTCCTGAAAATGAAGAAAAAGTTAATGGAAGAAAAGTTCAAGTTATAGTAAAAGATATCAAAGTTGACCCTAAAGATAAAAGAAATAAGAAAATTACTTACTCTGTAAAAAGACATTAAATTAGCAGAACAAGCTAAAGAATTTGCAGGATTAGAAGTTGGACAAACTGTTGACTGTGTTGTAACAGAGTTTTTAGAATTTGGTTTAGCAGTTGACATAAATGCTTTTAAAAGGATTTATCCATATTTCTGAAGTATCTTGGAAGAGATTAGATAAATTAGCAGATGCTTATAAAGTTGGAGATAAAATCAAAGCTGTAGTTGTTTCTTTAGATGAAGCAAAAGAAAAATGTAAAATTATCTATTAAGAGATTAGAAGCAGATCCATGGGCAACAGTTGCTGATGAATTTAAAGTTGGAGATGAAGTTGATGGAGTTGTAACAAAAGTTTTTACCTTATGGTGCTTTTTGTTGAAATTAAACCTGGAGTAGAAGGTCTTGTACATATTTCTGATTTTAGCTGGACTAAAAAGAAAGTTAATGTTGCTGAATATGTAAAAGAAGGAGAAAAAGTTAAAGTTAAAATAACTGACTTACATCCAGAAGATAGAAAATTAAAATTAGGAATCAAACAATTAGTTGCTAATCCTTGGGATAGTGCTGAAAAAGACTATGCAGTTGATACTGTTATCAAAAGGAAAAGTTGTAGAAGTTAAACCATTTTGGAATTTTTGTTGAATTAACAGATGGAATAGATGCTTTCGTTCATAGCTCAGACTATAACTGGATAGGGAGAAGAAACTCCTAAATTTGAAATAGAAAATGAAGTTGAATTAAAAATAACTGAACTTGATTTAAATGATAGAAAAAAATCAAAAGGAAGTTTAAAAGCATTAAGAAAAAGTCCTTGGGAACATGCAATGGAAGAATATAAAGTTGGAACAACAGTTGAAAAGAAAATAAAAACTGTAGCTGACTTTGGATTGTTCGTTGAATTAACAAAAGGAATAGATGGATTTATTCCTACTCAATACGCATCTAAAGAATTCATTAAAAAAATATCAGAGATAAATTTAATGAAGGAGATGTAGTAAAAGCTCGTGTTGTAGAAGTAAATAAAGATACACAAAAATTAAATTATCTATTAAAGAAATAGAAAGAGAAGAAGCAAAAAGAGAAGAAAGAGAACAAATAGAAAAAAATACTCTATTTCATCTTCAGAAGAATAATAAGTAAAATAATATACGGAGGAACTTTTATGTTCCTCCATATTTTCAGTAGAAAAACAGGAGGAGTAATGAGTAGCGCATTTACAGGTTTTGTATTATTAAACGAAGCTAAATTCGATAAAGAAAAGTTTTTAAAAAGATTTAAAAGAAGATTGGAAAAAGTCACATTAGATTTAGGTGGGAAGACGAAAATAAAGAAAAAGATATGTTGGTTGGAAATATTGGAGAGATAATGGTTGCTGTTGCTTTAATGCCAGCTCCTATTCCTAACAATGAGGCAGTAGAAAATGCAAAGACAAACTACAGATGGCCAGATGCAGTTAAAGTTGCTGAAGAACATAAGGCTCATATCTTTAGTTTCTTTATTGGGAGAGCCAGACTTAATAGAGGGTGCAAAGTTATATACAAAGATTGTATCAGCACTTACAAAACAAGAAAAATTGTACAGGAATTAATGTCTTAGGAACAGTTTTAAATCCTGGTATGTATAGAGACTTTACAAAATATTATGAAGAAAAATGATATGTTCCCAGTTGAAAATATGATATTCATAGGATTATATGCTGTAGAAGACAATAAAATAAGTGCCTATACTTATGGTATGGAAGCATTTGGAAAAAAAGAAATGGAAATAATAGCTAGCTCACAAAATCCAGAAGATATTTACTATTTCTTACAAGGAGTAGCTGACTATGTTATAACTTCTGATGTTATATTACAAGATGGTGAAACAATAGGTTTTCTCAGCTGAGCAAAAATTCCTATAACTCATTCAAAGGCTATAGCTGTTGATGGAGTATCAGTAAAATTAGGTTTTTAAGATTAAAAATTAAAAAAATATTTGCCAAAAATATAAAAATATGTTATATTAATAAGGTATCAAATGGATATCGTGGTCGCATAGCTCAGTTGGGAGAGCACCTGCCTTACAAAGCAGGGGGTCATAGGTTCAAGTCTATTGTGACCACCATAGTAGTGGGGGTGTAGCTCAGTTGGTTAGAGCGCCTGCCTGTCACGCAGGAGGTCGCGAGTTCGAAACCTCGTCACTCCCGCCATTAACGCCCAGATAGCTCAGTCGGTAGAGCAGGGGACTGAAAATCCCCGTGTCGGTGGTTCGATTCCGCCTCTGGGCACCATTTATTAATATAATGGCGACGTCGCCAAGCGGTAAGGGCAGAGGTCTGCAAAATCTCCATCACCAGTTCGAATCTGGTCGTCGCCTCCAAATAAAAATATTGACAGAATAAAATTATTATGATAATATAATGAGGCAATGCGGGAATAGCTCAGTTGGTAGAGCGTCAGCCTTCAAGCTGAATGTCGCGAGTTCGAACCTCGTTTTCCCGCTCCATAAATGCGTCATTAGCTCAGTTGGTAGAGCATCTGACTCTTAATCAGGAGGTCACAGGTTCGACCCCTGTATGACGCACCATATATTAGCCCCGTTCGTTCAGTGGTTAGGACATCAGATTTTCACTCTGGAAACAGGGGTTCAATTCCCCTACGGGGTACCATTAAAATATTTAATATGGTCGCATAGCTCAGTTGGGAGAGCACCTGCCTTACAAGCAGGGGGTCATAGGTTCAAGTCCTATTGTGACCACCATAGTAGTGGGGGTGTAGCTCAGTTGGTTAGAGCGCCTGCCTGTCACGCAGGAGGTCGCGAGTTCGAGCCTCGTCACTCCCGCCATTACATATGCCGCTTTAGCTCATCTGGTAGAGCAACTGACTTGTAATCAGTAGGTGATTGGTTCGACTCCGATAAGCGGCACCAGGAAAATAAAACTAACGAAATACGCGGGGATGGCGGAATTGGCAGACGCGCTAGACTTAGGATCTAGTGTCCCAGACGTGAGAGTTCAAGTCTCTCTCTCCGCACCACGCTCATTGGAATCTTGCGGGAATAGCTCAGTTGGTGAAACATAACCTTGCCAAGGTTAGGGTCGCGAGTTCGAAACTCGTTTCGCTCAAAAACAATTAAATATGGGGATATAGCTCAGTTTGGGAGAGCGACGCACTTGCACTGCGTAGGTCAGCGGTTCGATCCCGCTTATCTCCACCATTAATGCCTAGGTAGCTCAGTTGGCTAGAGCATACGGTTCATACCCGTACGGTCGATGGTTTCGAATCCATTCCTAGGCACCATTTTATTTATAAGCATTGATGAATTATCATTAATGTTTTTTATACAAAAATGACAAAAATAAGCTTTTAATTTTTCTTGCTAAAAAAAGTCAAGAATGTTATAAAATTAAACATAGTAAAAAAATTATGAGGTGAGTTATTTGAAAAACAAAAATAGTTTGTACTATTGGTCCTGTGACTGAATCAGTAGAAACTTTAAAAAGAGCTATTAAATAGAGGAATGAATGTAATGAGATTAAATTTTTCTCATGGGGATTACGAAGAACATGGAACAAGAATAAAGAATTTTAGACAAGCTATGTCTGAAACTGGAAAAGAGCAGGTCTATTACTAGATACTAAGGGACCTGAAATAAGAACAATGTCTTTAGAAGATGGAAAAGATGTAAGTATAAAAAGCTGGTCAAAAATTTACATTTACAACAGATCAATCAGTTGTTGGAAATAGTGAAAGAGTTGCAGTAACTTATCCAGATTTTGCAAAAAGACTTAAAAATTGGAGATATGATTCTTGTAGATGATGGTCTAATAGAATTAGATGTTACAGAAATAAAAAGGAAACGAAGTTATATGTATAGCTAGAAATAATGGAGAATTAGGACAAAAGAAAGGTATAAATCTACCTAATGTTTCTGTTAATTTACCAGCTTTATCTGAAAAAGATATAGAAGATTTAAAAATTTGGTTGTAAAAATAATATAGATTTCGTTGCAGCTTCATTTTATAAAGAAAGGCTGATGATGTAAGAGAAGTTAGAAGAATTCTTCATGAAAAATGGTGGAGATAGAATACAAATAATTTCTAAAAATAGAAAGCCAAGAAGAGGGCTTGATAATTTTGATGAAATCTTAGAAGAATCAGATGGAATCATGGTAGCAGAGGAGACCTAGGAGTAGAAATTCCTGTTGAAGATGTTCCTTGTGCACAAAAGATGATGATTAAAAATGTAATAGAGCAGGAAAACCTGTTATTACAGCTACTCAAATGCTAGATTCTATGATTAAGAACCCAAGACCAACAAGAGCGGAAGCAAATGACGTTGCTAATGCTATAATAGATGGAACAGATGCTATAATGCTTTTCTGGAGAAACTGCAAAAGGAAAATATCCTTTTAGAAAGCAGTTGAAGTAATGGATAAAATTACTAGAAAAAGTTGATCCAACTATGGTTCCATTTTTGTAAAAACATGTTACAACTAAAAATGATATAACTTGCTGTTGCTGAAGGAAGTGCAGATATAAGTGAAAGATTGAATGCAAAACTAATAATAGTTGGTACAGAATCTGGAAGAGCTGCAAGAGATATGAGAAGATATTTCCTAAAGCAGATATCTTAGCTATAACTAATAATGAAAAAGACAGCTAACCAATTAATCTTAACAAGAGAGTAATTCCTTATGTTGATGCAACACCAAAAAAACATTAGAAGAATTCTTTTATTTTAGGGAAGCAGTTGCTAAAAATTGAATTTAGTTGAAAAAGGTGATATAGTAATAGCAACTTGTGGAGAAAAGTGTATTTATCAAGGAACAACAAACTCAATTAAAGTTATACAAGTAAAAGCATAGTTAAAAATTTAAAGGAGGAATGCAATGACAGGTATAGTAGAAGTAATAGGAAGAGAAATTTTTAGACTCGAGGAAACCCTACAGTAAAGTAGATGTAGTATTAGAATGTGGAGCAAGAGGAAGAGCAGCTGTTCCATCAGGAGCTTCAACAGGAAGCCATGAAAGCAGTTGAGCTAAGAGATGAAAGATAAATCAAGATATTTAGGAAAAGGAGTTTTTAAAAAGCTGTAAACAATGTAAATACAGAAATCAGAGAAGCTCTTTTAGGAATGGATGCTTTAAATCAAAGTAGCTATAGATAAATTAATGATAGAATTAGATGGAACTCTAACAAAGGAAGACTAGGAGCAAATGCTATTTTAGGTGTTTCTCTTGCAGTTGCTAAAGCTGCTGCTGAAGCTTTAGGACAACCTCTATATAAATACTTAGGTGGAGTAAATGCTAAAGAATTACCTTTACCTATGATGAATATCTTAAATGGTGGAGCACATGCTGACTCAGCTGTTGACTTACAAGAGTTTATGATACAACCAGTTGGAGCAAAAATCTTTCCAAGAAGCTATGAGAATGGGAGCTGAAATTTTCCATCACTTAGGAAAAAAATTTTTAAAAGCTAATGGAGATTCAACAAATGTTGGAAATGAAGGAGGATATGCACCTTCAAAAATCCAAGGAACTGAAGGAGCTTTAGCTTTAATTAGTGAAGCTGTTAAAGGCTGCTGGATATGAATTAGGAAAAAGATATCACTTTCGCTTTTAGATGCTGCTTCAAGTGAATTCTGTAAAAAGTAAATGGAAAATATGAATACCATTTCAAAAGAGAAGGTGGAGTTGTAAGAACTACTGATGAAATGATTAAATGGTATGAAGAATTAATAACAAATATCCTATCGTTTCAATAGAAGATGGATTAGGAGAAGATGACTGGGATGGTTGGGTAAAAACTAACTAAAAGCTATAGGGAGATAGAGTACAAATAGTTGGAGATGACTTATTTGTAACTAACACTGAAAAGATTGAAAAAGGAATAGAATTAGGAGCAGGAAACTCTATCCTAATAAAAATTAAATCAAATAGGTTCATTAACTGAAACTTTAGATGCAATAGAAATGGCAAAAAGAGCAGGATATACTGCAGTTGTATCTCATGAATCAGGAGAAACAGAAGATGCTACAATAGCTGATGTTGCTGTTGCAACTAATGCAGGACAAATAAAAACTGGTTCAACTTCAAGAACTGATAGAATGGCTAAGTACAACCAATTGATTAAGAATTGAAGAAGAATTAGGATCTGTTGCTCAATATAATGGAAAAATGTTTTTCTACAATATAAAAAAATAGTTTAAAATATTGCCCCTAAAAATCTTAAAGTAAGATTGAAGGGCGAGTTTTACCCTTGTAAAAAGCAAAAAGTTGTAAAATCTAATTAAGAATAAATTAGTATAAAATTTGCAACAGGAGGGTAGAAATGAATAAGGTTATAAAGAAAAGAGGATTGGAAGGTTTCTGTTTGGGCAGGAGGAACAACAAATGAGATTTTTTATATACCCTGAAGATTCTAGCTATGCAGATAGAATTTTTAAAGCCAGAATAAGTGTTGCAACTACGAATAATGGAGAAAAATCTCTTTTCACAAAACTTCCTGGGGTAGAAAGATATATATCAAAACTAACTGGAGATATGAAACTTCAACATACAGGTCATTATGATGTTGAAATGGAAGATTATCAAATAGATAGATTTAAAGGAGACTGGGAAACTTATTCTTGGGGAAAATTTGAAGATTTTAACTTGATGTTAAAAAGGAATAAGAGAGATCATACTATAGACAAATCAGAGTAGATGTAGATTGCATCTTGAAAAAGGTAGTACAATAGTATTTTTTATATGTTATAGATGGAAAAGATTAATGTCAATGGAATAGATTTGGAAACAGAAGATTTCTATATAACAGATGATAATATTTTTAGATGTTTTTGGAAATAATCCAAAAATATATTATAGTTTTCATTAAGAGATGGGATCAATAGATGAAGATAATATTTTTCTCCAAGTAAGGAAATGAGAGAAAATATTTTTGAAAATAAAAATCGAATTTACTGAATCTCCATTTAAAGATAAGACTAATATTTTAATAGATATATTGAGACAAAAATCAATAGAAGAAATAGAAAGTATAATGAAATTAAAAGCTGACTTACTAACTAAAACATATAAAGATATACAAAATTATGATAAGTTAAAATATATTCCAGCTATTTCAATGTACTATGGAGTTTCATTTAAAGAATTAGAATTAGAAGCTTATTCTGAAAAATCTTTAAAAATATTTGAAGGATAAGCTTTTTATTTTGTCTGCACTTTATGGATTTTTACAAGCTTTTTGATTTAGTAAAAAATATAGACTTGATATGACTATGTCAATTGTAGATAAAAGGTTTATATAATTTTTGGAAAAAGAAATTAATGAATATATTTCAAAAATCTCTTACTGAAGATGAGGTATTATTGAATTTAGCTTCTGGTGATTTTTCAAAGCTGATAGATACTAAGAAAATCAATATGATTAATCTTGATTTTAAAGAAGAAAAAGATGGAACTTATAAATCTGTAGCACCTATAGTAAGAAAGCTGAGGGAAATTTTTTAAAACTATCTTGTGAAAAATCAAATAGATAGCCTAGAAGAAATAGAAAAATTAATTTAGATGGGTATGCACTTAATAAAGACTTATCAAATTCTAAAAATTTAATTTTCACTAGAAAAAAATTTCTAAAAAATTAAAAAGTATTTGACAATGGTGTTTATATATGGTAGACTTATAAGGTACTTTTAGGACGGAATATAGCGCAGCCCGGTAGCGCACCTGCCTTGGGAGCAGGGGGCCGCAAGTTCAAATCTTGCTATTCCGACCATTCTTGGGGTGTCGCCAAGCAGTAAGGCAACGGACTTTGACTCCGTTATGCGTTGGTTCGAATCCAGCCACCCCAGCCATATAAATAATAATGCTAGTGATTAGTCACTAGCTTTTTTCTTCTATAAATAAAGGATTTTTCTATGATATAATAGAATATTATTATCAAGGGGTATAATTGTTTGAATAATATCTTGTTTTTAAGTTCAGTTGTAATAATCTTATCAATATTCATATATAGATATTTAAGTAAATTTGGTGTTCCTATGCTTTTTGGTTTTCATAAGCTTGGGTATGATATTTGGTGTAAATGGTATATTTAAAAATTCCTTATGATAACTATGAATTATCTAGGGATATGTAGTTTTGCTTTAATATACATCATTTTTCTTTGGGGGCTTTTGGGACAAATCTTTCAATGGCAAGAGGTATTATTAAAAAAATCTTTTAATTTTATCCTCATTGGGAGTTATATTTACCTCTCTTTTTAACTGGGCTGTTTTCTCACTATATTTTTAAAATTAGATTGGTATAGTTCTCTTTTGATAGGTTCAGTACTTGGTTCAACGGATGCTGCATCAGTCTTTGCAATTTTAAGATCACATAAACTAAACTTAAAAAGAAAATACAGCCTCTTTACTTGAAATAGAAAAGTGGTTCAAATGACCCATTTGCCTATGTTTTTAACTATAGCCTTTTGACACTTTCAAAAGGAAATCTAAATTTACCACTGTTATTATTCAAAACAAGTTTGCTTTTGGTTTAGCTGTAGGTTACATATTTGCAAGAGTATCTCGTTATATAATTAGAAAAGTTAATAATATAGATAGTGGAATGTCTATGGCTTTGATAACTGCCTCTATGCTTTTATCCTATTCAACGAGTGAATTTATTGGAGGAATGGGTATATAACAGTGTATCTTTTAGGAGTTCTATTAGGAAATATACATTTCAATAAAAAAAGAGTGAAATTGTTAGCTTCTTCAATGGACTTACAAGTATAATGCAGATTTTAATATTCTTTTTACTAGGACTTTTAGTAAATCCATTGGAAGCCTTAAAATATGCTATTCCTGCTGTCTTAATTATGACAGTGATGACATTATTAATTCGTCCATTTGTTGTCTATGCTTTAATAAGTCCTATGAAGTCGAGTAGAGGACAAAAACTTTTTAGTTTCTTGGGCAGGGTTTAAGAGGAGCAGCCTCAGTTGTGTTTGCTATATTAGTTGTGGTAGCAAATAAGGAAAGAGGAATGGTAGTATTTAATATCGCTTTTATAGTTGTTCTATTGTCAATCGCTATACAAGGCTCACTACTTCCATATTTTTCTAAAAAGTTAAATATGATAGATGAAGACGGTGACGTACTTAGAACCTTCAACGATTACTCAGATACAGAAGATGTTGATTTTTATAACTGCTGAAATAGATGAAACACATAAATGGGTAGGGTAGACAGGTTAAAAATCTTGAGCTTATGCCTTCAGTACTTTTTAGTTTTTAATAATAAGGAATAATGAAAATATTATTCCTAATGGAAATACTGTAATAGAAAAGGAGATAGAATAGTTCTTTGTGGTTCAAGTTTTGTGGATAAGGGTACTAGAATAAATCTATATGAGAGTATGGTTGATAAAAATTCAAAATATATAAATAAATCTATTCATGAACTAGATAGAAATATACTGATAGTCCCTAATTAAAGAGAAAATAGAACTATGATACCTAGTGGTAACACAGTACTTTTAGAAGATGATATTTTAGTTCTTTAGATAGATAAAAAAACAGAGGGATTTATACGTCCCCCAATTTTATTATTTCTTTTTCTTCAGTTTTTGCTTCAGGAGCAGGTGCTGCTGGAGCTGCTTCAGCTGGAGCAGGAGCTTGAGCTGCTGGAGCTTCAACTGCAGGTTGTGCTGCATCTGGGAAATCTTTCTTTAAGATTTCTTCAATTTTTGTATTTGTTTAATAAATCTTCATAGTATTTATTAACAATACCAGTTTGTTTTTCATAAGTTATTTGAGCTACTATAGCATCCTAACACTTTCAAAAGGAGTATTTCCAATTTCTGCCTTATGGATATCATAGTATTTTTTTGAGCTTCTTCTTCTGATGCTTGAATGTTGTTAAGTTCAGATTCGAATTTCTTTTGTAGATAGTAACTTACTTCTACTTCTTGTTTAGCTAAATTAAGATTGTATTGATCATCTTCACTTAATTTTTCTGCACTTGCATCTTTTTAAGATAGCTTTTTGAACTAGAAGTTGTCTTGCAACGTTAACATCTCCATTTACTTTTTTCTTTTTTCTTGTTTAGTAAGTTCTATAGAACCAGAACTTCCACAAACAACTAGTACCAAAGCTAAAAAAAGATACCATTAATTTGTTTTTCATATAATCATTCCTCCATAAATATTATAGCTCCATTTCTTCCAGAAAGTTCCTTATCCCTTCTAAAAGAATGGAAGTTTTTCACTAAATGTACATCTATTATTTAAGAACATTTTTTTCTTCTTTAACACCATACTCTTTAAGTAGATAATAGTTAAAAGTTGATTATCAAAGAAAAATTCATTATTCTTTATAGAAAAAACCTTGTCCACAATTTCTTTTTGAAAATTTGTTTTTAAAATCTTCATAAAATTCTTTTTCCTACATTATATTTCTCACAAGAAATACCTATACCAAATAATATATTTATAGTTGATAAATCCTTAGGATTTATTTTTTTCAATAACTCTTTTTACTATTTCTTGATATGAACCCTTCCAACCAGAATGCACTGCTCCAAAAATTTTTTTGTTTTCTTCATCATAGATGAATATAGGTAAAGCAGTCAGCATACTTAATAAGAACAGCAGCATTTTTTTATTTGATGTTAATATTCCATCAGTATTTGGAAAAATGGGTGTACACTTGTATCCTCACCTACTAAAACAACATTATCACTATGTGTTTGATGGCAAGAGAGTATTATTTTATTTAAAGAAAAGTCTTTAGCAACATCTTCTTTACTTCTTTCAGAATACTTTCCATAATGTTTTTAGTAAAAAGATTTTTATATTAAACTTATTAAAGGTAGTAAATTCAATATAGTCTTCATGATCTTTTATATCTTTATCTATATAGTTCATTATTCCAAATCCTTTCTAAAAATACAAGCTCTTTCTTATATTATTAGCCACTTTATCAAATAATTTAAAATCAAGTGATTGAGGTCCATCAGACAGTCACAATCTGGATTTTTCATGTACTTCTATCATGGCTCCATTAGCTCCTGCCATTATTCCTGCTAGTGTAAGAGGTCCAACTAAACTTCTTTTTCCTGTACCATGACTCGCATCAACTATGATAGGAAGGTGAGATAGCTCTCTTACTAAAGCAATAGCATTTAAATCTAAAGTGTTTCTTGTCATAGTTTCAAAAGTCCTAATTCCTCTTTCACAAAGAATAACATTTTTGATTTCCATGAGCAAGAATATATTCTGCTGATAATAAAAATTCATTTATAGTTGCACTCAAACCTCTTTTAGTAAAACAGGTTTATCTAATTTACCTAATTTTTTAAGTAAACTAAAAGTTTTTGCATGTTTCTCGCTCCTATTTGAATTATATCTGCATAGGAAGAAACAAGTTCCAAGTCATCACTATCCATAAGTTCAGTTACAACAAGCATATCATTTTCATCAACAACTTCCCTTAAATATCTTAATCCTACTTCACCAAGTCCTTGAAAGTCATAAGGAGAAGTTCTAGGTTTGTATGCTCCACCTCTTAGGGCAACAGCTCCACCCCTTTTTACTTCTTTAGCTATATTTGAAAGCATCTCCCTATTTTTCTACAGAACAAGGTCCAGCCATAAGCATAAAATTATCTCCACCAATTAGATGACCCTTTTACATCTATAATAGTATCTGCTTCTTTAAATTCTCTACTAACAAATTTATAAGGGCTTGTTAATTTTATAACTTCAGCTATGTCTTGAATTTCTTTAAAATTTTCTTGATTAAAAATCATTTGGTATATATAGTATAGCATATTTTATATCAATTTTGTCGTCATTATTAAAAATATTTTATATTATTTTTTTATCCAAAAATCATTTAATCTAGCTGACATTTTGCTATTTTTAATCTTATATACATATTTCCTCATTCTATTCTAACCTAGATATTGAGTCACATAGGTTTACACCTGGATTGGTGTCTAGCCTGTAACTCAATTTATCTCTATTATTTGACAAAAATTTCTTAAGTTAGTTGCTAAAAACAGCTTTATGCCCCAATTTATTGGCACCATATCCATGAATTACTAAGATCTCTCTTCTATCTTTCTTCTTTAAGGCTTCATTGTATTTCTTTTTAAAAACTAATAGAGCAACTTTGAAGTCAAGATTATGTAAATCTAATTCATTATACATTTTTATCCCTCTAAAAATATTTTTTTATCTACTTATTATATCACAGAATATTTTTGTTCAGATATTACTTTATTATTTTTATCTTTTTCTTTAATTTTTATAATGATTTTAAATAAAAAGATTTTAAATTCCTTATTTTTAGACACTTTTTTCAATAAAAATTTTTTCTCATTTTTAGATAAAATAGTTTTTGTTTGAATATTTTTGTTAAAAATTATAAAAATATTACTTGACTAAATAAGAATGATGTGATAAATTTAATTAAATAAATGTTATATTTATATAGAATAATATGTTCTATATAAATATAAAAATATTTAATTTTTGGGAGAGGAACGTTATGAGTAGTAAAAATTAGGTTTAGTTCCAAGGTTGATAATTGCCATAATTGTTGGTATATTAATTGGACAATTTATGCCACTTTGGATTGTAAGAATTTTTAAAAACTTTCAGTACATTCTTTGGCTCATTCCTATCATTCTTTATACCATTAATGATAGTTGGGTTTGTTGTATCAGGAATAGCAAAACTTACAGAAGGTGCAGGAAAAACTTTTTAGGATTTACTGCTATTGTTTCTTATGTTTCAACAATAGTTGCAGGAACATTTTCATATACAGTTGCAGCAAATCTATACCCTAAATTAGTTTCTGGAATTTCTCAAGGAATCAATTTTTGAAGGAAAAGATGTTGCCCCATATTTCACTATTCCTTTAAAACCACCTATAGATGTTACTGCTGCAATAATTTTTGCATTTATGATGGGGATTACAATTAGTATTATGAGAAGCCAAAAGAAAAGGTGAAACAACATTTAATTTATTTGCAGAATATGAAGAAATCATATCAAAAAAATATTAGCTGGATTTGTAATTCCACTATTACCTTTTTCATATATTAGGAATATTCAGTGAAATGGCATATTCTGGTATAGTATTTAAAGTTCTTGGTGTATTTGCAGCAATTTATCTATGTATATTTGCTATGCACTACATCTATATGCTTGTTATGTTTTCTATTGCTGGTGGAATATCAAAGAAAAATCCATTTACTCTTATTAAAAACCAAATACCAGCATATTTTACAGCAGTTGGAACTCAATCATCAGCTGCAACTATCCCAGTAAATATTCAATGTGGATTGAAAAATGGTACAAGCCCTGAAATAGTTGATTTCGTTGTTCCTTTATGTGCAACAATTCACTTATCAGGAAGTATGATAACTTTAACAAGTTGTATTATGGGAGTTCTATTATTGAATGGTATGCCACATTCATTTTCAATAATGTTCCCATTCTTATGTATGCTTGGAATAGCTATGGTCGCTGCACCAGGAGCACCTGGAGGAGCAGTTATGAGTGCTTTACCTTTCCTATTCTTAATAGGTATAGATGCACAAGGACCTTTAGGATCATTACTAATAGCTCTATATATTACTCCAAGATAGTTTTTGGAACCGCAATAAATGTTTCAGGAGACAATGCTATAGCTATCTATGTTGATGAGTTCTATAAGAAGTATATTAAAAAGCAGCATAATAAATAGTATATAAATAGAGGAGCTGTTGCAAAGTAATAAAAAAGTATAGTTCGTTACTGAGTAGATTTAGAAAATTTTCTTTGAAAGATTATAATAGAATTTAGTTATATATGATTACTTGCCTGCCATTAGTGTTTTCGAGAGCTCCACAAAGGCTCTCTCAACAATAATAGATGTCGCAGTAATCTTATAAAACTATTGCTTATTTACTCAAAGAAAATTTCTAATGATAAGTTATAATGTAATTCACTTATTTTTACTTTAGGGTTTAAAATTTAACTTTGCAACAGCTTTTTTTATTAAATAGTGTAAGAACATTCGTGACTCTAGCACTCGTAGGGTGTTAGTCATGAGACTATGTACTCAGTAGGGTATGAATTGCACGAAGATTTTAGTAAGCATATAGGGGAAACTTGTATGTAGACACGGAGCAAAACCGTGCAACAAAGAAACTGAATTGCTGGGAACTCTTAAAGCTAGTATAACCACAACATAGTAATCCTACTCCTTAACAAGTTAAGGAGATGGAGGCAGGTGTGATGGTGGCGAAAGCAGAAAAAATATACTAGATGGTGCAAGGTTAAATCCTAAACATTATGATAATAGACAATCAGCAGCTAAGCCTGAAAAGGAAAGTTCAACGACTATCCCTCGTGAGGGAGTACAATACAAGCGATTGGTATTGGAAGTGGTTTCGCCTAAGGTGTTGAGATACACTATGGATAAGATATAGTCTGTGCTTGTTAGAGATAACAAGAAGTTCATAAGAGAACTGCATAAGTAGTAGCGCACTTATGTGAACGACGCTTCCCACTGTTGTGGGGTTTTTAAAAACTTTAAAAATATTTAAAAATAAATAAAAACATTACTTTTTAGTAGATAAAATGTAGAATATGTGTATAATATCTCTGATGAAAAGGAGGTGATTATATATGTATTTAACATTAAAACAACAAGTAAAAACATCTTAGCAAAAAGAGTTTAGAAATTTAAAATATTTGTGCCATATAGCTAAGAATTTAAAGAATCAAGCTATATATAATGTTAGACAACACTATTTTAAAAATAAAAAGTATTTAAGCTATAATGAAAACTATAAGATACTTAAAAATAGTGAGAATTACAAGAGTTAAATTCTAATATGGCTCAACAAATTTTAAAAGGAGTAGATGAAAGTTTCAAATCATTCTTTGCACTTTTAAAACTTGCTAAGAAAGGTCAATATAATGGTAAAATAAAATTACCTAATTATCTTGATAAAGATGGTTTTACAACTCTTGTTATAGGTTTTGTTAGATTAAAAGATGATATGCTGATAGTTCCTTATTCAAATTCATTTAGAAAGACACATAAGGAAATCACAATAAAGCTACCATCAGTATTAAAAGACAAGAAGATAAAAGAAATTAGAATAATACCAAAACAACATTCTAGGTACTTTGAAATTCAATATATTTATGAAGTAGAAGAAGTTCAAAGGAATTAAATAAAGAAAATGCACTAGGAATTGATTTAGGTATAGACAATCTTTTGTACTTGTGTTACAAATACTGGAGCTTCATTCATAATAGATGGTAGAAAATTAAAATCAACAAATCAATACTATAACAAGATAAATGCAAAAATTACAAACTATAAAAAGATAAGCAAAAAAATTGAGCGACCAACATTAAGACAAAAGAGAATAACTAGAAAGAGAAATAATCGCATAAATGATTATCTTTCAAAAAGCAGCAAGAACAATTGTAAATTATTGTCTTAATAATGATATAGGGAAAATTAGTTCTAGGATATAATGAAGATTTTCAAAGAAATTCAAATATTGGAAGTATAAATAATCAAAAATTTTGTAAATATACCATATGGAAAATTAAGAGATAAATTAATATATCTATGTAAACTATATGGAATAGAATTTAAACTACAAGAAGAGAGTTATACATCAAAAGCAAGTTTCTTTGATGGAGATGAAATTCAATATATGATAAAGAAAATCGACAAGAATATATATTCAGTGGAAAAAAAGAATAAAAAGAGGACTATATCAAACAAGTGCAGGTAAACTCATAAATGCAGATTGTAATGGAGCATTAAATATTCTAAGAAAAAGTAAAGTTGTGGACTTAAGTGTCCTATACAATAGAGGTGAACTGAACACACCTAAAAAGAATAAGGGTAGTGTAAAAGCTATCAAACTTCTTAGAAAATTTTTTAAATATTTTTAAAGATTTTTGGAACCCTACGACACTTAGCTAAGCTCCTTAACTTGTTAGGAGAAATAATGCTCAGTTGTGGGAGGTTCAGTTTTGAAAAAGAAATATAATTTGCTATAATATAGTAAAGAAAAGTTAGTAGTAAAATAAAATAATATAGAAAGGATAAATATATGGAAAAAGGATATGTTCAAATATATACAGGAAATGGAAAGGAAAAACAACTGCTGCCTTTAGGGCTTATCACAAGAGCTGTGGGAAGTAATTTTAAGATTTTTCTTCTGTCAATTTTTTAAAAGGAAGAGATTATGGAGAACTTCATACATTAAAAAAATTTGAAACTGTTGTTCATGAAAGATATGGAAGAGGAGTCTTCATAAGAAGTAAGGAAATTTGTTACTGATGAAGATAAAAACTTATGAGAGAAGGATATGAAAGTTTGAAAAAAATGCACTTTTAAGTAAAAAAATATGATATAGTCATAGCAGATGAAATCTTAGGAACATTGAGATATGATCTAATTTCTGTAGATGAGATTAAATTTTTAATTGAAAATAAACCTGAGACAACAGAACTTGTTTTGACTGGAAGAAATGCTCCAGATGAACTTATTGAATTGGCAGATTTAGTTACTGAGATGAGAGAAGTAAAACACTATTTTCAAAAAGGTGTTATGGCAAGAAAGGAATAGAAAAATAAAGGAACAAAAATAGAATAAAAAAATTAATTTAGCTATTGATATCAATGGCTAAATTTTTTAAGGAACAAATCTAAATTTTTAAACTGTTCCTTGAAACAAAGTCAAAAAGGAGTATTCTTATGTTATCAAAAAGATTAAGGGGGAATAAAAAAATGGGAAAAATTATCAAAAACTTTAACAATTTTAGGTGGAGCAGTTTTAGCGGGGTAGCATATAGTTTGTGGAGAGATAAACAAGATTTAGAAGAAGAAAATGATGAACTATATGATGAAATAGCAGCTTTAAAGAAGAAAAATATGGAGCAAGATTTAGAAGAGAACATAATAACAGAGACAAATGAAAATTCAGAAGATATTGTATTGTAAAAATAAGAAGTTGTTGTTTAGCTATAAGCATATGAGGGGAACAACAACTTTTTTATTAAATGCTAAAAAAATATTTTTTTGTTTTTAGATAAGAGAAAAGAAAAAGAGATTTTTTCATAAAAAATCATTCTGTAAAAATACAGATAAAAATATAACAATAATTTAAAAATAACAAAACTATTGAAAAATAAGAGAAATATACTAAAATAGAATAAAAATCAGTTAAATATTGAGGGGTATTTAATATGAAGAAAGTTAGAATAACAGTTTCAGACTTTATGTTTGAAATTTTAAAGGAGATTCTGAGTATTTCAAAGTACCTGTGGGGAAAATAGGGAATACTCTTTTTAAATACTACATAGATAAAAATCTAAGTAAAATCAAATTAGAAGAATCAAGTGGAAAAAAAGTCCAATTTAATTTGTCAAAAGAAAAATGAGGACATATTTTTGATATCCTAAGAGAAAAGAAAGCTGAAACAGAAGCTGAACTTATGAGGGATATTTTTTTACGTACATCAATAATTTAAGATTCAAAGAGAAGAAATAATATTCAATGATACATTTAAACAAATTCGAGAAGCAATCAAAAATAATAAGAAAATAGGAATAAAATACCACTCAACAGCAAGAATAGTAAATCCATATTTTTATAGAGCTATCCTCTAAAAGAGAATAGGTCTTATTTGTTTTTGCTATTGTAGAAAAATCAAGACTTCAGAAACTATAGGATTTCTGATATTGAAAATATATGGAATTTACAAAATGAAATTTATATAAAAGATAAAGATTATATAGAAGCAATTAGGAAAAAAATTTTGATCCTTTTTATCTTATGGAAATGAAATAAAAAGTAAGAATGACAGAAGAAGGAAGGCTCTTTATGAAAGAGTTAATCAAAAATAGACCTAAGTTACTAAAAGAGGAAGGGATATATATACTTTTGAATGCAGTGATAAGCTAGCAAAGGTATATTTTGCACAATTTTATGATGAGATTGAAATAATTGAACCAGAAAGTCTGAGGAGAGCTTTAAAGAAAATTTTAAAAGAACTTATGAAATGTATAAATAGGGAGGGAAAGTAATGGAATACAAGTAATTGAAAAAGAAGAAAGATTACAATTTTTAGAGGAGATGTTTGAAAGTACTGAATTAAAAAGTTACAGAAAGTTATAACTATCCTACTATAATGGAAGATTTAAGTAATGTTGTTCTATATCATATTAAAGAAGTAACTTTTGAAGGAGAAGAAAAAGTCCTAGAAGAGAGCCTTTTGAAAATGTTATAGGAATGATACAAAATGAAGGAGTAAATTTTATATACTTGATTCTAGGGATAAAAAGGGAGTTTCATTCTATTTTGGTTTAGTTAAAGAAAGTAAATATAATGGTGAATTACCTATGCCTATAGATGAAATGGGAAATAATCTTTTAAGATCTGCTATTAAAGGAAAATTTTAGAGGAAGTAAAATAGAAGAAGTTAGTCCAGAAGAAATGGTCGAAATTTTTTTGATAGAATGCAAACTAATAGTAATAATAGAAACGCTAGAAAAATATGCTAGTGTAATAGGGACTCCTGGAATAAATGAAAGTGAAGATAAAAAGTTTCCAAGGGGTAGATAGACTTGTTGATGTTATGCAAGGAGATGATTTTTGGACTTTGTATTTTAGCTAAGCCTCTTTCTAAAAAAAGCTATAAAAAAAGATAGAAGATGACCTATATCAAATATATGAAAGTTTGAGTACCTTTTTCTAAGATCAGTTTACAAGAAGGGAAAAATATAAGCGAAGGAACAAGTACATCGAAGGGAACTAGTGATTCAATAAGTACTGGCGAAAATAAATCAACAGGTACTAATTATTCAAAGACTAGTGGAACTAGTGAGAATACAGGAACTAGTGAATCTAAAACAGCAGGGTCAACAACAGGGACTAACTATAGTGAAACTCAAACAGAAGGAAAAAAATTGGGGAGAATCAGAAAGTCAAAAATGAAGGGACAACTATAACAAAAGGAACAAGCGAAACAAAAAGGAAGTAGTACAGAAAAGTGGTTCAAGTGGAACTAATCAAAATAAAAAGTACTAATGATAGTATTGCAGAAAAATACAGGGATAACTTCTTCTCAAAAATACAGGGGGTCATCTAGTAGAAGTACTAATACAGGATATAATAAGTCAGAAAAATATGAGTAAAACAAAGGGAACTAATACTTCAACAGGAACTAGCCAATCAAAAACAGCTGGAACTAGTGAGACAACGGAACTAATACTTCAACAACAACAGGAACAAATAGTTCAGTTGGCAAAAATAAAACAACTGGAAGTTCTCAAAATGTTAGTAAGGATATAATCAATAAAAAGGCAGCAGATTATGTAAAGTATATTGATGAAATGCTGTACCTATAATTGATTATGGAAAAGAGTAAAGGACTATATTTAACAACGACTTTTTATCTTTGCTGATAATAACAGTCAATTAGAAAAATTAGAAATACAATAAAAATCCTATATTCAGGGAAAAAGGGAATAAGAATCCACTAGAGTTTAAGATTTTTAGAAAATAATGATAAAAATAGAATATTTTAAAAATTTCCAAATTCCAGAATGCGTTTCTTATGATGATGAAAAATGCTTTAACATTAAAATCACATTTTTGTTGAAAATGATGAAGTAAGTTTAGGAAATTGGTATTCACCCTAATGAATTAGGACTTATAGCAGGATTACCTGAAAAAGAAGTTGTAGGACTTGCACTTAATGAAGAAGTTGAATTTGGACTTAATGCAAAAACTCCTGAGAAAGGAGAAGAATTAATTTCTTTAGGAAAATTAGTTCAAAGTGGAAATGAAATTGATACAAAGGTGTATCTTGAAAAATCTGCTTTTAAATAAACATATATTTATTACAGGAGTAACAGGAACTGGTAAAAACAACAACTTGTCAAAAACTTTTTACTTGAAAGTGAATTGCCATTTTTAGTTATAGAACCTGCTAAAACTGAGTATAGAATATTAATGAACAATCCAAAAACTGAAGATATATTAATATTCACTTTGGGAAATGATAAAGTAGCACCGTTTAGATTAAATCCTTTTTGAATTTTTTTGAAGGAGAAAGTATAACTTCAAGAGTGGATATGTTAAAAGCTGCTATGGAAGCTTCTTTTTGATATGGAAGCAGCTATACCTCAAATTATAGAATCTGCGATGTATTCTTGTTATGAAGATTATGGTTGGAATATAGATACAGATGAAAATGAAAAATTTGATAATCCTTATAATGAAGGAGTTTACTCATTTCCTACATTAGAAGATTTATTAAATAAGATAGAAATAGAAGTTACAAGGCATAATTTTGATGATAGATTGAAAAAGGACTATATTGGTTCAATTACTGCAAGATTACAAGGACTTTTTGGTTGGGTCAAAAGGACAAATGCTGAATGCAAGAAGAAGTATAGATTTTTGAGAATTGATAGAAAAGAAAGTTGTTCTTGAAATAGAAGGAATAAAGAATGGAACTGAAAAATCTTTAGTTATGGGATTTATTTTAACTAATCTTTGTGAAGCATTAAGAGCAAAAATATGATAAAGATAAACATTTTAAACATATTACATTGATTGAAGAAGCTCATAGATTACTATCAAAAGTATTCAGCAGGTGATAGTTTAAATAAGAAAAATAGTGTTGAAACATTTGCAGATATGTTGGCGGAAGTTAGAAAATATGGAGAATCTTTAATTATAGCAGATCAAATACCAAATAAAATGACTCCAGAAGTTCTAAAAATACCAATACTAAGATAGTTCATAAAATATTTGCAGAAGATGACAAAGAAGCTATTGGAAATACTATATCTTTATCAAAGGAGCAAAAAGGATTTCTTATCTAGTTTACCGACAGGAAGAGCAATAGTATTCAGTCAAAAGTTGGACTAAGGCAGTACAAGTACAAATAGAACAAATGACTAATACAACTTCTGATGAAAATCATTAATGAAGATAGATTAAGAAATAGAGTAGAAGATTTCTATAGAAAACTATAAAAAGGTATTTTCATGGGAACAAAATATGAAAAAGATTACTAAAGAACAATTTAGATTATGTAGAGAATTTTCTACAAATAAAAAGTTACAAAAATATTTAAAGATGTTTTTGAAAAGATATAAATTCATTCAATGAGTTTAAAAAGATTTTTGAAAATTTAATTAAATTATCAAAAAGATGAAGAATTTTGGAAAAATCTAGAAAAAAATTTTTAGTAAAGGAAGAAGGAACTATTGATAATATTGAAAATGTAAAAATGAATTTAAAAAAATATTATGAGGTTTTTTCAGATAAGTTATCAGATGTAATTTATTTAAAATACTATAATTATTTAAGTGAAAGTGAAAAAGTTATAAAAAGAAATAAAAGAAAATATTTTTAAGATGTTCAATAATGGAAACTTTACTTTTTGAAGGATAGATAGAGGACCATTAAAAGGGCGTATTCAAAAATAATAAAATTTAGGAGGAATAAAAATGGGAATTTTTTAGTGCAATAGGTGGGTTTGTAAGTGGTTTATGTAGTTCAATAGGAGGAGCAATAGGTGGATTTTTAGGAACTGCTGCGACAGCAATAGCTGGATTAGTTGGAGGACCAGTTTTTGGAGCAGTAGTTGCGTTAATTTCAGCGATTTCAACTATCATAGGTTTGACAAAGAAAGATGAAAAAAACAAGAAGAGTTAGGAGCAAAAGGCCTCTTTATCAGATAAGAAACCTCAAGATTTTTGACTCTTATCAAGCATATATTGATCATGTAAGCAATATAGAATTAACACCAGAAATAAAAGATAAATTAAAGAATGATGAAAGCTTTAAAACAGAATGTACTACGATGGGAGCTTCACTACAATGGTATGGGTTAAATGAAAAAAATTGGAATTATGATGGATATACCAAGTTTTACAAAATTGGTTGAATCAGGAATAAAAACTCCAGAACAATTTCAAACCATTGCTAATACTTTTAAATCAAAAGAAGTGGAGCCTAAAATAAGCGATGCAATAGAGTATAAACTACCAATGAAAGAAAGAACAGAAGTATTAGATACTTTAAAAAAGAAGGTGTAGATAAACTAGAAGGTTCAAAGGAAATTTTTTGAAAAATTAGATAAAATGCTTGATGAAATGTAAAAGGAGAGGATATAAATGATTATGGATAAAAATACTATAGATACTTTTTAGGAACATTAGATAAGATTTTTAAAAATTTTATCTAAAAATAACACCAGAATTAGTAAAAGAGGTTAAAAGAATTAATTTCTAGTGTTGCTGAATTATTAGGCCTAAAAGATGAGGATGAAAGTAGTGAAGAATTAGGGTTTAAAGTCTGAAAAAGCTAATAGAAAACCTGAAGATTTTGATTCAAGAGAAGACTATATGAGTTATTTAAGAGATAATGTTGAACTAGACAAATATGATAAAGAAAAATTAAAAGATGAAAGTTTTAAAGAAGAATACAATGCTATAGGTTTAGACATAGAAATGGGTGCTATAAATGACAAAAATGGGAGTAAACTTAGGAATAGAAGATTATGTAATGATGGCAAAGGCTGGAATAAATAAAGTTCAAGATTTTTATGACTATTATTGATACTTTTTAAAGAAAAGAGTAGAACCTCTAATAAATGAGGCAAGAGAAAGACTTATCCCTAAGAATGAAGGAGCAACAGTTATTGATACATTAAAAGAAGGATCAATAAAATAGAAAATGCTAAAAGCAATTTGGGATAAATTTATGGATATGTTTGAAGATATTTAAGTTGGAGGGAAAATGGGACTTATTAGTGCAATAGGTAGCTTTTTGGTAGAATATCAGGAGTTCAAATAGTTCAAATAATCCAGATATAAAGAAAGAAGAAAGTAAATTTGAAAAACTCAAAAATATATAAAAAGAAGTAGAAAAACTAGAAGAGGAAAAATATTTAAATCCTGAGAGTAAGTTAAAAGATATTAAATTAGATGATTGTGAAAAAAATTTAAATTGGCAAGATTTAAGAAGTAAACAAAAATTGAAGAAGATTTAGTAGAGGAAAAACTAGAAGATAAGTGGGAAAAATTGGATAAGATGTTGGAGGATACTGAAAATGAAAATACATAGATATTTTTCTGGATAGAGAATAATTTCATTGAGATATATAAGAATGGAAACCTTGAAAAGTATGAAGGGGAAGAAAAATTATATATTAACAATTTTGAAACTTTTTGGGAAAAAAATGGAAAAAATTCTAAAATAATACTCTCGTGATGCAATAGATTTTACTTTTTCTTATAGATAATAAAAGTAAATAAAGATGATTTATTAAAAGGATTGGATGGTTATAAGAAAGAAAAGTGAAATAAATTTTTCTTTTGAGGATTTAAAAAGATTTTAGATGCTAAAAACTTTAAAACAATAGTTTTTGAGTTTAATGATCAAAAAGAAAGTTTTAACAAAGACAAAAGGAAGATATGTAGAAAGTGAGTTTGAAGAAGATTTGCCAGAAATAACTTTGTTTGGAGATAATATAGATGAGAATATTTTTAAATAACTTAGCTAATCAGAGAGTAGAAGAAAAAGAAAATAAAGTTGAAGCAAGGCAATTAGATAAATTTTTTGGTAGTCAATGGAATAATAGAAAATAATAATTGAATAGACTGTCTTTAGACAGTCTATTTTATAGGAGGGAATATATGAGTGATTTAACTACGAAATATTTAGATTATGAAAAAAATATAGAAAATTATAGTAAAGTAGAAGAACTTGAAAAATAAATGAACTTGATAAATGAATTTGAAAAAAATAGTAAATTTAGAAAATAATAATTATATTGAGAAATCACAAACTGAATCAGTCGAACCAAAGAAAAATTGAAAATAATGAATCAAAAAGAAGAAGAAGTGAAAGAAAGTAAATTAGATATTTCAAAATTTATAGAAGCATTTTCACAAGAGTTTGACTTTATTAATAAAGAACAATTTAATGAAGAAATGGAGAATGATGAAATTATGAATAAAATAATAGAATTAATAAAAAGAATGCTAGGGTATTAAAAATGATAAAATTGAAAAACAAAAAGAGTATACTAATACGTTAGAAGAAAAAAATAAAAGAAATAGAAGATTTGAAAAAGGAAAAAGGAAAAAGAGGAAGAAATAGATGATTTAAAAAGAAAAAGGAAAAAAAGAGAAAGAAATAGATGATTTAAAAAAAGGAGGAAAAAGAGAAAGAAATAGATGATTTAAAAAAAGGAAAAAGGAAAAAGAGAAAGAAATAGATGATTTAAAAAGGAAAAAGGAAAAAGAGAAAGAAATACATAATTTAAAAAGAGGAAAAAAAGAAAAAAATGCTAAAAATATAAAAAGAATTTATGGGAAATACGAAAAATAAAAGGAACTTGAATCAATAGGAGATTTATTAGAAGCTAGAAAACTTTATGATAAATATTTATCAATGGAAACAAGAATTTTATCTAAGTTAGATAATGTATTAATTCAAAGAGATTTTGAAAGTTTCATTTCATCAGGATATACTCTTTCTTCATTGGATAATGTTTGGGATATAGTAAAAATAGAATATAGAAATATTTCAAATGAAGATATAGAAACATTAAAAAGAAGTATTTTCTTTCTTTTTAAGTCAGATAAATAAAAGATTTAAAGAAGCTAAATATGGTTTGGTAGAAGTAGAAGTTGGAGAAGACTTTGATCCAGTAAACCAAGTTGATTTAAGTCAAAATAGCAGAGGAAAAGTAACTGAATATGTATTTTTATGGTTATGGTTTCTAAAAGAAAAAGAAGTTTCTAATGAAGAAGATGTTATTACTAGAATAATAAAAATGCCATTAGTATTGACAGTATAATTTTTATTGAATGGTGAGATAGGTGAGTAATCAAAAAGGAAGAGTACTCAGAAATAGAAAAAAATAAAATTCATTTTTAAAAAGAAGTTATAAAAAGAGGAGAAAATGGGAAAGAAAAAGTTCTGCAAAGAAGGCTAAAAAGAAAATCTGAAAGTCTTGGAGAAAAATAAAGAGATACCTATTCAAGATATAAATTTAAATGAGCTAAATAAATTTGAAAAAAATTAAAGAATTTAGAAATTTAGAAAATATAAGTATTACCTATGGAGATAATGAAAAAGATAAATTTAAAGATTTTCAAGAAATATATAGTCTAATAGATAAAGAAATTGAAACACAATCTAAAAAAATGGATATACTCTGAAAAAGATGAGATATACTACATTTTACCTTATAAGTTCCTTACTACAGAAAGAATAGAAGGGACTATATATTACCATTATAAAGATAATCAAAAATTAGAAGAAATTTCAAATAGATTAAAAGAAAGAGAAATTTACTTTGAGTTTCTGAAGAAGAGAATATGGAATTATTAGAGAATATTGCCTTCATAGGAAGGGGAGACTGGTTATGCACAAATGATTTTTGATAATAAACTTTCCTATTATAATCCAGAGTCCTTTGAATATGATGTATCCTATGGAGATAATTTGTTAGGTATATATAAATTAGATAATTTTTGAAATCTTTAGAAGATAGAAATAAAAAAATTAAATTTTTAAGAATAATGATTTAATAAATTTTTATAGTATATTGGAAGAAAATGAAATAGATATAAATAAAAGAATATAATTTTGATGAATTATTAGATATTATTGATATTATAAATGATGAAAAAAATAAAGAAGCTTTTTAAAACTAGTTGAGAATGGTGAAATTGAAATAAAAATTTCTTAAAAAGAATGTGAAGTTTCACTTTTAGAAAATGATAGTTTGAGAGATTTTGAGGTAATATTAAATTATAATTTATTAGATCCTAGCATTATAACAAAAAGAATATGAAAAATTTAATAAATTAGTTGAAGCATATAGAACATATAAAAGATTATATTGCTTGTGTATATAATGAGGATGATAAAAAAAGTTAGAATATTTTTTTGATAGGAGCAAAAATAATAGAATCTATTAAAAAGTGGAGAGAAAGTATTTAATAATATTGAAATAACTTATTTGGAAAAATCTATCAGGAATTCAAAAAGAAATAATTTATTTGGATAAAAATGTCTATTACTACCAAAAATGGAGAGATAGAAGAAATCTATAATACTAATTCAGGAATAAATTATTCTATTTATCATTTTGTTAATAAAGATATAGAAGAAAAGAACCTACCAAAATGGTGTCTTAAATGGAAAAAGTATTTTAAAAGTTAGTAAATGGAGATATAGAAGAAAAGAAGCTATAAAAATGGTATTTTTAGATGGGATAGCTATTTATAGAAAAGGTGATAGAACATATTACTATACTAATGGTATAAAAGGAAGAAATGACAAAATTAAAATATTATCTTTCAATAGATAGAGATAGAATAAATATCGATGATTACCAGAGAATATACTTTTAGATCCTAATGTAGGACATTGGGTTTAAAAGAACAAGATAAAAAAGAATTAAAAAGAAATACTTGGAAAAATGTATATAAAAGGGATCCTAAATTGGATATTAATCAAGGTGGAATAGTTGCTATTGACTTTGGGACTAAAAAGTACAGTTAGTAGTTTATCAAAAAGATAGTGAAAATATCTTACCTATGAGAATTAGTGGAGATAAATTAAATAGAGAAGTAAGAAATACAGATTATGAAAATCCTACTGTAATTGAATTTAGAGATATAAATAAGTTTTTAAAAAGACTACAATGCTAAAGTTGGAAGACCAGATACAAAATGGCAAGATATAACTATTTCTCATACTGCTTTTTGGGAATTTAACAGAGGTTTCTAGTGAATATTTTTGACTCTATAATATCTGATATAAAAGCAATGGACAGCAAGTAAAAATCAAAAAAATAATTCTTGTGGATAGAAAAGGGAAAAGAAATTTTACTTCCACCATATTTAGAATTAAATGAAAAAGTAAAGATTATTTAGATCCAGTTGAGCTTTTATAGCTTACTATATAGGTAGTTATATAAATAATATGATAAATGGTATTTATTTAGAATATTATTTATCGTTCCCAATAACTTATGAAAAGGCTGTAAGAGAAAGAATATTAAAGAGTTTTGAAAAAGGGATCCAAAAATCTTTACCTATTGAAATACAAGAAGATAAGAACTTGATGAAAAATTTAGAGTAAGACATGGAGCAAATGAGCCAGCTGCTTTTTGCAGTATGTGCTTTATCAAAACTAGAGATAGAACCTAAAAAGAAGAAGATAAAGTCTATTATGGAGTATTTGACTTTGGTGGAGGAACAACTGACTTTGATTTTGGTATTTGGAGATTTGCAGAAGAAGAAGATTTATATGATTATGAACTTGAACATTTTGGTGCAGGTGGAGAGATATTTAGGTGGAGAAAATATCTTAAAAGAACTAGCATATAAAAGTTTTTCAGATAATTCATCTAATTTTAAGAAAAAGTCAAATCAATATACTAGACCTGAATGGTGTGATGAAATAGTTGGGGAAGAAACCTTAGTCAGTCAAACTAAGCAGGCAAGACAAAAATAGTACAAAAGGTAGCAAAAAGAATTAAGAGGTATTTGGGGAAAATACTACTACTGAAAAGACTAGATTATATTTCAGTAAATCTTTTAATTCTCTTGGAGAAGTCAATGCCGGTTTTTAAATTAGATGTTAAGGAAGATAAATTAAAAATTTAATAAAAGAAAAATAGAAAAAGGAATTAAAAACTTTTTATAAAAATGGAAGATACTTTTTAAAGGAGAAGATGTAAAAGAAATTAATATCTTCTTAGCAGGAAATTCTTGTAAAACATCCTTTCGTTGAAGAAATATTTAATAGATATATTGAAGAAAAGAAAGATAAATTAAAAATAAGTATCTATGATACAAAAAAATGTTTGATGATTTAAAAGAAACTAATAAGGTTAATCCTACTGCCAAAACAGGAGTTGCTTTTGGACTTATCTATTCAAGAAATAGTGGAAGAATAAAGGTTATCAGTAGAGATGAAAAAGCTAATGTAAATAATGAAGTTAATTTTAAATTCTATGTTGGTAATAATAGAAGAAATAAATTTAATTGTATCATTAGTCCAAAAATCAAACTACGATGAATATAAGTTCTTTGGAATAGTTAAATCTGATATTTTTGAATTGTATTATTCAACATCGCCAGAAGCACAAACTAATGAAAATGAAATCATCAGAAGCTAAAATAAAGAGAGTTAATCTAAAGAAAGATTATGATGAAGAGGAAAGATATAGAATTTATTTAAAAAGCAAATAAATCTGATAAATTAGCTTATGCTATTGTTAAGGAAGAAAAGGATATTGAAACAAAGAAATTTGTTGAAGAAGGGAGATATCTTTAAATTAGGGGGATAAATGGAAAAAAATTTGAAAATTTAAAAGAGTTTAGAGATTTTGAGACAACTTAAAATTAATAAATAAAGATAAAAGTACTGAAAAACTTACTGATAAATTTAAAGATTTACAAGATATTTATACATTGATAAGGACATATATAAAAAAATAATAATAAAGAGCGTATATATTCACAAAAAGATGAGATAATTTATTTTTACTTTTGCTAATATGTTAAGAACAATTAAAATTACAGAAGGAAATATAAATGGAGTGGTAGAAAAATAAACATTATTTCAAATAATTTAAAAGAAAGAAACCTAAAATTTAATATTCCAAATTTTAATGAAATAAATAATTTTTATAAAAGAAATATTTTAGAAGAAGGTGGAAGTTGGGTTTGTCAAACAGATGACTTAAAAATATAACTATACAAATATAAATTATTCAAGTGATGGCTACAAGGCATTAGGGTTTTTGTTATATTAACAATTTTTTTAGATAACTTAGATATTAGAAACCAAAGTTTAAAATTAGAAACTAATATTTTTAAAAGAAATTGACAAAAATAGCAGAAAATGGAATAGAAATATCTGAATTTACAGATTTAGATAAATTTATAAAAAGCCTTTAGTTGAAATTAAAGTTTTTGATGATACTAATGTAAAGAAATCTTTTTAGCTAAAATGCAAAAAAGAGAATAATGAAGTCAGCCCTAAAGAACTTTTTAAAAAGATATAAGGCTACATTATTAGAAAGTAAGGAATTAAAAGATTTTGAAGTTATTTTTAAACTATAATCTGTTGGATACAGATATTATTAATGGAGAAGCAAAACCCAAGGAAATTTAGAAATTTAGTTAATCTATATAAAACATATAAAGACTATATTTCTTGTATATATATTAAGGACGACACAGAAGATACAGTTGAATTAATTTTTTTAATGCTGATAAAATAATTTCTTCTGCTGAAAAATAGAAATGAGCTATTTAATGGAATAGAAATTCTATATAAAAATAATGATTTAAAAAAATTACAAAAGAAGAAATATATAATGATAAAAATATTTTTCTATTTTTGAAAATGGTGATATGGAAATAATATATAATCCTAAGTCAGAAGAAAAATTTCTATGTACTATTTTTTCAAATGGAGATGAAGAAAAAAAGAATATATAAAAAAAGGTATCTTAGATGGAGAAAGCACTATCACTTTTAAAAAAAGATGAAAGTTCTGAAATAAGAGTATATAAAAAGGAATTTTACAAGGGAAGCCATCTTTAAAAAAAGATAATCAAGTAAAAAAATATTACTATACTGATGGTTTAAGAGAAGAAATGCCAGTATTGAAATATTATCTTTCAATAGATAAAGAAAGAATAAATATTGATGACTATGATGAAGAAAGACTTTGGGATATAAATTTAGGACATTGGGACTTAAAAAGAAGAAGACAAGGAAGAATTAAAAAGAAAATACTAGGAAAAAAAGTTTATGAAAGAGATCCAAAAAGAAGATGTTCATCAAGGTGGAATAGTAGGCATAGATTTTTGGAACTAAGAGCACAGTTGTTGTTTATCAAAGAGATAAAACTACTATTATGCCTATGAGAATCAGTGGAGGAATATTAAATAAAAAGTAGATGATAAAGATTATGAAAAACCCTACTGTAATTGAATTTAGAAATATAAAAGAATTTCTTAGAAAAAAATACAATGAAAAAGATGGAAGACCTAATACAAGATGGGAAGATGTTAAGGTTTCTTATTCTGCATTTGGAGATTTGAAAACTGCAACAGGGGAAGAATTTTCTTCTATAATTTCTGATATAAAGCAATGGACTATAAAAGAAAATGAAAAATTAGTACTTAAAGATAGAACAGAAACAGAATATACTTTACCTTCATATTTAGATTTAGATGAAAATGATGAAAACTATATAGATCCTGTTGAGTTATATGCTTACTATAGGTAGCTATATTAATACTATGACAAATGGAATTTATTTAGAATACCTTTTATCTTTTTCCAGTAACTTATGAAAAAGCTATAAGAGAAAAAAATATTAAAATCTTTTTGAAAGAGGAATTAAAAAATCTTTACCTACACAAATCCAAGAAGATGAAAATTTAATGAAAAAAATTTAAGGGTAAAGCACGGAGCAAATGAGCCTGCTGCCTATGCAGCTTGTGCATTAAAAAAACTTTAAGATAGAACCAAAAGATAAAGATGATAAAGTTTATTATGGTGTGTTTGACTTTGGTGGAGGAACAACAGATTTTTGACTTTGGTATTTGGAAACTTGCAGAAGATGAAGATAAGTATGACTATGAGCTTGAACATTTTTGGAGCAGGGGAGATAAATATTTAGGTGGAGAAAAATATAATAAAAGAATTGGCGTACAAAGTGTTTACAGAAAATTCTAATAACTTATTAAATAGGAGAATACAGTATATAAGACCAGAGGGCTATGATGAACTTCTTGGAGAAGAAACATTGGTTAATAATGATTCTTCAATAGCAAAGTTAAACACTAGAATATTGGCAGAAATCTTAAGAAAAAAATTTGGGAAAATTCTGCCACAGAAGATATGAAAAACAATAAAATTATCTTACCTTTACGATACTCATGGAGAAAAAGAGGAATGGGAGGAGATGATGAACTATCATTCAATGTTTCAGAAGAGAAGTTAAAAGATTTCATTAAAGAAAAAAATAGCAAAGGGGATAAATAACTTTTTATTAAATTAGAAGATGCTTTTAAAGATGAAGATGCAAAAGAAATTAATATTTTTCTTAGCAGGAAATTCTTGTAAACATCCTTTTTGTCAATGAAATATTTGCAGAATATCAAGAAAAGATGAAAGATAAAAATAAAAATTAAATCTTTATGATCTGAAAGCTATTGAAGGCTTAAAAAGAAAAAGATAGCACTAAGGTTATGCCAACAGGTAAAACAGGAGTTGCCTATGGACTTATATATTCAAGAAAAGGTGGAAGAATAAAAGTTACTAATAGAGATGAAAAGGAAAATATGGCTAATGAAGTCAATTTCAAATTCTATATTGGAAACAATAAAAAGAGATTTATTTAATACAGTTCTTAGTCCTAATTCAAAAGTATGAAAAATATGAATATTTTTGGAAAAAGTTACTTCTGACACTTTTTGAAATATATTATACAACTTTACCAGAAGCACAAACAGGTAAAATGGAAATTGACAGAACTAATGTAAAGAGAATTTCTTTAAATGAAGAATATGATGAGGATGAAGAATATAGAATTTACATAAAAAGCAACTAAACCTACTAAAATATCTTATGCTATTGTAAAAAGAAGAAGATGTTGACACAAAAGAATTTTTTAGAAGAGGAGAAATTGATTTAGACTAAGGGAAGAGATGAATAAGATTGAAAAATTTGAAAGTATAGAAAAGTTTAGAGATTTTAATACTTTAAAAATAATAGATAAAGATAATACAACTTTTTACTATCCAAGATAAATTTAAAGACTTTCAAGAAATATTTACAATAACACAAAAAGCTATAAAAAAATGGAAATAAAAGATTTATATATTCAGGTGAAAAATATGTTATTTTATGGCAGAAAATCAATTAGTGACAGAACCAGTAGGAACAGTAGAATTGATAGCTACAGTAGGGACTATTAGGCATGAATAGCATCAAAAGTAGTGAAATAGCAGATAGAATAAATAAAGAATTAGATAAGATTTCTGATAAATTAAAAGAGTATAATATTATATTTAAAAATTCCAAATTATACTCAACTGAAAAATCTATTTAATACAGGATACTCTATTTATAAAGGAAGATGGTGTTATGCAGCTAATTTAAGTAATGGTGTAGTAAGTTATGGTACAATGGATAATTTATATAATGGTTATGATGGTGTAAAAGGTTTAGGTATTTATGAGTTAAAAGATTTTTGAAAGCTTAGAGAATAGAAATAGAGTTTTTCAAAAAAATAAAATCAATAAAGTTAATAAATTTTTTAAAAGAAATAGAAGAAAAAAATAGTAGATATAGATAGATATACAGATATTTATTATTTTGTTGCAAGTTTGTCTAATTTAAACATTATTAGAGAAGATGAAGGAATAAATCTAATAGCAGAGATGAAAAATAAAAGGACTTAAATTGACTCCAAAGGAATTTTTAAAAATTATGCAAATCTACTATCAAAAAAATAGAAAAATAAGAAATTAAAAGATTTTTGAAGTGATTCTAAACTATAACCTATTAGATACAGAAATTATTATTGGAGAAGAGAATACAAAGAAATTTAAAAAAACTTAGTTGAAGTATATAAAAATTATAAAGAATATATTTCTTGTATATACATAAAAGAAGGAACGCTTTGATACAGTTGAAATACTATTTGATATGGAAAAAAATAATTTCAGATATTAGAAATAAAAAGACAGTGTTTGATAAAGTTGAAATAGAGTATCAAGAGAATGATTTAGGAATAGTAAAACAAGTAATGGATAAAGATAAAACTACTTATTATTATAAAAAAATGGTGATAGAGAAAAAAATAGATTATTCAGATAGTGATTTAAATGATTCTATATATTATTTTAAAAATGGAGATTTCGAAGTAAGAACCTATAAAAATGGTATTTTAGATGAGAGAGTACTTATAGTTTTACAGACAGAAGTATAGAAAAAGGCAATATAAAAATGGTGTTTTACAAGGAGAAGTAATCTGTGAAAAAGATGGACATACAAAAAATATATGTATAACAATGGGCTTAGGGAAGAAATGCCTGAGTTAAAATACTATCTATCAATAGATAAAGAAAGAATAAATATAGATGATTATAGAGAAAATAGACTTTTAGATCCTAATGTTGGACATTGGGATTTAAAAAGAAGAAGATAAAGAGGAACTAAAAAGAATTACTTGGAAAAGATGTTTACTCAAGAGATCCAAAAATTAGATATAAATCAAGGTGGAATAGTTGGTATAGACTTCGGAACTAAGAGTACAGTTGTAGTTTATCAAAAAGATAGAAATAATATTTTACCTATGAGAATTAGTGGAGAAGAATTAAATAAAGAAGCAAGAGATACTGACTATGAAAATCCTACTGTAATTGAATTTAGAGATTTGATTAAATTTAAAAAGATTATGATGAAGAAATTGGAAGACCCTAATACAAAATGGGAAGATGTTACAATTTCTCATGTGGCTTTTAGACATTTAATGGAAGGGACAAGTGAACAATTTGACTCTATAATTTCTGATATAAAAGCAATGGACAGTAAATAAAAATGCTAAGATAGAAGTTATAGATAAGAAAAGGGAATAAGATCTCTTTACCTCCATATTTAGATTTAGATGAGAATGAAGAAAATTATATGATCCTGTTGAAATTTATGCTTACTACATAGGTAGCTATATCAATACTATGAGAAATGGTATTTATTTAGAATATTATTTATCTTTTTCCAGTAACTTATGAAAAAGCAGTAAGAGAAAAAAATATTGAATTCTTTTTGAAAGAGGGATTAAAAAAATCATTACCAAAACAAATTCAAGAAGATGAAAAATAATGAAAAAAATTTAGAGTAAAAACATGGTTCAAATGAGCCCAGCTGCTTATGCAGTTTGTGCCCTAAAGAAACTTAAAAATAGAGCCAGAAGAAAATGAAAAAAATATATTATGGTGTATTTGACTTTGGTGGAGGAACAACAGATTTTGATTTTGGTATTTGGAAAAATTCAGAAGATGAGGATATGTTTGATTACGAATTAGAGCACTTTGGAGCAGGTGGAGATATCTATTTAGGTGGAGAAAATATTTTAAAAGAGTTAGCATACAAAGTTTTTTCAAATAATTCTTCTGAATTAAGAAAAAAAGAAAAAAATTCAATATGTGAGACCTGAATGGTGTCCTGAACTTTCAGGTGAAGAAACATTGGTTGAAAAATACAAGGGAAGCAAAATTAAATACAAGAAAATTAGCAGAAGAAAAAAACTTAGAGATATTTTGGGAAGAAAAACTACTGAAAGAATAGATAATGTACTTGTAAATCTTTTCAATGCAGATGCTTCTCTTGAAACAGGAATCGACTTAAAAATTAATGAGGAAGAATTAAAAAAATTTAATCAAAGATAAGATTGAAAAGGGAATTAAAAAAATTTCTTTATTAAAATGGAAGATGCTTTTAAAGATGAAGATGTAAAAAGGTTCATATTTTCTTAGCAGGAAATTCTTGTAAACATTCTTTTGTAAATGAAATTTTTGAAAAATATGTTGCTGAAATGAAGGATAAAAATGGAACTTATTATCTATGATTTGAAAGCTATTAAAGAAATTGATAAAGAAAATGATTCAAAAAAATAACAGGAAAAAAACAGGTGTTGCTTATGGACTTATATATTCAAGAAAAGGTGGAAGAATAAAAAGTAACTAATAGAGATGAGAAAGAAAATGTAGCTAATGAAATTAATTTTAAATTCTATCTTGGAAATAATAAAAAGATAAATTTAATCCTATAATCACACCAAATTCAAATTATGGAAAGTATGAATTTTTAGGGATTTTTAACTCTGATATTTTTTTGAAAATTTATTATACAAGTTCTCCAGAAGCACAAACGAGAACAATGGAAATAGGTAAAGATGACCCTAAGATAAAAAGAATTTCTCTAAATGAAGAATATGATGAAGATAAAAGATATAGAATTTACATAAAGACTATTATGCCAGATAAAATATCTTATGCTATTGTAAAGAAAGAAGAGGATATAGAAACAAAAGAAATTTTTAGAAGAAGGGAAGTATTTTTAGATTAGAGGGAGGTTAAAATGGATTATATCTATGTTAGAAAATCTGAAATATTAAAAAAAGAAATAATAGAAAATATAAAAAGCAAATTTATTTAGTAAAAAGAAAGCTATTGAAGAGGGATTAACTAAAGGAATTTTTTTCAAATGGAAATATTCCTGTAAAAATACAAAGATAAAAAAATATATCTATAATACAAGAGCGAATAGATTTTTTCCTGATTTTAAAAAGCTATAATTTCACTTCTTTAGAGTTAGGTGAAAAAGTATTCAAGATATTAAAAATATTTTTTTCTGAGGAATTTAAAGATTTTTGAAGAAATAGAAATATTATCAGAAGATATTTATAGAAGAGTATTCTATAGAGAAAACAACAAATATATAGAAGATGGAAAAATATTAAATACTGATAATATGATAGAAAAATTATATTATTGAAAAAGATGGTAATTTACTTATTGTTAATAGTCAAGCAGAAGAGATTGAAAGTGAAAAAGCAATATTGATTCCAGTTATTAAAATTTTAGCTATTGAAGCTAACAATGCAAAAAGAACTTGAAACTATTATTAAATCTTTTTAAAGAAAATGAAATAGAAATTTTATTTAATCATATTGACAAAAGATATAAAGAAAAAAATATGATGAATTAGTTGAACTTTATAATGATATAGAAAAATATAATTTTTTCTGAAGATAATTCTGATTATGATGAGATAGAAATTTTAAAGTCTTTTGAAAATGGAGAATTGGAACTTCCTTTAAATTTTATAGATGAATATCTGGAAAAACTTAAAAAAATATTGAAAAAAATCAGATTAGATGAAAAAGAGTATGATGAAAAAAATATTTACAGACTATCAAAAAGGAAATTGGGATATTTTTTTCTGATAGTAAAGAAGGTATAGAAAACAGAGAATTAATAAAAATAGCAACTACTAAAAAAATATTATGAAAGAGATCCTAAAAAGATATAAAAAGATGGTGGAATTGTAGCTATTGATTTTTGGAACTAAGAGTACAGTTGTAGCAATTCAAACTCAAAATGAAAAACAAGCCTTGTTAGAATAGCTGGTGGAAGTTACAAAAATGTTGAAAAAGCCAGTTTGAAAATCCAACTATTATGGAGTTTATAGATATTGAAAGTTTTGAAAAAGCTTATTCTGAATCAAAAAGGAAGACCATTTACAAAATGGGATGATTTAAAAAGTTTCTTATGCAGCTAATTCTAGTTTTATAGGAGGTTCAAAATTTATTCTTGAAGGCTTAAAACAATGGGCTGGAAATAAAGATGAGAAGCTTTGTAATTTATGATAAGAAATGGAAAAGAATAGATTTAAAAGCCATATATTGATGTGGAAGAAGATGAATTTGATCCTATTGAATACTATGCTTATTATATAGGAAGTTATATAAATAATATGTTTACAGGAAATATCTTTTACAAAATACTTATTATCTTTTCCTATAAAAATATGAAAATGAAATTAGGGTAAAAAAATATTGAAATCTTTTTGAAAAAGGAATAAAAAAATCTTTACCTACAAGTATTTTAGAAAATGAAAAATAATGGATAATTTTCAAGTTTATAGAGGAGCTAATGAGCCAACTGCATACTTTTTTTATGTGCAGGAAAAAGAATTAGATAAGTTTCCGAAAAAAAGAAAATGAAAAGATTATTCTATGGGATTTTTTGACTTTGGTGGTGGAACCACAGATTTTTTTCTTTTTGGATTATGTAAATATATAGGACTTACTTCGAGTAGATATGACTATGAGATAAAAACATTTTTGGAGAAGGTGGAGATAAATTTTTGGGAGGAGAAAAACATTCTAAAAATTTAGCTTTTTGAAATATGTAAGGATAATTTAGCAACATTAAAAGAAAAAGATATCCATTTTTTTACTGTCCTGTTGGTTGTAAAAGAGTTTGATGGCTATGAAGGAATCTTAGATAATTCTTATGAAGCTATATATAATATAAAAGCAAATAGCAGAAAAGTTTTAGAGGATTTTTGGGAAGAAGATGAATTGAGTAAAGAATTGTATAGTTCAAAATGAAATAGCTGTAACTTTATTATCAAGCAAAAGATAATGTTGAAACTATTAAATTAAAATTTGATAAAGTTAAATGTGAAGAAATTATAAATAATATTTTTAAAAAGGAATAGAAAAATTTTATAAGTTCTTTAAGTTTGTTATTTTAAAAATGATAATTTAGGTGTAGATAAGATGGAAAATATTTTTATCTGGAAATTCTAGTAAAAAGCAAAAGATTTCAAAAAGATGTTTGAAGAAGAAATTCAAAAAAATTGAGATTGAAATAAATAAAAATAAAAACGAAAAAAATCTTTTACTATTAATTATCCAATACAAAAAAATAGAAAAGAAAGATAGTCTAGGAGTCAATGCAAAAAAACAGGAACTGCAATAGGGCTTTTTAGAATCTAGAAAAGGTGGAAAGTTTAAAAATAATAGCTAAAGATGAAGAAACAAATGATAATGAAATTAACTTTAGATATTATGTGGGTTATTTAAAAATAGCAAAATTTAAATCTGTTTTAGATTATAAGGTTGGTTATGATAATTGGATAAAATTTCTAGATGCTTCTGATATTGAAACTGAAATTTACTATACTCATCAAGCTAATTCTATAGAAGGAGGAATTTCAGGGAGATAATTCAGATTTAGATAGAAAAAAATTATAACAATTTCTAGTGATTATCAAGATGAAGAAATTTATATTTTTTTATTAGAGCAACAAAAACCTGACATAATAGAATACTGTGTTTCAACTGAAAAGAAAAATTAAGAAAAATGAATTTATAGAAGAAGCACAAGAGTTAAAATTAATGTAAAAATAATTTTAACAAAAACTCCTAAGCTCTAAAAAAAGCCTAGGAGTTTTTTTCTTTATTTTAAAAGTTTTTATCAAGAAATTTTTTATCAAAAAGATTTTTATTTTTTTATTGAAATATAAGAAAAAAATATATATAAATTTTAAAAATTAAAAATTGTGTTGACAAAGTTTATGAAAAATGTTATTATAGACGATGTCAACGAGACAAGGACATTAGCAACAGAATAGAGAAAAGACAAAAAGCAACCATAAATTTGGTGTTAAATTAAAATAGCAAAATTGAGCTATTAAAAAGATTGAACGAAGAGTTTGATCCTGGCTCAGGATGAACGCTGACAGAATGCTTAACACATGCAAGTCTACTTGAACTTCGGTTTGGTGGCGGACGGGTGAGTAACGCGTAAAGAACTTGCCTCACAGTTAGGGACAACATTTGGAAACGAATGCTAATACCTGATATTATGATTTTAGGGCATCCTAAGATTATGAAAGCTATATGCGCTGTGAGAGAGCTTTGCGTCCCATTAGCTAGTTGGAGAGGTAACGGCTCACCAAGGCGATGATGGGTAGCCGGCCTGAGAGGGTGAACGGCCACAAGGGGACTGAGACACGGCCCTTACTCCTACGGGAGGCAGCAGTGGGGAATATTGGACAATGGACCAAAAGTCTGATCCAGCAATTCTGTGTGCACGATGACGTTTTTCGGAATGTAAAGTGCTTTCAGTTGGGAAGAAAAAAATGACGGTACCAACAGAAGAAGTGACGGCTAAATACGTGCCAGCAGCCGCGGTAATACGTATGTCACAAGCGTTATCCGGATTTATTGGGCGTAAAGCGCGTCTAGGTGGTTATGTAAGTCTGATGTGAAAATGCAGGGCTCAACTCTGTATTGCGTTGGAAACTGCATGACTAGAGTACTGGAGAGGTAAGCGGAACTACAAGTGTAGAGGTGAAATTCGTAGATATTTGTAGGGAATGCCGATGGGGAAGCCAGCTTACTGGACAGATACTGACGCTAAAGCGCGAAAGCGTGGGTAGCAAACAGGATTAGATACCCTGGTAGTCCACGCCGTAAACGATGATTACTAGGGTGTTGGGGGTCGAACCTCAGCGCCCAAGCTAACGCGATAAGTAATCCGCCTGGGGAGTACGTACGCAAGTATGAAACTCAAAGGAATTGACGGGGACCCGCACAAGCGGTGGAGCATGTGGTTTTAATTCGACGCAACGCGAGGAACCTTACCAGCGTTTGACATCTTAGGAATGAGACAGAGATGTTTCAGTGTCCCTTCGGGGAAACCTAAAGACAGGTGGTGCATGGCTGTCGTCAGCTCGTGTCGTGAGATGTTGGGTTAAGTCCCGCAACGAGCGCAACCCCTTTCGTATGTTACCATCATTAAGTTGGGGACTCATGCGATACTGCCTGCGATGAGCAGGAGGAAGGTGGGGATGACGTCAGTCATCATGCCCCTTATACGCTGGGCTACACGTGCTACAATGGGTAGTACAGAGAGTCGCAAAGCCGCGAGGTGGAGCTAATCTCAGAAAACTATTCTTAGTTCGGATTGTACTCTGCAACTCGAGTACATGAAGTTGGAATCGCTAGTAATCGCGAATCAGCAATGTCGCGGTGAATACGTTCTCGGGTCTTGTACACACCGCCCGTCACACCACGAGAGTTGGTTGCACCTGAAGTAGCAGGCCTAACCGCAAGGAGGATGCTCCGAGGTGTGATTAGCGATGGGGTGAAGTCGTAACAAGGTATCCGTACGGGAACGTGCGGATGGATCACCTCTTTCTAAGGAGAATATGTCTTTCTATTCTATTGGTAATGTTCTTGTGTGGACTTATCAATAATGCGTTTGTAGCTCAGCTGGTTAGAGCACACGCCTGATAAGCGTGAGGTCGGTGGTTCAAGTCCACTCAAACGCACCATATGGGGATATAGCTCAGTTTGGGAGAGCGACGCACTTGCACTGCGTAGGTCAGCGGTTCGATCCCGCTTATCTCCACCATTAAATTATCTGAACATTGGAAACTATATAGTAGAACAAACAAGAAAAATTAACTCTAACAATTTCTTAGAGTTAGCTGTCAAAAAAATAGGTTAAAATAATTAAGGGCACACAAAGGATGCCTAGGTAGTAAGAGCCGATGAAGGACGTGGTAGCTGCGATAAGCCTAGATAAGTTGCAATCGAACGTAAGAGTCTAGGATTTTCGAATGGAGCAATCTATTAAGATGGAGTCTTAATACGAAAGAGGAACCGCTGAACTGAAACATCTAAGTAACGCGAGGAAAAGAAAGTAAAAACGATACCCAAAGTAGCGGCGAGCGAAATGGGTCAAGCCTAAAACCTAAATATGTCAAGGATACAGCCGTTGTATTTAGGGGTTGAGGGACAGAGTAGTGAAGAACTGTAAGATATTCAATATAGTGTATTGATGAATTGGAATTGTCTGGAAAAGGCGAACCGTAGAAGGTGAAAAGTCCTGTACAAGTAAATCCTTACACATATAACTCTGCTCCCAAGTAACATGGAACACGAGGAATTCTGTGTGAATCTGTGAGGACCATATCTCATAGGCTAAATACTCTTACTAACCGATAGCGCATAGTACCGTGAGGGAAAGGTGAAAAAGAACCCCTGGAGGGGAGGGAAATAGAACCTGAAATTGTGTGCTTACAAGCGGTCAGAGCCAGCAATGGTGATGGCGTGCCTTTTGGAGAATGATCCTGCGAGTTACGTTAAACGGCGAGGTTAAGTATAACGGAGCCGAAGGGAAACCAAGTCTTAATAGGGCGATTTAGTCGTTTGGCGTAGACGCGAAAACCCTGGTGATCTCAAAACCTGTCCAGGATGAAGCTGTGGTAAGACACAGTGAGGTCCCAACCCACCGCCGTTGAAAAGTTGGGGGATGAGGTAGGTTTAGGGTGAAAAGCCAATCGAACCAGGAGATAGCTCGTTCTCTCCGAAATGCATCTAGGTGCAGCCTTGAGTGTTCAATTATGGGGGTAGAGCACTGAATGATCTAGGGGCGTATTGCTTTACTGAAATCAATCAAACTCCGAATACCATAATTTAGAGCTCAGGAGTGAGACTATGGGAGTTAACTTCCATTGTCGAAAGGGAAACAACCCAGACCACCAGCTAAGGTCCCTAATTATAACTAAGTGGGAAAGGAGGTGGAGATTCACAAACAACCAGGGAGGTTGGCTTAGAAGCAGCCATACCTTTAAAGAGTGCGTAATAGCTCACTAGTCGAGAGTCTCTGCGCCGACAATGTAACGGGGCTAAGTTATAAACCGAAGCTGTGGAATCCGTAAGGATTGGTAGGAGAGCGTTCTGTAGGCCGTTGAAGGAGAAGGGTAACCGACTCTGGAGGTATCAGAAGTGAGAATGCAGGAATAAGTAGCGAGAAAGGGGCGAGAATCCCCTCGCCGGAAGACCAAGGTTTTTCAGGGTAAAGCTTGTCTTCCTGAGTAAGCCGGGACCTAAGCCCAGGCTATAATGCGTAGGCGAATGGAAAACAGATTAATATTTCTGTGCCAGTCATATACTGTGATGGAGGGACGCAGAAGGGTATGCGCGCGGACGAACGGAAGTGTCCGTAGAAGTATGTAGGATGACTGATAGGAAAAATCCATTGAGTTATATCTCGAGGTATGATATACAGTCGTAAAGATGAATGCGCAAATCCCACGCTGCCAAGAAAAGCTTCTAACGTTAATATTTGACTGCCCGTACTGCAAACCGACACAGGTGGTCAGGATGAGAAATCTAAGGGCGGACAGGCTAACTCTCGTTAAGGAACTCTGCAAAAATAACCTCGTAACTTCGGGAGAAGAGGAGCCCTTGAGGGTCAGTATCCACGCGATACAAAGCGCTCGAGGGTCGCAGTGAAGAGGCTCAAGCAACTGTTTAACAAAAACACAGGTCTATGCTAAGCTGGAAGGCGATGTATATGGGCTGACACCTGCCCAGTGCTGGAAGGTTAAGAGGAGGAGTGAGAGCTCCGAATTGAAGTCCCCAGTGAACGGCGGCCGTAACTATAACGGTCCTAAGGTAGCAGAAATTCCTTGTCGGGTAAGTTCCGACCCTGCACAGAATGGTGTAATGATTTGAGCGCTGTCTTGACGGGGAGGCCTGGTGAAATTGTATTACCGGTGAAGATACCGAGTTACCTACAGTGGGACGGAAAGACCCCATGGAGCTTTACTGTAGCTTGGTATTGGGTTTTGGCATTGCATGTATAGGATAGTTGGGAGACTGAGATGATATGGCGCTAGCTGTATCGGAGTCATCGGTGGAATACCAACCATTCAATGCTGAAATTCTAATCTGTGGTTTGTAGCCACGGAGACAGTGCTAGGTGGGCAGTTTGATCTGAAGCGGTCGCCTCCGAAAGAGTAACGGAGGCGTTCAAAAAGGTTCTCTCAGGTTGGATGAAATCAACCATAGAGTGCAATGGCATAAGAGAGCTTGACTGCAAGACTGACGGGTCGAGCAGATGCGAAAGCAGGACATAGTGATCCGGCGATTCCGAATGGAAGGGTCGTCGCTCAACGGATAAAAGCTACCCTGGGGATAACAGGCTGATCCTACCCGAGAGTCCATATCGACGGTAGGGTTTGGCACCTCGATGTCGGCTCATCGCATCCTGGGGCTGGAGAAGGTCCCAAGGGTTGGGCTGTTCGCCCATTAAAGCGGTACGTGAGCTGGGTTCAGAACGTCGTGAGACAGTTCGGTCCCTATCCACTGTAGGCGTTAGAATATTGAGAAGACCTGTCCTTAGTACGAGAGGACCGGGATGGACAAACCTCTGATGTACCAGTTGTCACGCCAGTGGCACAGCTGGGTAGTCACGTTTGGAATAGATAACCGCTGAAAGCATCTAAGCGGGAAACTAACTTCAAGATAAGTATTCTTTAAGATACCTTCGAGCCCTAGGAGGTTGATAGGTTGGGGTGTAAGTGCAGCAATGCATTTAGCTGACCAATACTAATTATCGAAGTTTTAATCTAAATTTGTTTTTTACTATATAGTTTCAAGTGTTCAGACTTGCGCATAATAGATTTATGTGATATAATATATATGCTTGGTGAGTATAGCTATGGGGTACAATCTAGTTGCTATTCCGAACCCTAGAAGTTGCCCCATATACGCTGATGGTACTTGGCTGGAAGCGGCCTGGGAGAGTATGGATTTGCCAAGCAATTGTTGCTTCCCTTAGCTCAGTCGGTAGAGCATGCGGCTGTTAACCGCAGCGTCAATGGTTCGAGTCCATTAGAAGCGCCATTTTATGAATTCAACACACTATTCAGTGTGTTTTTATTTATTTCACTTTTAAAAGAAAATTAATAAAATAAAAAGTAAAAATAATTCGTTACTGAGTAAATTTCTTAACGATAAAATTAACGTTTCGCTGCAAAAACATGAAACTCGCTATGCTCAAACACTCATGCTTTGCTCGGCTCACTTGCTTTAATTTTTATCTAAAATTTTCATTCGTAACTCATTTATTTTTACTTTTTCATATAATTATGATATTTTAATTTCTATATTTTTATCCAAAATTATCAACTAGATAATGGTCTTTTGCTGATATTATTTTTCTTCTAAAAAGTGTCTTCATAGTTTTTATGAATTCACCAGTTCCTATAATATAGTAGTGAGCATCATAGATATCATCTAATTTTTTTCTTTTAATAAATCTATGTTTATTCTAGGTTGTATACCTGTGAATACAGGATTGTAGTTATAATTTTTTTAATATTATAGCTTCCTAATCTTTCATGATAAGTTGTTTTAGCTAAAGTTCTATTAGAATAGAATAAGCTAACCTTACCTTGATAATCAATTTTTTCAAGTTCCATAAGCATTGGTATAATTGGTGCAAATCCCTATACCCTGAAATCAAGAAAACAATTTTCTTTATCAGAAAAATTTAAAACCAAAGCTTCCTGTTGCTTTAGTAACAGTTGCACTGTCTCCTTTTTCATAGCTAAACATCTTTGTTTAAATTCACTATCACTAGTTCTCATAACAAATCTTAATAAATCTTCATCAGGGTGAGAAGCTATAGATAAAAGCTCTAGCAAAGTTTTTTTATCTTGAGGATCTTCCCCTATATTTAAAAATGTATATTGCCCTATTTTAAATTCATAATCACTTGGTTTAGTGAAAAATTAGTTCAATAGTATTTTCTGCAACATCATTTTCTTTCAACTAAATTTAAGTCATATATATCATAATTCGCCTACCTTTTAAAAATAATATTTTTGATTATAACATAAAAATTGAACTATAAAAGAAAAATTTTTGTAAATGATGTCTACTAATGATAATAACTTAAAAAGAACTATAGCTCATATAAAAGTAGGAAAAAGTAAAATATTTTTTTATATAATAAAAATTGAAAGATTTACTTTACTTTTTTTCGTTTTATATAATAAAATTAATAAGTTGATAACACTATATATTGTGTTATTATTTTATTTTCACACAATATATGGAAAATAATGAGTTTGAGGAGTGTTTAGAAATGATTAAAGTTTATGGTAAGGAAAACTGTAGTAAATGTACATCTTTAAAAGGGATATTAACAGACAGAAACATTGAATTTGAATACATTGAAGATGTAAAAACACTTATGATAGTTGCTAGTAAAGCAAGGATTATGAGTGCACCAGTAATAGAATACAACGACACAGTCTACTCAATGGAAGCCTTCTTAAAGGTGATCTAATGACTAACGAGAGAAGAAAGGTTATCAATAGAGATAACATAGTTGAAGATTTAAATATAGAGAAGATAAGAGAAAAGCTTTTAAGAGCCTGTGATGGTTTAGAAGTAAATATGGTTGAGTTAGAAAGTAATATAGATTCAATCTATGAAGAAAATATCACAACTCAAAAGATACAAGCCTCTTTTAATAAATACAGCTGTTACTATGACAAGCTTTGAAGAAAGTGACTGGGCTTATGTAGCAGGAAGATTACTGATGATGGAAGCTGAAAGAGAAGTTTACCATTCAAGAAAGTTTTCTTATGAAGATTTTGCTAAGACTATAAAGCATATGGTTGACTTAGGTCTGTATGATGAAAGACTACTTACATATACAGAAGAAGAATTAAATCAAATATCTCAACTAATAGATTTAAGTAGAGATATGGTTTACGACTATGTTGGAGCAAATATGTTTGTCAATAGATATCTTATCAAACATGATGGGAAAAACTTATGAACTACCTCAAGAAACATTTATGGCTATATCTATGATGTTGGCATTAAATGAAAAAGAGGAGAAACAAGAGTAAATATAGTAAAAAGAATTCTATAATGCTCTATCACTTAGAAAATTATCTCTAGAAACACCAATACTTGCTAATCTTAGAATACCTAATGGGAACTTATCATCTTGCTTTTATAACTGCAATAGATGATAATATAGAATCTATTTTCTATAATATAGACTCAATAGCAAGAATTAGTAAAAATGGTGGAGGAGTAGGTGTAAACGTTTCAAGAATAAGAGCAAAAAGGTTCTATGGTAAATGGTTATTACAATGCAAGTGGTGGAGTTGTACCTTGGATCAGAATCATAAATGATACTGCAGTTGCAGTAAATCAACAAGGTAGAAGAGCAGGAGCTGTTACAGTTGCTTTAGATACTTGGCATTTAGATATAGAAACTTTCTTAGAACTTCAAACTGAAAATGGAGATCAAAGAGGAAAAAGCTATGATATCTATCCACAAGTTGTATGTTCTAACTTATTTATGAAAAAGAGTAAAAATAATGAGTCTTGGACTCTATTCGATCCATATGAAATAAGAAAAAAATATGGAGTTGAGCTTTGAGCTGTATGGCTATGAATTTGAGAATCTATATGAAAAGCTAGAGAAAGATAACGACATTAAGTTAAAGAAGATTTTAAGTGCTAAGGAACTGTTTAAAAAGCATAATGAAAACTCAATTGGAAACTGGAATGCCATATATCTTCTTTAAAGATAGAGCAAACGAAGTAAACCATAATTCTCATATGGGAATGATAGGTAATGGAAATCTATGTATGGAAAGTTTCTCAAACTTCAAACCAACTATAAATTTTTGTTGAGGAAGAAGATGGAAATACATCTATAAGAAGAAGTGAAATGGGAGAAATTCACACTTGTAACTTAATTTCTCTTAACCTAGCAGAACTTACTTCTGATGAATTAGAAAAACATGTTGCTTTAGCAGTGAGAGCTTTAGACAATACTATAGATTTAACTGTTACACCATTAAAAGAATCAAATAAAACATAACTTAATGTATAGAACAATAGAGTAGGGCAATGGGACTTGCTGACTACTTAGCAAGAGAATATATGATCTATGAAGAGTCAATCAATGAGATAAATGAATTATTTGAAAGAATAGCACTTTATTCAATAAAAGCTTCGGCATTATTGGCAAAAGATAGAGGGGCATACAAGGCTTTTAAAGGTTCTAAATGGGATCAAGCTATATTCTTTGGAAAGAAAAAGAGAATGGTATGAAGCTAATTCTAAATTTAAAGATGAATGGAATGAAGCCTTTTATTTAGTAGAAGCTAATGGACTAAGAAATGGAGAGCTAACAGCAATAGCACCAAATACATCAACATCATTATTGATGGGATCAACAGCTTCGTAACTCCAACATTCTCAAGATTCTTCATTGAAAAATCAAAGAGGAGCTATACCAAGAACAGTTAAACATTTAAAAGATAGAGTTTGGTTCTATCCAGAATTTAAAAATGTAAATCCTATTAGTTATGTAAAAATAATGGCTAAGATAGGTTCGTGGACAACACAGGGAGTATCAATGGAAATGGTCTTTTGACTTAAAACAAAGATATTAAAGCCAAAGATATTTATGACACTTTAATAACAGCTTGGGAAGAAGGATGTAAGAGTGTCTACTATATAAGAACTATTCAAAAGAATACAAATAATATTTCAGAAAAAGAGGAGTGTGAAAGCTGTAGTGGATAGAAAGAAATTATTTAATCCAGAAGGTGATGATATATAAATGCAAGAAAAATAATAAAGGGAAATTCAACTAACCTTTTTAACTTGAATAATGTTAGATATCAATGGGCCAATCAATTGTATAGAACTATGATGGCGAATTTCTGGATACCAGAAAAGGTTGATTTAACTCAGGATAAAAACGATTATGAAAAATTTAACTTTACCTGAAAGAGAAGCCTATGATGGAATATTGTCATTCTTAATTTTCTTAGACAGTATACAAACGAATAATATTCCTAATATTTCAGACCATGTAACTGCACCAGAAGTTAATATGTTATTGGCTATACAAACTTTCCAAGAAGCTATACATTCTCAATCTTATCAATATATAATTGAGTCTATACTTCCAAAACAAAGTAGAGATTTAATTTATGATAAATGGAGAGATGATAAGGTATTATTTGAAAGAAATAGTTTTATTGCAAAGATATATCAAGATTTCATAGATGAGCAATCAGACGAAAAATTTTGCTAAGGTTATAATAGCAAACTACTTACTTGAATCATTATATTTCTATAATGGATTTAACTTTTTTCTATCTTCTAGCAAGTAGAAATAAGATGGTAGGAACTTCTGATATTATAAGACTTATCAATAGAGATGAACTATCACATGTTGTTCTTTTTCAGAAGTATAGTTAAGGAAATCAAAAATGATTATCCTGAATTCTTCTCAGCTGAAACAATCTATTCTATGTTTAAGACAGCTGTTGAACAAGAAATTAACTGGACAGAACATATAATTGGAAATAGAGTATTGGGTATAACTTCTCAAACAACAGAAGCCTATACAAAATGGCTAGCTAATGAAAGATTAAAATCATTAGGTTTTAGAACCTCTATATTCTGGATTTAATAAAAATCCATACAAACACTTAGAAAGATTTGCTGATACTGAAGGAGAAGGAAATGTCAAATCTAACTTCTTTGAAGGAACAGTTACTAGTTACAATATGAGCTCTTCTATTGATGGTTGGGAGGATTTTTAAAATAGAATGTAAAATAAAAATAGCATCTTGTGGGGTAGATGCTATTTTTATTTATTGTATTGACTTTTATACGTATAAATATGTATAATATTTATGAGGTGATAAAAACTATGCCGATGACGTCAACGGAAATGATTAAATTGCTTTTTAAAGAATGGTTTCAAACAAATACCAGGAGGTAAGGGATCACACAAGAAATTTTTTCAGGAAAGTACGGGCAAGTTCACTGTTGTTCCAGACCACAAACAAGAACTTGGGAAGGGTTTGGAATATAAATTTTTAAAAACAAGCAGGGCTAAAATAAGCCTTGCTTGTACCTCAACAAAGGAGTGATTATCATGTAATATACCCAGCAATATTCCATAGGACAATTGAGGGAGGCTATATAGTTGTATTTCCAGATTTTTAATGATGGAGCAACAGAAGGTCAAACATTAGAACAAGCTATGGAAATGGCAGAAGACTATATAGGAACTTATTTATACGATGACTTTATAAAGGAAAAAGACTTACCTAAGGCAAGTAATATAAATAAAATATCATTAGAGATTCCAGAAGATGAAAAAGAATTCTATATTGAAGGGGAAAGTTTTAAAACATTGGTTAGCTTAGATATGATGAAATATGTCAATGAATGTAAAAGTGCAACTGTTAGAAAGAATGTAACTATTCCTAGCTGGTTGAATGAAATGGGAAAAAAATCATAATCTCAATTTTTTTCTAACTTACTACAAGAAGCTATAAAAAGAATTAGATATTGAATAAAAAAATAATTAAAAAAAGGCTGTTGTATATTAAAATCTTAATTCAAAAAAATAAAAAAATAAATGAGTTACGAATGGAAATTTTAGATAAAAATCAAATAGAATGAGCCGAGCAAATTCAGGAGTGTCTGAACGAAGTGAGTTTCCTGATTTGCAGCGAATTCTTGATTTTTATCGTTAAGAAATTTACTCAGTAACGAACTATTTTTTACTTTTTATTATTTTACAACAGCTTTTTATCTATAAAGTTTGTTTTTATTCTGTAGTCTAATTCTAAAAAGTCAATAATTCTAGCTTGTCTATGGATTTCTTTTTCCATTATAAAATAATATAACAACTGGTGCTGTATATAGGTTTAATTGACCTACTGCCTCTGCCATTTCATCAGCTTGGATATAGTAAGCAAGATAATTATTTTTATCTGTTATTTCTTTAACCTTTGGAAAATCTGCCTCACACACTGAACAACCTTCACTTTTTATATATAACAAAAATTTCTCTTCATTTTTTTATTTTTTTCTAATAAATCATTGTAAGTTTTAATTTTTCCATTATAATTTCACCGCCCTAGTCATAATAAATGTGGGAATATTCATCTCATGAAGTCTTCCTTCACCATCAGTATCATCTTCAATATTAGTTAAGATAAAACCCTGCTTTTTAATTGTCCACCAAGTTGTTCACTTAGGTTATGTGAAAAATTGATAACCACAGTCCATAAGAATTCTTTATGTTCTTCATTTTTAAAGGATTAAATGGCATAGAAAAACTATTTTTCTTCATTTTCATCTAATACATAATTGATTATTGTATCCAGTCCACAAAGTAAAAATTCCACCTTTTTCAAGATTCTATAACATTCTTTGAAAAACAGGCTCTACACTTTTCAATATAACAATTGCTTACTGGATGAAAAATTATATCAAAACTTTCATCTTCAAAAGGTAAAGGTTTAGTCATATCAGCTTTTATAATATTTACTTTGTAATTTTCTCTTTCAGCAACCATTTTTTCACTTGCTAATTGCTCATCTGAATAATCAAGCACAGTACAATCAGCACCTAAAGCAGTAAATATAGGGATTTGTTGTCCTCCACCAGAAGCAAGTCCTAATAATTTTTACCTTTTAAAATCTCCAAACCATTCATGAGGAACAAATTTTACTGGTGTAAGCTTTTACATCCCATTCTCCATTTAAAGCTTTGATATATTCTTCATGACTTATGGCTCTTCCCCACTCCCAATCTTCTTCTTTAATCCATCTATCTATTGTTGCAGCATTAATATCTTGGTAATTCATTTTATTTTTCCTCCTACAATAGAACTATTGTAAAATCAATCCAAAATCTTTTCTTGTTTTCACCATCGACATTTCTAATATCTTCCAATTTTGCATTGGCAGATAAAATAACTTTTTCACTGGCAATATTATCTTCATCACAAGTGATAAGAACTTTTTATTTTTTAACTCTTTGCATTTTTTTCTAAGGCAAGTTTTTAACATCTGTTTAGCATAACCTTTATTTCTTTCAGTTTTTTTCTAACCCCGTATCCAATATTTCCACCAACTTGAGTTAAATATTCATTCAGATAATGTCTAATATCTATCATTCCTACAATATAATTATCTTTTTTTCTCTTACTGCTAAATATGTTGATGAAGGAACAAGTCCTTTAGGAACAGTGTCTTCACAACTTCTCTTTTTAATTCTTCAAACCAAATTTCAATAGAAGAAAATCTATCTAAACCGGCAGAACCATTTATAATAGGGCTTTTCTTTTTAAGGATTCTTCCTTGTATTTAATAATTTCATCTGCATAAGATAAGTCAGGTTTTACTAA
>BNJU01002090.1_pt1 | contig 80024 bp, 120 predicted proteins | sample 8539281 | NCBI WGS metagenome assembly BNJU01 (sample SAMD00202456, study PRJDB9452) | human saliva metagenome | isolation source: human saliva | place: Japan
AAGTGCACCCTGTCAAGTAGACAGGAAAATAATTAAAAGTGTATGACGAGTTCATAAGAACTCGTCTTTTTATTTATGCTGGGATTTTTTTAACCCCATTGATAAAGTAATTCTTTTTCTTATTATAGAACTGGATATACTCCTCAACTTTCTTGAAAAGAGATTCATAGGTTTTAAAATGATACAAACGATATACTTCTTCCTTTAACGTCCCCCAGAATGCTTCAATTGGTCCATTATCGATACATCTTCCAGGACGGGACATACTATGTGTTATTTGTCCTTTCTCTATAAAGTGCTTAAAGAAATGAGAAGTATATTGGAATCCTCGATCACTATGAATCATTGTTTTTGTGGGAATTATCTTCCTTTTTATTTGATTAAAAGTATCTTTAACGATTTGATTATTGTTTTGCTTAGATATTTGATATGCAACTATTTTCTTTGTGCCATAATCTAAAACAGCACTTAAATAAGCTTTGTCTCCCTTTCCATACTTCAATTCAGTGATATCCGTTAATAGTAGAGCCATTGGCTCATATTCTTTCTTAAATTCTCGATTTAAAATATTAGCTGCAGTGTATTCTTCAGTGTTCGGTTTATAACGATAACGTTTTTTTCGTATAACTGCCTTTAATCCCATTAGTTTCATAAGACGCTGAATACATTTATGATTCACTTTTGCATTTCTATAATAGTTTAAATAGATTGTGATACGACGATATCCATATATACCTTGAACAGATTCATATACTTCGTGTATTAATTCCATTAAACGACGTAGTCGTTTTTCAGATTCCGAAGGGACACGATTTAACCATTTATAATAGCCAGCTCTACTGACTTTTAACACTTTACATAATAGAGTAATATGAAATCCTCTTTTACTTAATTTTTTAATCGTTTGATATTCCGCTTCAAATCTCGTTTGGCAAACATCAACTCGCTTTCCACTTCTTGTAATTTTTTTAGTGCGGCATTTTCTGTTTCTAAATATTCGTTTCGCGCCTTTAATATTGCCATTTCTGCACGAATACGCTCAGTTTCTGTCTGTATATTTTTCTGGTTTTCGTTTCCCTCGACTGTCTATTAATCCATCAGGACCATATTTTTTTGATATTTTTTTACCCATTGATACACCAAGTTGTAAGAAACGTTATATTTCTGTGCGGTTTGTTTATAGTTTAATTGATTTTGAATACAGTCTTTGACGATAAAGGATTCTTTCTTCGTGCGTTGTTTTTCTATATTTCATAGTGTACACCTCTGGCTTTAGGATCGTAGGCCTTCGTGGCCTCACCATTAGTATACTTAATAATCCAATTTCGTACAGTTCTAGCAGAAGGAATTTTGTATTTTCTTGCGATTACTCTTAAATAGGTTTTCGATTCTAAAAACTCTTTAACCACCTTTTCTTTAAATTCCTTTGTATAAGTGTTAAACCCGTCTCGATCTTCTAATGCAGAAGGTCCATATGCTTTTATAGTTCAAAAATACATATTAAATGCTCCAGGTGAAATCTTTAAACCATATTCACTACGCAGCTCACGAAAAAGGCACACCATCTAAATACAATTCTATGAATCGTTCTAATTCTTTTTGCAGTATGTTTCTTAACCAATCTAAAAATACCCCCTCTAAAGTAGTTTACTTTTTTTAGTGTCTACTTTAGAGGGAGCATATCATACGTTATAATGATAAAAAATTTTGAGTCAAATAGAATTGCAAAAGTTTGGTTGACTTTGCCATCACAGGCCCAAAACTTCGCACTGTGAAGTTTTGCTTCCCAGAAAATCCGCACGACTATACTCTCACACCGCGCAGTAGCTTATTGATGTTCTTTTCATCATTCATGATTCAAGAACATCTAATAAGCCTTGCGGGGGAAAGACTACGAAGCAAAAATGACTCGCACTGCGAGTCATTTTTTGTCTTCTGTCTTTCTCTTGAAATCGGGCTCCAAAGTGCAAAAGCTCAAGCCTTTCTCACTTTGTCCGCACGACTAGTCTAGTCGTTTACGGCAAAGTTCGAACCGTCATCGCTTTTGAGCGCACTTTGTCGCACCTTAGTTTTCCATTAAAGCCTGATTAGCAGTGATGATTGCTAATTTGTAGACGTCTTCTTCGTTACATCCACGTGATAAGTCAGAGATTGGTTTGTTTAATCCTTGTAAGATTGGTCCGATTGCTTCGAAGTTACCGAAACGTTGTGCAATTTTGTATCCGATGTTTCCTGATTGGATTTCTGGGAATACGAATACTGTTGCTTGTCCAGCTACTGGTGAGTCTGGAGCCTTTTGTTTACCAACGCTTGGTACGAACGCAGCATCGAATTGTAATTCTCCATCGATGTTGTAGTTTGGAGCTAATTCTTGAGCGATTTTAGTTGCTTCAGCTACTTTTAATGCTTCTTCAGATTTAGCAGAACCTTTTGTTGAGAAACTTAACATTGCAACGTTTGGTTCGATACCGAATAATTCAGCTGTTTTAGCAGATTCTACTGCGATTTCAGCTAATTCTTGTGCGTTAGGGTTGATGTTGATTGCGCAGTCTGAGAATAAGTATTTCTTAGATTTGTCGCTGTTAATCATGATGAACGCACCACTTGTACGAGAGACACCTGGTTTTTGTTTTTGATGATTTGTAACGCTGGACGTACTGTGTCCCCTGTTGAGTGAACCGCACCAGATACTAAACCGTCTGCTAAGCCCATGTATACCATCATTGTTCCGAAGTAAGTTACGTCACGTAATAATTTTTTGTATCTTCTTCAGATACTTTACCGTTACGACGTGCTACAAAAGCTTGCTACCATTTCAGCATATTTATCGTCTGCATAAGTTTCAGGATCGATAATTTCTAAATGAGAAATGTTAAATCCACGAGCGTTTGCCACTTCGTTAATTTGGTCTACATTCCCAAGTAAGATTGGTTTGCAAAAGTCCATCTGCTAATAAACGAACCGCTGCACCAATAATTCTTGGTTCATCTCCTTCTGGAAATACGATTTTAACGTCTTTCCCTTTCACTTTAAGTGATAATTCTTCAAATAATTCCACGGATATCCCTCCAAAAAAATTTGTTATCTTAATAATACACTAAATACTTTTTAAAAAAACAGTACAATGTTAAAACAATCATCAAAAAAACAACTGTACTAATCTGATTGTAATTTAAAAATAGTACAGTTTCATTTTCATAAAAATTTCTACTTAGCAAAACACGCCTTGTATGCTATACTTATAGAGTATTTAATTAAGGAGGAAGGCTTTGTGCGATCATATGCTAAAAAACTAATGGATACCGCTATTCTGGCTGGTCAAATTATGCTCGAATGTAATGCGGAATCGTATCGCGTGGAAGAAACAATGAACTATATTCTCTCCACTTCAAACTTTGAAACTTGCGAAGCCTTCGCAATGGCGACTGGAATCTTTGCAACGCTCGATGATGACTGCATCGATTCTATTACAGAAATTCGCCGTGTTCCAAATCGCGACACGAACTTGAACCGAATTTATAAGGTCAACGCAATCTCTCGTCAATTAGTGACAAAAGAAATTGACCTCGATACAGCTTATCAACGATTACAGGATTTAAAAAGAATCAGAATATCCACAATGGTTAAAAGACTTAGGGCCTTATTCTGATGTGTGGGTTCTACGCTGCTCTATTTGGAGCAACGCCAATTGAACTCGTCATTGCATCAGTAGCAGCGGTTATCATGCCATTTATTTATAAGTTAGATCCGAAATTAAAATTAGGAACATTCGTGTTGAACCTCCTATCGATCATTCCAGCGATTGTCATTATCATTATGATTCAGAAACATTTCGTTCCGGACGCTCGAATCGGTATCTCCATTGTAGGATTAATCATGCCGGCCGTTCCTGGAACCGCCATTACAAATGCCATTCGCGATACATTACGCGGAGACTACAACTCAGGAGCAGCTCGGGCAATTGAAGCGTTTGTGACGGCTCTTTCCGTCGCTATTGCTGTTGCTTTAGGACTCGTGTTAGCAGGAGGTGCAAACCCCTTATGATTTATCAAGTGATTAGTGCTCTCATTGCCGTCTACTTCAGTTGTATTGTCTTTGAAGCTCCAAAACGTCTCCTCATTCATATTTCGATTATTGGAGGCATTGGTTGGTTTGTATATCTCTTCTTCTTGGACAGTTCTGGATTACAACTAGCTACTTACTATAGCGGCCTTACAATTGCATTTTTATCGCACTTAGCAGCACGCTATTTTAAAGCTCCCGTAACGGTATTTTTTATTCCTGGATTTTTCCCACTCGTTCCTGGTGCAGGCATGTATCGTACCGTATACGCCTTCTTTGTAGGAGATGTTGAAAAAGGAAAATTCTTCTTCGGTCAAACAATGATTACCGCCGGGATGATTGCACTCGCTATCTTTACGGTCGATTCGATTTTCCGTCTGTATTCGCATTGGCAATCTTCACGCCGTCAATCAGCAAACTAAATAAATGAACTTGAAACTGCCAAAGATTTTCTTTGGTGGTTTTTTTATGCTTACCGTTGGTTTGTTGTTGAAATGGTGTTTTTTGTTATAGTTGCTATATTAGGGCACCAGTGCAAGCCTTGGTCTTGCACCTTTGAAGCTTCAAAGCTGGAGTAAGGAATACATTCCAAACTCCAGCTAATTCACATTCAATGCTATCCCCTAATATGGCTACTATAACCACACCATTTCCTCACAAACCAACTCATCAAGAAAGTCTTTGGATTCCGTTCCTTGGGGATATCTTCATGGTAGGGATAAGAGCTGTACCGGTTCGAGCCGAAGTCTCTCACCTACTGAGCCTCAATGAGTCTCTACGGAATAAATTCCTAGAGTCTCATATTCGCATCAGTTACCTCTCGCTCTTACTCCTACCATAGAATCCCAAGGGACTCCATCTTCTTTCATAGAATCGGTTTTCTCTAAACCTTCTATGTTTAAAAAGAAAATGATCTCGTTCTATATTTAGATTGCTGCGAGGATGAAGATAGTCAATTCTCGTTTTAGTAAAGAATAATTGATTGCGTATGGACAGATAGCGGGTTCTGTGGTTCAATAAATGTATCAGGGTGTCATAGCTCAGTTGGATAGAGCAAGCGTTTCCTAAACGCTAGGTCGGGGGTTCGAGACCCTTTGGCACCGCTAGTAAAAAATCCACTGGTTCAACCAGTGGATTTTTTGTTGATTATTTACTATTTTCTTCTACCCATTCAACCGCTCGTTCAACACGTCCTGGAATATCATTTCCATGATTTCCCTCTTCCAACGTAAACTTGAAATCACCTGCTTGAAATTTCGGCTCATAAAAATCTTTTAATGCTATCGTATTAGAAGTTTGGGCTGCTGTTAAATTCGTAGCAGTCGTTCCTTCTTGGTCTCCCACACTCATGTACAATTTAGAATGAGCGGCTTTAAAGGGATGTTCTTTTAAATAGTCCAGAAAATCCGGATACCACAGCGACGAAGAGCAACTGAGGACAGTTCCGAATAAATCATTGTTCACCGCTGCGTACAGGCTGAATAATCCGCCTAGCGAATAACCACCGATAACTCTCTTTTCTGTGCTTGACGCAAAACCATATTCACTCTCACAAAATGGAATCACGTGTGTTGCGAAAAACGAAAGATGTTCTGCAGCTTTTCCACCGAAATCCATCGGCATGCTTTCAGATGCCTGAAGAGGCCAAGGTGTATAATCATCTGTTCGATTATTTGCATTGATGAGTACAAAATTAAGTGCAGGTTGATGTTTGCGAATCCAATGGTTAAAAGGCTCTTCGAATTGATCTCCATCTAAAAAATAAATGGTCGTAGCATCTTTGACATTGGAACGATAAACATATAGCTTCACTCCCTCAATTTCTTGTTGGATCCATAAAGAACTTCTAGTCATGGCGATTTCCTTTCTACTGCTTATTCTCCACTATTTTAACAGTTTTCTGGGCAGTTGATAAGTCCAAATAAAGAGACGCTAGCGATACGCACTGACGTCTGATGTTATTACGTAATGAACAATCTTTTAAACAGTTTTTGGGCAATTCCATTAATTTAATTATTCATCGTTTTAGTTTTAGTTATCGACTAATGCTAGTCGTTTAAGTATTTTCCTTCTACTCCAAGAACGTCGCAATTTTTTTCTTAAATCTGCTTTTGATATTACATTATTTTTGCTATCACGATTCAATTCTAATTCAATATGCGCGGCTTTATTAACAATTTCGACTAACCCGAAACACTTTTAGTAATCTTTACTAGTCGAAAACACTCCATTCTTAATCAAACTACAATACGATTTTTTTAAGTTCAAGAGTAGTATCGATACTAGTCAATTAAGAAAGATAAATACTTAAGTAATAACAAACTTCCAATTATACTTCAATTTTTTTGAAATGTAACATATTTGTTACTGTAGCATATATGTTACTTTTTCTTTTTTACTTAAGATTTTTTGCACTAAAAAAACGCTATTCAAATAATGAATAACGTCTTTTAAAAATTATATAATATTAGTTTTAAAAAGGAGCTGATAATGTACCACTGTTAAAAAAACTAAACTTTAATTTCTCAGTTTTAACACTTTTCTTCTACTTATCCAAACTAGCTCTGATTATTTGTCATCTTATAATTTATATGAATACCGGTGTTTTTCTATATACTAATTGTACAATTGAAGGAATTATTCTTATTTTCTATAGAAAAAAATTATTTTTAATTTTTTTGAAGCTATTTTGTACCTACTAATCTGTATTCCCCCATATATAGTATGTCCACCGTACAAAAATCAAAATTTTTTCTTGAGTCGTATTCATACAAAAAAGGAATTAAGCAACATCAGTCACTTAACCCCTTCTAACAAAGCGTCGTTTTAATCTAAAGCTTTGATAAACTCTTGTGCTACGCGCGTTACACTTTCGTATCCTTCAGTTGCAACTTTAGCTGAAAGCGCACTACCGATACCTACCGCGCAGGCTCCAGCTTCTTTCCACTCTTTTACGTTTGAAGCTGAAACACCACCAGAAGGCATTAAATTCACTTCCGGAATTGGTCCGTGGATGGCTTGGATGAATCCTTTACCAATCGTTCCACCAGGGAATAGTTTTACGATTTTAGCACCAGCAGCAGTCGCGTTGACCACTTCTGTCACTGTTCCGCATCCTGGAGAATATTCAATGTCATTTTCCACTGCGTATTTTGCAATCTCTGGTGAAAAATGTGGACTCACTAAGAATTTTGCACCAGCAGCTTTTGCTAAAAGCAGCATGATCTAAATTCATTACCGTTCCAGCGCCAACGATAACTTTGTTGTCATCTTTGAATTCTTCAATCAATTCCTCGATCACTTCATCTGCTTTTGGTGTTGAAAATGTAATTTCAATGTTATAAATGCCACCTTTAATCGCGTAACGTGCAATATTTTTTGGTATCTTCTTTATCCTTCCCGCGAATAACCGCAAAGAAGTAGTTTTTCCTTTAATTGTTCAACTAACATACTTGATTCGCCTCCAAAAAAATGTGTATGTTTCTTCTAAATCTCTGAATAAACCTAAACATTGATTATGCTCGAGTTTTAATTGTTGCCGATATAAGAGTTCACTAACTAGACAAACATCTATACCTGCTGTCACTGCAGCAGTTGCACCAACTATTGTATCTTCAAAAAGCAATCGCATCTTTTGAATTAGTGTCAAAACAGTTTAGTGCCGCTAAATAGATATCAGGTGCTGGTTTGAGTTTTTTTGTACTTGATCGCACATACGATTGCATCAAAAAAACGTCACAAAGCATCATTTTTTTGAAAGTAACTCATTTATTCTCTTTTTAGTTGATGAAGAAGCTAAAATCACTTTAAAACCTTTATCTTTTTAAAAATTTCAGCAAGCTCTTTAGCAAACTTTCCTAACTTAATTTCACTATTATTTAATTTTTTTCCTGATAATATTGTTCACGAACAACACGAATTTTTTTGCTAACTCTGAATCATTTAACAAACTAATAATTTTTTGCATCATTAGCCGCTGAACTTTGTCCCGTTAAAGACTCAACAAATCCTTCTGGGACTATAACTCCGTATTCTTTAAAAGCCTTGTTTCCATCCTTCAGCATAAATACGCTCAGAATCCACAAATAGACCATCCATATCAAAAATTGCGACTTGCTTAGGCATAAAAAAATACCCCTAAAAAGTCGTCTTCGTCTGCTTCTTCAACGACAGATTTTTTTCCATACATAATCATCAGAGATTGTATAGTTTTTTTCAATTCATTCACTGCAGCTTCTAAGTCGCTACCAAGGAGTTGTTGGTTAATCCCTTCAAGAACCATTGGTAAGCTTGCTCCAGCAATTAAGCGTACATTTTCAGCACGTTTTTCATCTAATTTATTTACAGAAAGCACTGATTGGTTGTATGGAGAAGCACTTAATAAATCCGCAATAATTAGTACTGATTCATTTTTCGTCAAAACCTGCTAATGTAGCATAGATTTTTTTCTCCAAATGCTTCTACAGATTCACCTGAGTGCAATCCGATTGTTGTGATTCCTTTGACTTCACCAAAAATCACTTCTGCTGCATCTTTAAATCCAGCAGCTAATTCACCATGCGTTACAATTAAAATTTGCATTATCGTTCCTCCAATATGGTTTCGATTTTTTGACGTTGACGAATTAAAAGTTCGTCATCTATCTTCCCTGAAAGAATAACATTACCTAAAGAATCTAGATCCGGATGGATTTTTGAAACTCTTTTGGTTAGAATCTTCCGTCACTGTTAAGGTAGTGTTTGCTCCAACGCTATCTAATTCATAAATTTTTGATTGAGCCTTGACACTATTTCTTAATGCAACAAAACCGATTCCATTCGTGCAACCACCATCAACAACGGCAAAAGCTACTCGTTTATTCTTTTTGTATTTTTCAAGTAAACTCAACACTTCAATAATTGATGAAGTGTTTCTCACTTGCGTCTTGCTGCTAGGTCTACCTTTGACAATTCCATTAAACACATAGAAGAAAGCTAGCGCAAAAACAGTCAGAACTGTTGTGAGTAATGTTCCTTCGAACACTCGCATTAGGAAAAAGAAAATTCCTAAGCCAATACATAAACTAGCAACACTTTCAAAAGCAATTCGAGTCAACGTATTTCGTTTATTCTTTTCAGTATCCGTGAAAGAATAATCGCCAAATGAAACAATTGGCGTATCGAAATACGTAGTGATAATTTTATCCGCCTTAGAAACATCCCCAATATAAATATTGTGATATTTTCTTTTCTTCTCCTCAATTTCGATGACGTTGATATCATCTCGGATGTTCAAGACATCTGAGAGAAACGTTTGAATAAATTTATCCTTTTGTTTGTCAGTATTTCTCTTTTTCAAGAGAAATCCATAACGAACAATCCAATCGTTCATTTGGCGATTACTTTCCATGATTCTACCTCTTATAAACTAAATTTTTTAAGCACATCATCTAATGATGTCTTGCCTGCTGAAGGAGTAGCTTGGAAATAAATATCTTTAACTCCATAATTGTCGCGAAGATCTTTTAAAGTTTCAGTATCTGCTTTATTTAAATGCACAGATTTTGTTACTAACACATCTTCATCATTTTTCTTAGCAATACCACCAATATTTAATTCCTCTACTGGAACTCCATGTTTTACAAGGTTTGCAATTGTTCCTACTGTTTTCGCAATTAAAATACAGCTATAGTCTTTGAATTTGTATTCATCCCAATAGAATTTTGCTTTTTCTTCAGAAATCACAATTGTCTTTTGGCCAGTACGGTTTCCCGCACTCTTATATAAATCCTTCATAAACGGATCTTTTGCAACTACATCATCGACAACGAAGATTGAGTTTACTCCATTTCTTTGCGATAGTGTAATCATTACTTGTCCGTGGATTAAACGTTCATCCACACGTGCTAAATTAACTTTTCCCATTAAAGGCTCCTCCACATTATAGAATTCCAACAGATGCTAACACAATAAGAATTAATGTTAACCATAATAAAGCTTGTGTAACTTTGAGTCCCTTCTTAACGAAGTAATAATACACACCCATTACTACTGCTAATGGTAAAATACCAGGGACGATTTTATCCAGTAATTCTTGAATAACGAAGTTTTTACCAGAAAGTGTGAATTGTAGACTTGAAGTCACTTTAACGTAGTTACCAGCTAAAATCCCCATCATAAACAACCCTAAGATTGATAATAAACTAATCGCATCTTTTACACCTGAACTATGAACTAAGCTTGTTGCATTTCTACCTAAAGAGAAACCTTGACGAGCAAAGAATAATCCAACAAAAAGTTGATAAAGTGCAAAACAGATGAATGGGAATAATGCACCTAGTGCACTACCTTCTTGAGCCCAAGGAATAGCAATCGCAATAAAAATATATTGCATTGTACCTGAGTCAATTGCATCCCCGATACCAGCAAGAGCACCCATTAAACCAGCTTTAGTGTTATACATTAAGTCATCTGTCATTGTAATTTCTTCATTTTCATACTCTTGACGAGCTCTTTCTTTTTCCATTGAAGACATTAAACCAGTGATAACCCCACCACCCCAAGTTAATTGAGTGTTGAAGAAGAGTAATTGTCTCTTATAAGCTTCTTTTCTTTTTTCAGGATCTTTATATAATTTGTTTAAAATTGGCATCATTGCATATAGTAAAGATGCTGAAATATAACGGTCAAATGAGTGTGGAATTTCATTTGCAAAGTGCCATCTTAGATATGCTTTTGTAACGTCCTTTTGAGTAATTTCTTCAGGAGCTAACGCCACATTTTTTTGAGTTGTTTCAGTATTCATTATCTATTCCTCCAATTAAAAATCATCGTCGTCATCATCGTCAAATTGAGCAGTTGATGATCCAGCCGGGCTAGCAGCTACTGGTTGGTTGTTGTTTTTAGTTACCATTACGAAAATAGCAGCAACAAGTACACCAATAATTGCATAAGTTACCATTGTAACATTTAAAGGTTTTAAGATTACACTCATGAAGTATGCTAATAAGAAGAATACTAAGTAATCTTTACGTCCGATAACATAGATTGTTGTAGAGATACCGATTGCGGCTAAACCACCACCGACTACTTCTAACACGTGAAGAACTACTGTTTCTTTTTAATTGACCGATAAGATCCGCAATCACTGGAGCACCCCAGTACAATGAAGCGAATACTAATGGTACGAATAGTAAGAATGAAGCAATTGTTGGATACCAAATGATTGAACGTTTGATAGCACCTTCATCCATTTTTTTCTACAGCTTTATCTGTATATTTACCTAAAAATGTATTTAAGAAGAATCTGAATTGATATAAATAACTTCCTAATAATCCAACTGGAACTGCAACCCCAATAGCTGCTTCTGGTGTTAAATTCCTAATAAAAGCAACTCGGTACGGCAATTGCTGCTGCAATTGCAGGTTCTGAAGGCATTGATCACCAGGAGAGAACACTCCCATGTAGATTAATTGAAGAGCTGCTGTAACAATCATTGCATTACTAACATCTCCCATAATAATTCCGCAGACTAGACCAGTCATTAATGGCGAGAAGCGAAGTGTTAAGGTCGCACCACCACCAAGCCATCTTGACATAACAGCTGCTACCCATAGAGCAATTAATAAACTTTGTACTACTGATAATGTTTCCATTACCTTTTTTTCCTCCTTTATTTGTTAGAAATATATTCTTCTAACTCTAATAATTTTTTTCTTTTAAATAATTAAAAATTAATTTCAATTGGTAACAAATGAACTTTTAGCTTTGCTATCCACAAATCTAACAACATCATCTATCACAGTTTCATCTTCTGGGTAAATCCCCATATGATGTAAAGATTGAGGTAAATTTAATTCTTCATAATATGGAATCAATTCATCAATCACATTCCATTTATTTTTCTAATGCTAATTGGTAGAAAAATACCATAGGCTACTTTCTCACCATGTAAAAAAACTTATGACTTTCATGAATATATTTCGCAATTCCATCATGAATGGCATGAGCTGCTGCATTTCTTGCATATTTGTCACCTAAACCACCTACAAGACCTGCTACCGCAAACACTATTTCAGAACATTGAATAAATTCATCACTAAGGACTTGTTTTTTCATATCTTCGATAGCTTTGTTTCCTTTTTCCATTAATACGTCTTTGGAAATTTTTGCAGTATATCTAGCAAGCGATACGAAAGCTTCTGACTGTAAAAAGTCTTGAGAAGTAATTAAGTCAGATTCGTACCATTTAGCAAGAGTATCCGCAATACCTGCTACGAAATACTCTACTGGAGAATCTATTACTAATCTTGGATCTGTTATAAAGAAGCTTGCTTGTTGTAGAAAATGCTCTGTTTTCCCTTCTGAATCTCCATTTTCCTTGTACATTACAGAAAGTGGTGTCCATGGAGCACAGTTACTTGTCAAAAGTAGGAATAACACCAAACGGTACATTTGCTACATTTGCAGCATAACCAACTAAATCAGTTAGTTTACCACCACCAACTCCGATAATAAAATCACAATTCTCGATTTTTAACTTTATCTACAATTAAATCAGTTCCATAGTAACTACATTCACCTGTATATTGATGAAAAACAAAACGATACTTTTCTGAATCTAAAAAGGTTAAAAAAATTTCTTTGCTTTCTTCCATGAAATAGTTCCATGAACTACTAACACTGTTTTGGCCTTATGGGCATCCAAAACATTTACCACTTCATCAATTGCATTAACTGCATAACGATAATATTGTGGACCAACTTTCACTTTTAAATCGTCAATCATTTTACTTCTCCTTTCACATAACTACTTTTTACTTTGTACAGATCTTACAGGAAGCTTTCCTTCCACAATCACCTCGCAATCTTCTACACATTTTTCTCCCATTGCCTCTAAACATTCCATGGTATATGCAGAAGTATGTGGAGTAACCACTACATTTTCAAATGCAAGATATGGATGGTTAGCGCGTCCTGGTTCAACTTCTAGCACGTCGGTTGCAAAACCAGCAATTTTACCAGATTTTAACCCCTCTACAATTGCTTTTTCATCAACTAACGCTCCTCTAGCTGAGTTGGAAATATACACATTTGGCTTCATCATTTCAATCTCTTTCTTTGAAATAAAATGATAATTCTCTTCAGTAAGGTTTGCACATAAACAAATAACGTCCGAATTACGAATTAAATCTTCAAATTCTACTTTTTCTGCACCATGCTGTTCGATTTCTAACTTAGTCTTATAAGGGTCATAGGCGAGAACTCTACATCTGAATCCGAATTTTAGTGTTTCAGCAACACAACCCCCAGTATTTCCGATTCCGATAACACCAACTACTTTGTTATAAAGTGAATGGCCAATAAATGACGCTCTTCTTTCCCATTGATTTTCTTCAACAGCGTCTAAAGCACCAACTGTTCTTCTCATAACAGCTAATAAGTTCGTGATGTTATTACCCGCAACAGCATCACGTTCTACAAGCGCGGGGATAATTGAAACAATTGTGTTATGTTTTCTCGCTGCTTCTAAATTAACATTATTAAATCCAATACCATGTCTTGATATCAAAAGTAATTCATCTTTATGTTCAAAGAATTCAGTATCAAAAAATGGTGTTACACTTGCGATGATGATGTCATAGCCTTTCAAATTTTCCGCTAGTTCCTTCCCAGGAATTTCTTGTGGAAAAATTGAAATACTCAACTTCACCAATATTTCTTAATCTTTCTAAGTGGTTGGGAAGATTCTTCCGAAACTACTCGAATTGACAATAGCGATTTTATGATGACTCATGAAATTGCCTCCTCGTTATTTCATCTTCATTTCGTGTCCGCCAAACCCATTTCTTAAAGAAGAAACAAGTTTATTAGAAAATTCATCTGCACCGCAGCTACTATTTCGAACAAATAATGAGTCTGCGATAACTGGAGTTGGAACTCCTAGGCGAAGTGCTTCTTCTAATGTCCATTTAGCTTCACCATTGCTTCCGATGACTCCTTCAATTTTTTCAAGTTTAGGGTCTTTACGAAAGGCTTCTTGTGCCAATTCCATTAACCATGAACGGATGACTGAACCATTATTCCAAACTTTTGCGACTTTTTCGTTATCAAATGTGTATTCAGAATGCTCCAAAATATTGAAACCTTCTCCAATGGCTTGCATCATTCCGTATTCCACTCCATTGTGAACCATCTTCAAGTAATGTCCTGCAGAAGGTTGATCACAAATAGACAACCATCTTCAATCGCGATTGCTTCGAAGAAGTCTTTCACTTGGTCGAAAGCTTCTTGGTCGCCACCAATCATTAGGCAGGCACCGTTTCTAGCTCCGCTCATTCCTCCAGAAGTTCCACAATCTAGGAAATAAATTTCTTTTTCTTTTAAAGTATGATAGTTATTCAAACTATCTTTATAGTTAGAGTTTCCGCTATCAATGACAATATCTCCTGCTTTTAAGAGATTTGACAATTCATTAACAACTCCATTTGTAATTTTTCCAGCTGGAAGACTAAGCATCACCACTCTGACATCGTCCAAGTTTCCAATCAATTCATCGATGGAATGATTAACAGTTAAACCTGCTTCATGAGCCTTTGCTACTGACTCAGTTGACACATCAAAACCTACGACGTCAAAAGCATGTTCTTTAGCATTAAGCGCTAAATTCAATCCCATTTTTCCGAGTCCAATTAATCCGATTTTCATGTTGCATAGCTTCCTTTCAAGCTTTAATATTGTTTTTCTACTGCTTCTTCAAGACCTTGTAAGTATGAAATACCAATTGCACGGTCATATAATCCGTAACCAGGTCTTGCAACTTCACCCCAGATAGTACGTCCGTGGTCTGGACGAGCGATGCCATCAAATCCGATGTCATGTAACGCCTTCACAATTGCATACATATCTAGTGAACCTTCTTTACTTAAGTGAGCTGATTCTAAGAAATGTTTATCTCCAAGAATTTGTACATTTCTTAAGTGTGCGAAATGGATTTTTCCTTTTAATGAGTGAATAATATCCACTAAATCATTTTCTGGATTTGCTCCAAGTGAACCAGTACATAAAGTTACTCCGTTGTAATCAGAATCAACGGCATTCACGATTTTTAGGATATCTTCTTTATTTTTAGTGATACGAGGAAGACCAAACATATCAAATGGTGGATCATCTGGGTGAATCGCCATCTTCACGCCATACTCCTCACAGACAGGAATCACTCTTTCTAAGAAGTAGCAAAGGTTTTCGAATAGTTTTTCTTCTGTAATTCCTTTGTACATATCTTCAAGTTTTTGGAATTTTGCAAGACGTTCAGGTTCCCAACCAGATAATTGGAATCCAGAAGTTTGTCCGCTAATTAATCCAAACATTTGCTTCGGTTCGATTTGTTGAACCACTTTATCATCATATTCAAGTGTATGAGATCCATCTGGAAGTTCGTACTCTAGATTTGTTTTTTTGCCCATCCAAAGATTGGTTTGAAACTGTAGCAAATCACGTTTACTCCAAGTTCTCCAAGATTTTTTTGATGTTTTCTTTATACACTTCAATATAGTGGTCACGTTCAGGTGTCCCAGCTTTAATCGAATCATGAATCGATACACTTTCAATACCTGCTAAAGTAAGCCCTTTTGCTTCTACTGCATTTTTCAGCGCAAGAATTTCTTCTTTAGTCCACAAGTCTCCTGGTAATTTTTTTCACAAGAGTTCCAACAACACCGTGCATATTTGGGATTTGTCGAATGTGGTCTAATGTGATAGGGTCATTGTCTCCATACCATCTAAATGTCCATTTCAATTTTTTTCACCTTCTGTATACTGTTCTAAAGTTAACTTATACTAAAAAGTATAACATTAAATTTTATTTTGTAAACCCTTTTTATAAAAAAATATTTTTTTATTTACTTTTTTTATTCTCTATGTTATTATTTCTGTAAATAAAAGGGAAACAGGGAGGCTTCTCATGCAAAAACATTTATTTATTAAACATCATTAAACAAAATAAAAAAATAAATTTAGTTCCTCTGAAGATTCTCTAGTGGACTACTTTTTACAATTAAAAAAACGATGAGCTCGTTAATAAAAACCTTAGCTGATATGGCAAACGAAAACAGATATTTCACAAACAACGATTTATAATTTCGTAAAAAAATTAGGTTTTAATGGATTTCAAGATTTCAAAAATTAAACTAGCTTCTAATTCTATCATCCCTACTCAACCAGAACGTTTCGTAAACTATACTGAGATTGATCCTTCGGACTCTTATATAGAAGTTGCTAAGAAAACCATTCATTTTTAATCAACAATCACTAGAAAAACTTGATTAATTTTTAGACGAAAAAAACTTTACATCGCATAGTTCGTTTACTTGAAAAGAGTCATGACGTATACTTCTTTGGTCAAGGAGGTTCTTCCGTTATTGCATTAGACTCTTATCATAAGTTTCTTCGTACAAAACTAAATTGCCACTATGTTTCTGATTACCATATTCAATTGAGTATTTGTAGTAAATTATCAAAAAAAGATTGCGTATTTCTCTTCTCCCACTCAGGTGATTCGTTAGAAACGATTAATCTTGCTAAAAATTTTACAAAAAGAATGGTTGCCCAGTTATTTGTATTACAGGAAACCCTACTGGTAAAATTCTTAAACTTGCAACAGAATCCGTTATTGCTTTCTCACAAGAAGCAAAATACAGAACAGAGAGCCTGACTTCACGCCTACTATATCAAACTGTCATGGATATACTTTACACCATCATTATGTTCAAAGACGAAGAGGAAAATGAAAAGGTACTAAAGAGGATAAGAAGTGCAATCTCACTTTCAAAAACGAGTGAGGATTAATCTTCCACTAACAATGTTTGCCAAAAACGAAAGGACGGTAGATTTTCAACCGTCCTTTCCCTATATATACAAAAATCCCGAAATTCACTTATAAGTGAATTTCGGGATTTCGTATTTTTACTGTTTATTTTGTTTCAATTTATAGTTCGCGTAGAGTTTTAACGTAATCGTTCCAAACACTGCAACCGTTAGTAAGTTCACGATACTTGCAATCCAACCTTGTGTGAATACAATCGTTGTGGAGTGTTGATAGAACAATACATCAAGCGTCGGTGCAATTAATCCGAAAATCGCAATATTTACTGCCGCTTGGACGACATTGAAACGCACCATGTCATGTCTTGAAAAGACTCCTTGACGTAAGCTATTGCGACGAATCGCGAATCCAAATACAAATCCTAACGCACCTGTACTTAACGCCCATGATATCCATAAGTGGTCCGTATAGATTAAATCAAATAATACATGCCCAGTAAAACCGACAATGGCTGCTGGAATAGCGCCTGCAACACCTGCAAAGAGTGCAAGGTATCCATATGCCAATTGAATATATACTCCCTCAATTGGTGTTGTAATCGACGTTAGTAACATTAACGTTGTCATAATTCCAATCCCAATAACGGTATAGAGAATTGTTTTTAAACAGTCCGTCTTTCACAATACCCCTCCTTTGCCTATTTCGATGTTGGCTCTTCTCCAATAATTCGTACTTCTGGCTCAAGAGCTACGCCATCTTTTTCTAAAATCACTTTTTGAACATGGCGGATTAAATTCATATAGTCCGTTGCTGTTCCGTTATCAATATTCACCATAAATCCGGCATGCTTTTTAGACACTTGCACGCCACCGATTTGATATCCTTGAAGTCCAGCATCTTGGATTAATTTTCCTGTAAAATGCCCTTTGGGACGTTTAAACACACTTCCACATGAAGGATACTCAAGCGGTTGTTTACTTTCACGTAAATGCGTTAATTCCGCTACTTTTTGGTCAATCTCTTCTTGATTTCCTTCAGCTAAACGGAATCCCACTTCAATCACAAGATCTCCTGTCTTTTGAACGAGGCTATGACGATAGCTAAAGTCTAACTCTTCGTTTGTGTACGTTTTGAATTCCCCATCAGGAGTAATGACTTCAACGTACTCAACGACTTCACTCACTTCACCGCCGTAAGCACCAGCGTTCATGAAGATGGCTCCGCCGACACTTCCTGGAATCCCACAAGCAAATTCTAAGCCTGTTAATCCATTATTCGCCGCTTCTTTTGACACATCAATTAAGGCCACTCCGCCTTCAGCGACGATTTGTGTACCAGATACTGTTAAATGAGACATGTCGTTTAACATAATCACAGCACCGCTAATTCCGCCGTCTTTAATGATCACGTTCGATGCATTTCCTAAAATCGTCGTTGGAATATTATGTTCACGAAGCCAATGCATCACTGCGCTTGCTTCTTTTTTATCTTTTGGAAAAATCAGAATGGCAGCACGGCCACCTGTTTTTGTAAATGTATAATTTTTAAGTGGTTCGTTGTAAAAAACTTTTACATCCGGAAACTCTGTTGAAAATACAGTATAATCCATATTCTTCTCCTTATTCGTAATCCTTTTAATACTACTATTCTCACACGATTACGTCAACTATTTGGAAGGTTTAGCCCTTACGCTTCCCATTCTTGTAATAGTTGGTGCACCATTTGCGCAGAACGTTTTCCAGCTTGAACGATAAACGTATCAAAATCAACCGCAGACGTTCCACGTTCTGGAATATCGGAAATGGCACGAATCACGATAAATGGAACTCCAAACGCGTGACAAGCTTGGGCAATCGCTGCCCCTTCCATTTCAGAAGCCATCACATCTGGGAAGTGTTTTAAAATATGTGTTCTTTGCTCATGAGTATGGATAAAGCTGTCAGACGAAACGATAAGGCCTGTATGGCTCTTTAAATCCACCTTAGCAATCGCCTGTTCAATCGACGGTAAAAAGTCTTGATTCATGGCAAAACGCGCTGGCATGCCCGGCATTTGCCCGTAAACGTAATTAAAAGCTGTCACGTCGGCATCACAGTACGCAAGTTCTGTCCCAATGACAATATCTCCAATTTCAAGAGAAGTGCCAAATCCACCTGCAGAACCTGTATTGATGACCAAATCTACACCGAAGCGGTCGATTAAGATTCCTGCAGCCAGTGCAGACATCACTTTCCCGATTCCTGATTGGACAAGGACAATCGATTTCCCAACGAGTGTGCCTTCGATAAATTCCCAGTTGGCTACGGTAGTTTTCTTCTCAATCGTCATCTCTTCTTCAAGGAGACGCTTTTTCTTCTTCCATTGCCGCAATAATTCCAAATTTCATTCTTTCACCTCATCCTTATCGTTCGATGTGTTTTGCCATTAAGACGATATCTTCATAACCGTCACCGATTTTTACGCCGTTCTTAAGGCGGCCTTCTTCTTCAAATCCACACTTCTCATAAAGTCGGCGTGCCTTCTTATTCACAGCAACGACTTCTAGTTCAACACGACTGAGGGTTGAATATTCCTTCACCCAATCAAGCATTTCTTCCATCATCACGGTCGCAATCCCTTGGCCCTCAGTAAGACTTCAATACGCTAATTCCTAATTCACCACGGTGTGAGAATTTAGGATGCAAGCTCCCAGCAATTGAACCGACCGCAATAATCTCGTCACCATCTTTTGCTAGTAACATATATTGATTTTTCGTTCTCGTAGAGAGATTCAATAAACAATTCTTCTTGAGCGACAGAATACTTCAATCCTTCTGGTCCAAAGGAAAGAAAATCGGTTTCGCTCCCTACTTTTTTACTATAATCTAACAGCGCTTTAGCATCGTCTTTGACTGGAAGTGCAAATGTAATTTCTCGTTCTTTACTCATCTGTCGCCTCCAATTGTTTGATAAATTCTTCGTACTCTTTTCCGTGTGGAACTAAACGAATCACACGTTCAGACTCTCCGTCCCCTACACGGTCGATTTGTACTTTTAAGAAAGTCGAAGGAAGTTCATCTTCGATATACTGCGCCCATTCAACGACGCACACACCACCCGCATAGAAGTACTCTTCGAGGCCTACTTCGCTGGCGCCGCCACTTTCTTCAATACGATACATGTCCATATGAAATAGCGGAAGGCGGCCTTTACGGTATTCACGAATCAATGTATACGTTGGACTCTTAATGACACGGTCGATGCCTAAACCAACAGCGATTCCTTTGGTAAGAGTCGTTTTTCCAGCGCCTAAATCGCCTTCTAGAATGACGCAGCTATTTCAAATAACGCTTCACCTAGATGTTGCCCTAGCGCCATTGTCTCCTCTTGTGATGATGTATGTACTTCAAACATGATGCTACTCCTTCAAATTTGTTTCTGTTGTCTGGCATAAAAAAAGAGCCAAGACAAACTGTCTTAGCTCATTATAGCATATTTTGCTTATTTTAGAACGCGTCCTAAGAATTCTTTTGTACGGTCTACTTGAGGATTTTCAAAGATTTGTTCTGGAGTACCTTCTTCTGCGATAACCCCTTTATCCATAAAAACAACACGGTCACTCACTTCTTTGGCAAATCCCATTTCGTGCGTTACAACGATCATTGTTAGCCCAGTGTGCGCTAAGCTTTTCATTGTTTCTAACACTTCATTTACCATTTCTGGGTCAAGCGCTGAGGTTGGTTCGTCGAAAAGCAATACGTCTGGTTGCATTGATAATGCACGCGCGATGGCCACACGTTGTTTTTGACCACCTGATAATTGACGAGGTTTTGCATTGATGTACGCTGCCATTCCTACTTTTTCAAGGAATTCTTTTGCGATTTTTTCTGCTTCCTCTTTTGATTTTTTCAACACCTTCATTGGCCCAACAATACAATTCTCTAAAACGTTCAAGTTGTTAAATAAGTTAAATTGTTGGAACACCATTCCTACGTGAGTACGATATTCGTAAATGCTTTTATCATGTTCGAGAATATTTTGACCATTGTAGAAGATTTCGCCTGAAGTTGGTTTTTCAAGTAAATTCACACAACGTAAAAGTGTTGATTTACCAGAACCACTTGATCCGATAATCGTTACTACTTCCCCTTGTTTTACTTCAAAAGAAATATCTTTAAGAACTTCATTAGTACCGAAAGTTTTACTTAAGTTTTGAATGGAAATTACTGCTTCGCTCATTTTGCATTTCCTTTCTGTCTAGTTTTTTCTTCGACTGCTGACATTGAGTTTGAGTTCAATGGATCTGAATAAATCACTTCATAGTTATCTGGACCATCTAATTTACGCTCGAAGTAACGTAAGATACGAGTCACTGTGAATGTCATGATGAAGTATAAAATTAATGTTACAAAGAATGTATCGAAGTAACGGAAGTTTTGTCCCGCAACTGTTTTTGTCGCAAAGTACAATTCTGATACTGAAATTACGTTCAATACAGAAGTATCTTTGATGTTGATAACGAATTCGTTCCCTACTGCAGGAAGGATGTTACGGAGTACTTGTGGAAAAACAACATAGCGCATTGTTTGCCAGTGAGTCATCCCGATAGCTTGGCTGGCTTCAAATTGTCCTTGGTCGATAGAAATAATCCCACCACGAACGATTTCTGACATATAAGCCCCTGTATTAATCGATACGATGAAGATCGCAGCGAATGTTACATCTAAGTTAATCCCAAACATTAATGCTGTTCCGTAGTAAATTACCATCGCTTGTACGATCATCGGTGTTCCACGGAAGAACTCTGTATAGCAGTTTAAAATGATAACTGCAATTTTTAAAAGGATACGTTTAGGTCCTTTTTCAGGTAGTGGAATTGTTTTAACAAATCCGATGAACATCCCGATTAATGTCCCGATAATTGTACCAATAATTGAAATATATAGTGTAATCCAGGCACCTGTTAAGAACATTTGCCAGTTCTGTTGAATGATTTTTACAATCCAATCAATACTCATTTATTTTCCTACTTTCTGTATTTAATGTGTATGTATGCGCCACACGAGGTGGCGGTGTGTTATGTTTGTGCTTTGCTTACTGCCTGTAGTTGAACTCGGGCCTGTTAGACTCAAAGTTCTGTAAAGTTGAGCTCGCCATCGCAGAAATGGCGTGCGTTTCCCGAAACGTCCGCAGAACGTTTCACGTTCCTTCCGGCGTTCCGGTCCAACGTTCCATTTCTAAACGCGATGTCTCACATCCTGTAGTTGAACTCGGGCTCACAGGACTGACGTCCACTTCCCGAAACGTACGCAGAACGTTTCACGTTCCTTCCGTCGTTTCGGTCCAGTGATTCAGTCCTGAGCGTTCGCCCTCGTATCCTTGTTATTCCGCTGCAGGTTGGTTTTTAATTGCGTCTTGCATGATTTGTTGACGTTCTTCGCTAGAGATTGTTTTTAATGCTTCGTTGATTTCTTTTGTTAATGGGCTATCTTTTTTTACACCAACAGCTGTTTGTATGTCTTCTGGTGATACTTTGAAGCCATCTGTTAATTTAACCATTACGAAGTCGCTGTTTGCTGCTTGAGCAGAAAGTGCTTCTGGTAATTCAGAAACGTAAGCGTCGATTGTTCCTGCTTGAAGTGCAACACGCATTGCTGGGAAGTTATCCATTGCAGCTTGTTTTTCAACACCAGGGATTTGGTCGATTACTGAGTAGTGGAAAGTGTTTAATTGAGCTGTTACTTTCGCACCAGAAAAATCTGCTAATGAAGTAGCTTTTTCGTATTTAGAACCTTTTTTAACGACTAAAACTAATTGTGAATCATAGTAAGAATCTGTAAAGTCGATTGTTGCTTTACGTTCTTCTGTAGGACTCATACCAGCAATGATCGCATCTATTTTACCTGAAACAAGCGCTGGTGTTAAGCCATCCCACTCAGTTTTTACAATTACTAATTCTTTTCCTAATTGTTTAGCCACACGTTTTGCGATTTCAACGTCGTAACCGCCAGCGTATTGGTCAGTTCCTTGAATTTTCACAGCACCGTTTGAGTCATCTTTTTGAGTCCAGTTAAATGGTGGGTAACCTGCTTCCATCCCAACCACTAATTGGTTTTGGTTTGCTGTCCCTTGGCTAACAGGTGTTCCACACGCTGCTAAACCTACCGTCATTGCTAAAGCTGCAATTGCGCCTAAAATTTTTTTCATTTTTCTTTCTCTCCTTCTCGATTATCAAACTGGTTCACTCATAACACACAAAAAAGGAACCACGAACAAAAGCCGTGATTCCCCATAAAAAGTCATAAGTAGTCATTCTTTTGCCCGGTAATTGATTGCACTTCATGAGTATCTGGGCAGATATCATGACAGTGACTGACCTATTATGACCAGCCCCCAACGTTTTCACGTTTCGGCGAAATCCCCTTTCCAGTTTCCTGTACTCTTGTCATTCGCACCTCAGTTCAATAACCATTTGATTTAATTGATGAAAATAAATTAACATACATTTTCTTGAAAGTCAACACATATATTTTCATTTTTTTGAAAATGACTAACAAAAATATAATTAATATTATATTTCAAACGAGACTCGCTTACATACTTATACGCAGTAGCTGATTGGATAAAGCCTCATCACTCGTGATTTGCTTTATCCTAATCAGCCTTGCGGGGGTAAGACTACGAAGTTAAATTGACTCGCACTATGAGTCAATTTTTCCTTCTGTGTTACTCCCCCTTCCTCCTTCTCCACTACCAGGTTGCCTTAGAAATGAATTATCTTTGTGCACAAAAAAATGATTACGAAGGAACTTCGAGTTTCTATAATCGCAGTGGTGGGGAATCGTATCAAATGCGAATTAGTAGGAGTTAGGAATTTATTCCATACTCCTACTTTGAGGCTTTGAAGGTGAGAGACCTTAGGCTCGAACCGGTACCCCACTACAGCGATTATTACAGAAACCGAAGGTTCCGAAGTAATCATTTATTATATTTTATTATTCCCAGCACAAAAAAGAGTGCCTCATTTCTGAGGCACCCTGTTAGATGAATTATTTATTCACGTTTTCCCATTGCCAGTTCACAACTTCAGGAATATCTTCCCCGTGTTCACGGATGTAGCTGTGGTGGAATTCCACAGTTTCGTCCATTTTCGCAGCAAATTCGCTAGCTTTGTCGCCGTATACAGCAACTGCAGCATCTTTAGCAACGTGGAAGCGGTCCATTTCAGATAATACACGCATATCGAATGGAGTTGTGATATCTCCGTTTTCACGGTATCCGTGGATATGAACGTTATGGTTGTGACGATCGAAGAATAAGTCACGAATCATACCTTCATAACCGTGGAAGCAGAATACAACTGGTTTGTCAGTAGTAAATAATTTGTCGAATTCTTCATCAGATAAACCACGTGGGTCCACTTTTTGGAGAACGTAATTTCAAGATATCTACTACGTTGATGAAGCGAATCTTCAATTCTGGGAATTGTTTGTGCAAGATTGAAATACCTGCTAATGCTTCTAAGTTAGGTTCAGTACCTGCAGCAGCGATCACTACGTCTGGTTCTTCTCCTTCTTTCACTGTTGAAGCCCAATCAATTACTTTGTAACCTTCGCTCACTAATTCTCTAGCTTCTTCTACAGAGTAGAATTGTGGACGTGGGTGTTTTGAAGAAACGATTAAGTTAATTTTATCTTCTGAACTTAAAGCTTCAGCCATAACAGCCATCAAGCTGTTTGTATCCGCTGGTAAGTATTCACGAACGAATTCAGGTTTTTTCTCAGCTAAGTGTGTTAATAAACCTGGATCTTGGTGAGTATATCCATTGTGGTCTTGTTGGAACACTGTTGATGTTGCAATCAAGTTTAATGATGGATAGTTTTTACGCCATGGAGCGTGAGTTTTAGATTTACGTAACCATTTGAAGTGTTGAGTGATCATTGAGTCAACTACACGTAAGAATGATTCGTAAGATGCGAAGAATCCATGACGACCTGTTAATACATAGCCTTCTAAGAATCCTTCAGCTTGGTGTTCTGATAATTGTGAGTCGATAACACGACCAACTGGTGAAATCCATTCATCGTAGCTTTCGTCACGACGGCCAACCCATTGACGGTTCGTTGCTTTGAAGACTTCGTTTAGACGGTTAGATTTAGTTTCGTCTGGTCCGAAGATACGGAAGTTATCTGGGTTTGCTTTTACTAAGTCAGCAGCAAAACGACCAAATTCGATCATATCTTGTTTTTGGATAGCACCTGGTTTAGATGTATCGATTGCATGTTTAGTCCAATCAGTAATGTCCATAGGTTTTACAACACCTGCGTTAGTGATTGGGTTCATGCTCATACGACGTGGACCTTTTGGAGAAATTGCAGCAATTTCTTCAACTAATTTACCATTTTCATCGAATAATTCTTCAGGACGATATGATTTCAACCAGTCAACTAATGCATCGATGTGTTCCATAGCTTCTCCAGATACTGGGATTGGAACTTGGTGAGCACGGAATCCACCTTCGATTGGTTCGTGGTTCCATTCTTTTGGACCTGTCCAACCCTTAGGAGTACGTACTACTAATACTGGCCAATGTGGCATTGTAGCTTCCTCAGCGCTCTTAGAACGAGCTTCTTTTTGAATTGCTTGGATTTTTTCAATAGCTTCATCTAATTTAGCAGCCATTAATGGGTGAACTTCTTTAGGATCTGTTCCTTCAACAAAGATTGGATCCCATCCTAAACCGTTGAAGAATTGAGTTAATTCTTCATCAGTACGACGAGCTAAAATAGTTGGGTTGTGGATTTTACCACCGTTTAAATAAAGGATTGGTAAAACGGCACCATCGTTTACTGGGTTGATAAATGTGTTTGAGAACCAACCAGCTGCTAAAGGACCTGTTTCAGCTTCTCCGTCACCGATAACTGCTGCTGCAATTACGTTAGGATTATCTAGGATTGCACCTGTAGCATGTGATAATGAGTAACCTAATTCCCCACCTTCGTGAATAGAACCAGGAGTTTCTGGAGCCGCATGAGACGCAATTCCTCCAGGGAATGAGAAGATTTTACATAATTGTTTGAACCCTGCTTCATCTTGAGTGATTTGTGGGTATAACTCAGTGTAAGATCCATCTAAGTAAGAGTTAGAAACCATTACTTGTCCACCGTGACCTGGTCCTTCAATGTAGAACATATCTAAGTCATATTTGTTAATAGCACGGTTTAAGTGCGCATAAATGAAGTTTTGTCCTGCGATTGTTCCCCAGTGTCCGATTGGATGAAGTTTAACGTCTTCTTTTTGGATTGGACGACGTAAAAGTGGGTTATCTTTCAAGTACATTTGAGCTACTGAAATGTAGTTCGCTGCACGCCACCAAGCATCCACTTTTGCTAAGTATTCTGGTGTATCAAATTGTGTCATGTATTTGTCTTCCCTTCTTATTTTTGGCTTCTAAAGAAATTCGAAAATGGCGTTTCAAAAATCCTTCTTTTATTTACCGCAAAGTATTTACCATACCGAATTACGGGTGTCAAGAAGAATTACTAAAACGGTCATCGTTTTGATGGATTTCGATTTCCTTTAGGAAATATTCCTGTTTTTAGACCGTATTTCTACTAATCCAAAACGTTCATAACCACATTTATTTGACTATTTCAACTCGAATATTGATCATAACTCATCATCGAGTACTCTATTTTACCATTTTTTATGTTCATTCTGCAATAAAACGTTCATAAAAAGTTAGATAGGATCAAAAAAACCGAGGTGAAATTCCTCGGTTTTTCCATTTCAATAAGGCTTGTGAAGATTTTTATTGAAAATATTGTAGAAATTCTCCGTATCCCTCTTCTTCCAGCTTCGCAACTGGGATGAAACGAAGAGAGGCAGAATTAATGCAATAACGGAGTCCGCCTAATTCTTTTGGACCATCTTCAAAGACGTGTCCTAAATGAGAATCAGCCTTTCCACTTCTAACCTCTGTTCTCTTACGGTTCAGTTTGTAATCTTCTTTTTCCGTTAGTGTTGTATTTTCAATTGGTTTTGAAAATGATGGCCAACCGCAACCAGCATCAAATTTATCTTTTGAGCTGAAAAGAGGCTCTCCACTGACAATATCGACATAGATGCCATCTTCATAGAAATCATCATATTCTCCTGAGAACGGTCTTTCTGTGGCTTCGTTTTGAGTCACTTCGTATTGAATTTCTGTTAATCGTTTTTTTAGTTCTTCTTTTGAAAATTCCATCGTGGTTTCTCCTATTCAAATTGTTGTCGTTTCGACTGATGTGGATCTTGAATTCTCTTGAAGAGGTGTTCCAAGTCCTTATTCGTTAAATGAACGAGTACGGGTCTTCCGTGAGGACAGTTATACGGGTTTTTACATTTGGCTAAATCCACTAATAACTGACGTGCTTCCCATTCGCTTAAATGATGGTTGGCTTTAATCGAACCTTTACAGCTCATCATAATCGCTGTGGCTTCTCTTAATTTGGCAACCGTAATCTTCTCATCGGCCAAGATAAAGTCGATAATTTCTTCGATAATCGCCTTCTCCTGCCCTTTCTTAATCCACGCTGGATGCGATTGAATTTGGAATGTATTTTGCCCAAACGGCTCCATCTCGATTCCAAACTCCTCTACAAGAGGTAATCGCTCTTCCAATTTCACGCTATCCTTCTTCGAGAATTCTAGTAAAATTGGCACCATCAAAGGTTGACTGACTCTACCTACTTGACCAATTTCCACTTTAAACTGCTCGTATTTGATTCTTTCTTGCGCGGCATGCTGGTCAATCATATATAAGCCTTTTTTTCGTTTTTGTGCAAATAAGTATGTCCCATGCATTTGTCCAAAAATAATGCAATTCTGGGAATTCTTTCTCGAATGGTTGAGAGTCAATTTTTCTCAGCCAACTTCAAATAGTCTGCATGGTCATCATGGCTATCCACGAGTTCTTCTTGCTCGACAGTTTCAACAGCGTTATTCGCTTTAATAGGCGCATCATCGACCGGTAAAACTTCCACTTCTTCTCTTACGTTTTCTGTATAAGAAGGTGTTTCTACACGAGTAGACTCCACAATTGCTGTCTTCAATTGCCACTCCAAAGTTTGTTGGACTGGTTTTGGAGCTTCTACGCGATTTTTCTTTTGCGTTTGAAGGACAAGTCTTCAATCGATTCAGGAATGCGTTGGACGCCCTGTATTGCCTCTCTAATGGCCTTTTTGAATCACCTGTGAGAGTTCTTGTTCCTTACTGATTCGAACTTCTTGTTTCGTTGGATGCACGTTCACATCGACAAGTTGCACGTCCATTTCAATCGAAATAATCGTAATCGGGAATCGTCCCACCATTAAGGTTGAGCCGTATCCGAGTGTAATGGCCTTTGCGATTGCCATATTGCGGATTGGTCGTCCATTAATGAAAATCGATAAGTAATTGCGGTTCGAACGTGTGAGTTCTGGAAGCGACGTATATCCTGACACTTTGAAATCTTCGTCTTCTCCATGGAACGGCAACATTTTACGAGCGTTCACTGGTCCAATATTTCCAGCGACTGCCTGCAGCAAATCACCTTTCCCAGAAGTTTGCAATAACAGATTGCCGTCATTTTTTAAAACAAAGGCAATTTCTGGGTGACTAAGAGACGCTTTACTCACGACATCGGTAATATGCGCTAATTCCGTCTGCAGTGTACGGACGAATTTCAACCGCGCTGGTGTGTTATAAAACAAATCTTCAACAAGGAAAGTCGTTCCTTTTAACGGTGGAACGGTCTTCTCTTCTTTAATCTCACCAGACTCAATCTTTAACTCCACGCCACTTTCTTCTCCGGTAGAAGTCGTCAGCGTTACTTTTGAAACGGCCGTAATACTCGCCAAGGCTTCACCACGGAACCCGAGTGTACGGATTCTAAAGAGTTGTTCTGGCGAATAGAGTTTACTCGTTGTATGACGTTTAATCGACATACGAGCGTCTTCTTTCGTCATCCCGATTCCGTTATCTTGGATGCGAATCTTGCGAAGTCCACTCTCCTCGATTTCAATCTCGATACGAGTACTTCCAGCGTCAATCGCGTTTTCGAGTAATTCCTTCACCACAGAAGAAGGACGTTCGATCACTTCCCCTGCTGCGATTTGGTTGTCAGTAATGTACTTAATTCTTTAATTGTTCCCATACACTACTCACCCTTTTCCATTTGTTGCCATTTATACAGGATGTTCATTGCATCCATTGGCGTCATACTCATTAAGTTTAAGCCTTTAAGCTCGTGAACCCATTCAGGTACGCTTTCTGTTTCTTCTTCAAAGAGCGATACTTGTTCCACGTAGGTACTATTGTCACTTGCAGCCCCTTTAGCTTCTAAATGATTTAAAATCGTGCTGGCATTTTTCAACAGCTCTGTTGGAAGTCCAGCCAGCTTCGCCACATGAATTCCGTAACTCTTATCGGCAGGACCTTCTAATACTTTATGCAAGAAGACCACTTCGCCATTTTCTTCAACGGCTCCCACGTGCACATTGCGTAAATCCGCGTATTTCTCACTGAGTCGTGTTAACTCGTGATAGTGCGTTGAGAATAATACTTTCGCTGTTAAATGCTCGTGAATATACGTGATGATGGCTTCAGCAAGCGCCATTCCGTCATACGTAGCCGTTCCACGTCCGATTTCATCAAACAATAGTAAGCTTGTTTCGTCTGCATTTCGAAGCGCGTGGTTTGTCTCCATCATCTCTACCATGAACGTACTTTGCCCCGAGATTAAATCATCGGCCGCTCCAATACGCGTAAAGATTTTCGTGAAGACAGGAATCGTTGCACTCTTGGCAGGTACAAAACATCCGATTTGCGCCAAAATCACACAGAGCGCCAATTGTCTCATGTAAGTTGATTTACCAGACATATTCGGCCCAGTAATGAGAAGAATATGCTCGTCTGGGCTCATTGAAATGCTGTTTGGAACATAGGTTGATTGTCCCATGACCTTTTCAACAACAGGATGGCGGCCATCCTCAATCCAGAGTCGACGGTTCTTCATCGAAATCGTAGGCTTCACTAAGTGGTATCGTTCGCTCACCACACTGAAGGCTTGCAAGACGTCGATCGTTGCGACAGTTTTTGCCAATTGTTGCAGCTGAGCGGTGTAGTGTTTCACCTGTTCACGCACTTCTACGAATAATTGGTATTCGAGTGCACTTGATTTTTCTTCCGCTTCTAAAATCAGCGTTTCTTTTTCTTTTAATTCAGGCGTAATAAAACGTTCCGCATTCGCCAGCGTTTGTTTACGCTCATAGCGGCTACTATCGAGTTTCGATAGATTTGATTTTGTGACTTCGATATAGTAACCAAACACCTTGTTAAAACTAATCTTCAATGAACTGATGCCTGTTTGCTCACGTTCTTGTTGTTGGAGCGCGGCAATCCATTCTTTTCCGTGTTTCATCGTATCGCGATACGTATCGAGTGTAGCGTTATACCCTGAGCGGATAATATTTCCATCTGAAATCGTCAGCGGCGCATCCTCATCGATGGCACGGTCAATTAAATCATATAACTCAGGAATATCGAATAAGTTTTTCTCCAAGAGCACTCCATTCCTCTGATTCCAAACTATCGACAATCGATTTAAAGATTGGCACTTGTCCAAGTGTTTGTTTCAGTTGCAAGAGGTCACGCGCATTGGCAGTTCCAAAGGACACTTTCCCAACAATTCGTTCTAAGTCATACACACGTTTCAATGTTTCGATAAAGTCTGTACGTTCAAAGTAATGTTGGTTCAATGTTTCCACTAGCGCATGGCGTTTTTGAATCGCACCTTCTAGTACAAGTGGTTTTTCAAGCCATTGTTTAAGGAGACGTCCACCCATCGCCGTTTGCGTCTCGTCTAAGAACCAGAACAATGACCCATGTTTTTGGTTAGCACGAATGGTCGTTGTTAATTCTAAGTTACGTTTTGTCTCATAATTCATTGAGAGATAGAACTCGCTTTGGTACGATTGCGCCTTTTGTAAGTGCGAGAAGCTTCTCTTTTGAGTGAGTTTCAAATAGCTGAGTAGGTTTTGCACACAACGAACAGAAGCTTCATCTTCTAGTTCTGAGACTAAGTCTGTGCATTCTTCGGTATTAATTTCATCTTTTTCAATTGTTGAAATCAAGATTTGCATGCTTGTAAAAAGATGGCGAAGTTCTTCTGTCACATCGCTATCGACAAGAACAACTTCACGACACATCAAGCTTGAGCATTCACTGCGCACTTCTTCCAAGTTTTCGAGTTGTGTCACTTTCAATTCCCCTGTTGACACATCCACATACGACAGTGCAAATCGTTTCCCAACAAGCGGTAAAATCGACACTAAATAATGGTTTTGATTTTTGCGCTTGGTATTCTGTATACGTCCCTGGCGTCAAGACTTGTACAACGTCTCGCTTCACCATTCCCTTTGTCAGCTTTGGATCTTCCAACTGCTCACAAATGGCTACTTTCTTTCCAAGTTCAATCAGCGTTTTAATATATTCTTTTGCGGCATGATGAGGAACCCCACACATTGGAATTGGGTCCTCTGCATTTTTTTATTTCGACTTGTTAGTGTAATTTCGAGAAGTCTTGCTGCTTCAATCGCATCATCATAAAACAATTCATAAAAATCACCTAGTCGATAGAACAATAAGCAATCAGGATATTTTTTTCTTTAATCGAAAAAAATACTGCTGCATCATCGGTGTGTGTTTCGTTTTTTTTGTGGCATTTCTGACTCTCTTTCTAATCTTTTTTTATTCAAAAAAATGGTGCATCTGGCGTAATACGAATCGGTTGAATCGATTTCGCTTTTCCCTGTTTTATCATCAATATCAATTAAACAAGCACTTAGCTGACCTTCATCGTCTTCAGCCACTTCAAATCGTGCCGGTAATTGATTGAGGAATTTCGTAATAATAATATCGCGTTCCATTCCGAGAATTCCGTTATACGGACCTGTCATTCCCACATCGCAAAGGAAGGCTGTCCCTTGTGGAAGAATGCGGGCGTCATTTGTTGGGACATGCGTATGCGTTCCAACAACGGCTGATACTTTCCCGTCTAAGTACCAAGACAATGCTTGCTTTTCACTCGTTACTTCAGCATGGAAGTCGATAAAGATAATCGGCGTTCTCTTTCTAGCTTCTTCAACCGCCTCAGTGATTTTGGCAAAAGGATCGTCCAGCGTATTCATAAATACACGGCCTTGCAAGTTGATGACGGCCACTTCTTTATCGTTACATTTCACATAAACGATTCCTTTTCCTGGAACTCCTGCTGGATAATTGAGCGGTCGTACCATTTTTGTGGTATCTTCAATGAAATCAAAAATCGCTTTGTTATCAAAGGCATGATTTCCAAGTGTTACAACGTCTGCACCAGCCTGCAATAACTCCTTATAAATCTTCTCCGTAATTCCTTTTCCGTGGGCAGCATTTTCCCCATTAATCACGGTGATTTGTGGTTTATATTTTTTCTTTAATTTTGGAACGTATTGTGCGACCATCTCTCTTCCAAGAGAACCGACTACATCGCCAACAAATAATAATTTCATAAGAGTGCCTCTTTTCTAAATCAATGTAGCTCTATTTTTACCATAAAAATAAGGCTAGAAAATACCTAGATACAACTCTAGATTATGTTGCTTAAATTATCATATATGATAATTTTACATTACTTGTAATAACACCATATAAATGATTGTTGGAACAAAGATACTCAGTAATGTATTCTCCTTCCACCATTGCAATAACACTACGAGTGCAACTGCAATGAGTTCAGGGATTCCAAATGGTGCGTTGATAAACGAAATATCCTTCAAGCAATAAACGACAAGAATCGTAATAATGGCTTGAGGAAGGACCGCAGAAATAAACTGCATGCGGTTCGATAAATTCGTTTGATTACGGAGTACTAGAAATGGAAACAAGCGAATCGCAAAAGTCACAACTCCACTAGTAATAAGAGCAAGAAATATACGTACTACTCATTTTCTTCCTCCTTCATTTGTAGTTTCTCACGTTCGAAGATTGCAATTAATCCAATCATCGTTGTCGCTAATGCGCACACAAGAAAATACTGTTTTTCAACAAAAATCAACCAGAAAATCGCACTCACTCCCCCAATGATAAATGGGAAATAGCGGTCTGCCTTTTTCAATTGGTTCACAAGAATCACCACAAAGAGTGCCGTCATTGAAAAATCAATTCCCTTTGTTGAAAACGGAAGGAATTCGCCGATGACAACTCCAATGACTGTGCCCAGAATCCAATAGAAATGGTTCAAGAGCCCAACATAGACCATAACGTTCTCATTGCCTTCAGTTTTTGTTTGTTTCATCCCTACTAATAGCGAGAATGTTTCATCTGACAAGGCGAAGATTAAATAAAAAGCCTTCCACCCTAACTTTTTAAATTCTTCAATAAAGCTAACGCCGTAAAATAGCATTCTGGCATTAATAAATAAAGTCATTAAAGCAATCATCCAAAAACTCATCCCTGCACTCATAAATGAGACAAGAGCAAATTGCATGGAACCAGCATACACAAATACACTTGAAAAAATAGAAGCCCAAGCAGGAAAGCCTTCTTGTGACATCAAGAGTGCAAATGCAATTCCTAAAAAGAGATACCCGAAACAGATGGGTAAACTAATTGTAAATGCCTGTTTTAATTCTTTTCATACATTCTCCTAAAAACAAAAAAAGATTGAAAGCCTGATATACCCAGACCTTCAATCTCTTATTTTTAACTAATTTTTTTATAAAGATTTAAATGTATTCACTACATTTTCTACAGTGAATCCTAATGTTTCCATTACTTTGTTTCCGTTACCTGATAAACCAAAGCGGTCAATCGTCACAGTTGCCCCATCAAGACCAACGTATTGACCCCATCCGAAACTTGCGCCCATTTCAACGGCTACACGTTTACGAACATCGCTTGGTAATACTGCTTCGCGGTATTCTTTTGGTTGTTCTTCAAATAAGTTCATGGATGGCATTGAAACAACAGATACATCAATTCCTTCTTCTGCAAGAACTTTTTGCGCTTCAATGGCAAGAGCCACTTCAGACCCTGTCGCAATTAAAATACCTTCAGGCGTATCGCATTTTTGTGGGCTAACCACATATGCCCCACGTTTCACACCTTCGTATGCTAATTCTTGTGAGTGCTCTAGAACTGGTAAGTTTTGACGTGAGAATACGAGTACTGATGGACGGTCTTTCGTTTCTACAGCCACTTTCCAAGCAGCAGATACTTCGTTACCGTCAGCAGGACGAATCACATTTAAGTTTGGAGTTGCACGGAACGCAGCCAATTGTTCGATTGGTTCATGTGTTGGTCCATCTTCCCCAACTGCAATTGAGTCATGTGTATACACATAGATTGCTGGTAAGTGAGAAATCGCTGCAACACGCATTGCTGCTTTTAAGTAATCGGCAAATACAAAGAATGTACCTCCATATACACGGTTACCACCATGAAGAAGCATACCGTTCATCACAGCTCCCATCGCAAATTCACGAACCCCAAACCAGATGTTTCTTCCACCGTAATTTTCGTGTGAGAAGTCTGTGTCTGCTTTATTCATTGTGTTGTTTGATGAAGAAAGGTCCGCAGATCCACCCCAGAAGAATGGAATATGTTTTCCTAATTCTTGAATCGCAGCTTGACTTGTCACACGAGAAGCCATTGCTGGGCTACCAAACTCATATGAAGGTAATACTTTTTCTAAGTCGACTTCGATGTTTTCTGCAAAGCTGTCTTCGAATTCTTTTGCAAGTTCTGGATAAGCTTGTTTATAGCCTTCGAATAAAGTTTTCCATTCGTTGTAGTCATTTTCACCTGTTTGCACTAATAATTTGTCAAAACGGTGTTGCACTTCTTCTGGCACTTCAAATGGGCCGTATTCCCATCCATAGTTTGCTTTTGTAGAAGCAATGCCGTCAGGTCCTAAAGGAGCCCCGTGAACTTTATTAGTTCCTTGGTTTGGAGCACCGTAACCAATAATCGTTTTCACTTCGATAATTGTTGGTTTTTCTTTTTGGCATTGTGCTTCTTCGATAGCTTCAGCGATTTCGTCTAAATCATTTCCATCTTCAACACGGATATAATTCCAGCCTAATCCTTTGAAGCGTTTCTTCACGTCTTCAGTAAACACTTTATTTAATGGACCATCTAAGCAGATGTCATTTGAATCGTATAATACGATTAATTTGTTTAATTTTAATGTTCCAGCTAAAGATGCTGCCTCATAAGAAATTCCTTCCATTAAGTCCCCGTCACCACATAATACATAAGTGTGGTGGTCTACTACTGGGTAGCCTTCACGGTTGAATTTTGCAGCAAGGTGCGCTTCAGCCATAGCCATCCCAACAGCGTTAGCAAATCCTTGGCCAAGAGGACCCGTTGTTGCATCTACCCCATCCGTGTCATGCACTTCTGGGTGTCCTGGTGTTTTACTTCCAAGTTGACGGAAGTTTTTCACATCTTCAATCGATAAGTCATATCCTGATAAATGTAATAAAGCATATAACATTGCAGATCCATGACCTGCTGATAATACAAAGCGATCGCGATCGACCCAAGTAGAACGTTTTGGGTTAACTTTCAAATATTTAGACCAAAGTACATAAGCCATTGGTGCAGCACCCATTGGTAGTCCAGGGTGTCCTGAATTCGCAGCTTGAATGGCATCCATACTTAGTGTACGAATTGTATTCACTGCTAGTTGATCGGTTTTATCAAACATACAATCACTCCTTAAATATATTGATTCCTTTCGGAACTTACTCTTCTATTTTACTAATCCAAGACTGCTTTTGCAACCGTTATTTTTATGATAAATAAAACATAGTAAACCCTTGCAAAACACATATTTCTTTCATGGTTTTAGCATATTTTGCAAAAATAAAAAAAGGCTGAAATTTTCAGCCTTCTCTCATCTATTCTGCGTCGCGGTTATGCAATCCTTTTTTTCTTTTTGAATCGCTTTTTAGTTTATCTGGAGTCACGTCATTTCCTTCTTCATCGACGATTTTTTTAATCCTTCGATGTGGTTACGCATGCCTCCACGAAAAGCTTCCAAATACTCTTGACGTAAGAGTTGTTGTTCTTTTTCTTCCGTTGGAGTCAATTTTTCCTTCTTTTTTTCTTTTTCGCTAATTCATTAATACGGTTTAATTTTTTTCTTCTGATAACATTTTTTTGTCATTCCTTTTCCCTTGGCTTCGTCTCCTAGTGTAGCACGAGACGACATTTTTTTCCTAAAAAAATCTGAATTAAATACGAACATTTGTTTGATTTCTGTTTTACAAAGTGTGTTACACTAGTCTCAAAGAAGGAGATGTTCCGATGACAAATTTAAAAGATTCTAGACAATTAGATGTATTACAGTTTATTTATAAAGAAGTTCAAGAGCACGGTTATCCGCCAACAGTGCGTGAAATTTGTAACGCCGTTCAGCTTTCTTCGACTTCAACCGTTCATGGTCACTTATCAAGACTTGAGAAAAACGGCTTAATTCAACGTGACCCAAGTAAACCACGTGCCATTGAATTAACAATGGCTGGACTCAAAGCAATCGGCGCTAAATCAACAGCGATTCCAATGCTTGGTGTGGTAACAGCCGGCGAACCAATTCTCGCTGTAGAAGAAGCAAGTGACTTCTTCCCTATTCCACCAGAACTACAAAACGATGCAGATGATTTATTCATGCTTCGTATTAAAGGGGACAGTATGATTAATGCTGGAATCTTCGATGGCGATTCTGTCATTGTCCGTAAACAATCAACTGCCTCAAATGGTGAAATTGTCATTGCGATGACTGAAGAAGACACTGCAACTTGTAAGAGATTCTATCTCGAAAGCGACCATGTGCGCTTAGAACCAGAAAACGACACGATGGACCCTATCATCTTACCGAACTGTACGATTTTAGGAAAAGTCGTTAGCTTATACCGCAGTCGTATTTTCTAAACCAAATGAAAATCTCCGCTCAAATCTGAGCGGAGATTCTTTTTTTGATTTCATTAAGCTTTTAACGTTACTTTCCCTACTTCTGCTTTTCCTTCAACAGCACCTTCTGTGGCTACCACAACAGATTCCACTTTATCCATATTCGTAAAGAGAACCATCATTGCAGTATCTTTACCAGCTTCTTTTAGCGCTTCTAGGTCCACAGTCGATAACACAGTATTTTCATCCACCTTTTGGCCAACCGTTACTGTAGTTTCAAAAGGCCCGCCTTTTAATTCAACCGTATCGATTCCCATATGCACAAGCACTTCTAATCCACCAGAAGTTTGAATCCCTACAGCGTGAAGTGTTGGGAATACATTTACGACTTCCCCTTTTACTGGAGAAGTAATTACTCCACTTGCTGGAATGACTGCAAATCCGTCCCCCATCATCTTCCCAGCGAACACTGGATCATTCACTTGTGTAATGGGAACAATTTCTCCGCCAGCTAGTGCAAACACTGGCACTTCTTTTTCTACTTGATTCTTTTTAAAAAATCCAAACATTTTATCGTCTCCTTATTCTGGTTGAATGGCATGTAATGTATTTGAGAAAATCGAGCGTTTGCGTTCCTTATCGATTTCCTTGTAGTAACTATATAAAATATCGACAATGACAAGTACTGGAAATTGCGGTGTAATGGCCGTTCCTTGTTCTAAGGCGTTCTTCATTGCAATCAGCACTAATTCGTCACAATCCTGTTGCAACTCTTCGCTCTTCTTAGAAGTAATCAGAACCGTTTTGGCTCCTTGCTGCTTGGCAATATTCACGGCATTCACAACACTCTCGTTAGCCGACACCGTAATTCCAATTACAAGGCAATCTTCATCGACTAATACGCGGTTCATCAGCATCGTATGTAAATCCGTAATCGCCTCGCAAATCATCCCGAGTCGCATAAAACGAAACTTCATCTCCAGCGCTGCTAACCCCGAGCTTCCTTGACCGTAGATATACACGCGCTTAGCCTTGCTGAGCATGTCACACACATGAATCAGCTGTGCTTCATTGATGAGCGAGAAGGATTTGGTTAAGAGGTCTGCATAATCGTCTAACACAATCTTCGTTAAGTCATTATGCAAGTTTGTCTCTTCTTGCTTCCCTTTTTGATAGTCATAAATAAACTGCCTATATCCTTTATAGCCACACTTTTGAGCAAATCGTGTTAAGGATGGAATCGAAACGAATAAACGCTTTGAGACTTCTTGTGCGGATAACGATTCTTTTTCTGGAATCACACCCAAGAAATATTTGGCAATCGTTTTTTCAATCGGCGTCAGAGTATCATAAATCGATTCAATCATCGGTGCTACTTTTTTCTCAAATGACAACATAACCTTTTCCCCTTTGCATTGCTAGCTTCATTATAGCACAGGTTTAGGAAAAGATTTTGCCTTTTTTCAAAAAATAAAAGATGGACTGATTTTAGGGACCAGTCCATCTCAAAAGGTGTTTTTACTGACTAGTCGTCTACACCTAAAATTTCGTTAATATTGTTCTTGTAAAGAATAGCTTTCGCACCGTAAATGGCTTGAATACCACCTTTAACATCTAAAACATCTACGGCTCCGATATCTTTCAACGTTGCTTTATTTACTTTTTCAACGTCTTTAACAGATACACGTAAACGAGTGATACAAGCATCTACGTCTTCGATATTTTCTGCTCCACCTAGAGCTTCGATAATACGAACGCTATCTTGTTTCAAGCTGTCGCGTGTTTCAACAACTGGTTTGTCATCTGATTCTAAAGAATCTTCTAAACGACCTGGAGTTGCTACGTTAAATTGAGTGATGAACCATCTGAATACTACATAGTATAGACCACTCCAGATTAAACCAAATGGAATTTGTAATAACCAGTTTGTCTTATCGTTACCTTGTAATACCCCGAATAATGTGAAGTCGATAACCCCACCAGAGAATGTATTACCAATAGAGATATTAAGAATATCTGCGATGAAGAAACTTACCCCATCAAGGAATGCGTGAACAACATATAAAACTGGACTTACGAATAAGAACATGAATTCGATTGGTTCTGTAATACCAGTAATGAATGAAGTTAATGCAACCCCTAAGAATAAACCAGCGTATTTTTTACGACGGTCTTTTGGTACACAGTGATACATTGCTAAGCAGGCTGCTGGAAGACCGAACATCATTGTTGAGAAACGACCAGCGAAGAAACGAGTTCCTTCAGTAAATAAACCTACGTGATTTGGATCTGCTAATTGAGCAAAGAAGATTTTTTGAGCCCCAGCAATTGTTTGACCAGCTACGACTTCCACTCCACCTAATTCTGTATACCAGAACATTGGATAAATCATATGGTGTAATCCGACTGCACCACATAGACGCATTAAGAATCCATATAAGAATGTACCAATAGGACCTGCTTGTGAGATATATCCACCAGTTGAAACTAATAATTGTTGGAATGGTGGCCATACTAAGAAGAAGATAGCCCCAACAAAGATAGAAGCAAATGAAGTTACGATTGGAACAAAACGGCTACCACCGAAGAATCCAAGCACTTGTGGTAATTGGATATTGTTGTAGCGGTTATGTAACCAAACAGCGATTGCCCCTACTACGATAGCTCCGATAACCCCAGTATCAATAGAAGCATCTTTACCCATGTATAATCCTACAAGAGCTTTGATTGTAGCAGTCATTACTAAGTAACCAGTTACCCCAGCAAGTGCTGCAGTTCCTTTGTCACGTTTCGCTAAACCGATACAGAGACCAATACAGAGAAGAAGTGATAGATTTGCAAAGATAACTTCCCCAGCTTGGCTCATTACTTTAAAAATTGCTTGTAAAACGTCGTTATTTAATACAGGATATGTTGCGACAGTTACCGGGTTAGATAAGCTCCCCCGATCCCTAATAACAAACCTGCTGCCGGTAAAATGGCAATCGGCAACATAAAGGCCTTCCCTATTTTTTGTAAGACTTTAAACATATGGTTTTCCCCCTTAACTATAAATCAGTGATGTTTAATCTTTTTCTACTTGTTGAATCGCATCAACAAATTTTTTCGTGATGAGTTGTGGACGAGTAATCGCTGAACCGACAACGACACTATACGCACCTAACTCAAGCACACGTTTCACCTTTTCAGGTGTATCGATATTGCCTTCTGCAATAAGTGGATGTTTGATTCGTTCTAAAACTGTTCTCAAGATTTCAAAGTCATTTTCTTCAATTTTGTCGCCTTTACTTTTGTTTTTGTATATCCTACTAAAGTACTTCCGATAAAAATCAAAACCGAGTTCATCAGCATGAATCATTTCGTCTACTGTAGAACAGTCTGCCATCAATAATTGATCTGGATATTTTGCTCTAATTTCATGATAGAAATCATCAAGCGTTTGTCCATTTGGTCGAGTCGATGTAGTAGCATCCAGAGCAATAATCTCTGGTTTCACTGTCATCAATTCGTCAATTTCTTTCATTGTAGCGGTAATAAAGACGTCGGCATCATCATAATCACGTTTAATAATTCCAATAACTGGTAAATCGACAGCCTCTTTAATCGCTTTGATGTCAATCACTGAATTGGCACGAATTCCTTTCGCTCCTCCTTCCTGTGCAGCAACTGCCATACGAGCCATAATATAATCACTATGTAATGGTTCATGCGGCAATGCTTGGCATGATACAATTAATTGACCTTGTAATCTCATAAACAGCCTCCTTCTATTTTTTTAGTAAAAACCCTTACATTTTTTTAGTATACTCACCTTAGAAAACATTTTTCAATATTACGATTATTTTTTTAGTAACTACTTTCAGAATCAGGTACAAATCACTGAACTATCACACTTTTATAGAAATTACTTTCATCAAAAAAGCCAATCTTGTAAGAACAAGATTGGCTTTCCGTTACATTTTAATGAGTTGATGCTTAAACGCATAAATCGTTGCTTGCGTTCTGTCCTCTACTCCTAATTTTGAAAGAATATTCGATACGTGAGTCTTCACGGTCTTCAATGTGATAAACAACTCGTCTGCAATTTCTTGGTTGGATTTTCCTTGTGCGATTAAGAGTAACACTTCTAATTCACGCTGCGTTAAATCTTCGTGTAAGAAATGCTGTTGCTTCATTTGAATACGATTCACGAGTTTATCCGTCACTTGCGGCTCAAACACTCCGTCTCCATTATACGTATCTCGGATAGCTTTTGCGATTTGAGAGGCGGAAGCTGTTTTTAAGATATAGCTCTTTGCTCCGGCGTTGATGGCTGGAAAGACCTTCTCATCATCAATAAAGCTCGTTAAGATGATAATTTTCGCTTCTGGCCACTTTCAAGAATTTCCTTTGTCGCTTCAATTCCATCCATCTCAGGCATCACAAGGTCCATTAAGATAATATCTGGTTTTAAGGACAGGGCTTTTTCTACACCTTCACGGCCATTCTTGGCTTCATCCATCACTTCAATGTCATCTTGCATCGATAGATACGAAGAAACGCCTAGTCGTACCATTTCGTGATCGTCTACTAGTAATACATTAATCATTGTTCATCCTCCATGTGACGACTGAGCGGAATCTTGATTTCAATTGTCGTTCCTTGATTTGGGAAGCTCACAATTCTCACCTGTCCACCGAGCCCTTGCACTCTTTCTTTCATATTATTAATTCCATAGCTTCCTGGAAGAATTTCCTCGCTATTAAATCCAACGCCATTATCCTCTATCTTAAAGAGAACCGTGGAGTCTAGTTGTCGTAAATACACTTCTAAAGTTGTTGCGTGTGAATGACGCAATGTATTCGATAAAAGTTCTTGAGCGATTCTGAAGAGATGGTCTTCGACGCCTTCAGGAAGTTTCACGTCTTCGATATCCCAATGAATCTTCATTTGTACTTTCGTTTGTAATTCGATGAGTAATCCTTCGATACCAGATTTCAACGATTTACTTTCTAGTGAAATTGGGCGTAAGTGAAGAAGCAATGCGCGCATCTCTGATTGTGCTTGAGAGAGAACATGTTCAATCATCTTCAATTGTTTTTTTGTTCCTTCTCATCAAACTTGTCGGCACGTTCGTTTAAGGCAGAAATCATCATCATCGCCGCAAAGAGCTGCTGGCTTACAGAATCATGTAATTCGCGAGCGATACGGCGTCTCTCTTCTTGAATGACTTGTTCTTTTGTCTCAGTCCCTAAGAATTGCGGTTTGCTACCTAATTGCTGTACTTCTAATGATAATTTTTCTAATCGCTCTGAAAGTGCAGCTGTTTGTTCGTAGAAATCATTTAAGTCTACAACCGTTGCTTCCATAATCCAATTTGGGCTATCTTCTTCTTTTACAAGTCTATGCTTGGCCTTTTGAATCATGAGTAACTGCTCACCGATTTTACGCTCAGCTTGACGATTTAAAATCAACATCGCCGCAGCTGTCACAAAACCAAAGAATAAAATCAATAATAGAAACAGTGTAATCGTCCCAAGAATCTCTTGAATTCTCAATGTCTCTACTATTTCATAGCGAATCCATCTGCGGAATAGGAATAGGAAAACAGTACTAACAAAACTGTAAACCGCTGAATAAAGCATCCAGCTTTTAACGAGGCGTTGCTTCATGCTTCAATCACCTCAATTTTCCCAGCGACAATCGTTGTATAAATCTTAATCTTCTTCGTGCTGCGATTGTATCCTGAACTATATAACTGAATAGATTCATTACTTAAGGCGTATGTTTGTCCCTCAAATTCCACTTGACCGCCAAATGCATGATGGTGAATCATCACTCCTACCCCGTACGGTACTAGAATTCGAACACGGCCAAATCCTTTTCGAATGACGATCACATTTTCCTTGGCAGGAAGAATTGTATTTCCTAAGTCGATAATGGTATCCCCTACAAGCTGCCCTGCATTGATATCATTCCACTCATACGGTTCGTTCCCCACTTCTTGATTTCCAAACCAATCATAGCGATGGATTTCTCCAGGCGTTGGAGTATCCTCGTGAGAGTCAACGAAAATATATTCTTGTCGGCCCTTTTTCGAAAACATACCTGATAAAGAAGCAATCGAGAACGTATCTTTAGTAAAGAATAACAGAAGCAATGCCCCAATCATTCCAAGCCAAATACCCGCAGTAGATAGAAGCGGTAAAATGATAAAGAGTGCCCCAAAGCACATTCCACTATTTCTTAAAAATTTAACACGTCGAAAAACAATAAAACTGAACATTGTAATAGCGACCCCAATTGAAAAGAAGATGAAGAGGCCCAATTTTGAAGTCATTTCAATAGCGGAGACAATCACTCCCATTAATAGTACAATTAGTATTCGTTTCAGTTTATTCATCTTCTCACCTCCGTTACAGGTATTAGTATACCATCTTCTCACGTTCAATCCTATCATGAATTAAAAATGAATCCATCAGACTTAAGGATGAAATCCAACAAAAAAGAGCTAGGACATTTCCTAGCTCTTCTCTTCATTCAAATGAATCGATTACGCAGATTGAATATCAATAATTCTGATCTTCATTTCTCCGCCTGGTGTTGGAATCACCACTTCTTCATTTAATTTTTTACCAATAATTCCTTTGGCAATTGGAGAGTCATTTGAAATTTTACCTTCAACTGGGTTTGCTTCTGCACTACCCACGATTGTGTAAGTTTCTTCGTCTCCATCTGGTAATTCGATAAACGTAATTTTTCTTCCAAGTGAAACAACATCTTTTTCTACATTGTTATCATCGATGATTTCCGCAAAACGAATCATTTTTTCTAACGTTGAAATACGTCCTTCTACGAAAGCTTGTTCATCCTTAGCTGATTCATATTCAGAGTTTTCAGATAAGTCACCATAGCTACGCGCAATTTTGATACGCTCTACGATTTCTTTTACGTTTAACGACTTTTTAATTCTTCTAATTCAGCTTCAAGTTTTGCTTTCCCTTCAAGCGTCATTGGAAATACTTTTTTTCAGTCATACGATTCTCCCCTATATCGTTTTTTTAGATTATCTCAATCTACAATGCTAAAACTTTAACATTTTATAACCGAGATTGCAAGTCTTATTTCAAATTTTAATTCGATTTTTAAATGTTCATCCCTATAAAAAAAGCCCCTAGGATAAGCTTTCCTAGGGGTTAACAATTTAATTTAAATGAGATAAAATTGAAGCAATTTTTGTAGTCATTAAGTCAATCGCCACTCTGTTTGAACCACCTTCTGGGATAATAATATCCGCAAATTTTTTCGTTGGTTCAATAAATTGGTGATGCATTGGTTTTACAACGGACATGTATTGGTTAATGATAGAATCCAGTGTTCTTCCACGTTCTACCATGTCACGTTTAATACGGCGAATGATACGAATATCATCGTCAGTATCAACATACACCTTGATGTCCATCAAATCACGCAAGCGTTCATCTTCAAGAATAAGAATTCCTTCGATTAGGATAACATCTTTTGGTTCTTGATGGATTGTTTTATCACTTCTTGTATGATTTTTCGTAATCATATACTGGTTCTTCAATCGATTCAAAATTTATTAATTTATTCATATGTTCAATTAATAAATCTGTATCGAAAAGCAAATGGGTGGTCATAGTTCGTTTTTTAAACGTTCTTCAAACGGCATATGACTTTGATCTTTTATAATAGTAGTCTTGATCAATTTTACAAATCGTTAAATCTGGAAAGTTCTCCAAAAATTTTACGACTCACACTTGTTTTTCCCACTCCCAGAGCCACCTGTAACTCCGATAACGATTGGCTTTTTTTCTTTTCCATGACCTACTCCTTATTATCAATATACTTAGCTTTTTAACTCTAAATGTTCCTCATACGTTTTTCGCATAGTAGATTTCTTTTGTATGAATATCTGCTAGGAAGTATAAGTAATCTGTTTTTCTCTGGTTCTAACGCTGCTACGATAGAATCCTCACTTGGACTATTATAAGGTCCAGGGCCAACGCCATAGTTTTTGATATAAGTTATATGGAGAATCTACTTCTAAATCTTCTAAAGAAAGGGCTTCTTTGTGTTCGCCTAAAGCGTATTGAACAGATACATCTGTTTGAAGCTTCATATTTTCTTTAATACGGTTATGGAATACGCTAGAGATTTTTCTTACGGTCTTCTAGTTTAGTCCCTTCTTTTTCGATTAAAGAGCCATTGCCATAATTTCTTGTAATGTATAGTCACTTGCTAAAATCTTATCGTAGTATTTCGACATGACTTCATCTGTTTTAGCAACCATTTCAGTAATTAACATTTGAAGTGTTTTTGAGTCATTCATATCGTATGTCGCTGGGAATAAGTATCCTTCAAGCACATATTTTACTTGGTAGCCATTATATGATTGAGTCAATAATTTTGGGAATTTTTGAACTAAATAACGTAAGAAGTCTTCGTCTTGAACTTTTGCCATGAAATCTGCAGCAGAATATTTTTGTAGATTTCTCAACTTCTTTGGCGATTTCTGTTAATTGTTCCCCTTCACGAATCAGAACTTTAGTCGCGTTTTGATCTTTATCTTTTCCTTGACCAGAAAGTTCCGCGATAATTTCGTCGAGTGTCATACTCTTAGAAACATGGTACAATCCTGATTTAAATCCAGAAACGTTTTTGAATTTCAAATAGAAATTAAAGAGTTTCGAATTACGGATAATCCCTTCTTTTTCAAGTGCTTTTGATACTTCTTTGACAGATGCGCCTTGTTCAATTTCAAAAGCTACAAGTTCTGTTTGAGCTGTATCAACTGGTTGTGTTTCTCCTTTAATGTAATTCCAAGTAAAGAATCCCCCTACTAGGACAATTACTAAAAGTGCAATCATAAAATATTTCATTATCTTTTTGATAATAGAAGTTTCCTTTTTACGAATATCGCGTTTCGTATCCGTATCAGAAATTAAGGAATGTTTTTTATGTTCTTCTTGAGACATTGTCTTCCCCTTAAATTGGCATCAAATGATACCCATAGTTGTAGTTATTATACCTCATTCTTATTGAAAAAAATGAAGAAAGTCAATCATAAAGAGTGCCCTTATAACAAAAAGCTTGAGGTTTCCCCAAGCTCTATTGTTGATTATAAATCTTCTTCAGCTAAGAATGTGTTTAATACTTCTTCAACCATATCCCATTCAGCTTCTGTTTCGATTGGGTTTAATTGACCTTCAGTACCATCTTCGCCTTCAACATATGAGAATGCTTGTAATTCTACTTCTTCTCCTTCAGGAATTCCTGCTGGGTAGCATAATACATATGATTTATTGAAAGTCATCAGATTCGAAACGTGAATAATACTTCGTGTAAAATTTCATTTCCTTCTTCGTCGATGATTGTAATATGTTCGTGACCTTCGTGGCCTTCTAAGTGATCATGTTCATGATCGTGATCGTGATGTTCTGTCATTTTCTTTCCTCTTTCCTTTGTTATTGATTTCCATTTAAATCTAAATAGTTTTGCAAAAATCATGACTGCAGCTAGCATATCAATGACTTGTTTGCGTTTCTTTCTTGAAACATTACCCTCTTCGACAAGCATTCGTTCCGCCTGCATCGTCGTGAGTCTTTCGTCATGATAGACGATTGGAATTTCTAGTCGTTTCTCTAGGCTTGCACCATAACGACGGGACGCCTCTACACGTGGTCCTTCCGTATTATTCATGTTCTTTGGTAGGCCGATGACGATTTTTTCAACGCCATACTCTTCCACTAACTCGACAACACGTTTGAACCCGAATTCTGAAGCATTCTCATTAATCGGAATTGTTTCAACCCCTTGAGCAGTCCAGCCCATTAAATCACTAACGGCAACGCCCACAGTTTTACTTCCGACATCTAATCCCATTAATCTCATACTAGGCATCTCTTCCTGTTGAGCGGATATAATGTCTAATGAGTTCTTCCAAAATCTCATCTCTTTCGTGACGACGAATTAGATTACGTGCATCACGATGTCTCGGAATATAAGCTGGGTCTCCAGATAACAAAGTATCCTACGATTTGATTAATCGAACTATACCCCTTCTCATTCAACGCATCATAAACGATGGTTAATGTTTCTTGAACGGTTTTTTCGTCCTTTTCATTAAATTTAAATAGGACTGTTTCATCTATTGAACTCATAGCGACACCTCATTTCAATATATATACCTATTCTACAAGATTTTGGATGAAACTACAATTGATACTTACCGATTCTTAACATTTAGAAAGCCTTTCCTTTGCTTTAAAATCAAAAACCTTCCATAGGACTCTCTTCAAATCCCATGGAAGGTTTCATTTTGCATTACATTATTTAGCTAAATATTCTTTAAGCAATTCGAATGCTTGTGGAATACCTGCAGGGTTCTTACCACCTGCTTGAGCCATATCAGGACGGCCTCCGCCTCCACCTTGGATAGCTGGAGCAATCGCCTTAATGATATCGCCTGCTTTTAATCCTTTTGCATTTGCGTCTTTAGATACGGCTACTAAAAAGGTTCGCTTTATCAGAAGAAGCAGTACCTACTACGAAGATATCGCTCGCACCTTTTTGTCTCCATGTATCTGCTAATTGACGTAATTCATCCATCTCTTTATTTTCAAGAGCTACAGTGATGAATGAAGTTCCGTTTACTTCTTCTACATTGTTGAAGACATCTGCGACTTCAGCTTTCATGATTTTTAGCTTTTTAGTTTCGCAATTTCGCCGTTTGCTTCTTTTCAATTCTTGACCTAAAGTAGCTACACGTTCTACCACTGTATCTAATTGGATGGCTTTAACTTCACCAGCTACTTGTTTTAATAAGTTTTCGTGATGGCTTAATAAGTCAAATGCTTCTTTACTTGTAACAGCTTCGATACGACGAACGCCGGCACCGATACCAGATTCAGAAACAATCTTGAATAATCCGATTTCTTGAGTGTTTCCAACGTGGATACCCCCACAAAGTTCGATTGACCAGTCACCAATGTTGACCATACGAACTAAGTTGCCGTATTTCTCACCAAAGAGTGCCATTGCCCCACGGCTCTTCGCATCTTCAAGTGTTGTTTCAATCGTTACAACTTCTAAAACCAGCCCAGATTTTTTCGTTTACGATACGTTCCATTTCAGCTAATTCTTCAGCAGTAACTTGTCCGAAGTGACTGAAGTCGAAACGTAAACCAGTTGGTGTTACAAGAGAACCTGCTTGGTTTGCGTGAGTTCCTAGAACATCTTTTAATGCTTGGTGTAATAAGTGAGTTGCTGTATGGTTTTTTAATGATTTTTCGCACGTTCAGATGCATCAACCACTAATGTGTAAGTTGCGTTTACTTGTAAGTCGCCCTAACACTTCAACCGTGTGTAATGGTTGTCCGTTAGGAGCTTTCTTCACTTGTAAGACATTCGCTACAACTGTACCGCTGGCATCTTGGATTGTACCGTGGTCGGCTAATTGTCCACCCATTTCAGCGTAGAAAGGTGTACGGTCGAATACTAATTGCGCATGCGCATCTTTATGTGCAGATTCAACTAATTCATCATCTACAACAATCGCTTTTTAACACGCCTTCTTCAGTTGTTGAAGCATATCCAACGAATTCACTCTCTACAGTGATATCACGTAATACTGCAGATTGTACGTTCATTGATGTTTCTGTATTACGAGCAGCACGCGCCCGGTCTTTTTGTGCTTGCATTTCTGCTTGGAAACCTTCTTCATCGACAGTGAAACCATTGTCACTTGCGTATTCTAATGTTAATTCATATGGGAATCCATAAGTATCATATAGTTTGAACGCATTTTCGCCAGAAAGAGTTGTTTCGTTTGCTTCTTTCATATCCGCAAAAATAGTTTCTAAGATTGCTAAACCATCGTGAATTGTTTCTTGGAAACGATCCTCTTCGTTGGCAATCACTTTTTGAATGAATTCCATGTTTTTCAGTTACTTCTGGATAGTAGCTGTGCATAATTTGAGCAACCGTTGGAACTAATTTAGTTAAGAATGATCCTTGAATTCCTAAACGTTGTCCGTGCATTACTGAACGACGGATTAAACGACGGATGATATATCCACGACCTTCGTTTGAAGGAAGCGCGCCATCCCCAATTGCAAAGCTTACCGCACGAATGTGGTCAGCGATAACTTTGAATGATACATCAGTTTCTTTAGATTCATTGTATTTCTTACCAGCGCTTAAGCTTTCTAATTGCTTAATAATTGGCATAAATAAGTCTGTTTCGAAGTTTGTTGGTGTATCTTGGATAACAGAAACTACACGTTCAAGACCCATCCCCGTATCGACGTTCTTATGTGGTAATGGTGGATAAGTTCCGTCTGGCATATGGTTGAATTGAGAGAATACTAAGTTCCAAATTTCTAAGTAACGTTCGTTTTCTCCTCCAGGATAGTTTTCTGGATCATCTTCTGCTAAGTTATTATATTTTTCTCCACGGTCGTAGAAAATCTCAGTATCCGGACCACATGGACCAGCACCGATATCCCAGAAGTTATCTTCTACTGGAATGATATGATCTTCTGGAAGACCAACTTTATCCATCCATAATGTTTTTGTTTCTGGATCTTCTGGATAGTAAGTAACGTATAGACGATTTGGATCAAGTCCTAACCATTTTTCACTTGTTAGGAATTCCCATGCCCATGGAATCACTTCTTCTTTGAAGTAGTCCCCGATTGAGAAGTTCCCCATCATTTCGAATAATGTATGGTGACGAGCTGTGTGCCCTACGTTTTCGATATCGTTTGTACGAATACTCTTTTGAGCATTTGTAATACGTGGAACTTCTGGTGTTTCCGTTCCATCGAAGTATTTCTTAAGTGTCGCAACCCCTGAGTTAATCCATAGTAATGTTGGATCGTTTACAGGAATTAAGCTCGCACTTGGTTGAACCTTATGTCCTTTTTCTTGGAAGAAATCAAGGTACATTTGACGAATTTCGCTACTTGATAATTTTTTCATCTTCATTCTCCTTCTTTTTGTAAATAAAAAAACTGCCCCATTGCTGCAAGGGCGTCCTACCGCGGTACCACCTTGCTTACAATGAAACAGCTGTTCATTCATCTCTAATTCCGATAACGCTGGAAGGGCGTTTGTATTTCTACAAAGTTTTCAATCGGGAGCACGATTTTGATGGCTATTTTCACCAGACAAGCCTCTCTAATAAGTAAAATCTCAATCCGATTGCTTACCTTTAGAAGTATACGAAAAGCGCCTAGTTTTGTCAACTATTCGCATGTCCTTCTTCTTTTAATGGAAGGTGTAAATACACTTTGGTATATGCATTTGTCTCAGATTCAATTTCCATCGAAAAAGCTTCTCCGAAAAAGAGCGTCAATCGTTCTTTGATATTCTTAATACCAACTCCACCAAGTTCTTTTGTACTCGTTGTATTTTCTTTTATTCCTACCCCATTATCCGCAATACAAATATCTATAAAAGTATCTCTTTTAGACACAGTAATCGTAATTTTCCCAGGGCGTTCTGACTCTTTAATCCCATGATAGATTGCATTTTCTACGAGTGGCTGCAGAACGATTTTTGGAAGCTTGATATCAGGAATATCATCAGGTTCGAAAATAGTATATTCCAATTTGTCTCCATATCGTTCCTTTTGAATAAACAAATATTGACGGACATGCTCGATTTCTTGGCGTAAGGTCACTATTTCTTCTCCAGCATTCAAGGAAAGTCTAAAGTAATTAGAGAGCGCCTTCGTAATGTCTACTACCTTTTGATGGTCTTGAAACTCTGCCATCCAAATAATGGTATCCAGCGTATTATACAAGAAGTGCGGATTAATTTGACTCGTTAACGCCTTTAATTCATAGATGCGGGTCAATGCTTCTTGCTCTTTTTCTTCCTTCATTAAAGTCTCGATTCTCTCGAGCATCTGATTAAAGGTACCTGCTAGCGCTTGGAATTCTTGAGCTCCTTTTTGTTCTGCTCGAATAGTCGTGTCGCCTTCTTCTACTCGTCTCATCACTTGTCCCTAGTCTTTTAACAGGTAGTAATTGATAACGTATCAATGTAAAAATACCCAACATACAAATAAGTAAGCTAAGCACTCCAACAACACTGACAATCCCAAGTAGTTTTACTGAGTCTTCTTTAAACCGACTAAATGAGCTAACACCTACTAAGATCCAATCGCTATTTTCAATAGGGCTTTTATGAACAAAAAAATCATCAGACACCATTGAATCCATCGGACTATTGGATATTTCTTGTACCGACATTTGCTTATCAACTGACTCGAAAGCCTCCGAATCCGGATGATAAATAAGTGTACCGTCCTTTTGGATGACAAAAGCATACCCATTTTCCCCTAGAGAAAGTTCTTTCACATATTTTTCTAGTTCGTGATAATCCACATCTAAGCGTATAACGCCAAGATTTTCTCCTGCGTTGCTTTTAACTTCCTGACTAATAGAAATTACGATTTGATTATTTTGATTCTTGATAGACTGAATGATTGGGAACATTCGAGTGCTCTAGAGCATCTTGATACCATTTTTGGGCCATCATATCCGCTGAAGTCACCATTTCCTCTTCCATCCCGGTCGTAACTAATCTTCCATCTTTCGTCACCAATCGTATCGATACAAAATCCGGATGACTCTTCAGCATTGTCTCAAGCCATTCATGGATTGCCGCTTCATTTTCAGCTGATGTTTGACTGGCAAAGTCCTTTATTGCCTGCGACTGTGATAAAGATCTTGAAGTAGATTTTAAATTCGAAACGTACTGTTCGATATATTTGGAACTTGTATCAATCTCATGAATGGTATGGTCTTCTACTTCACGATGAAAAACCTCGCTACTTTTTATAAAATAGAAGCTTCCAATTAAAACTACCATGGCAAAAAGCATGATACTTAAATAGGCAAATAATCTTGTTGCAAGAGACTGTTTTTTCATATTTTTGCCCCACTTCTAAAACTTTTAGGGGAAACGCCGACAATCGACTTGAATCGATAAGAGAAATAGTTCATATCTTCTATTCCAACAGATAATGCCACCTCATAAATCTTCATGTCGGTTGATAATAAGAGACGCTTTGCTCTTTGAATCCGTTGCTGAGTCACATACTCTTGAAAGGACATTCCAAGTTCTTTTTTGATTAAAAGGCTAAGGTAGTTCGTACTGAATCCTAATTGCTTTGCAAGTTCACCTAGCGCTAAATTTGGATTTGATAATCGCTCTAAAAATCAGCTTCTCGAAATGAAGAGTTCCCGAAGAGGAGTCCTCTTCACTTGCTAATGCCAATAGTTCTCGTTGGCGCTTTTCTTCGTTTAGTTTGGCTACAACTTTCACCAATAAAGCTTCGATTTCTGATTTCGTCACTGGCTTTAAAATATAATCTTCTACTCCAATTTTTCACTGCAGATAGTAAATAATCTACATAATCATACCCCGTTAAGAAGATAATTCTCATTTGCGGATATTCTGACCTCACCAATTGCGCAAGAGTAATGCCATCCATTTTTCGGCATATTAATATCTGTCAGTAAAATATCCGGCGCTTCTTCTCGTATTTTTTTCCAGTGCTTGCTCCCCATTTTCTACTTCCTGAACCGTTGAAATTCCCTAGCGATTCAAAAATCAATTAAGGATGCAATCCCTCTACGAATAATTGGTTCATCTTCAACTATTAAGATTGAATACATCTTATTTCCCTCCTTTCTCTATTATACTTCTATTCATAACGGTTTTTAAATCTATTTTTTTACTCAAAAAAAGTGCTTCTCTAAAGGAGATTAACTTAGAGAAGCACTGAGTGGTTATTTGACGAAATCGACTAAATAACCATATCCCTTTGCTTCCATCTCATTGAGTGGGATGAATTTGATGGAAGCACTATTGATACAAAAAAACGAAGTCCACCTTTTTTTCTTTTCGGACCATCTTCAAAAAAACATGTCCAAGGTGTGAATTGGCTACCCTACTTCGAACTTCAACACGTTTCATATTAAAACTATTATCCTCATGATAGGTCACAACTTCCGAAGAAATTGGTTTTGAAAAACTTGGCCAGCCGCAGCCAGAATCAAATTTATCTTTTGAAGAAAAGAGCGGTTCTCCGGTAACTACATCTACATAAATTCCTTGTTCATGATTATCCCAGTATTCATTTGAGAATGCTCTTTCCGTTTTATTTTCACGAGTAACTGCGTATTGTTCCTTCGTGAGTGTCGCTTTTAGAGTCTCTTCGTCAGGAAGTGGATAAAGACTGGCATCAATTACAGGGTCACTCGCTTTTTTAACGTCAATGTGGCAATATCCATTTGGATTCTTCTTCAAGTAATCTTGATGATAATCTTCTGCTACCACAAAATTTTTCAAAGGTTCCGTCTCAACGGCTAATTTCTTACCAAAGGATTCTTCTTTCCTTCATGACTTGTTGAATAATGGCGCTATCTGCCTCATCAACATAATAAATACCCGTACGATATTGTCTTCCTGTATCATTTCCTTGTTTATTCACAGAAAATGGATCAATGACTCTAAAGTAATACAACAATAACTCGCGTAGGGAAATTTTATCAGCATCATAAGTAACATGAATCGTTTCTGCATGGTCTGTATCATGAATGAGCTTATAATTAGTCGTTTCAACCTTTCCATTCGCGTATCCACTCACAACATCAATAACACCATTAATTCTGGAAAAGTATTCTTCTAATCCCCAAAAACATCCGCCTGCTAAATATATCTCTTTCATATGTTCACCTTCCTTTTTCATTTCACTTGTAGTGCTATCTGTTTCCATTAGTTTGGTTACCTTATTGGAGATTTCATCAGCTTTTGAATCCTTTGCAAGGGTACCTCCTTTGGCAAAATAAAGCACTCCTAAAAGAATGATGACTACGGCAAAGAGTGTCACCACTAATTTTTTATCCATAGAGAACTCTCCTTTCTTATAGGCTTTCTAGCGTTTTTACGATATCGTCATTAGAAACGTGTCCTGGTTGAACTCTGACAACTTTTCCATTAGCATCGATAAATGCTGAAGTTGGGTATCCAACGACTCCAAGTTTCTTCAAGAATTGACCGTCTTTATCCACGAGTACTGGTAATGAATGGTAGTCTACCCCTTCAAACCATTTTTTGAAGTCCTCTAAAGATTTCTCGCGGTTCACACCAGGTGCAATGACAGTAAGAATCACTGAATCTTTTGGTGGCATTTCAGAAAGTTGTGTAATGTCCGCTAGTCCAGATAGACAAATTGGGCACCATGAAGCCCAAAACTTCAAATAAACTTTTTTCCCTTTATAATCTGCTAATGAAACTTCTTTCCCATCTAATGTTGTAAAGGTAGACTGTGTCATATCGTCCATTTCTCCCATCTTTTTGTCCATCTTCTCATCTTTTGAACTCATGTTATCCATCTTCTCATCTTTTGAACTCATGTTATCCATTTTATCCATTTTTTCACCACTCATCGAGCTCATCATTTCAGTGGTTTCTTTCATGTCTTTAGTATCCATGCCCATTTGTGAATTTTGACAAGCTCCTAAAAGCAATGTACTAAATAATGCAATCGTCAATTTTGATTTCATTTTCATTCCTCCTAATTTTTAATGGAAAACTTGTGACAGTTGAGAAAAGATAATCGATGCTCCCATCAAAACAATCACGAGTCCTCCGATTTTTTTAAGTAATAATAATCGTTTTTTTGCAAGGTTAAACCATTTAAACGCTACGGTTGAAGCAGCTGATAAGATTAAAAACGGAATGGCCAATCCTAATATATATAAGCAAAGTAAGAAAATACCATAAGTGATACTGGCTTGTTGCGTGGAGATAAGCGTTAGGACCGCACTTAGTACTGGTCCCACACAAGGTGTCCATCCGAAGCTGAAGCTGAGTCCTAATAAGTAACTACTCCAAAGCGATTTTTTATCTTTGATTTCAAACTGAACTGTTTTTTTGTGTTTTTGTAAAAATAGTAAATGGAACAGTTCCATTTGGTGCAATCCCAATAGCACAATCACTACTCCCAGTGTGATATTAAACCAAGGATTGTAAATCAGACTTCCTAATGCAGTTGCCGCAAACCCTAAGAAGAAAAAGACTGTTGAAATGCCTGCAATAAAGATGACCGTTCGAATCATTGGCTTCCAATATATCTCTAATTTCCCAATCTTCAGGTGAGGTCCGTCCTGTTCACTCATCAAAACACCAAAATAGACTGGAAACAGCGGTAGCACGCACGGAGAAAAAAACGAGAATAAGCCTGCTAAAAATACGCTTCCCCATAATACAAAATCCATAAAATCCCTCCTTCAATTTGTATCTTTAGTATACGTCTGGAAGAATCGTAAAAATATAGATTTTCCACACATAAAACTTGATTATGATACGATGATTCAAAAGAATACAAAAAAGCCACGTGAGTTTTCACCCACGTGGCTTAATCATTTATCTATTAGAAGAATAAGCTATTATTCTTTTCTGCTTGGTAGTTTTGACGAACACGGTTACCAGCACCTGGTTCCACTTGTTCTAACGCTGACTCAATAATTTGTAATGATTCATCGTATTTGAATGTGTGGTTGAATAGGTCGAGTGCACGACCAATCGCTGTTTCGATTTCAGGATGTGATAAACGGTAACGGTTCGCATGTTGAATCATGTACTCTGTTAATTGTGCATTATCAACAATTTGTTCTGTGAAGATATCTAATTTTTCAACATCTTCTTCGATCACGTTGTTCGCCGCGTTAATTTCAGTCATATCTAATTTCACACGGTTCATCTTTTGCCATAATTGTTCAATACGGTTACTTGTTGCAAAGAATAATTCTAAGTACTCTTTTGGAAGACCTGGTAAGTGGTACTTCTCAATCGTACGTTTCATATTACGTAAGTCTAATTCGAAGACATCTAATCCGTCACGAATCGCTTTTTCTTGGCTACGTAAATCAGATAATGTGTTGACTAAATCAGTTTGATCTTCATCAATGCTGTTTAATTTATCAAGAACGAGTTCGTAGTGTTCTTTGACTACTGAGTAAGGCACTTGATGATTTTCCATCGCCTTGCTGTAGTATTGAACGGCTTCTTGTTCTTTTTCTAATTGTTCCGCAAATTCTTGTACACGAACGAATTCGTTATTTGACAAGATATAGTTTTGAGATACACGGTCAACCTCGATATTCACATAGCGATTGCTTTGTAATACTTGGTTCAAGCGTTTTTCAACTTGCGCTTTGTTGCGGTATACAAATTCACGAGCTTCGATTTCAGCTTCCATCACATCATAAAGTTGGTCGATTTCACGAGCCACTTTATCTAATTGTTGACGAGCTTCTTCTAATTCTGTAGCAGCGATATGTCCGCGTGCCACTTCGATTGTTTTTTCAATCTTTTCAATTTCATCAGGAATTGAAATTTTAGAGAATTGGTAATGCTCTTCGACCATGCGAGCATATCCTTGTTTCAAGTCTTCTACTTGTTCATTGTACTCAGTTTCGATTTCTTTTAATAATTGAGGAACTTGTTCAACGATTGACTCAAATTCTTTCATTTCGTTTTCGATACGTCCAAGTACTTCTTTGGCTTCTAAGTGGTCGCCTTCGTTTGTTAATGTATTAAATTTCGCGAAGTCTAATTCTAAATAAGCTAAACGTTTTTCTAACGTTTCTAGCGCTTCGCCGAATGAGAAACTATGTGCTAATAAGTCTTTGCGCATTGAAGCATAGCGTTCTTGTAATAAGTCTAGCTGTGCGCGGTTTTGTTTTTTTCACTATCCAATAATTTTTTTGTAATGCTGAGTAAATTTTATCCACTTCAGCTTTTTGTTTCTTCAATCAAGTTTTTCAGCTTGTTGTGTCACTTGATTTCCTTTGATGAAGTTTAATTTTTTTGGATATATTGTTCTGCACTTACTAATGCAGCTTCGATTTCAGGGAATCGGAATCGTGTGATTGTTTGCCATGTTGCTTGCCATGTTTCGTACGTTCTCTTTGTTTGCCCTGTTAAATTCAAGTTTTTTTCAAAGTATAGAACGTGTCGGCAATCGGCACTGCCATTAACTTATCCTTTTTCTCTGATAATTCTTCAATTACTTTTAGTTTGTTTCTTTGTCATGAATATTGCTGTTGCATAACCTGCGGCACCCAGTACCACAATTAGCAATAGAAAGATTACAAATCCCATGCTATAGCCTCCAAATATATATATTTACAGTTTTCACACATAATATCATTAGTAGTATAGCACGTTTTATAGCGATTTAGCAAAAAACTTCAAGGGTTTACGTTAATTTTTTGTTACTAGTACTTTGCATTTGTAATTTTCTGAAATCAAAAGAAAAAGGAGAACGGAAATCCGTTCTCCTAATCACTTACGCTTATTTAATTAATTCGTAAATCGCTTCTGCGTAAATTGCAGCTGAGCGGAATAAATCTTCTAACGCGAAGAATTCATTTGCTTGGTGCATTGTATCGATTGAGTCTGGGAATAGCGCACCATACGCTACACCACGTTCAAAGATACGTCCGTATGTTCCACCACCGATTGATTGTTCATGTGCAGGTAATCCTGTTTGACGGTGATATACGTCTAATAATGTTGATACTAATTTATCTTCTGGAGATACATAGTGAGGAACTTGTGCTTTACCGTGAGCAACAGTGAAACCATATCCTGAAGCCACTACTTCTGTCTTAATTTCAAGACCTTCTGCAGTAACTCCTAATGGATAACGGAAGTTTACTACGGCTACCCCACCTAATTCTGGTGTGTAAGTGAAGATTCCGGCATTGGCTGTTAATGGTCCCATCACTTCATGGTTGAAGTCTACTTTCAAGTTTTTACCATCAGTATCTTCATGTAATACTTCAGCAGCAAAGGCTAAGTATTTTTTCGCGTTGCCTTTGAAGTTGAATTGGTTTAAGAATTTAGCTAAGTGAGTCCCAGCATTGATTCCTTTATCTGGGGTAGATCCGTGTGCTGATTTACCAACCACATCTAAGATAACTTTGCCGTCTATCTACTTTGAGCACTACCTTCAACTGGGTTTACTGCCAAGTATTTGTTGAAACGGTCCACTAATTCTTCTGCATTTGGAACTGTAACTTCCGCATGCGCATCTTGAGGAACCATGTTTTCACGTAAACCTGCGTCGAAGCTTAATAATTGGTAGTCGCCTTCTGCAGCTCCCCCAGGAATATCATAGTGTAATGAAAGGATTCCTTTTTCACCATTGATGATTGGGAATGTTGCGTCTGGTGAGAAACCAAAGTCTGGCATTTCTTCTGTTTGGAAGTAACGGTCCATACATTTCCAACCTGATTCTTCGTCTGTTCCGATAATGAAACGAACACGTTTTGAAACTGGTAATCCTAATTCTTTGATGATTTTTAATGCATAGTATGCTGCCATACTTGGTCCTTTATCATCGCTTGAACCACGCGCATAAATACGGTCATTAATAATTTGTGGCTCGAATGGATCTGTATCCCATCCAGTTCCCTACTGGAACAACGTCCACGTGACCTAAAACTCCAAGAGTTTCTTTATAGTCTGGATTTGGTGCAAACTCGATGTGACCTGCTAAGTTTCCAACTTGTTTTGTTGTGAAACCATCACGTTCACCGATTGCTAAGAATGCTTCTAGCGCTTCTTTAGGTCCAGGACCTACTGGTGCATCCTCTGTCGCTTTAGAATCATCACGCACACTGTCGATACGTAATAATGTGAATAAATCTTTTAATAGATCTTCTTTACGAAGTTCTACTTCTTTTTTCCAATCAATTGTCATCCAATCGCTCCAATCTCTATCAAGTAGATTCAATAGTCTTATCTTACCATTTTTACAAAAGGATGAAAAGCGGTTAAACCCTTTCTATAACAAATAAAAGCCTAGGATTTCTCCTAAGCTTTCGTTATTCATTCATCATTAATGATTCTAATTCTTCTTCGGTTAAGGGTCTGCTCTCTCCTAACGCGAGGCTCTCATCTAACTTGAGTGGTCCCATCGTGAGTCGCTGTAAATCCACAACAGTTTTCCCACAGGCTTTGACCATGCGTTTGACCTGATGGAATTTTCCTTCTTTCAAATGAATCTGAACAATCGATTCATCCTGCGTCGTACTAAGAATATCCAGACGCGCTGGCATACACTCCGTTCCATCCGATAACACGATGCCCTTCTCAAAAGCAGCAGCATCTCCCTCTGTCATCACGCCTTCGACTCTTGCTTGATAGATTTGTGACGTGTTTCTTCGGCGAAAGAAGACGGTGTGCCAACTCTCCATCATTGGTCAGAAGCAATAATCCATGCGTATCGATATCCAAACGGCCTACTGGGAAGACTCCTTTTTTAAAATAAAGTGGATCGATTAAATCCAGTACTGTTTTATGAAGATTATCTTCGGTGGCACTGACGACTCCCTTAGGCTTGTTCATCATAATATAGACGAACTCTTCGTATTGAATCTTTTCGCCATCAAACAAAATCTCATCCGTTTCAGGATTCACTTGAACTTTACCATTGTTTACAACTTTACCATTGACGGTAATTCGTTTTGCCTTTAATAAAGATTTGACCTCGGAACGAGTTCCAAGGCCACAATCTGCTAAACATTTATCTAATCTCATTATTTCATCCTCAATTTACGACGAATGCCATCGACGCGAGCGCCAAGCATTTCATCAGCTAATCGATTCTTCAAGGTAATCAGTCCGTAAGTCGCCGCTCCGACAAAACCTACAGCCGCAACTGCAATTAACGCACGTACTTTACCACCGATTGGCATTACATGTTTAATCGCATAGAGAGTCAGTGCTGAAGTAATGGCCATCGCAAGAGAAGCAAGAAGTACTTGCCCGAATTTCTTCAATACGTAATTCAAATCGAATCGTGTAATACGAAGAACGTGACGGCACATATAAAGCGTCGCTACAAAGTACGCTACTGAGCTGGCAATTAATGGACCTGCTCCTCCAAGGAAGTAAATCATCATTGGTTGCCATAGCAATTTAATAAGCACTGTAAATCCTAATGCTTTAATCGCAATAATGTGTTGTTCCATTGATTGTAGGATGTATGTGAATGTTACGAATAATCCTAAGAACACACACATGATACATGAAACCATTAATAAATACGTTCCTGTTGGATCTGGTGAATAGAACACGTTATAAATCGGCTCTGATACAATCGCCATTCCGACAGAAGCTGGAATCATGATGTATGCAAATAATCCAAGGTTGTTCGCAATGACGCGTTTCACTTCTTCACGGTCATTCACAGAATAATGAGCCGCAAGCAGTGGCAATGCCGCTGTTGAAATACTCATCGCTAGCGAAATTACAATCATAATCACTTTATTCGCATTAAATCCAAATAAAGTAATCAGTTCTTTTCCTTCTTCAAACGAGAAGTTCGTAAAGATTGGAACCAGACGTTGGAATGTTTCTTGGTCAATCAAGCTGATGATTTGAATACTTGAAGTTACTAATACGAAAGGTAAAGCTTCACGCATGACTTCAAAAATAATTTTCCAGAAACTTAGGGGACGTTCAGGGCGCCCTTCTTCCATTAATTCCATCATACCTTTATGGTCACGGAACATCTTATACGCTAAGTACAAGAATGCAATGACCGCTCCGACAAAGGCCGCAAATGTTGAATGGGCTACAGCAAGAACATAACCGCCAGAAACAATACGCATTACAAAATACGTTAGTCCTAACATATACAAGATACGGACTACTTGTTCCCATAATTGAGATTTCGCAGAAGCCGCCATCTCATTATATCCTTGATAGTATCCACGCATTAAGCTAAGCGGTGGAATAATGAGTACCGCAGGCGTTAGCGAACGAATGACCATAATACTGTCCGCGACTTCTTCAGGAGTAGCTCCTTTTGCAAAAAAAGTGGCGCTGCAAAAATACATTCCCGCCGCAAAGACCACTCCAAGGAATGTCATAAAGAGCATCGTTCCTTTGAAACAAGCTCCAACTTGTTTTATAGTCTCTTCTTGCTTGGTTATCCGCTACGATTTTAGAAATTGCAACCGGAATTCCTGCCGTTGATATTTGTAATACTAAAGCATAAATATTATAGGCGATAAAAATATAAGTAGTTCGCATTATCCCTATCAGCACCCATCCACATTCCCCAAGGGATGATATATAGTGCTCCAAGTAATCTTGAGACGATATTCCCGATCGTTAACCAAGATGAACTTTCCAAGAGAATTTGTTGCGAATTTTTTTCTGATTTCGAATTTTTATCACTCAGGCCTACATAAGGCTTTCTTTTTAAACATATATTGAAAAAAATCCTCTTTCTTAAATTATACCAACCATAAGAGTACATTATTTTTAATGTAAAATGCTAGCAATCTTATGAAACCTTTAAGCAGTTAGTAAACTTTTGCATAAAAAAAGAACCGAGCATGTAGGCTCGATTCTTCCTATGATTAGTCTAATAAACTTGTTTGTCCTTCTTCTTCCACTTCGACAGGAGCTAGCTACTCCCAATGCCATAGTGGGCACGAACTTTTTTTGGTTCAAGTCGGCAACGACTTCTGGATGGTCTGCCAAGTATGCTTTTTGCATTTTCACGACCTTGACCAATCTTCTCGTCGTTATAAGCGTACCATGCACCACTCTTCTTCACGAAGTCGAGGTCTGCTGCCATATCGAGTAATTCTCCAAGTTGAGAAATCCCTTCTCCGTACATAATATCCACAACAGCTGTTTTAAATGGTGGAGCCACTTTATTTTTAACAACTTTGATTTTAGTTTGGTTCCCTAAAATTTCAGTACCTTGTTTGATTTGGTCTGCACGACGTACTTCTAAACGAACAGTCGCATAGAATTTCAACGCACGTCCACCAGGTGTTGTTTCAGGGTTTCCGAACATAACGCCCACTTTTTCACGAATTTGGTTGATAAAGATTGCGATTGTTTTTGTTTTGTTAATAGAACCTGATAATTTACGTAATGCTTGAGACATTAAACGAGCTTGTAAACCTACGTGTGATTGCCCCATGTCGCCATCGATTTCGGCACGTGGAACTAACGCAGCAACTGAGTCGACGATCACGATGTCAACGGCTCCTGATGATACTAAAGCATCTGCAATTCCTAATCCTTGTTCCCCTGTATCTGGTTGAGATAATAGTAATTCATCAATGTTTACGCCTAAAAGCTTTTTGCGTATTCTGGATCTAGAGCGTGCTCAGCATCGATAAACGCTGCTACTCCACCACGTTTTTGAACTTCCGCAACCGCATGTAATGCAACTGTTGTTTTACCTGAAGATTCTGGTCCGTATACTTCGATGATACGTCCACGTGGGAATCCACCTACACCTAATGCGATATCTAATGCTAGAGAACCCTGAAGATACTGTTTGAATTTGTGTATCTACTTTTTTCTCCTAATTTCATTACGGCACCTTTACCGTAGCTCTTTTTCAATTTTCTTTAGCGCATCTTCCAATGCTCTTTGACGATTTTCATTTTTCTGCCATGTTTTTAATTCCTCCACGAATTTTTAAGTCAAACATATTGTACACTATGTTCTATTCCATGCGCAAGCAATATGCGAACATTTGTTCTTATTTTGTTCGAACTTGTTTTAATAAATATTTTCTAAGTAAATTCCAACCATGTTGTACCGCGAATTCACGGTTGTCGTTACGAGTACGTGCAAGATGTAATTCAAGAACTTCGACGTCTGTTTGAGACGCTAATGCGACGAAAATCGTTCCGACTTCTTTTCCTTCCATTTCACTTGGTCCAGCGACTCCTGTAAATGAAATTCCCAAATCACTTTGATAATGGAGTCTTGCTTGTTCGGCCATCGCTTTAGCACATTCTGCACTGACCATTCCAAATTGATCGAGCAAGGTACTGTCAATTCCTAGTTGCGTTTCTTTGGCCTCTCTTTGATAAGCGACTGTTCCTCCTTGGAAATAAGCGGAGCTTCCTTCGAACGCCACGACACTTGCTGCAAACAATCCACCCGTTAAACTTTCAGCACAGGCGATCGTGAGCCCTGATTCTTTTAGTAACTCAACAGTGACTTCCTGTAATGTATTATGGTCTCCGTATCCATAGAAGTATTCTCCTACTTGAGATTGGATGAGTAATTCCATCCCATCAAGAAGCTCTGTACATTCTTCTTGTGTTTTTCCATTGGCTGTCAATCGAAGCATCACTTCAAATTTTACCAGCATATGGAGCAATCGTTGGATTTGTTTGTTCTTCAATTAGATTTTCTAGAAATGGTTACTAATCGAGATTCTCCAATTCCAAAGAATCGTAAGTAACGTGATTCGAATAAATCCACTTTGCCCACTTTCTTTACGTAAGAAAGGCAACACTTCTTTTTGCATCATCATTTTTAATTCATTTGGTGGTCCAGGTAGAACAATGAATTGATCGACCATCTTTTTCAAAACCACAACCAACTGCAAGTCCATTATGATTTTTAAAAACAGTACCGCCCTCGAAAGCTAGTGCCTGTCTACGATTATTTTTCACTCATGTCGCGATGAGAACGCACGTGAAAATCAATCACTTTTTGAAGAGCTGCCTCATCTTCAACAAGTGGCACATTTAAAAAAATCGCGCCAATACTTGTTTAGTGATATCATCTGTTGTTGGTCCAAGACCTCCAGATAAAATAATCAATTCACTTCTTGAAGCGGCTAATTCAATCGCTTCATACATTCTTTCTTCATTATCACCAACCACTTGTTGATAGTAAGTTGGAATCGAGTTTTTAGCTAATTCTTGAGCTAGGTATGCACTATTCGTGTTTACAATTTGACCCATTAGTAACTCTGTACCAACTGCAATGATTTCTGCATTCATAATTTCGCCTTCCTTAACACTCTATTGTAAAAATAAAAGCCCAAAACAACTGTTTCAGGCTTCGTTTGTTATTCTGTTTTAGTAAATGAATCCGCAAATACATGTCGATTCTTTACAAAATAATCCAAACCTGAATAGATTGTAAATACTAAACAACTATAAAGTAAGATTTGTCCGATTGGAATTCCAATGGCCTTAAAGAACAAATCATCTGTTAATAGGAAAATAATCGCCAACATTTGAGTAGCGGTTTTTACTTTCCCTGGCCAAGCAGCTGCCATGACTTCGCCATCTGTCACCAGTAATAGTCTAAGTCCTGTTACTGCTAATTCACGACAAACAATGATACTCACAACCCAAGCAGGAGCTAAGTTAAATGACACGAGCATAATGAATGCGGTCATCACTAGCATTTTATCTGCTAAAGGATCAGCGAACTTCCCAAAGTTTGTCACTAATTTGTATTTGCGTGCTAAATATCCATCAAGATAATCTGTAAAACTAGCTACTGCGAAAATAATCATCGCCAAGAAGTGAACTACACTGATTTGAGAGCCTACAAGACTCATCACACCGAGCGCTTCACTTGGCAAACACATGAGGATGATAAACACCGGAATCATGAAAATTCGCAATACGGTTAATTTATTCGGTAAATTCATCGCAATTCTCCTATTGAATCGTGATATAAATACGTGTTGCTGTTGAACCTTCAGGAATTGTTAGTTCAACACCACCAACAGTAATCGTACCTAATGGCGTATATCCAAAGTCCATACGAATCGTTGTTGTTCCTTCTGGAATTGAACCAGTCACTGTTTGATTTGTTGCTGGAACTCCGTCTGCCACCACTTTACCATCCGCTGAAATTTGTGCCCATAAAGCATTTCTTGCTTCATTTAGTACTTTCACATCTAATGGGAATTTACTTACATTCGCGATGTAGTACAATGCATTTCCGTTCGCATATGAATAAGTAACGCTTGTCACTTCTGGAGCTGCAGTTGTCGTTGTAGCAACAGTTGTTTCTGCTGCAACAGCTGTTTGCGTTGTAGCTTGAGTCGTTACAGGCGTATTGCGTTGCGCACGGTTGCTAAATACAGCTTGCCCGATTGCAAAAATAATCGCTACGATGAACATTCCCAATAAAATGGTTGGGAAGTAATTTTTTAGAGTATTGGATACTGAAGACCATTTACTCTTGTTTTTATTTAAACGTGAACGATTACTTGAAGTAGTCGTATATGTTGTAGAAGGAGTTGTCTTCACAACAGCCTGCGGGATTTCTGATGCATGCTCTTCTAATAAAGCTGCTCCATCTAATCCAACTGTATCAGCAATTTGTTTGATGAATGCGCGTGTATAAAACGCACCTGGCATCAAGTCGAAGTCATTATCTTCAATTGCGATTAAATAACGTTTTTTTGAATTTTTTTGTAATTTGTTGCAAGTCATCAAGAGTGTAGCCTTTTAATTGCCTTGCACTTTTTAAAAATTTCTCCGATTGTTTGTGTCATTATTTTCACCATCTTTTCATTTTCTCATTGAAAAGTATACCATATCTTGAAAATGAAAAAAACAAAAAGAAGTCGCTATGTAGTGTTTAGCCTATTTTACAAACTGAATATATAGTGTATCTTCCTTTGAGTGACCATTTGGAAGGTGCGCCTTCAGGGTAAATTGATGCGTCTTCTCATTCCATTCTACCCTCACCGTGCCACTAGAAAATTGAATGGTATCCGGAAAAGTCATCTCGTCCCCATTAAAAGACAGTTTTTGCCGTACTGTCTGACTCGCCATCTCAAGCAATATGTCCATTCGATACCCATCTTCCAGAAGGCGATATTCAAGAGTGTTGTGGGCATGAATTTTGAGTAGCGCGATAATAAGGAAACTGGCAATCGCAAGTAACCCCAGAAACTGAAATAGTAGCGTTCCTTTTCTTTTTAAGGGTTTGTCATTTTTCTTTTTCCTTAGCCTCTTTCACTTTGACATAAATGGCTCGATTCTTTGGCGCGAAATTTAAGCGAAAAGTACTTCCTTGATTGAGCGTTGTCGAAATCAGTAACCTGCTCCCGTTTCTTTTGATAGATAGCGAACGAATGCCATAAAGAAACGGTTGGTGTCCTCCACTTCCTCCTGCTCCTTTATAAATCTTCCCGCCATCTTTCCAACTAGAAACGAGTGTAATGACTTCTGTTTTTCTCTGATGTCATATTTTCAAAATGTGCGGTATAAGGATCATAGCCATTAAACGATGTCAGCCTATAGCCAGCGTAATTAAAATTCATTTGCTGAACAGCGACATGCCATTTAACATCGTCAGGAACATTGAGGCGGTCCTTGATTTTTAGAAAAGCTGTAGAAAGTCCCATAAAAGCTACTAAACTAATCGAGATAATCACGAGCGCAATTAGGTGTTCAATGAGTAGAAATCCGGACTTTTTTCTCGGTAATCGCATTGATTTGAAACACCTCCTCATGCTCTCCGCAAGAGACCGTCACCACTGTTGGAGAGGCTGCTGTATTTACTTTTTCAAATGTCACTTTTTTCATCTTCTGAAATTCTTCATTTGGCAATTTTTCAACGCTAGTAGGATAAGTCGCACTCGCTTGTAAATCCATTAACTGAGTAGCCGCAGCATCCAAAAAGCATCCTTTGAGTTGTTGACGGTGATAGAGTTGTCCCATCATAAAGCTGATTAAGGACACAATAACGGTTAAGACCATCAGACCGATTAAGGCTTCAAGCAATACATACCCTCTACTTTTCGGTAATTTCAACATGATACTTAGCCTCCCCTAATTGAAAAACATAAGTGTACCTGCGATTTTGTCCATCAAACGTCACGGATGAGAACTGACTAACATTCCCACTATAGGGTTTAAAACCATACGTTTGAACAGAATAACTTTTCATCGTATCCGGAAAGCGAATCTTCTTATCCAATTCTCTAGCTCCATGACAATTTAATTCCACAATTCCGCCAGAAACAGTTACAAACGAACCTTGTCCCGTTGAAATAGCTGTAATCTGCGCCGTATCCATTGCTTGCTCAAACTCTCTAAGAAATACTTCTTCCTTCCAATTTACATAGGAATGACTAATCAAAGGCGGAGTCAGTATAAGTAAGAAGCAAGCAATGGCAAGCGCAATTAAGCATTCAACAAGCGTAAATGCTCTCTTTTTCATCAATTATTGTTCAGAGCTTATTTTTACGATTTTCAATATGCTTTCTTTGATTGATGTAATTTTACTTTTAATCAACTCATCTTTCAGGTCGGAACATCATTTGTAGTATTTTTATCCAACATATACGCTTGTTGTTGTGTCTTGACTACATTCACAATTGCCTCATCAGACTTATCTTGAGCAGTCTTTCTTTGTTGCGCAATATTTGGGATAATGAGTAGCATCATCAAGCCAATAATAAAGAGGCACACGAGTAATTCGATTAACGTGAAGCCTTTTTTTCTTTGTTTTTCATTTTTCATTTTTAATTTCCTCCAATCATCGTTAGTGTCGGTAGTAATAAGATCAGATACATGGAAACGATGAGGAATCCAATCCCCATAAGTAGTAACGGTTGAATCCACTTGATTTTCTTTTCGATGCCTTGGGTAAATTCGTCGAGCATTTGGTCGGCATAGACTTGTAGTTGCACGTCTAGTTGCCTTGTCTTTTCTCCTTCTAACACCAGCCAGATAAACTCCTGCCGGAATAGCTTCATCTTCTCAAGCGCCGTAGAAAAAGATTCTCCTTGAATCAGCTGTTCTTCTAGTTTCTGCGCAATCATCTTCGACAATGCGCTTGTTCCTTCTTTTTTGAGTTCGGACACCATCGACAATAGCGACTGTCCATTTCCGAGAAAATACGAGAACTCTCGTGCATACAAAAACGTCACGTATTGCTGCGCACTCTTTCCAATGACCGGCAGTGAAATCAACATGCGAAACTGATCATAGGTGTTCTTTCTTTTCCAGTACAAGCGGACCGCAAGAATAATAGTGAGGAGGACTATTACAAATCCCAGCGCCAGCTGTGGTAAGTTTTGAAACCCAAGCCATATCCAATAAAGGAAGCCAGACTGCTTGAGTTGTTCTTCTTGCACCATGCTGGACAATTGGTCGAGTAACAGCATTCGGATACAGAGCACCATTCCGATAACAAACGTAAAAAGAAACGCAGGATACATCATCATCTGCTGCATTTTCTTTTGTTGTTTTTGCTTCCTGGTTAGAAACTCCCCAATCGACGCACAAGCCTTCTCGAAAGCTACCAAACTGCATGGATAAATAAATTTGTGAGGTATTCGTTTCTGAGTACCCGACCCGTTTCAAGCACTCATCAAACCGCCGCCCTTCTCCAAGCGTATCCCGCATTTGTTCGAGGTCTTTCTTCTCTGCTTCGAATAAGTATTCTAGAAATTTGAGCGCCTCATCCAAGCTGAACCCTTCCTGAAGTAAATGAGCAAGCTGAATGAGGAACCGACTTTGAACAGGCCCCTTCCATTTCTTAGATAATTTGATAGGTTTCGTAAGTTTTGTCCGTAATGTATCCCAATGCATAAGCCTTCCTCAATACCTTATTAAAAGGATGTACTCTTTCTTCGTCAGTCCCGAATTGATTCGTTTTAAAGAAATGCGCTAACTTTTCATGAGTTTCAATTTCAAAAATCGTTCCTCGCTTTTCTCCGTTTGTTAAATGATTACAATGAAGTTCGCATTCCTTACCGCATAGCCCACAATACCGAGGGAGAAGGCGCTGTGAACAAATCGCGATGATGGTTTGCTCGAGCATTGTCTTACTAACTCCCAGTTCCAAGAGCCTTGCTACCACTCCATTACAGTCTTTGGCGTGAACGGTCGCTAGAATTAAGTGCCCTGTTAAGGCTGCACGTATCGCCATCTTTGCCGTCATTTCGTCTCGGATTTCACCGATGAGTAAAATGTCTGGGTGATGACGCAGGCAACTCTTAATGAGTAATTCGTACGTAATTCCAGCCTTCTCGTTAATCTCCGTCTGTAAAAACATCGGCTCATGATACTCCACTGGGTCTTCCATCGTAATCACTTGAAGCGTCTTTTCTTGCATACGTCCTCTGAGCAAAGCATACATCGTACTCGTTTTGCCTGAACTGACCGGTCCGGAAAATAAAATCAAGCCGCTCTTATAGCGTAAGAATTGTTGTAAGAGCGTCCAGTCCTTTGGAAAATAAGTCATCGAACGAATCGACGCCTTTTCTTTTTTAGACCGATGCAAGAGCCTGATAACCATGGATTCCTTCTGCTTAAAATTCGTAATCACTGATAATCTCAGTTCAATCATCTGGTCCTTTGAAATCTCAAAGGTTAAGGAACCACTCTGCGGTCTTCGTCTCTCTCCGACATCCATTCCTGCTTGATACTTTAAGTACGAAATAAATTGCAAAGCTACTTCGTCTGAAATTCTTCTCAACTCTTTTAACCCGTTGACATCTCTTAAATAAAATACATACTCCTCTCCAACCGGTAATAAATGAATATCATCTAATTGGTGCTTAATGGCTTGCTTGAACACTTCCGTTGCTAATTCATTCATTTCCATCGTTCTTCCCCCACTCTTTGACTAGTCATAAAGAACTACGAAAAAATATAAAAAGGAGTCTTTTGGACAACAAAAAAACGCTGAAGAAAATCTCTTCAACGTTTCGAGTTGTTTATCTAATTTTTTTCAAGGTTCCTAGTCCTACACCGACTGCGGCACCAACGGCATCCACAAAGACATCTTGAATCAGCGGTGTGCGTCCTGGAGTTACTCCTTGGTGGAATTCATCAGTCATCGCATATAGCACTGCGATAAAGAACGCCAAGAATTGTGGCCATCCTTTTTTACGAACGTGAACACTTAACCCTCTCGTCCATTGATATCCAATGAAGAAGTAAGCTAAGAAATGAGCGGCTTTACGAATAAAGAATTCGATAAACTGCGCATATCCTAAAGAAGGAATACTGATGGTTTGTCCTGCATATTCAAATTTGATTTTGGATAATAATTCCGAAAAAGGTTGCATCGGCAGTCCCTTTTTGAATCGTAGATACAAGTGACTGATCCTTGTAAGGCATACTTGAACTAATAAAAATTAAAACCATGACTGCAATCGCCAGTGTAATCGCAATGGTTGCTTTTGTTTTCTTGGACATGAAACCTCTCCTTCCTCGTTGACTTTCTTTATTATGGTCAACTCTACAACTTTAGTCAAGCGTCTTTCCTATTTCTTAAATTCCATAAAAATTAGATAAAAATGTATATTGACGCATCTTTATGAAAGCGTTACAATTAATGTAACAAATACATTATTGGGAGAGTGTATTATAATGGAACGCTATACTCAAGATTTAAGCTTATTGGTAAAACAGATTCAGCTGCTTGAGGAACAACAGCAGCAACAGAATTACTACAACAATCTCTTCAGCCAGAATCCAAATCCGTACAACAAGTCTTTTGAAGAGATTATCGAGTATTTACTCGGCACAACCGAGTCCACTTTCTTAATTCACCACTTTGAAGATTTTCCACAAGCGCTGTCCTATGACCAGCAGAAAGAATTCCAGAAGCTGCGTCGCTATTATTTGCGTCATCAAAACGCCCTACGCTGTTTCAACAAACCATTTTCCGAAGAATGCCACGCGCTGACCTCGCTGTGGATTAAAGGCATGCGCGGCGACAGCATCATCGATCTCATTCCTCATCTCGATAGCTTGAGAGATTATTTCCACTTACATTACCAGAAACTCCTAGGCCAACCTACCGTCTCCTACAAAGACGTTTTAGCCTTCTCGTTTGGCCCACAAATTACTGAGTTCTATTACACGCTCATCAAAGAGAGCAAAGATTCTTTCTTGCGCCTTTATAACGATTACTTAGAGTCATTCCCGCAAACGTATATTCCTGTGCACTATTTACATTTATCAAAAGAAGAGACGCTGCTCGTTTTAGAGGAGCTGATTACTCTTGCGTCTTCCGTTTTGCCAAAACAAGACTTCTACATTAACTTTGGTCCAAATCCATTCCCTAGTCATTTCCATAATGAACAAACAACTTACTTAAACTTGGGTGTATTCACTGATTTTTATGACTGCGCTGCATCAATGCTTAAAAGCAGCTCGGCAAAAGTCTTTCTTCAGGAATACACCCATTCTTTTTGCGATAATGCAAAAAAATCCGATTTCGAACAGCTTCATCTGCACCATTCTATTTTTAGAATTTTGTACGCTTCTCCCGATTTTATCCCAAACGATTTCCAAAGCCATTATTAAAACCATTTATCCGGATAAACTAACTGACGAGAAGTTTGTAAATCAAATCCAAGAAGAGTTGCTCTATCACTATTTTTAGAACGAATAAGTTAAACAACAGCATCGAGAGTCCATCAGCCTTTGCAAGAAATATTAAAAATGCTACATCGAAATGGAAATCGAGGAAGACTGGTTCAATGGTGCCTTCCCTTCCATTGAACTCTCGCACGAGTGGAATGTCCGCTCTAATGAATGCTTGCATAAAGTTCCTTCGACGCATATGGATGGGCTACTTCGTCATATTCACTGGACTAAAGGCGAACTCGGAAATGCCTTTTGGTAAATTACTAGGCCTCTTCTCCATCTTCTGCAGCGGTCTGCCAAAAGAACCATATGATCATCCATTCTCCGAATTTCTCGAGCACTTCTCATCGGATCAACTGCGCAGATGGCATCCAACCCTATCAATTAATCGAGCACTTGCGGATGAATCCTGAATCGACGAAATGTTGCTGGGTATTCTTTAAACAGAAGTTGAATGAATTCAAATAAGTCAAAATTATCATATATGATAATTATCTTTTATGAGCATTACCAAATATGGTAATTACCATATTTGGTAATGTCAACTTAAAAAGATCCCATCAACAAATTTTTTTGCTGATGGGATCTTCACTTTATAATGCTGTAAATTGATCTGGACGTTTTTGTAGGAATCGTTGTAGCTCCGTGTTTTTGAAGCCATACAATATCGTACCAACGATTGAATTTTGCAGCCACATTTTTTTGAAGTGTCCGCATTCTTCAAACCCTAAATATTTATGGTAGTTTACACTATTCATCGTTAAGTACTCATCTTCCACTTCAGGAACGGCTACACAGGCATAAATGTTTTGATACCCTAACTCTAGTAATTTTTTTCTCCAAAGGCAGCATAAAGCAATTTGCCATAGCCTTTTTCTTTGATGATTTAAAGCTAATATAAATACTAACTTCGGTCGACCAATCAAAGGCGGCACGTGCTGAGAATCGTCCGGCATACGCATATCCGACGACTTCTCCCGTCCTCTTCTAACACCAGATACGGAAAGTTTCTCTAATGTTTTCTGGATACGTCCTTCAAACTCTTCCACGCTAGGCACCACTTCTTCAAAGGTGATAGCTGTCGTTTCTACATAAGGCGCATAGATGGCTTGAATCGCTTTTGCATCTTCACTGTTGCTACTCTTAACAATACATTACTCATTGGCTGTTGAAAGTTCCACGGGAGGAACTGTAACTCCTTTTAATAATTTATGAACGGGGCATTGACGCTCTGCTGCTTCAAGAATTTCGCGGGCTAATGCTTCAGTCTCTACCTGGCATCGCTACAAAAACGGATGGATGGAATAGATAGCCTTCTCCCTCTGAATCAAATGTCAAATCAATCTTCACTTCTACCTTGCTCTTATGCTCTAATTTCATGCGTTTTTCTACAAATTCAATCGACGCATTTAAACAAGTGGCATAGGCTAAGGCAAATAATTGTTCTGGGTTTCGTCCCAGCTTCTGCACTTCTTGGCGATGAAATCTGTGTGCTAAAGTCTTTGTCTCCATTTCCTTTAGTGTACGCTACACCTGTTAGCCCGTCTTCGTTAACGGCCGTTGTTGTATATAAAATTTTCTCCATGCTCTCACCTCATGCAAGTTTCTTCTTGTAGAATAGCACATTCCTAAAAACAAAAGCTATCCTAACAAACTGTTAAGATAGCTCTTTTTGCATTATAGCCATTCATTGTATTTTTTAATATATGCTTTTTTAACAACTGTGACTAAGAACATGTATCCTGCGATAATGAGAATTAATGCGAGGAAGTATAGTCCATTTAGCGGTGCTAGTTTTAATGGTCCTGCTAGTGGTGTGTAAGGAAGAACCGTTACAACAAATAAAGCGAATAAAGATGTCACTAGCAATGAGAATGCTGGTTTTGATTGTACGAATGGTAATTTTGGTGAACGTAACATATAAATAACCATCGTTTGAGACCACATAGATTCAATAAACCAACCTGTTTGGAAAACCATCAAGAAGAATGCTGGATTCGTAGACGTTGCATAACTGCTTCCAGTAATCATTGGTGCAATTCCAAAGAACATCACTGCAAAGGTAATGATGTCAAAGATGGAACTGGTTGGTCCAAACCAAGCCATGAATCGTGTGATGGAACTTGCTGTCCATGCGCGTGGTTGTTTTAAGAAGTCAGCATCTACATTATCAAATGGCAATGCCACACAGCTTAAATCATAAATTAAGTTCAATACGATTAAGTGCACTGGAGCCATTGGAAGGAATGGTAGGAAAATACTTGCGAACAATACAGAGAAGATATTTCCGAAGTTTGATGAAACAGTCATCTTAATGTATTTGTCATGTTCGCATAGACTTTACGCCCTTCAATCAATCCTTTTTCAAGAACGAGTAAGTCCTTATCTAATAAAACGACATCCGCCACTTCTTTGGCAATATCCACGGCACTGTCCACAGAAATTCCGACATCGGCTACTTTTAGAGATGGCGCATCATTGATACCGTCGCCCATATAGCCAATCTTGTGTCCTTTTGCTTTTAGTAAATGAATAATGCGTGCCTTTTGTTCTGGAGATAGTTTTGCAAAAATCGTTGTTTCTTCAGCTACTGCTGCTAATTCTTCATCGCTCATATCTTCAATTTCTGTACCAAGTAAAACTTTATCTACTGGTAGTCCTACTTTTTCACAGACCGTTAGCGTTACTTTTTCATTGTCCCCTGTAAGAATCTTCGTCGTTACTCCATGCTCTTTCAACGCTTGAATCGCTGGAGCTGCAGAAGGTTTTGGTGGGTCAAGGAAGGCTAAGTAACCCATTAAAATCATATTTGATTCATCTTCAACCGTGAAGGCATGGTGAGTATCTTGATATTTCTTTTGGCTCACACCAAGTACGCGAAGCCCTTGTTCATTTAAGCCACTCACTGCTTCTAGGATTGATTCGCGAATTTCATCCGTAATTGGGTGAACCACATCTCCGTCTTTTACATGAGTAGAGATGCTAAGCATTTCTTCGAGTGCTCCTTTTGTTACGAGCACTGCTTCATCGTCTTCTTTCACGATAACGCTCATACGACGACGTTCGAAGTCAAATGGCAACTCATCAATTTTTTGGTAGCGTGTTGCTAAATTTTGTAAATCTTCGTGTTCGTCGGCTTCTTTTTCCGTACGTGTAATGATAGCACGGTCTAATAAGTTTTTAAGTCCTGTTTGGAAGTAGCTGTTTAAATACGCGATTTTTAATACGCCCATATCTAGATTTGCATGAATATCTAATGGGTATTCAAGAATAATTTCGTCTTGCGTTAGAGTCCCTGTTTTATCAGTACAAAGAATATCGATAGCCCCTAAATCTTGAATCGCGTTTAATTTTTTAATAATTACTTTTTCTTTGGCCATGATCACTGCCCCTTTTGCAAGGCTGGCTGTAATAATCATTGGCAACATTTCTGGAGTTAATCCCACGGCAACACTTAATGCAAATACCCCTGCTTCTAACCAGTCACCGTCTGTTAATCCATTAATCAAGAATACGACTGGTACTAAGACAAGCATTAAACGAATCAATAGCCATGAGATTTTATTCATTTCTTTTTCGAAACTCGTTTGTTCTTCAAAAGTATTGAGTGTTTTTTCGATACGACCAATCATCGTATCATTCCCTGTGACTAAAATAACCGCTAAGGCACTACCACTGACAACGTTTGATCCCATAAAGACGAAACGTTCGCTCTCGAGTGCTTGTTTTTTCTTTTCTTCTTCATCTGGAACCCAGATTGATTTTTTCTCAACAGATTCACTCTCACCAGTCAAGCTGGATTGTTGGATAAAGAAGTCACGTGTTTCTATTAATAATGCATCCGCTGGCAACATGTCCCCAGCGCTTAATTTAATAATATCTCCAACTACTAAATTCTTCAATCGGAACTTCCATCTGTTCGCCATCTCGAATAACCGTTGCTGTATTGACGATTAGACTAGATAAGTTACTAGCCGCCTTGTCACTCTTCATTTCTTGAACAAAACGAATCGTTCCTGATACAGCCACAAGCACCACAATAATGATAGAAGTTGTTGGGTCGGCTTCACCAGGTTTTGCAAGAATCACATTCGTGAATAATGAGATTACCGCAATCACTAATAGAATTACCGTAAATGGATTGATAATAGACTCATAAATCTTTTTCCAAATTGGATCTTCTTTAGCCTTTGTAATTTTATTTTCTCCATATGCTTCGCGGAGTGTTTCTACTTGTTCTTCAGTGAGTCCTTTACAGATGTGCCTAACGCTTCTAGAACATCTGCCATTGGATTCATCAACGCTAAATCGAATCTTTCTTTTGCTGTTTTCATAGTCTTCACCTCGTTTTTAGTTTAGGCGAAGCTCCGGGTGATCATCACACTCTTCCCTTCGCTCATTGATTTGTTTCGTTTGACTCTCCGGTCCTGGCATATGATCACCCTCTTTCTAAAAGTTTTTGGCAAATGAAAAAGCACCTTGTCATAGCTTAAACGCGACAAGATGCTTACCAAATAAACAATTCTCATTTTTTCGTTCAAGCTTTAACATCATGGAGCGATGAAATGACATTAGTCTCTGCCTTCACGACAGAGGCTGCTAACCAACGCATAGTGTCTCCACTATTTTGCGGTAGTCATCCGTATCTCCATGGTAGTCTCACCTACCGATTTACATCTTCACCATACTCCTATATTCTCCCTTTGTCAAAGAAATGACCTTTGTATCTATATTAAAATATGAATTAGTAGTATAATAAACGTGTAAAAGGAGGAATCCCTATGAAAAAATCAATTTCTTTGATTTTAGTCGCATTGGTTTTAGCTGGCTGTTCATTTTTCCAAAAGAAAGAAGACTCAACCACTCAAGCACAAACGACGACTACTCAAAGCACAACAACAACGAAACAAACAACGACAAGTACTACTGAAGCTCCAACGACAATCGTTGCAACAACTGCTGAAACGCAACATGCAACGGCTCCTGTTCCAAAAACAGTCTCTACTGAAAAAGTAGCCGTTCCTGCCGAAGCTCCTGCTCCTTCATCAATGGATATTCAAGCGATGAAACAAGGCGACTTCCGTAGCGTAGCCGGAACATGGAGAAACTCTGCTGGATGGGAATTCCACATTGATAAAGATGGAAATATTACTTCTGGTGGAAAAACATTTAAAGTTGGTATTACCGAACAACAATTCCAAGAAGGACTTCTCAACTGGATTATGGTTCCAGAAGGCAATGAAAATGCATTTGTAGGGAGGCGCCGTATTCTCATTCATCCCTAAAAATGTAGAGCTCACTTATGGTGTGATGTCTGGTGACAAAGACCAATCGGATATTTCTAAAGACCGTATTTATGGTACGCAAAACCGTAACAGACGGTAAAACCATCAAAGCAATGATGTATTATAAAGTGATTAACTGTAAAGCACTATCCATGAGAGTAGTGCTTTTCTCATATTTAAATAAAAAGAGCTAGTTCAAGTTGAACTAGCTCTTTTTGATAATTAGTTTTTCTTTTTCACTTTACCGTTCCATGCTTCAAAGCCATGTTTTTAAAATGAAAATATTTGTATATCCATTTTTCTTTAGACGGTAAGCACAACGACCAGCGATTGATACGCCTTCTTCATATAAATAGATTGGTTGGTCTTTACGCAATTCCATGTAACGTTCTTTAAATTGAGAATATGGAATGTTAGTGCTCCTAAAAATATGAGCCGCTTTAAATTCATCTTTTTCACGTACATCGATTAATTGTCCGTGACGTAAAATCTTTTCCGAACTCTTCAGCGCTAACCACTTTTAGCAGATGATTGACGCATCCAAATTAATACAAATAAGTAAATCTGTAGGCCAACAATAGCCCATAATAATACTCCACATGAGACTAAACCCTTCAAAAATAATTTTAATAAGACAAGAGATATTGTATCATGTTTCTTCTAATCTTTCAAAAGCACCAGAGAAGCTGCTCCAATGACCCTGCATCGTTCCCAAGTTCTGCTAAACGTAAAGTGTTGTTTCGCGGACTTGTGGGAATACTAATTGTTCATATTCTTTACGAACGCCTTCTAACAGGAATTCTCCTGCAGCGCTCACTCCACCACCGATAACGATGAAGGCTGGATTTAACATATTCGCAACGTGTGAACATGCAATTCCTAAAGTATTTTGAGAAATGACGAATCACGATTAATGCGAGTGGATCGTTTTGTTTTGCTAAATCAAACACGTCTTTTGCACTCACATCTTGTCCATCGTCGATTCTTGCTTTTCAACTCTGAGTCTCCAGCATATTCATCTGCATAACGACGGGCTAAGTTCACAATCCCTGTTGCACTCTGCTACCGTTTCAAGACAGCCTTTTTACCGCAAGTACATGCAAAAGGACGTTCACTGAAAATCAACGGCGATGTCCGAGTTCGCCACCAGCGCCCGGCTACACCATGAATCAGACGATGTTTCAGCGATAATCCCACCGCCAACACCTGTTCCAAGTGTAAAGAAGGTTACGTCTGGTTGGTCTCCACCAGCACCCATCCATTTTTTTCACCAGCGCTGCAACGTTAGCATCATTATCGATGAAGAACGGAATTTCGAGTGCTCTTCAATTTTTTTCTTTTAATGGTTGTAATGTTTTCCAGTTTAAGTTGTAGGCACCAATAACTGTACCTTCTCTCTGTCAACAACACCTGGAGAACCCATCCTGATACCAGCAAAATTTTTCATTTGTTAGTCCTAATAATTCTAAACGATGACGAATTGAGTCGATAATATCATCCACAATGTGACTTCCTTCGTCTAAAATGTTGGTAGGAATCGACCATTTTTGTTGAACTTCACCTTCCAGTGAAATAATCGCAAATTTGATGGAAGTTCCACCCAAATCAATACCAATAATTTTCTTTTCCATTGTATTCACCCATGAAACTTGTATATGCTTTACATTATAACAGCATTATCTTTTCATTCCTAGTGCAAAAAGTAAAAATTGCGATGACAAAATACGCAACGATTCCTGCAATGCGTGAAGCAGGTCTTTTGTCAGGCGGTCTCCTCAAAGCTAATCGCCGACATCACTAAGTATCCACCAACGAGTCCTCCTAAGTGTCCATAGTTATCGACGGCTGAATTAATAAATCCAAGGACGATGTTGATAATGATAAGTCCTGCGTATTGCACGCCCATTTGCCTGAAAAGAACGAATGTAGCCGTGTTTTCTTGATAAATAAACAACAGCTCCCATGAGTCCAAAGAGTGCCGTACTTGCCCCAGCTGAAATGCTAGATGAGAATGCAAAGCTAGCAAGGTTCTCATAATCCCTGATAAGAGATACACCGCAAGGAATCTCCAATGTCCAATTTCGTACTCCATCTGACGGCCAATCATATATAAGAACACACTATTAAATAAAATATGTTCCAGTCCAATATGTAAGAAAATTGGCGTTAGGAATCGATAATATTCATGTTGATGAATGATATACGGATTAAACTTCGCCCCTGAAAATTAACAAGCACTTGTCCGTTCTGTGCTACCACCCAGCTAGCGTCATTACTGATAAAGAGCGCTGCTTGAATCGCTAAAGAAAATAAATAGTGAAAGCTGAAGTTCTCATTAAAGTTGCGCTTCATGCGTTCTAATTTCCAAGGGTTAATCTTTAAACATCTCTAACCACCCTTCACTTGTAATAATCGTTGGAATATGAATATCCGTTTCAAATACCGGCCAGTCGGCAACAGGAGTCACCTGAGTCGTATATGCTAGTGAAAGGATGCGATAATCGTCTACCTTTTGTAAGGTTCTATCATAGTAGCCTCCACCAAAGCCAATACGGTCTCCTTTCGTACTATACAGTAATCCAGGAACAATGATTAAATCCAGGTCTTTAGCTTCAAATAGCGGATGCGTGCTATCGATAACTGGTTCTAATACATCCATAAGAAGTACGTTTAAAGGTTGTTTGTTCATTCCATTCGACAAAATACCAATGTCTTATCTGGCATTGTCACAGGTACATAGATTGTTTTACCCGCACTTCTAGCCTCTTGAACGATTAAATCTAATTGAATTCCACTCGCATCGGCATCGTTAAGCCGACCGTCTTGGCTTCGATCCACTGCGGCATTCCTTTTGAGCCATTCTACCACTCGTTTTTCTTCCGCGCGGCGTTTCCTGGGCGTCATTGCCTCGAGTTCTCTTTGCTGACGCGCTTTTAGTTTTCTTTTCACGTCTTTTTGATACTTTTCGAAAGAGTTCGGTGAATAACTTCAAAGAAATTCGAGTTCGACTGCTCGCATGCTTCTTTCTTCCAAAATTGGACCGATGAGTAATGGAGCTTTTTCCATTATCGGTTCATCCGTTAAAGATAATTGGCAATTCATTAGAGAGCATTTCATGATCAATCGCCCACACTTTTCGCCCATTCTTTTTTCTTCAAATGTTGCAAGAAGAATTTCTCTTTAATCACTTCGAATAAGTTATTTTCCATGATTTCGTACTCTGGCAATTGATTTTTCACAGGACGAATTAAATCAGCAATATAGGCTTCGGTTGCATCATGCAGTAAACACGCAAGCACCGTTCCTGTTTGGTATCCTCTGGCAATCGCTTCTTGGGCACAATTAATGCTATGTAATCCTACTGAATAAAAGAAACGAAGATGCCCGTTTCCTCGACACATCATACTTAAGGCATGCGCAATATCTTCAATGGCTACGTTGCCAGGCACCATTTCGAGCGGATTAAACACTCGCCCTGTATATGTATTCATAAATAATTTTTGTCTTCCATATGTTCCTCCACGGTTGATGTCAGTTTATTTTATCATTGAATCAAAGGTATTTAAAAGAAAAATAGGCAATTACTAACTTGTTCTTAATTCTATCTATCTTTCGCTTGATGCAAAATCCTTTGATATAATGGTACTGAACGAGACTGATAGGAGGCACATTATGACAACACCAATCTTT
>BNJU01001875.1_pt1 | contig 79935 bp, 93 predicted proteins | sample 8539281 | NCBI WGS metagenome assembly BNJU01 (sample SAMD00202456, study PRJDB9452) | human saliva metagenome | isolation source: human saliva | place: Japan
GGAAGTTACGTATTGCTCTTGTTTTGGCACATAAAGCTATCATTTTTCTCCATAACTTTTTGATTTATTCTAATTTAAACAATTACATATATTATCACATTACTACTTCCCTAAATAATTTTTATAACAATTTTCTTTTTCATTTACTCTGCATGTATACAATTATATAACTTAACAGTAGAATAGTCAATTCTTTTATTACACTCTATATTTTAAAAGAAATATTTGTAATTTTTTTGCTTATGATATAATCTCTTTATAGTAAAACTAATTTTATTTAATAAGCATGGAGAAAATGTCTCGGTTTATTTATCGGAAAAGAAAAAAGAATTCCATGAGCGACACGAAAGCATATTTTCATATTTTGCCGTGGTAAAAATCATAACTGATGGTCAAAATTTTCCACCTGAGTATTGCTGAAGCTATGATTTAGAAGATGTTGCAAAAGCATCGATGCATCATGTAGTCAAACGCGAATCATCTGCCAATAGCAGTGCTTAATCACATCAAAGCAGCCATTCCACCTCACTCTGTCCTCCCAGCTTGAAGCAGGAACACTATTGCCTTAATCTTGAAGTCACACCTGAGTAGCTGGCAGTCGAAGAAAACACTCATGATCTATCCATGCTGAGGAATCAGTACACACAGTATTTGCCTATATAAAAAATAGAGGAAAATGAAATATAATCTAATGTGCCTAAAGGATTTTGGAGATATAGAGTTGAAAATTATAGATTATTGCAAAAAATTGAAAGGAAGAATTAGTCATTTTAATTGTTGAAATAGATAAAGGATAAAATTTATATTTAAAAGTATTTCTAAATTTATTGGGTTAATTGAGATTGAAAATAATAAAAACTGTCTGATACTCTTATTTTTTAAGAATAAAAAGCGTCTATTCTATTTTCTATTTTTCAACTTACTTATTTCATATAATGAAAAGTGCATAAATCTCTGTTATTTTCTCGTAAATCTGATAAATCAAGCCACTCATCAGGTAAATGTACTATATCCTTCTGACCTGGAAAACTTGAACTATATGCAATAATATTAGGAATTATCTTTGCATAAGTTCCTCCTGTCGTTGTGACAGGTTTCGCATAAAGCCTGTAACATAATTATATACCTTCTGTAAAGTCTTCACATATTCAGAACTTTTATCATATAGATACAGGATTCCAGTTGGAAATTTCCTCAGCTCTGTTCCTTCAGTCAGATTACTTCTAATTAAATCTATAAGTTGATCTTTTTTTACATATTGCAGGATAGCTCATTACAAATTCATGTCTGTTTTCAGCAATTCCAAATCTGTACCTCTTAATATCATTTCTCCGAAATCATCATCCTTAAAGTTTATTTTTAATTTTACACCATTATTAGGTGCTGATAAATATATCCATTTACAAATTCATATAATTTCTCTAAATCTTTCATTTCAGAATATATTCTTACCTTTAAGCTCTTCCCTTTCTCCGTATACAACTGGCCATTTACAATCAGAGTCCAGCCAAAAATAGGAGCTTTTTCCTTTGTCAGATAATGTTTTACACATGCAAATCCTGTTTCTTCATTTGTTCCGAAAACTATTCTTATAGGAACATCAAATTTTATTCTAATTTTTCAGAATATGGAGTGCAAAAAGATTTGACAGAATGGGTACCTTATTATCAGAACACCCCTTCCATATATGCGATTATTTTCTATTTTTCCACCTAATGGAGGATACTTCCACCCTTCACCAAGAGGAACAACATCTACATGCCCAAAAATACCTATATATTCCTCATAATCCCTTATTTCTTCCGATACATATTCTGCATAACCTATTTTATTATCTATATTCACTGTATTAAATCTCAGTCTTTCTGATATTTCCAGAGCTTTATCCAGTGCCTCAGGCCTTTTTCCAAATGGGAGCATTTTCTTCAGGTTCCGTCTGAATACTGTAAATTGAAAACTAATTCACGTATTTTTCTCTATTAATTCAGGCTATTTTTCACTTCTTCTTTTTATTTTCATATTATTTCCTCATCGAAATATTACTGTTTTTTATCATATTTTCATTATCATCCATATTTTTATCCATTTTCTACCTGCCTTACTTTTCTACAGAGGTTTTGTTCTTTCATTAATATATTCCCTGCATCCCTCTTCAGTCTGCTTCATGCACCATTTCATCTGCCTTTTCTTTTGTCCTGTATACTTTTTATGAGTCTTTTCATTCCTGCAACAAAGGAAAAATTTTCAATATTTGTAGCCACTCTCATTCTCCTTTATTATTCATGGCACTACAGAAATATCTCCGGCTTTTCCTCTTTTTCTTATCAATTTCTTCTCAAAAGTGAATACAGCCTTTTCGCATGCTTTCTGAGGAGAAAGACCACTTTCCATAAGTTTTACTATCTCATATGAAATTATCCCCTTCATTATATCTTCTCCAAGTCCCTGTTGCACTTGTTCCTCCAATCTCACTGTCAGCATAGAGTCCTGAACCGATTACAGGCGAATCTCCCACTCTTCCTTTCTTTTTCATGAAAAGTCCGCTTGTAGAAGTTCCTGCAACTATATTTTCTTCTTTATCAAGGCACACCATACCAACCGTATCATGTCCTGAATAGGGCTTTATTTCTATTTCTTTTATATGTCTCATATCCTTCAATCTGTTTCTGTAATGTATTTTTGCCCTTTCTGTAAGCATATTTTTCTTTCAAACCTCTTTTATGCGTATTTTTCTGCGCCTTCACTTACTACATGCTATTTTTCATTTAAATGACTCAAATCTCTGGCAACAGATATAGGATTAGCAAAAATCTTTAATGCATACTGCACCAAAATCAAAGTTGCTTCCATCCCATGTATGCCGCGATCCAGTTCGACTGTTTCTTCATTTTCGAAGTCCACCATATTCTACAGAGTTTATAAAAAGGAAAAATCTCAACGTATTGCTGTTTCTATTGCTTCTCGCTTTTCCATCATTTTTCAGTATTTCTGAAGCTTCTTTGACACCATCATGTGCCATGCACCATGTTGCAATTATTCCCCATCTTCTTACACTCCTCAAGTTTTCTTATTCTTATTCACTGTAATTATAGTTTTCCTTCAGTATTCTGTCATACTTTTCAGGAGTCAGATCTTCTACTATCAGTTTCAGCAGTTTCAATGTCGCAATAATATCATCCTATGTACGACTCCAAGATGAGTATGCATGTATCTCATAGGTATGGATAAAGTTGTTGCAGGTATTCCAGTTCCTGACTTATGAATATTTCCTGCATCAGTCCCATCATCTGTAAAACAGCTCAGCTGATAAGGAATGTCATTTTTTCTGCATAGATTTTCAATATAAATAAGCAGTCCTCTGTTCATTATGGTCATTGAATCAATAACATTAATAGCTACTCCTTTTCCAAGCTTTATATTGTTTTTATTCAAGGGGGTATCCCCTTCCAAAGTAGTATCTACAGCTATTGCCAGATCAGGAAATACTTTATGTGCTGTTGTTCTTGCACCTCTTAGCCCAACTTCCTCCTGTACTGTTGCTGCCAGTGACTTTGTTCCCTGTATTTTCATTTTTCAGCATATTCATAAGCCATATTCCCGTTGCTACACTTACACGATTGTCAAAGGCTTTTCCTGCAAGGTATCCTTCTTCATTCAGCTCTATCATTTCTCCATATGGACATATCATATCTCCTACTTTTATTCCCAGCTCTTCAATCCGTTTTTTACTGCTGACTCCCATATCAATATACAGTTTATCAATTGGCAATACCTTTTCTCTTTCCTTTTCCTTTATTGAATGGACTGCAGGTCCACCAATAACACCGTAATAAATCTTTTTTTCCTCATTTATAACTGCCACCTTCTGGTTAAGCAGAACATGCGACCACATATTTCCTACATTCTGAAAATATAAGTACCCCTGCTCATCTATTTCCCTTACGACAAATCCTACTTCATCCATATGAGTTGCTATCATTATGGAAATCCCGTTTCCTTCCTTTGTGAAAAGGCAGGATCCAAGGCCATCCTGAGAAAATGGAAGATTTATATTCTTTTTCAACATATTGGTAATATCCTCTTCAAAGCCTGAAATTGCATAAGTTTCTGTCAGCTCCTTCAGAAACTTCCCATTTTATATCAAAATTCATTTTTTCTCACCCTTTAAATCCGAATTTTTCTATTTTTCACAGTCAGTCCCCTTAATAAATTCTATGATTACATCACTAAGATTATTTATATGCTCTACTTTTAACGAATTTAAAAGAGCCTGTTTATGTTTTAAAGGCAGTACAAAGTACAACTGTCGGAGTTCCCTCCAATGACTTTATGGATAAAATGACCCGTCTGTCGCTTCCAGTGAACATGACCCTTCAGGAATATATCCTTTTTTTCTGTGCACTTCATAAAATTCCTGTCTTTAACATTTGATTTGGAAGCATTGACTTATCAAAACTGCTAATATATAGGCATTTTCTTTTAGGGTTCTTTTACATATGCCGCATCAATGACAACGACTATATCAGGTTTTACAGCAGTCGTTGCCGTTATTGCACCACGCTGACCTGTTACCGAATGGGATATCCACCTACTACTACATCAAATGGAAGCATCTCCTATCTTTCTTCAATCTTTATCCAAACTGTAAGACCAGCTTCAAGTCCTGCCCTGTTAGAAAGATTTTAGAAAGTATTTCTCCTTCGGAAGGCATAAAAGTAGGAACATCAACCAAAACATATCTCCAATCTGTATTCCTGCCTTTAAAACCTCCTCTTTACTTCCATATCCTGCATCAAGTACAGCTCATTTTTCATTTTTACTATAAATCCTGTATATCTCTTCATGTCTTTCTATTTCAAACACTTTTCACTATTCTCTCTGCTCAAACAGACTTTTTTCATAAAGTCCTATTGTCTAGAAATTCCATCAGTCCGTCTTCTCCTGATATCTCAAATCATTCCTCCACTTTCATCCATATTTGAGCTTATCATTATTTTTATCATGATGAATGTTTCCTTTTTAAGACCAAAAACAGAACCAAGTCTGTCCTTTATTATTGAAAGATTTCTTTTTCATATTCATTATGCAGAAAATGCGTACTCTTCATCCTCCTGAAACTCCTTAATTGACATAATTCTTCTAACTCATACCTTCCATTTCTTGATATATATGATAAATTATAGTTGAAACTATCTAAATAAGATTAATAAATGAAAATTATGTAGAGTTATGAAATTTCTACAATATAAAACATGAATAATTTAGAAAATAACAGTCTTCATGATGACTAATGAATGACTGTTTTGATATAAGAAAAATTTTAACAAATGAATAAATATAATTTTCATAATTTTTATTTCATTTTCAGACAGTTTTTCTAGTATTTATATATATAATCACTCATCTGATAAATCTGATCCTCGTAGAGACATTTTATTACATCCATATTCTGTAGTGATTCACATGCCTACTCCCACCTCGGCATTTTTATCATTACTAAGTCATTTTTATATTTATCTATTATTTCTTTATTTTCTTCCGAACATACAACTACGAGTTTACAGCTTGTTTCCTTTCTTTACGTGCTCTGCTAGAAATGGAGGACATTTCTGCATAGTTGTAATAGTTAAAAAGCATGGCTCCGCATAAAAGAATATCAGCTTTTACCTTTATTTAGAAAGTCCTGTCATTTTTCCAGAACAAGCTCCTGATTTTCCTTAAAATAACTATCACTGCAATATGTAGTTTAGAGCACTAGTTCCACCTATATATATATATTCAGAAAAACATCATGTATGAACCCATTCCACCTTTTTCCAGTGCAAGTTCTACATTAGCTCTTCTTTTCCACCTGTTCCAGATTGAATCTGGTCAAAAATAAAACTATTCTCATTTCTATATCCTCCTTGTCTGTCAAAATTTGCTTTCATTTTTATTATTCATTATCCTGTCACTTTTTATCTTGAATAGTCGTTCTATAATCAAACAAAACGCTCAAAATCAAATTTATAAATTAATTTTGAAACAGCCTTATTCAACATAAATTTATACATTAGAACGATATATCATCAAGTGAAATGTCTTCTAAATCGTCTTTCTCACTTTTTGTTCTACAGGGTTTTAGTTTTCATCTGCAATACTGTTATCCTATTTTAAAGAACGGATAGTAAATCAGACATCCTATCGATACCTGTACTATTTTGGAAAAAGTCCTGCAACTATACTTCCTCAGAAAGCCATCCCAAAAGAATATAGTGCGTTGTCCAAGGTAGTAGTAGTTCCCGTTGCACGAGGAATAATATTTAACAAAGTGTTGCCTGTGGACAAAATTGTATTAACAAGAGGAGCATATAAAAATGGTACTGCAATAATTGGATTTAATACAACTGGAAGTCCGAAATATAACCATTTCATTTATATCCAAAAATTCCTGGGAACTATAGACAATTTACCTAATTTTTCATACGTTCTGATTTACCTTTAAACATCATACACAATAGAGATAATGTACTTCTTCCACCACCAGAAGTTACAGAAGAAATCAGAGAATGGTCAAAGTGTAAATATATGAGGCAAATGGCATATGATGTGCATCTCCTGATTTCAGCTGTCATGCTAGATGTATATGGATTGAGAAATAGTCATTTGCAACTGCTAGGACCGTTTATACCAAAGAACCGAATAATGTTGACAAAGAACTGATAAATAAAGTCAAATGAAGATTCTTGACCAATCCTATCAATAGGCTGCCTGCAGATACTTTATAAATAAAAGTCATGTATATCCTTGATCTTTTGTAAAGAACAGAAGAAAAGTCTCATTGTAGAATAGAAGCATTACAAACATACTTGGATATCAATGCTGCAAATGAATTCATTACTGCAGTGACACAATTCTTCAGCAGTTTTTATTGTCCATCCTTTATTTTAACTGCCGCAAATACTGTTACAGCAAGCACTGCTGTAATCATTGCAAGGAATAAACCTTTCTGTTCCTAAAGTTTCCTAAGATGCAAAACACTGAATGCTTTTATCCTCTGCATCTACAAAACAGATCGTGAGATCTGAGGACTTATAATCAGAAATGCACACTAATGAAACTAGCTGCTCCTGCAAATACCTTCCTACTCCCTGCTTTCGCATAATAATATCCATACCAATAACACCAAGAAGAGCTATTATCCAAATGTAGAATTGATAACAGCATCAAGGTGTCCATCCTATCCTTCTCCTCAAAAATTTGCAATAAATTCTGTATATCCAGGAATTGGAAAATTTCCAATAACTAGAAAATATTGAAGCTACTATAATTAACGGTGTACCTACTAAAAATCCATCACGGATTGCTGTTAAAACTTTATTACTGCTTAATTTAGTAGCCAAAGGTCCTAAAACTTTCTCCATTTATCAAACATGCTTCTCTCCTGCCTTTTCTTTTCAGTATTTTTATTGCTCCTTTTTAAAATACGTTCTCCATCAACTCTTTCCATAATCTTCCAAGATCAATTACTGCTACTGAATTCCTTTGGCTCATATTTTGAAGCTGTTTCTTCAAATTTAAATTTTACCTGATGCTCCCAATAAAATTACATCAGGATGAAATTTTCAACAATAACATCAATCTTATTATCAGGAAAAGCTTTTAACTCAACATGGAAGGCTATGCTTTATCTGCACACTTCCTGCATTCTTTTTGCAACTAAGCTTGTAGACATTCTCAGCACACAAAATAAGTATATTCTTTTCATAAAATCCTCCTCAATTATATAATTTATAATATTTTATTTTTATCTGTCATTTGAAGCCGCAATCATTCTAATTGTGTGTCTTACACCTCTTATTGCTATAGAGTTCCATTATATTTTCATAGTTTGCAACTCCTGCATATCCGCATCTCCAATATGCTGAATATCCACTCCATGCTATTTTTATTCATTATTACTATCTGTCTTATTGTTTCTCTTCGTAGAACTTTCCTGACTCGTTCCTATCGCAGACATTGATAAAGTGCTCCATTTTCCTTTGATATATTTTATAGCTTTATCCATTTCATCTTGAGTAAAGCCAGGTACTGTTCCCACAGCTGGAAGCATAATGACATCTGCACCACTTTCAATAAAGTCTTTTACAACATCTAAATTTGCAGACAGGTTCATCAACTCCTGCTGAGTGCATTTTACCTGCTATTACCATTCCGACAAAATATAGCCAGCTTTATCCCTTCAGAAATTCGATTGTTTGTAACTCCTGTACCAGGATTTCCTGTCAGACATACAAAGTCAAATCCCATTTTCTATCTTTTTAATGTAGTCTCGAACACATTCTTCCTTCAGGAATAATTTCATTTCTCCATCATATCGGCATTTTAGATCTACCGGTTCCAAGATTCAGACCTACCGGTCTTCCTGTAAGTTTTTCACAAAGCTTTTATTGGTTCATCTGACTTTCAGGAAGTAGATTCATATACAGGATTATACACATCTAATCCATTCAGTAATATAAGATCTGCTCCAAAATGCCCTTGCTAACTCACTATTTGTAACATCCCCTGTAACACTTTTCTTTCTTCCTCAACATTTTTCTGACAATACTGTTCTTCCTTCACTTGCCTTAATAGTATCTTTTTCAAATCTTGGCCTGACATTTTATTAAAATCACTAGTAAAACAGCTAACAATCTCTTTTCCCATTTTCTTCCTCCAATTTTAATTTATCTTTAAATATCTTTATTGTTTTCACTATCGTTATACCTCACATTTTTCCATTTTGTCATTTTTAATTATTAATTTAATATTTTTTATATTATTCATTTTCTATCTTTAGTTGATTTTTTACTTTATTTAAGGTATAATTATAAAAAGCGAAAAATTTATTTAGTTTTTCGTTCTAATATATATAATTTATAAATATAAAATTATATTCATAAAAATTTAAAACGAAAATAAATATAATTTTTCGTCGTTAGGAGATTTAAAATGAATATATTTTTTCAGATAAAATTTACAAATTTCAGACAGGATATCAAACTTGAATTTTCTAAAAATAACAAAAGATGAAAAGATATTTTCTAAAATTAGTATTTTTAGAATTGTTTCAGATTCCATCTATTTTAGAAAAAGCTGAAATCAGATTTGAAGAAATTTTTTTCCATACCTGAATTTTCTTCAATTAATAATCTCACATCATTTTTTAAAACTCTATCGAGAAAAATACATATCTTTTTACGTATTTTTCCAGATGCTCAAATTTTCAGGTTCTTTTGGAATTATTTCATCCTTTTATTTTGCATTCTGACTATTGTCAGATATTTTTACTGAAGAATTTAAAAGTTGTTTTTCTCTCAGCTCTCTCTCTTGATATTGAAAATTTATTTTATGAAGGATTCCTTCTCATTCGACTTTTTATATAATATTATTAAAAATTTAAAGATAAAGAAACGAAAGTCTATCTTTCACCTGTTTCATTAGTAAAAATGTATCTAAACGCGGATAATAAATATGAAAGATTTTTGATTTTGATATATATTTTGAAAAAGCTATATCAGATATAAATACTTTTTACAGATTTTTCAGTTGAATATGAAAAGATAAAAGAAAGTAGAAAAAGCTACAACAAAATTGTATCTAATAAATTTTCTCATTAATAAAGCAAGACAGTCATACAAGCCCTTATGATAATACAAATTTATAAAATGTTGAACTTATTAAGAAAAATTTCAATCCTGAAAAGAAATTTATCATTTATTCGTACTATATGTAGACAAAGAGAGGATATAAATATGTACACGATAATATAAATTATGTAAAAAGATTCTTTTTCTGAAGATTTTGAAAAGAATTTAAAGAGAGCATTGATGTTTAATCTAGCTTCAGATAACCCTAAAACTTTTATGTAAATGAATCTAAGAGACGTTAAATCTCCGATAGTTCTATTTTACACTCTTACCAGAAAAACTAACATGAAAATTAAAAAGACATTATCCAAAAATTGAAGAACTTATGTAACTTTCAAATTAAAAAGATATTGATTCCATAAGCTATTTTAAGGATAATGGCTCTTTTAATTTTTTCTCAAATGAATATATAAAAATCTTTTGTCAGATATTATTCTGATATCTGTTATTGAAATATATCTTCCGAAAATATTATTGAAAAATAGAAAGCACCCAAAAGCAGCTACATATTTTCAGGATAAGTAAAAATAGATGGTAGAAATGACTTTATAAAAGTCTCTTTTCTATTGTTTTTATTCTTTTTATGTTAAATTATATTAATCAAATTGAGGGAAAGGGATGGAAAACAATGATAACAGTTTCCATCAATGCTAATCCTGACATAGAAAATAAAATCAACAACTATGTTAAGGAAAAATAATATCAATTTAGACCAGGTAATGCTAGATTTAATTTTGATCGAAGATGAAGAAGACTACAAAATGGCTGTCGAAAGCTAGGAAGATTATAAATCAAATAATGAAGAAGGAATTTCATTTGATGATTTAGTATGATTGGAAAAATGAAATATAAAGTCATTATCAAATCAGAAGTAGACAATTAAATAAACTAGATAATCTCCATTAAACTAATCTTAAAATACATCAAGAAAAATCTTATTATACAGACAATCCAAAAATTTGGAAAAAGCATTAAGATACAATTTAAAAGGTTTTTGGAGATATAGAGTTGAAAATTATAGAATTATTGCAAAAATTGAAGAGGATAAACTAAGTTATTTTAATTGTTCAAGTAGATAAAAGGGATAAAATTTACATTTAAGATTTTCAAATTAAATTTAAAATTACTGGGTCAATTGAGAGTTTAAAACCATCTACGTATAACAGTAACATTAGATGTTTTCTTTTGTATTGTTGATTTTTATAATTTATTTAATTTCTTTTATAATTAAATAATATAAAAACCATATTTATAGTTTCACTATCTCTGAAACATCCTCTTTTTATTATACTTTTATTAAATCTCCAACTAATAAACTTTGGAACTCCTTCTAAACTCAACTTTTTCATATCTTTCCTGATTTATCAAAATTGATAATTAAAATTTCTCCAAGTGTAAATTTCTTTTTCTCCAGAAACTTTTATAATATCATTTAATTTAATTCCTGTTTCAACTCAGAAAAATTACTGATACAGAGAAGTTTTCTGAGTTTCCATATTTTCTTTACATAGGGCAATTATTTTTCATTTTCCAGTGGAACAGGAATAAAATTTTCCATAAATCAGACAATCTGAATATTTCCCATTTGCCGTAAATCAATCATTTTTATATAGTGAGCAAAATTGATTTTCATCATTTTAATTGATTTTTACATTTGTTCAGCCTGGCTTCCTGTCAACTTTTATCCACGATTTTATGTCATTTTCTGAAAACCCGGCGTTTTACTGTTATTCCATTGCATAGAGTTCTAGAATTGTCACGTCACGTTTATTCACAAAATACAATGCCTCTTCAGTTGAAAATTTTTCTCCCAATGCACGCTGATACTGGTCTTTGCTGGCAATATCATCGAATTCTGAAATATCTTTTCTTACAAAATTATCCATTCGATTTCCTGCCCTTGATAAATGAAGGTGTTCCACGTAGGAAGAAAGAACATTTTCCAAGCAATTTAGCTATTTGTTTTCATTTGACTTTTCTCCAAAAATTTATTCGAGCTTCTTGCGTAAATCGTATTTTCTAAAAATGGTGCTCCCCAGCCATATTTCTGCTGAGCTGCCATCTCATCAGCATCTAGCTCTATTGTTGGAATATCCTCAATGAATAGTAAAATCCACCTTTTGTCATGTCCATCTGCATAGCTGAAGTCAAAATCATTGACCATCTTCCCCACTAAAATCATTATATCTTTCATATTCAAGCATTGGAGTTTCTGCAACAGTCATGCAGTTATATATAAATGTTTCCTCTTTGCCAGTTCACTTAAAAATTCTTCAATTCAGGTTGATTTAATGTATATTTTACATTATAGGCGCAAGTCCATCTGCCCCATCACACATGTGAAATCAAATAATTTCTATCTTTTTGATTGAATTTATAGCGTCTACCCTAAATCCGCAATCCTCCAGCCAGTAATTTTACATTTTTATAAGTCTCTTCCTGATTTCAGGATTTTCCCAGTTTAAGTCAGGCTGTGTAAATAAATGCACATGTCTTTTCACTTTCCATTTTCATCAGCTTCCTTGACTCTTTTTCCAGGCTGAACTCCAATGTGATCTCAGTTTGTTGGTGGCAATCCATTTTTACCTCTTTTAATATATAGGTTTCTGTATTTGCTTTTTCAGGATTTTCAATGCTTCCAAAAACCACTCATGCTCATCAAGTATGATTAATTACTAAATCCAATTATATCTCTTTTTCTGCCTCTACAATTAATCTTTCCAGGTCTGCTCTGTTCCAAACTCTGGATTTCACATCATAGTAATCAGATATATATCCGTTGTCATCCATAGGTGACTTAAATATTGGACAAGCCAGATAGAGATTATCCCAAGTTCCTTAAGATAATCCAGTTTTGCTGTAATTCCATTTAAATCTCCCGATTCCGTCATTGTGCTGTTATCAATAAACTTCTAGGATATATCTGATATCCAACCTCTTTTCCACCATTTTATCTAATGTATCCATATTTTCTCACAAAACTATATCAATAATATTTTAAAAAGAGATTATCCTCAAGTCAGCAGTAATTTAAAAAGCAAATCTTTCTAACTTTTAAGATAATCTCAGAAAATAAATATGTCTTTTTGTTTGATTATTCTAATTTATAAACTATTTCAACACTGGCCAGAAATCCTTTGTTAGCTTCGATTAAATCATCCAATATTGCTTTTTGCAACAGATACACTAGCACAGTTCTTGACAAATGTGATTCGCCATAATTTTTGTTATGATCCTTCAATCCATGCTTCTCCACTGTTAATTTTCAACAGAAACATTGTTCCATTAAACTTTTTGGAATTGAGGAATTTTACCTTGAACAATTTTTCAGGACCATTTGAACCTACTAAACAAGTACTTCTATTGCGTTGGATCAAAGTTTGAATCACTCCATCATTTTCTCACGTTAAAGCATTCTTTCTTTGTATTATAACGGGTGCTCTTGCTAAATCAACTATATATGATGCATGATCATCTACGTGAAGTTTGCTGTCTTTGCAGTTCCTTTTTCAGCAGTTGCTTTACATTCACCAAATACAAACTTTTCTCTTCCTTCCATTACTTCTATTTGCTCTTGTGTGGTTGGGGTTTGAATATCACCACATAGTCAGAGAATAGTAGTATTTTAAGTATGTGTTTGGTAATGTTGTAGGATCACCAAATCATCTTTTGCTTTTTGTGAATGTATCATTCAGCTTGCTTCCTATTTTCTCCTTCAGTTTCTACATTATACCCTATAACTTTTTCCTTTAATGCAGGCATCAAAGTGTTTCCTTCTTTATCTCTTATATCCGTCCACCCATCCAAAGTGGTTCAATCCGAAGTATCTTATAACCATGTCTTTTCTTGATTTCTAATCCCAACATTTCAGCCATTCTCATTTCAATTTCAATTGGCATATCACAAATATTTAATATTTTGAAATTTGGACGTAATCTTCTGGTTGCTTCTACCAGCAATTGCCGCAGGATTTTGAATAGTTTAACATCGACATTTAGCGATATTTTTCCACAAGTCAACTAATTCGAGAACTCCACCAATTGAACGCATTCCATAAGCAATTCCTCCTGGTCCACAAGTTTCTTGTCCCATAATACTCCGTGTTTTAAAAGGTATTTTTCTCATCTTTTTCACGCATTGCATATTTTCCAACTCTTAGATGCTTACAACAAAATCAACATCTGTAAATGCTGTTTCAGGACTGTGTATATATGAAAGTATATCCGGTGCCTTCTCACGAGTTATATCACACGCTTTTGGAATAATTTCCTGTCTTTCTGCATCATTGTCATAAATTTAATCTGTCTGATTGATTTGTCCGATTATCGAATAACATCGAACAATCCCGGGTAAATGTACTCCACCAGCTACCAATTGAAAATTTTTCATAAAGCACTCATCTCCATTCTTATTTTATTATTAAATTTGTTTGCTACTTGTCTAATTATATCATATTTTTATAAGTGCAAGAGGTTTATATAAATCTGAAATATATAATTCTTTTACTATTATCTTGTCATTTCTATATTTTATAGTATATTCATATTATCATTAAAATGAAAAGGTATATAAAAATGAATAAATATGAAAAAGTCTATAACGATATAAAGAAAAATTATGAATAACACAGTAAAAACAGGCGGAATTTCTAAAGAGATGATCGGCATAAAGACTATAATTTTTCCAAACTTGCTGTGAGGCGTTTAGCTGATTGAGGCTGAAGGATACATCCAGAAAATAAAGAGTCATCTATATGTAATGAAAAGAAATCTGGAAAATCTTCACTGACTTCAATTCAGACTACGCAGAAATAAATAAATGCAGAGATATCAATATTAAGACTAATTTATCGTTTTACTATATTGTTCTGTAGTCGAAAACTGATGAAACGAATTTAATGTTTCTGGAAGCTACTGTTGATTTTATAAGATTGTTCGTATAAATTCTAGATGATGAGGTTTTAAATTGTCCACTTCTCTCTTTGATGAGATTGTACCTCTATCAAATGAAGATATAGTTAAAAACTCCATACGTACTGAATATTCTGAAAATGATTTGAATTTAAAAGATTGCCTGACGAGTTATTAGAGATATCAAAAGTTTAAACAAAATCACCCTTGAAGAGCAGGAATATTTTCAAACTGATGATTAATATGTTTGTTGTTATTGAAAAGCCTCATGCTTATCTTTCAAACGGGACATTATTTCAATATGAAACTATTAATCATCACCCTGAAAATATTCTACTTTTTATAGCTATGCTAAGATAATTTGATTTTTCAAATAATATAGGAAAAGTGGCTGTTTCAAATTTATAAAATATGAACTCCATATTTGCAATTTTTGAGATAGCCCTATCTATATATATTATAAAACCTATAAAAAGAAAAGAACTTTCATAAGCTCTACTACTTCTGAAAATTCTTTCTTATTTTTATATCCTATTTAACTAAATTTTCAATTCTTTCTCTTACTTGATGGTACTATCAATCCTATAATTACTTGAACTGCTTTACCTTTCTAACTACCTGTGTGCTCCACCTGCTTTAAATGCAGCGTCTTTTTGCTAATTTAGATTCATCTTTTACACTTACTCTTAATCTTGTTGCACAGTTGTTTAATTCTTCGATATTATCTTTTCCACCCTAATGCTTCCAGAAGTATTATTGCCTGATCCATATACTGGTCATCTGAAGAACCTAAGCTGCTGCTCCACCTTCACCATGTTTAGCTTTTTATAATCAGCTTTTTGTGTAAAGTTCCATTTCTTCATCGTCATCTTCCCTACCTGGAGTTTTTCAATTCATTTTTGAATTAAGAATCTAAATACAGTATATTACTGTAAATATTAATCCTATTACTATTTGAGTAATTACTGTTTCAGAGTGATTTTTAAACATTGGTATCCAGTTTAAGAATAGGAGTCAGAAGTCCTCCACCCATATTTCCAACTACTCCGAGCATACATTGTTGCTGCCATTGTTGCCCTGAAAGCGTGAACTGCAAACACATGGAGCTATAAATAAGAATGTAAATTCTAATGGTTCAGTTATTCCTGAAACTACTGCTGCAAATACTATTGGTATTAATAATGTCTACTAGCTTTCTTTTTCTCAGGTTTTGCAGTAAGTACATAGCAAGTGCTATTCCTGCTGCACGAAATATTTTTGAGTTTCCATGTAATTTCGAATCCTCCACCTGGAAATAAAGTTTTTAATGGTTCTGTACTTTGAGCAAATTCTTTTATGTGTTCAACCAGTAAACTTGAATTCCGTTAGGAACTACTGCCGGACCAAATACAAATGGTGTGTAAACAAAGTGGTGTAATCCTGTAGGTATTAATATTCTTTCCAAGAATGTATAAACCCATACTCCTAATACTCCTGAAGCCTTCATAAATCCTTGCATTGCTAATTCCATTTGAACTTTAGCCAAATTATATACTTATTAAGAATGCACAAGGAATCATAACTACAGAACCCTATTATGTATACAAATACTAGAACCTGGAATACTCCTAAGAAATCAGGTAACTTTTTTATCAAAGTATTTATTATGTAAATATACTACTAATGCCGCTATTAGAATACCACCGAATAAACTTGTATCTGTTGTTGGAACCCCAGCTATTGCAGAATAACCTGTTACACCGTCTGCTATCTGTTTAGCTGACATCTATTCCATAGAATACTTTTAATATCGCTGATACAAAATAGTTAAATGTCATATAACGCAAATGTTTCTAAACATGCTCTTGCATTTGTCTTTGTTGCCAAACTTATTGGTAATCCTATACTGCAAATAATAATGGCATCTGTCTCAAATACTGTCCAACCACCTTCTGCAACTACATACCAGAAAGTTATGCCATAGTGTCCCTCTTCAGCAATTTTCCCCACAACTGCGTGTATTAGTGAATACTGATGCAAGTCCTACTACTATCCCCTGTAAATGCAAATAATAGAACTGAGTGCCATCATTGCTCCACAAAACGTTGGATTTTTCATCATTTTAATACCTCCCTAAAATTTTCATTTATTTTATTTATCCTAACTTAAATATACCACATTTTTAAATTTGTCAATACATTTTACGTAAATCTTTTTAACTTTTTATTTCATTTTCGTATTACAATTTAAAATGCCTTATATTCTTACAAATCCAGAATAACTTCGAGCCGTAATGGTCTGATACAACTGGATGATTTTCACCATTGAATATTACTTTGCTGCTTTTAACTTTTTATTTCCTTGTTACTTAAAATATAGTCTATACGTTTTTCTTCCTTGCTTTTACTCCATCCATCAATGTTTCCGCCTACTGTAATTCCACCATCTTTTTCTTTTGCCATAGTATATGTGTCATACAATCCCTGAGAAAGAATCATTTTGTAATCTTCAGGACTATTTATTGCATCAGTATGTGAAATCTCCCATCAATATTTTTAAATTATCAGTTTGACTTCTTTTTCAGTATTGTCTGAATATTATCCGCCATTTTTTTCTTCCTGATTTGTAGGAAGATTCATATGGCAAGTGTAAAATTCTATTATCTGCCCTTGTATTCGATTGTTGCACTGTTAATTCTTCTTGATGTAATTGTATTTACGCTCTGAGCCTAGTACAATAAATTCATCCACATCCAGAAAGCTTATGTTTTTGTTATAATGTACAGTCCTTCATCATATTTTCCATAGCCAATATGTGAATTACTCAATGATAATAATAGGTTCTGTCAGTATATTTACTGATTTTTCCAGAAGCACCCAACCATAGTTATCCTGACGGATTGCCCTAAAATTACAGGACTGTTCATGGACTGATTTACTTCCTGCATAGCTACTACATCATAGTCATTTCTGCAATTACTTTTTGCCAGTATTTCCATCTTTTCATCCTGATTTTTCCTCTATCCAGGCATGAACATTGATAGTCAACAGTTTCATATCTTCACCTTTCCTTTCTTTTTAAATTTTTATAATAACTTTATTTTGTAACCATGTTATTTTTCTCTGTATTTCCAGGAGAACAGAACTGTTCCGGATAAACTCCGAAACAGTACTAAATATCATAAATTTTAATTATTTATTATCTTTTGTTTCCATATTTCATTTTCATATTGACTTATTGTTCTGTCTGAAGAAAAGAATCCTACCTTAGCTATGTTGTTATGACCTTTTTATAGCAAAAGATCCTTATTTTCATAGTCAGACAACATTTTTTCCTTAACTTCATAATATTCATTAAAGTCAATAAGTGTCATGAACCAGTCTTTATTTATAAGTTCATTATGCAGTCTTTTCCAGTCTTTCACTGTTTCCTACTTTTAACAAGTTCTTCTGAAGTAATAAAATCAACTACTTCTTTTAATTCCTTCCTGTTTATAGTAGTCTTTTGAAACATATCCTTCTTTTTTCATATAATTCTATGATTTCATCACTATGTTTTTCCAAAATATAGATATTTTTCATTACCTACAAGTTCACAGATTTCAACATTTGCTCCATCCATTGTTCCTAGAGTCAGTGCACCATTCAACATAAAATTTCATATTTCCTGTTCGACTTGCTTCCTTTGATGCAGAAATCTGCTCTGAAATATCTGTTGCAGGAATTATTTTTCAGCCAGTCCCACATTATAGTTTTCAACCAGATATACATTCAGATGCTTGTTTACTTCAGGATCATTGTTTATAATTTCTGACAGACAAAGTATCAGATGAATTATATCCTGGGCAGTATATACGCTGGAGCAGCTTTTCCTCCAAAAAGTACAGTTATTTTTCTTTCAGGAAGTTTTCCGCACTTTTTATATCAAGATATATTACATATAAAGCATTCATCTGCTGACGCTTATATTCATGGAATCTTTTTATCTGCGTGTCTATTATGCTGTTTTCATCTATTACATGCCTTGTGTATGCTGAGATATTCCTTCAGCTCAGTTTGTTTTCCTTTTTATGTTTTCCAGTTTTCTGTATACTTCCTTATCATCAGAAAATTTCAAAAAGCTCTTCCAGTTTTTCAGCATCTGTAAGATAACCTGTTCCTATTAATTCCTTTATATAATCTGCAAGGTCTTCGTTACAGCTTTCAAGCCATCTTCTAGAGGTAATTCCGTTTGTCTTGTTGTTAAACTTTTCCGGATAAATTTCATAAAAATCCTTAAGTTCACTGTTTTCAAAAATTTCGGTATGTAGATAAGCCACCCCATTTACACTTGATGAAAAATGTATGTCCATATTTGCCATGTGGACTCTATCTTCTTTGTCTATAATTTGTACGTTATCATTATTATATTTTATTTTTACAATTTTATCAAGTATTATATCAACTATATCAGGTACAACTTCCTCAAGATATTCTAACGGCCATTTTTCAAAGTGCTTCTGCCAATATTGTGTGGTTTGTATAACCTGTCATTGATGTAACAATTTTTCAGATTCCTCAAAAAGAAATTTTTTATATTCCTCTGTCATAATTCTAATTAATTCAGGAATTACCATGCTTGGATGAGTGTCATTTATCTGAACGAAAGCATAATCAGCAAGGTCATGAATATTACTTCCCTTTTCCAAAGCTTCAGCAATAATAAGTCTTGCAGCATTTGAAACCATAAAAATATTGTTGATAAATACGTAAAAAGTTCTCCCTTTTTAGTACTGTCATCAGGATATAGGAATAATGTAAGGTTTTTCTATAACTTCTTCATCAAAAAGTTATTCCTTCTTCTATTAAATTGTAATCAACACTTTCAATATCAAACAGATTCAGATAATTTTTGTATCCTTTTTCATATCCAAGTATATCAATTCTTTTTCAGTTTTGAATTTAAAGTGAAATTTTTAAATTTTATCTTATATCCTATATTTGTATCCCTTAACCAGCTTTCATCTTCTATCCAGTAATTTGGCTCAGCCTTCTGCTCATGAAAAACCTGTTTAAAAAGACCACAATGGTAGTTTAACCCTATACCTTCCCATTTATTCCCAAAAGTAGATATTGAATCTACAAAACATGGAAGCCAGTCTCCCAAGTCCACCATTTCCTAATGATGGTTCTGTCTCCAGTTCTTCAATATCGCTTAATCCCGCATTTTTAGTTCTTCCTTATTTCCTTTGTATATTCCAAGATTAATAAGGTTATTTGACAATAGCTTCCCTATAAGAAATTCTGCTGATATATAATATATCTTTTTCTTTGATTTATTTTCTGATTTCTTTTCAGCTTCTTCTTTTACATATTCTAAAAAAGCTTGTAATAAATCTCCTGATTTGTCATTTCTTTAAGTTCTTTGCTATCCCACGTTTTAAAAATTCTATAAAATTACTTTTCATTGTCTTATTTTAAATTCCTTTCATGAGTAAATTTTTCGTGTCTATTATAATCTTTATTTTAATTTGTCAATACATTTACGTAAATGTCTGTATTTTTATGATAATTTCTCCGAAAATGTCTACTTTTCATCTGTTGACTTTTTGGGAAAAATGGGCTATATTTAAAATATAAACTAATTTAGAGGAGAGTATGATGTTTTGAAAAGAAGCTCAGGTATTTTTATTCCATCCGACTTCCCTTCAGGAAAATACGGTATTGGAACTTTAGGAAAAAAGCTTTATGCTTTTATTGATTTCCTAAAAATCTAGACAGAAATTATGGCAAATATTCCTTTAGGACCTACAGGATATGGAGATTCTCCATACCAGTCATTTTCATCTTTTGCCGGAAATCCTTATCTTATTGACTTTTGATTTGCTTATTGAGCTCACTTACTTTCAGAGGAAGACCTTAGAGATGTATTTTTGGAGATAACGAAGATACATAGATTACGTGGGGCAGTATATAATCAGAAATATCCTTTATTGAGAAAGGCATATGAAAACTTTAAATCTTCTGATAATCACGAAAGTGAGAAAATCTTGAACATTTTAAAAGAGAAAATGCTTCATGGCTAAATGACTATAGCCTTTATATTTCATTGAAAAACTCATTTTAACGGACTTCTTGGAATGAATGGGCACACGATATAAAAAATAGGGAACATGGAGCAATGGAACATTACAGAAAATGAACTTGCTGATGATATCGAATATCATAATTTCATACAGTTCCTGTTCTTTAAACAATGGGGAGATGTAAAAAGATATGCAAATGAAAAATGGTATAAAAATAATAGGAGACATACCGATATTTGTTGCCTGCAGATAGTTCTGATGCATGGGCAAATCCGGAAATATTCCTATTTGATGAAGAAAAAAGAAAACCCGTTAAAGTAGCTGGTGTTCCGCCTGATTATTTCAGTGCAACTGGACAATTATGGGAAATCCGCTTTATAACTGGCAAAAACTTAAAGAAACTAACTACAACTGGTGGGTAGAAAGGGTAAGAGCAAACCTTTCAACTTGCGATATAATAAGAATAGATCATTTTAGAGGATTTGAAGCATACTGGGCAGTTCCCTTACGGTGATGACACTGCTATAAATGGTCAATGGGAACCAGGTCCAGGAATTGACTTATTCAATGCTATTAAATCTCAGTTAGGTGAATTACCTATTATTGCTGAGGATTTGGGACTTATGACTCAAGGAGTTATTGATTTAAGAGAAACTACTGGATTCCCAGGAATGAAAAATTTTAGGATTTGCATTTTGATTCAGGTGAAGAAAATGATTACCTGCCACATACATATACAAAAACTGTGTTGTTTATACAGGAACTCATGATAACGACACACTGATTGGATGGTTCCAGAAGGCAAAAGAAGAAGATAGACAGTTTGCCAGAGACTATCTGAATTCAAGATCAGATGATGAAATCCACTGGGATGCAATAAGAGAGCATGGAGCTCAGTTGCCAGCATGGCAATATCTCCAGTTCAAGATTTCCTAGGGTCTTGAAGTGAAGCTAGAATAAATACTCCTGGAGTTGCTGCAGGCATTGGCAATGGCGTTTAAGACATGGAGTTCTTACAGATGAACTGGCTGAAAGAATTGCAAAATTAACTAGAGTGTACTCAAGATAACTTTTTAAGTAAATAAGGAAACAGAATAATATGAGCAAATACAAAGATGTATACAACGATATAAAAGATAAAATAAAGGATGGTTTCCTTAAAACCGGGAGAATTTCTAGCCAGTGAATCTGAACTGGCAAATGAATACTCCTATTCAAAAAGACACTATAAGAAAAGCTCTTTCTATTTTGGAACTTGAAGGATATATTCAAAAATTAAAAGGGAAAAATTCCCTCATACTTGAAAGAGGATACCTGAAAAATGTATCCCTTTCTTCAATCCAGACTTCACAGGAGCTGAGTAAAGCTGAAAATCTCGATATAAAAACAAATCTAGTCAGTCTTTATATAATTCAGGGATAATAAAAAGCTGATGGATATTTTTCATGCAACTAAAGACAATGATTTTTATAAAGTTGTCCGTACACGTTCTCTTGACGGAGAAAAAGCTCGAATATGATGTTTCGTATTTTTGACAGGAGAATCGTTCCTTTTCTTAGTAAGGAAATTTCTCAGAAATCTATTTATGAGTATCTGGAAAAATAAACTTAATCTGAAAATTTCGCATTCGAGAAGGGAAATAAAATTCAGGTATGCAACTCCTGAAGAAAGTATATGGATTTGAAAAATATGAAATGGTTGTTGTTATTGAAACATATGCATTTCTATCAAACGGAAGTCTTTTTGAATATGGTACCATTTCCTACCGTCCGGATAAATTTACATTTTCAATAGTTGCAAAAAGGTAATTTTATACAAAAACAGTAATAGAAAATAATAAATTAAAAAAACAGTTCCATAAAATTTAGAACTGTCTCAAAAATAATGTAAAAACTATATTTTTGAAATTATTTTACAATGTAAAACAGGATATAAATTTAGGAAAAGTCATCTGTCCGAGCCTTTAGGCAAGTTTTTGACTTTTTCCTTAATAAATGACTGTTTTATATGAGTAAGATTTTAGTAAATGAAAAATATAGTTTTTCATATATTATATTTAATTTTTTACTATTTTTGTCCTATTTTTCCACTTAACATTTCATCAATAGCTTTTTGCAGCCTTCTTACCTGCACCCATTGCAAGAATCACTGTTGCAGCTCCAGTTACTGCATCTCCCCCTGCATAAAATTCCTTCCTTGTTTGTAGCTCCTGTTTCTTCATCAGTTACAATTCCTTTCCATCTGTTTAGTTCCAGTCCTGGAATTGCCTGACTTATCAACGGATTTGGAGATGTCCCGATTGAAATAATTACTGTATCTGATTCTATTTCAAATTCTGAATCAGGAACTTCCACAGGTCTTCTTCTTCCTTTTTCGTCAGGTTCTCCCAGCTCCATTCTTATACATCTTATTTTTTTTACCCATCCATGTTCATCTGGAATAATTTCCACAGGATTTGTCAGGAATGAAAACTTAACTCCTTCTTCCTTGGCATGTTCTATTTCTTCCAGCCGTGCCGGAGCTTCAGCCTCAGTTCTTCTATAAACTACTGTAACCTCTGCACCTAATCTTATTGCAGTTCTCGCCGCATCCATAGCAACGTTTCCTGCTCCAACTATAACAGCTTTTTTCCCAACTGTTACAGGCGTTTTATATTCATCGCTGTGGGCTTTCATAAGATTATTTCGTGTCAGAAGTTCATTTGCAGAAAATACTCCATTGGATCCTTCACCTTTTATATGCATAAAATTAGGAAGTCCTGCACCTGATGCTATGTAAACCGCTTCGTATCCCTCGCTTTTTCAATCAGTTCATCCACTGACAATGTTTTTCCAATTATTACATTTGTTTCTATTTTTACTCCTAAATCTTTTATAGCCTGTATTTCAGGTTCAACAACTTCTTTTTTTGGAAGTCTGAATTCAGGTATACCGTATACAAGAACTCCTCCGGCCTCGTGCAATGCTTCAAAATTGTCACATCATAACCTAATTTTGCCAAATCTCCTGCACATGCTATTCCTGAAGGTCCACTTCCTATTACAGCAACTTTTTATTTTTTTCTTCTCAACATTGTGAAGAGCCATTTTAATTCCTTTTTCCCTAGCATAGTCAGCAACAAATCTTTCCAATCTTCCTATTGCAACAGGCTCATTTTTGAATCCTACTATACAGCTTCCTTCACATTGACTTTCCTGTGGACAGACTCTTCCACAAATTGCAGGAAGTGAGCTCGTTTCCCATATAGTTTCTGCAGCTTGTTTAAATTTCCATTTTTAACCTGCATTATAAACTGAGGAATATTGATATTTACAGGACATTGTGGCACGCAAAGGGGCTTTTTACAGTTAAGGCATCTCATTGCTTCCACCATTGCCATTTCTTCTGTATATCCTTTACTTACTTCCTCAAAATTATGTATTCTCACTTTCAGCAGGCTGTAATCTATCCGAAACTTTTTTTCTTCCTGTCGAGGACTATCTCCTGCTTTTTCTTCTCCTTCTTTTTCTCCATTACCGCTCTTTCCAAGACAATAAATTTCTGTTCCCAGTTCTACTCTTTTATCCTGCTCACATTCTGTAATATTTAAAAAGTTTTTTTCCTTCAACAGTTTTATACAGTTTCTGTCTTTTCAATGCTTCATCAAAATCTATTTCATGTGCTTCAAATTCAGGTCCATCTACACATGCAAATTTCACACTGTTTCCAACTGTAATTCTACATGCTCCGCACATTCCTGTACCGTCAACCATAATAGGATTTAAACTGACAATTGTTTTTAATATTATATTTTTTTAGTAAGCTCTGAAACTGATTTCATCATGATAAGAGGCCCTATTGCAATTACTTCATCATACTTTTTTCCTTCATTTTCAATAAGACGTACCATTTCATCTGTTACAAATCCTTTGTTTCCATAGCTTCCGTCATCCGTTACAACAAAGACATTATTAGCCACTTTTTTTCATATCTTCTTCGTATATTATCATTTCTTTTTGTTTTTGCCCCATTATTACATCGGCATCTATTCCCCGTGAATGAAGATACTTAACCTGCGGATACACAGGTGCAGCCCCCAATCCTCCTGCTACAAATAGTATTTTTCTTCCCTTTAAGTTCTTCATCTGTCTGATTAATCAGATCTGACGCCTGTCCAAGAGGACCTACAAAAATCATTGAACTTTTTCTCCAACATTGTAACTGCAGGCATCTTCAGTTGAATGACCCTATCGCCTGTATTACAACTGTAACAAGTCCCATTTTTCACTGTCATAATCTGCTATTGTTAATGGAATTCTTTCCCCTTTTTCATCAGTTTTTCAGTATAATAAACTGACCAGGATTTTGAATTTTCGGCAACCCATGGTGAATACACCCTAAACATATAAATAGCTGGTGCCAGTAATCTACAATTTCAAATAAATTTCTTCCCATAGCCTTTGGCATTTATCTCTCAATCCCCATTATATAGTATTTTTATTTTTTTATAGTATCATTTTTTCGATATTTTTGTTAAGCAAAAGTATTTTTTTAATTGAAATAATATATTATTTTTCTATTTTTAAGTTGTAAATAATTCTATAAAACAGTATAATTAAATATAGGAAATTTTAAAAATAAACATATTGATAAAATAATCCAAATTTTAGGAGCGGATTCGCTATGGACTTACAGGGGAGCATTGTAAAATAAATCAAGTTTCAGAAAAACAGCTTAAGGAAATGTATTCTTTAATGGCTAAATTTTATAATAATATTACTAAAAAGAATTTTACTAAGGATTTTTAGATAAGGATTTTTTTGTATAATTCTTAAAGATGAAAAGGACAAAATAAAGGGATTTTTCCACTCAAAAAAATATTGAAATTAAATTATGAAGGAAAGATATACATGGGGTATTTTCCGGAGATACAGTCATTCATAAGGAAAATTGGGGAAGTTTTTCCTTGTTCCAGGTCTTTGCAAAAATTTTTTCTTTTACATATGGGGAACAGTATGATAATTTTTACTGGTTTCTTATTGTAAAGGGGACATAAAACTTACAAAATTTTACCTACCTTTCTTAAAAATTCTATCCAAAGTTTCAAGGAAGATACACCACCTGAAATGAAATCTCTGATGGATTTTTTTGGCCATACAAAAATATCCTGGAGAATATAATCCAATTGAAGGGATTATTGAATATAATAAATTGACTGACTCACTTAAAGGAAGGAATTGCTGATATTTCAAATAAGGAACTCAGAGATAATCATGTGAAGTTTTTTTCTCATCCCCACTATGAAAGTGGAAATGACCTTGTCTGCATTGCTTCATTAAAGAAGGAAAATTTGCGGGAAAGGGCTAAAAAGACTTTTGTTGTGATTAAAAATATAAAAATAAATTATAAAAGGACTGTTTTGTACTGAACTTTACCTTCAATCCTATTTCAAAGATTTAGGTACAGTTCATATTTTGTTTCAAAAACAGCCCTTTTTATTTTTATATTACAGTCTATCTATATTTTCCAATGCTTACAGTACTACGGGAGTATCATGCTCCTTAGTTCATATTGTTCCTCTTTAGGTACGGCAGACTCTCCTAAAGGATAAGGAATCGATATTGCAGAAAGTATTTTGTTGATTCCCTGTATAAGATCAACAAAAACTAAGTTACATAGTTGAACTATAAACATTCCGTTATTTTTCGATTTCTTTTTACTGAAGTTGCACCGCAACTTATGTATTTTCTCAGGTAGAATCTTTCATTACTCTATTCAGACAATCTGACATTGCAAAATTAGAATCTGTATGAACAATTCTTTTCATCTAACACTTTTCTTACTCCATATGCTCCATATTTTTCCCCAATTTTAATCCATCATATAATATTTTTATTTAATTTACTCATTAGTATGATACCTCCTAATTAATATTAAATCATTATTTTTTTATTTATTGGGAAATATAAGAACATTCCTTACAATTTAATTTTTATTAAAAATAATAGTTTTTACTTTTACTATCACAATTACATTAAATTTTTATCCTATAAATCACACAAAATAAGAACTTCCCTAAAAATACGTGGAATTATGTTTTCTATTACTGACAAATCTATTGTTTTAAAAATCTTCTGAAACTCTATTTTTCATAATTTCGAGGTGTAGCTGAAATATTTTTGCCATGCCCTAAACACTTCCAGACACTTTTCTATCAGCAATATATCATTTGTATTATCCTCATTCTTTTTTTGGATATACGATTATTGATCTGTAGGGTGTCTGATTAGGCTTCAAACTGGAAGCCTGAGGATGTGTCAAAAGTATATGCCTGTCATAAACCATATCCCTCACTTTTTATCAGTACATCTTCATAATTATCTAAAAGTATGCATTTTACCTCATCTCTATATTTTAAATAGACTTTATCATTATTAGTAACCAGTATACATTTATCCAGCTGATACATAACTCCTCCAAAAAAATTCTTCCTTCTGTTTAAATTTAATTTGTTCTAAAATTTTTTAATTATTACTTCCTTATTACATTTACTGATTCCTACATAATATTCTAGAAGAATACTCCTCTTACAAGTATTATGATAAGTGCTGCAGGTATGAGGAACATAACTAATGGTTTCCACCAGCTCATAACTCTGTAACCTTTATCTGATGCATTTGCATCATTTTTTAAAGTTATCAAACTTCCATACAAACACTGTATAGAGTGCAAGCACTATCGCACCAAGAGGCATCAGTATATTTCCAGATAAGTAATCATCAAAATCAAAATAGGTTCATTCCCATTACAGTTACATCTTTCCATACATTATGTGCAAGTATAGTAGGGAACCCAACTATAAATACTATAGCCATTCCTATCCAAGTTGCTTTTACCCTGTCCCATTTTTAACAAATCTTCAAGAGTTGTAAGCACTGGTTCAAAATAACCAATTGCTGACAGAAGTGCCGCAAAAAAATACTAATGTAAAGAACATCATTGCGAAAAATAATTCCTCTGGCATCTTATCAAATAGATTCGACATAGTTACAAATAAAAGCTGTTTTCCTTGTCCAGGTTCAAGTCCAAGTGCGAAATATTGCCGGGAACATTACAAATCCTGAAAGAAGTGCCGCTGCAGTATCTGCTACTACTACTAGAAGACCATCTGACGGTACATTTGAATCTTTTTCAAGATATGAACCATAAATAAATCCTCCACCACTTGCTATACCTATTGAGAAGAATGACTGTCCAAGTGCATCAAGTATTGTCTGACCATCTATTTTTAGAAAAATCTATCTTCAGATACCATTTTACTCCTTCCATCGCACCAGGTAATGTAACTGATCTTATTGCAAGTATTACTAACATTACGAATAATAAAGGCATAAGTATGTTACATACTTTTTCTATACCATTCTTTATACCTCTTGCAGATATAAATGCTACAATTGCCATACATATAGCAGTGTATATTGTCAATTCTACCGGATTTGCCATAAATCCGTCAAATGCTGACTTATACTGTTCAGAAGTTAATCCACTAAGTTGTCCGGTAGCTGTTTTTACTATATATCCAAATAACCATCCCATAATCTGCATATAATATGTACATATAAAGAATGCCGCAAGTACACCAAGCCATCCAAATGCTACCCATGGACTACCTTTTTTAGTCAATTTTCTCATTCCTAGAATATTACCTGCTCTGGCTTTTCTTCCAAGGGCAATTTCCATTGTAAACACAGGAATTCCTATTAAAACACATACTGTTACGTAAACTAAAACAAATGCTCCACCACCATGTGTACCAGTAAGATATGGAAATCTCACATATTACCAAGTCCTATAGCAAATCCGGCTGCTGCCATAATAAATGCAAATCTACTACCCCAAGCTTCTCTTTGTTTTTCCATAATATTATACCTCCTCGTATAACATGTTCACAAAAATAATGTGTTATTGCTTTTACTTTTTAGATAATTTTTACTGTATTAAAAATCATCTTTTTCAAAAACTGTCTGTCCTGTAACAGGAGTTTGCAATACTTTTAAAGCTCTTCTTACCATTTTTCACGGATTTTCTTAGAATCTACTTCACCTTGTGTAGGATCTCCTAATGGATAAGGGATTCCTATTCCAGGAATAATTCTGTTTGCTCTATTGTTAGTGAGATAGGAACTACTGTAGCCATATGAACTACTGGTATACCATATTTTTTTCAATTCCTTTTACCATAGTTGCACCGCAACGTGTACAAGTTCCTCAGGTACTTACTCAGAATAACTCCATCTACATGTTCATCTATCAGCTTCTGTCCTATTTCAGTACCAAATTTTGCTGCAGAACCGGTAGATGTACCAGTACCTGTTGTAGTAAAGAATGTATTGTAAATTTCTCCAAATTCTCCAGCTTTTTTCCATTTCCCTTAAAACATCCAATGGAACAACAAGGTTAGGATTTTCCATAACAAATTGACGATCATATCCTCCATGGATTGTTGTAAAGTCTTTTGCTGAAAGTTCATCCATACCTTCTATAGAATATGCTCCAAATCTTGTAGCATTTGAAGATTCTATGTGATCAGGGTTTCCGTGAGGAACTATTCCTCCTGAAGTAACTATAGCTATTTTCAGCTTTTTAATATCTTTAATCGGTTCAGCAGGATCTACTCTGTCAAATTTTGGCATAGGCAAATCTGTCTTGAAAGGTTCACCCTTTAATTTTTTAAGCATCATTTGGATAGCTCTTTCAGAACCTCTTTCTTCTGCAAAGTAGTTAACCCTTATACCTCTTTCATGATAACCTTCTTCAGCCGGTCCTAATATTTCTTCTCCTGTTGCCAATTTTTTAACAATAGAAGCGATATTTTTAACTGCTTTTCTCATATCCGCCGCCGAATTTCCAGTTTTAACGATTATAACATCTTTTCTGAACATATCTACACCCGGGTTTTCTTCATATTCAGCAGTAACTGAAGGAATACCTAATCTTTCTTCTACAGCTTTACATACAGTTCCACAGGCAACTCCATAACGCCCTGCATTAAATGCCGGTCCGGCAACAAATACATCAGGATTATATTTTTACCATTTCAAGAACTGTATCTGTGGCAGTTTCAAGATTTTTCTCCAAAGTAGTTATCTCCGCATATTATTGTTGCAACTACTTCATAATCTTCTCCAAGTGCAGTATCAAGAGCCAATCCAGGTCCAACATTTCCTTCTCTGAGCTCTGGTTTATAATCTGCTTTTTCTTCTCCACCTATACCGGCAAAGAATTGGTTTATATAATGAACTATTTTTATATTTTTTTCATGCTACATTCCTCCTTAATATCCTCTTTGCAGCTAATTTATTAAATCCATTTGCAATAGTAGATGCTATTATAATCTGAATTTCAGCTCAAATGAACCGTCTTCATTAACGCATCCTGCCCAACCTCCGATTTGGTTTTCTATGTATTCCATAGTTCCTATTATTCTATCCATAACTGGGAATTGTAAAGTGGCATTTCCTTGTCCGCATGATGCAAGAGCTGTTGCTTCTTCACAAGTATCTGCAAGTGACTGTGACTTACCGTCTTTTTCCTGGGAACTCATCTGTTATAAGAACAACTTTTACTCCCTTTCTTTCTACTTTACGGCAATTCATCATAAGGTCTGTATCAGGATTTCCGTATCCTTCTTCAGTTATTAGAACTCCATCAAGCTGCATCCATTCTGCAAGTTTTGCAACCATATCTGAATGACGTTCTTATCTGCAAGGAATACATTTTCGTTAGTAAGGATTACTCCCATAAAGTTAATGTCTTTTCCGTGATGTTTATAGCAATCTTCTATAACTGGATTATGTAAATGGTGATATGTAGTAACTTTATCGCAAGGAGCAACACAGTTACCAGAAACAATGGCACCATCCATAATTTCAGTTGGATACATGAATGTAGGCACAAACTGTTTTGCATCTACTCCATAATAATATGTATCATGTAACAATCCTTGAGATTGCAGCATATGAACATATCCGATTTTAGGTAAGTCTGGATACATTGCCGCCTGTTCAAATATTGGTTTTGTTTCAAAATACTTCCAAAGTATCAGGCTCAACATTTCTTACAGTTTCACCTAGGAAAGTTGCCACTTTCAATCCTGCAAGACGTCCTGCCTTTTTCGTATACATGTGTTTCAAGTCCTTCTAGGTTCTATTACTACACATAGGTTTACTGTTTTTGAGAAAAGGACAGTAGTCAGCCGCAGGTCCGCTCATATCAATTACACCTTCCTGAAATCCTACTATACGTCCAACTGTAACAACACAACTATCCATCAAGTGCATGAGTTCTTCCTTCTCCTACTGCAGGACTTACTTTTTCCAATAACTCCTGGGAATATTTCTCCTCCGCTTACTTTTAACACGAGGTTCTATTACATCTTTAACTGGTGTTATTCTTGTTTTTCTCCTGGCTTTGCTATTTCAAGATTACACCCTATTAACTTATCGTCTTCTAAAACTAATTTTTTCTATTTCTTCTTTATTGACATGCAAAACGTGGTTTTCATATATGTCTTGTCAGAAAACTGAATATCGTTTATTTTTAATTTTTCCAAGTTCCAGTCTCATAAAATGTTACCTCCTTATGACGATTTCATTTTTTAATTTTTAGTCATAATAGTTTTTACCAGTAAACTTATTACAATATATCATGATATGCTTATTAGTATTTTTACCTCGTTTTTATTTTTGTCAATTTTTAACATGAATTTTTACTAAAGTTTAATTCATTTTCTATATACAAACCATTGTTTTTCAATACTTAGATAGTATAAAAATAGTGAAAAAATATTTTTTTGTTAGAACAAAACGTTATCTAATTGAAAACATTAGTATATGAAAATATAAATAAAAAACAGCTTTTTATGTTTAAATTATTCTTCAGTTCTTTTTTTGTTATTAAACTAAAAATTTTTAAATAATTATAGCTGTTCTTTTATATATTATATTATCCGATTTTTAAGAACATTGTTGCAAATTTAAAATAAATAATAAGTGTTACAGCATCTGAAATTGTTGTTATTAAAGGAGCTGCTATAACAGCAGGGATCCGTTTTCAGAATTTTTGCTCCAAGTGGAAGCAATGCACCCACTATTTTTGAAACTATTACTGTAAATATTAATGTTACTGATACTGTAAGAGCTATCATAATATCTATTTTTTCAAACCACATCAGTCTAAAGAAATTGAGGAGTGATAAAACTAATGCCACCATTAACGAAATCGAAAATTCTTTCTTCAAAACTCTAAAGGCATCCTTTGGAGATATTTCACCTAAAGCAAGTGAACGTATTACAACTGTTGATGATTGTGACCCAACATTTCCTCCGGTGGACATCAGCATCGGTACAAATGCAGTAAGTATAATTGACTGTGCTAAAACCTTTTCATATCCCTGAATTATATTTCCTGATATTGTATCAGAAATCATAAGTACGGCAAGCCATCCTATTCTCTGTTTGGCTACTGTAAATACATTAGTTTTCAGGTAAGGTTCCTCTACAGTTGCAGTAATTCCCGCCATTTTGTGGAAATCTTCCGTAGCTTCCTGTTCCACTACGTGCATTACATCATCTGCTGTTATTATTCCCAGAATTCTATTTTCATTATCAGTAACAGGAAGAACAATCAGGTCATATTTTTTAAATACTGCTACTACTTCTTCCTGATGGTCATTCGTATTCACACTTGCAAAGCTGCTCTCCATAACATCTTCTATCAGAGTATCATCTTTTTTACCAATTAATTCCTTAAGGGAAATAACCCCTTCAAGCTTTCCTTCTTCATTTGTAACATAGCAGGTATATATATTTTCCTTATCCTTACCTGTCTTTCTTATACGATCTATCGCTTCTGCTACCTTCATCCCCTTTTCCAGATCAACATACTCTGTTGTCATTATGCTTCCTGCCGAGTATTCAGGATATTTCAGAAGCTGATTTATAAGATGTCTATCTTTTGCATCAGTATTTTTAGTATTTTTCACCACATCTGCAGGCATCTCTTCAATTATGTCTACTATATCATCAAAATAAAGTTCGTCAAATATTTTTTTGTTTCAATATCTGTTGATGCATAAATTATCATTTCCTGATGTCTCAGAATCCAAATACGGAAATACAACAGCCGCTTTATCTTTTTCAGGAGTCTGAATATCATTATTACCACTTCGGAATCTCAAAATCATTTATTATTTCAGAAATTTCAACTCCGTTCAGTTCATTTAACTGTTTTCTTATTTCAAAATATTTTTCTTTTTACCAGAGCTTCAATTATTTCTCTCATTTCTTCCATCAGTTCCCTCCTTTACTTAATCATAGCGCTTAAGAATATAGTGGCAAATTTAAAATAAATCGAAAGTGTCAGTGCATCCAGTATTGTTGTTATATGGCCCCGCCATAATTGCAGGATCCATCTTTGAATGTTTTTGGCGACAACTGGCAGAAAAAGCCCCTATTACTTTAGAAATAATAACTACCAGTATAAGCGTTCCTGAAACAACCAATGCGACATCAAGACTTGTTTTCGTTAATGTTATAAGTCTCAGATAGTTAATAGCCGCCAGAACTACTGCCACTATAAAGGAAGTCAAAAACTCTTTTCTTTCAATATTTTAAATATATCTTTTATTTCCACATCTCCTAATGACAAGGCACGAATTACTGTTGTTGAAGACTGTGCTCCGGCATTTCCCCCTGTATCCATAAGCATTGGAATAAATGAAGCAAGTACTACCACCGACTGAAGTACATCTTCATAACTTTTATAATTCTTCCGGTAAAGGTTGCAGAAATCATGAGAACTACAAGCCACATTATTCTCTGTCTCGCCATTGTAAACGCACTTGTCTTCAAGTAAGTTTCTTCTACTGGAGATATCCCTGCCATTCTATGAAAATCTTCTGTATCTTCCTGCTCAATTACATCAATAATATCATTCTATTGTTATAATCCCAAGAAGTCTGTTTTCAATATCCACCACCGGCAGAAATAATCAAGTCATATTTTTTGATTATATCAGCAACTACTTCCTGGTCATCATTGGCATGGGCACTTACAAAGTTACGGTTCATAATACTTTCAATAGTTACGTCATCATCACTTGTAATCAGTTCTTTAAGCGAAACAACTCCTTCAAGCTTTCTGTCTTCACTTATTACATAACATGTGTATATATTTTCTTTTTCTTCAACAGTATCCCTTATTTCTTTAATTGCCTGAGATACCTTCATATTTTTCTTTAAATCCACATACTCAGTTGTCATTATACTTCCTGCTGAATTTTTCAGGATAATTTTAAAAACTGATTTATTAGATATCTGTCTTCGGAATTTGTATTCTTTAATATTTTTCTTTACCAGATTTGAAGGCATTTCTTCTATAATGTCAATCATGTCATCAAAATAAAGATTTCTAAAAAGAACTTCAGTCTCCCGGTCAGTCACGGCATTAATAATAATTTCCTGCTGTTCCGGTTCCAGATATGAAAATACATCCGCACTCTGATCTTTAGACAATAACCTGAAAATTATTATTAATTCCGATTTATCAAATTGGTTCAGTAAATCTGAAATTTCCACATTGTTAAGATTTCTAAATTCTTCTCTGATTTCAGAAAAACTTTTTCATTTATTAGAGCCTGTATCTTTTCTTTCATTACCTTCTCCTTTCCTTCTTATCTTTTTATTTTAATACGCTTATTTTTCCCAAAGTTATTATACTATATTTAGAAAAGCATTTATCTATCTTATTTTATTTGAAATAAATATTTATTCTATCTATTTTTATTTCTCCAGATCAAGAACAGAATAAAGCTGATCCAGACGCCATTGTTCCTCATAATCCATCTCCGGATTCTCAAAATAATATTTTTCAATAACCGGTAAAAATATTTCTGCAATTTCTTTACTGTTCATCCATAAATTCATCTGTTCATTAAATTCAGGGATTGGAAGAAAAGACATAAGAATAGTAAGTGTAACCTTCAGTATAGGAATACATCATTTCTTCAAAAATGCCACAACGCATTTATATCTTCACTTGCCTTTTTCCACATTTCAATATCAAACAGATGCTCTGTTTTTCATTCCTCCCAGATTAAACATAGTCATATAAACTGAAAAATTTTCTATTCTTTCTGTTTTAGGCTCAGTTTTAAAGCACTTCAAGCATAAACTCTTCGAAAATCTGTACATGAAATCAAGTTTCCTCATTATTCCAGATTTTTCTTCTCAAAGTGGCACTTTATCAAGAATAAGTGAAGTGTCCAACCTTATTTCTGCATGTTTTACTAGAAACTCAAGTATTTTTGGAAGAAAATGTTTTATCTCAAGTCCTGTTTCATCTAGATTACAGCATCCAGATACTCCCTACATTAACTCCCTCGATAATTCTCTGACCGGTGTCTTTATAAGTTTTTCTACATTTTCTTCACTTACACAGCATGGTGTACACACAGTCAGTTTTCCATTTAAATCATGAGTAAAAATTTTATATGCTTCTTCCAGCATTTTTCATATTTTCACTTATAAATTTATCATCAAGTTCACCATTTATTGCCATTCTAATCTCTTCAGACGGTCTAGTTTTTATCTTAAATTTTTTCATCAGAATTTTTCTCCTGTTAGAAATATATTTATTATAACATATTTTAGGTATTTGTCTTATTATTTTTAAAAATTTCCAATAGACTATATTTATGGTAAAATTTCCGTTCATAAATATAGTTTTTATATTAAATTCTAATTTTTTTGAAAATATGTTTTAAAAATAATTTATAATTAAATCAATAAACTGATAATAACAATAACAAATATTATCAATACATACAACATATTATTTTTTAAAAATTTTTCTGTATTTTTTCTATCTTCATTGTTTAATTTAAAAAGCTAAAATACTTTTTCATAATTTTTCCTTTTCAGTCCAATTATAAAGAAAAATTATACATAATACAAATAGCAACATAGAAATTGTCCCAAAAATAGAAAATCATATCCTTTTTGGCCTCTTAGTACAAATATAATTTTTAGGCATATTAGCAACTATATTTCATCAATACATGCAATAAAACAGAATATTTTTAGAGAATATTTATATGCAAACACAAGCTAATACAATACCTATAAAAATGCTGGAATAACCATATATATATTATAATGAGATATTCCAAAAATAATGAACTAATAATTATAGCTGTTTTAATTCCATATTTTTCAAATATGTCATCAGAACACCACGAAATACAATTTCTTCTAAAACAGGTGCTATACATATTGCATAAATTATATCTGTATGTATAGGTCTCTGTACTGTAAATTTCTGCCCTCAATGTTAATTACAAATGAAATTATGAGATTTATATTTATATAGAAAATCAATGCAAAATATGTAATGAAATCTGTTATATTCAATTTTTTTATTTACTTTAAAATATTTGTTTTCTTTATTAGTTTTAATGAAGTAATAAAAATTGGAGCACAAAATAATAATTTATCTATTCTGAAAAAATATATTGTTTTTAGTATACTGTTATCTGTTCTTACTATTTCTTTTTGAATAAATATTTTAAATATAAGATAAGAAAAATATATTACACATAAAATTAAAGAAATATCTTTTTACATTATTTTTTATTAATGTTTTCTCCATTTTCAAATTTTCTCCTGTTGATTTTTAATTTTTATACTAAATATATCTGTTTTTACATAATTATCTACATTAATATCATAACTATGCTTATTTCAATAGTTTTTGAAAAAAATGGAGTTTCGATACAGAAATCTCAACTCCATTTTATTTCTACTATTTCGCTTCTATTATTATCAGTTCCTTGTTACTCTTATTCAGAACTTCTCTTCCATCTTTTTAACTACTACATCATCTTCAATTCTTACTCCACCCCATCCGTCAAAAATAAAGTCCAGGTTCTGAAGTAACAACCATATTTTCCTTCAATTCTATTTGAGTAACTGAAGATAAGTATGGTAATTCATGGATTTCAAGCCCTATTCCATGTCCAAGACCATGTCCAAATTCTTTTCCGTAACCTTTTTCAGTCAGGAAGTTTCTTACAATTTTATCAACTTCATCAGACATTACACCTTCTTTTATTGAATGTTACTCCTAAAATCTGAGCTTCAAGTACAAGGTTATATATTTCTTTATGTTTTTCAGTAATGTTGTTTCCATAGTAAACTGTTCTTGTCATATCTGATACATATCCGTTGTAGTATGCTCCAAAATCCATTGTAATAAATTCTTCCTTCTGGATTTTTTTATCTGAAGCTAACTCCATGAGGCATTGCAGATCTTCTCCACTTGCCAGAATAGTTTCAAATGATCTGTCTTCAGCTCCTAATTTTCTTTGGATATATTCCATGTATCCAGCTATTTCCTTTTCAGATACACCTTCTTTTTATTATTTTTCAATGCTTCACTAAATGCAACGTCACTTATTTCAATAGCTTTTTTATAAATCCAATTTCTTCGTCAGATTTTATCATTCTTACATATGTTATTTTATCTCCTATTGGAACCAGTTCTGCTTTAAATTGTTCCTTCAAAGTCTGATACAGTGAAAATGTTTCATTATGATCTTCAAATCCGATTTTCAATCCAAGCTTTTCAGCATGTTCACCTACAAATTTTAATGAACCTCTTGAAACTTCCACAAATTCAAATCCCATTTTAGTAACTTGAGCTTCTCCCTGACTTCTATATCTGAAATCAGAATAGAAAGAAAGTTTCCTTTTTCTTGTAGCAAGTCCTACTCCTGTAGTCCCTGTAAATCCTGCAAAATATCTCAGATTATATAAATCTGTAATAAATATTGCATCCAAATTCAATTCATCTAACAATTTTTGTTAATTTTTTTCAGTTCTTTTTCCATTTTTCCACCACGTATGATTTCTCATACTCTCCTTTCATCTGTATTTTTATATTATATAATAATTGTATCAAATTATTTTATATTAAATATCTCTGTTGGATTTTATATCTTTTTTCCTTTTTATTATACTCCTTATTTTAATATTTTTACAACGTTGAATTTACTTATTTTTGACAAGAAAAATTCTAATAAGGCTTTATCACTCATATTTTAAGTTATAATCCCTTATAATACTCCATAACAAATTCTGCACACCTTACTCCATCTACTGCTGCAGACATTATTCCACCCTGCATATCCTGCTCCTTCACCACATGGGAATAAGTCCTTCAATATTTGAAAAACACTTTTCATTTCTAGGAATTTTTACAGGGGAAGAACTTCTGCTTTTCCACTGCAGACAGTATGGCATCATAACTTGCAAATCCCTTTATTTTCCTGTCCATTAGCTGAATCCCTTCCTTCAATGATTCGTTTATATATTCTGGAAAGCATTCATTCAGGTTGGCAAATCTGTATCCTTTTGCATAGCTTGGAGCTACTTTTCCAAGTTTTTCAGATTTTACATTTTTCACAAAATCTCCAAACAGCTGAATCGGAGCCTTATAATCACTTCCACCTAATTCAAAAGCCTTTTTCCTCAGTTTTCTCTGAAACTCGACTCCTGCAAGAACTCCACCTTCTCCAAAGTCTTCCGGATATACATTTACTAAAATGGCAGAATTGGCATTTTCAAGATTTCTCCCTGAATAGCTCATTCCATTTACAACAAGCCTTCCTTCTTCACTTGCCGCAGGAACTACAACTCCTCCTGGACACATACAGAATGTATAGACTCCTCTTCCATTTTTTGCCTTTGCGTTAAGCTTATATTCAGCGGCAGAAGCCTATCGGCAAATTTTCCCATACTGTGAACGGTTTATCATGGATTGTCTGTGCTCTATCCTTACACCTACTGAAAAAAGTTTTTCTTTCCATTTTTATATTTTTATCATTTAGCATATAAAAAGTATCTCTTGAACTATGACCCTATTGCCAGTACAATAACATCCGTATCTATTTCATATGTTTCTTTTTCCTGTCAGAATCAAAATCAGATACAATTTCCACTATTGCTTTTGAGATTTTATCATTTTCATACTCTATTGAAACAAGTTTATTCTGAAATCTGTATTCTCCACCAAGACTTTCAATTTTTCTTATATTTTCATTATTCTGATTAACTTATCAGTTCTCACATGAGGCTTTGACATATAGGCTATTCTTTTTCAGCTCCCGCCAGTATAAGTTCTGAATATATTTTTCTGCATACGGAAGTTAGTTGTGTTTGTTGTCAGTTTACCGTCAGAAAAAGTTCCCGCTCCACCTTCTCCAAACTGGACATTGGAATATTTATTAAATTTTCCGTCCTTATTATATACATCCTTCTGTCTTTCATCCACATTTTTCCCTGTTCAAGAATAATAGGCTTCAATCCTGCTTCAGCAAGTACAAGCGCTACAACAGTCCTGAAGGTCCCACTTCCCACTATTACTGGACGTTTTCTATTTCCAAGTTCCATTTTTCAACAGTGTACTCTGCTTTTTTTCTATTTCCCTTACATTAGAATATCTCTATATTTTTCTTCATCATCCAGTTGAATATCCACTGCATAAACGTATATTATGTTGTTTTTATTTCTGGCATCTATTGCCTGCCCTGTTATCTCAAAAGCTTTTCAACTGTTCTTCATTTATATCCCAGCATTTTCATCACTGATTTTTCAAATCATTCTCATTATGCTTTATAGGCATTTTTATATTATTTATTCTTAACATATTTCCCTCTTGATTCTTAATTTATTTTGCCGCATTTTCTCCGGCAATATACCCTGAAGCCCATGCCCACTGCAAGTTAAATCCTCCACATTCTCCATAAAACATCTAGCACTTCACCGGAAAAATACAGCCCTTTTACGATTTTTCGACTCCAGAGTTTCTGTATTTACTTCATCAAGTGAGACTCCACCCGCTGTTACCTGTGCATTTTTAAATCCTGTTGTCTCCAGTATTTTTTTACCCTATATTTCTTTAACACTGTACAGAGCTTCCCTTATATCACTGTCATTTAGATCTTTTTACAGGTTTTGAAAGTTTTTCAATTCCTGATACTTTTGAAAGAAACTGACCTAATTTCTTATTTATCATTCCATTAAAAATAATTTTTCCATTGTCAGATGCGATAATATTCTTTTTTTCTTTCTTTTCAGCATTTCATACAATTCATTATAGTCAAATTTTTTCCATAAAATCAATTTCAAATTCAACATTCTTATATAAAGGCATGACAAATGAAATATTAAATACTACATTTCTGAAATTCCATAATCAGTAAAAAGAAGCTCTCCATCATATGTACATATTTTTATTATCTCCATAGGCTGTAACTGCTACATCTGTTTTTATTCCCTGAAGCCCCTTCACCTGATGCTTTTTCAGTTTTCAGCTGTACAATTGACGGACTGAGTTTTGTCACACTATGTCCCAGCTCCTTTGCCAGTTCAAAGCCTGAACCATTTTGAACCAAGTTCCGGATACGACTGGCCACCCGCCGCAAGAATAACTCTTCCTGCTTCTATTTTTCCTGTCTTCTGAATAAATTCTGAATTTAAATCCATCCTTTTCAATCTTTCTCACGTAAAATTCTGTCTCTATTTTTATTCCCAGTCTTTTCAGCTTCAAATCTTAACGCATCCACCACAGAAGATGCCTGTCCGCTTAACGGATAAACTTTACCTCTATTTTCTTCGTTACATATGATTCCTAATTCGTTATCCATTGTATCTTGTGGAGTAAATCTATTCAATATATTTTCACAGAAGAAATATTTTTCCAAAATAATTGGATATATTAGCATTCACATTTGTTATATTACATCTTCCATTTCCTGTAATCAGGACTTTTTAGAAATTCTGTCCTTTCTTTCCAGTATTATGACTTCTTTTCCTGATTTTTTGCAGTAATTGCCGCCATAAGTCCTGATGCTCCTCCGCCTATGACTGCTATTTCAGTTTTCATATATTCTCCTTCAGTTATATCAATTTGTTATCTAAAAATTTTTAGTTCTTTTTCACTGTTTTTCCACACCAATTATATAATGAAATTTATTTAAAAAGCAAATGTAAATCTATTGTTTAAATGATGCTAGTTTAATTTTTCAATTTGATTTAAAAATTGTTTTTCCGATTTGGATTTCTGATTTTTATCATAAAATAAAAACGAGCCGTGTGCTCGTTTCTTGTATGAAAAGAAGTCTAAAATGTAGAGATGGGGCGTCTCTTTAGACAACATAGTTATACCATATTCCTATTTTTAATGTCAAGCATTTTTCATGTAAATCAAAATTTTCTTTGACTCTCCCCATAGTTAATATTTCTTTATTTTTACACCTTTTTCTTTATATCTTTCTATAACATTTATCCAATATAGTTTTGGTGTTTTTTACTTCATTATTCTACTTAATTTCAAACAACCATTTTTAGAAAAGTTCATGTTCTCCAGAAATTATTTTTCAAATTCTGATTTCAGTAATTTATAATATTTTCCAGGTAATGCCTTTGCTGAATAATCAAGCTGTCCTATTGGTCTTCCATCCAGTGATTCTGCATAAACTATTTTTCATTGCAGTTCCTGTTACAAGTAACTCATCAGCTGTGAAATACCATTGATCTGTCGATTTTTCCCCTTTGAATATCGTATCCGATTGTATTCAAAATTTCCAGCATTGATCTTACAGTAATTCCTTCAAGTGCCGCAGAACCTGTATCAGGTATAATTATTTTATCCCTGTAAATTAAAATCAGATTGGCAACCGAAGCTTCTACTACATTTCCTGCATCATCAAACATAAGGGCTTCATCATATCCATTTCTCTGTGCATCACTTGTTGCAAGGAATGAGTTAATATAAGATCCTCCTGCTTTTGCCTTTGTAGGAATTGCAGCATCGTTATATTTTTCTATAAGTGGAACTCATAAATCTCATTCCACCATTATCTGTACTTACATAATCTGCAAGTGGCAGCATATAAATTGCCAGTTCAAAAGTAAGTCCCGCCTTTTTAGGGTGATATTCTTGGCTCACTGCAGAATATAAAAGGTCTCATATAGAAATCTTCCTTAATTTCATTCTTTTTAACAAGTTCCGTTACAACATTTTTTAAATTCATCCCAGCTTATATAAAACTCAAATCCAAGCATTTTTAGAAGCATTAATCAATCTGATATAGTGGTCTTCCAGCCTGAATATAGATACCTTTCCATTTCTGTAATATCCCCTTACTCCTCCAAAACATGTTGTCCCATACTGAAGACTGTGTGTTGCTATACTTACTGTTGCTTTTTCAAATTCAGTAATTTCTATTTTAAAATAAGCATATTTCATAAATTCCATTTGTTTTACCTCCATACTTTTCCTATATTTTTTCGATTTCAACTTTTTATATTTTATCACTTTCATGTTTATTAGTAAAATTAAAAATGAATATATTATTTATTCATTTTATATATTTACCAATTTCTTATTTTTATAATTTTCATATATTAAAAATTTATTTTTCTGTTTTTATTTCTCCACCACCAATTAATTCATCATTTTAAATAAAATACAATATGCTGACCTTCTGAGTTTTCATGTGTCTTCTCATTAAATTTAAAAATGTAATGAGTTATCCTTCAAAATTAATTTTTCCTTCAATCCTTTTTGATGAAAATCTTGGTCTTGCTGTAATTTCCTTATTCAATAATTCTTCTATTTCATAATACAATTTGTAATTAATCACTTCAATTTCATCTATTAACAGCTCTTCAAAATCTCCCACAACGACTTCATTTGTTTTAGTCCGTATTTCTGAGACAAAAAGGTCTTCCTAAATTAAGTCCCAGCCCACGCCTGTCCAATCGTGTAAAACTGGTATCCCATATGCTGCCCTATTATATTTCCTTCCCTTTATCAACAAAAATTTCCCTCTTGACCTCGTCTCTGAGAACTTTCTCCAGATAAAGAATATATCCATTTCGAGCAAAGCAGATTCCCTGGCTGTCAGGTTTATTATGTGTATGGATTCCATGTTGACGGGCAATTTCCCTGACTTGAGGTTTCTCATATTCTGACAGCGGAAAAATAAATCTTTCCACAATATCCTTATTAAGCCTGTAAAGCATATATGACTGATCTTTACTATTTTCCTTATCCCACATTAGAAGTCCATTTATACTTTTTTTCGAGTAATGACCTGTTGAAATATACTTTATCCCCATTTTATCTGCAAATTCCACAAGTCTTTTTATTTTCACCTTTTTCATCACAGATTACGCAAGGTGAGGGAGTTTTTCCTTCATTGTACATTTTTACAAAATATTCCATTACTTCTTTTTTTAAATTCATCTGTAACATTTATAACATAATGGGGAATACCCAAATTATAGCATGTGTATCTTGCATCATTTATATCATCCAGCGAACAGCATGTCTTACCTGGATTTTTCCGACAGTTCATCCGGCAGATGCTTCAATGTAACCCCTATCACTTCATATCCCTGCTGCTGCAGCAATAATGCCGCTACTGAGCTGTCTATCCCACCGCTCATTCCTACTACTACTTTTTATTTTCCATTTCTATTCCTTCAATTTCTGTTTTAATTAAAAATTTTTCTATTTTATTTTATCATATTTATTGAGAAATTTCATTTTTATTAGTATTTTTCAACTTTATAATTTTAACTACAAATTTAATTGACTTTTTTTATTACTATATGATAATATAAATCTACGATATAGTAATATTTTTATAGAAATATATTATCATATAGCAATAAATTTTGTAAAGGAGAGAATCTATGAAATCAAACTCCGGATTTTTATATAGGTAGGATAAAACAGGTAAATACTAGACTTTTTGAAATAAACTTTCTGGCACAGAAAAACATAACGGCATTTAATGGAGAACAAGGCCGAATTTTTACATGTACTTTGGGAAAATGACGGAATTAGCAACCAGGAGCTGTCAAAAGGTCTGGACTTGCTATGAGTTCACTTACAACAATGCTTGAAAGAATGGAAGAAAAACTTACTAATACGGAAAAGGCTGTCCCTAAGGATAAACGGAAAATGCTTACTTTTTAACAGATTATGCAAAATTCTTTGATGAATATGATGAAAGATTTCTGATAAAAATGACTAAAACTTTCTTTTGAAGGTATTTCAGAAGATGAAAGATTAGCTTTTTGAAAAAAACTTTAGAAAATATTCTGCACAATCTTGAAAAAGGCTGAACAGGAATTTAGTAAAAATAATAAAAAGAATTGAATAAAATTGTAAAAGAATTATTCAGTATCTGATTGGAGGTAAATAAATGATAGAATTTATTAATGTTGGAATGACTTATCCATGTGGAAATGTAGGATTAAAAAAATATAAACTTAACTATAAATGAATCTGAAGTAACAGTTTTCATTGGACCGTCCGGAGTGGAAAAGACCACTCTTCTGAAAAATGATAAACCGTCTGGAAGACAACACAACCAGCGAAGTAAAAATTAATGGAAAGAATGTGAAGGAATACGATATTCATAAAATGCGTTGGGATATTGGATATGCTTTTGCAGCAGGTTGCTCTGTTTTCCACACATGAATGTTGAAGAAAATATTGCAATTGTACCTGAACTGAAAAATGGAAAAAGAAAAAAATTAATGCAAGAATTGATGAATTGTTACATATGGTTGGCCTTTGAACCTGAAAAAAATATCGAAAAAGAAAACCTTCTGAATTATCTGGGGTGAGGCACAAAGAGTTGGGATTGCAAGGGCTCTGGCAGCTGATCCGAAAAATCATCCTTATGGATGAGCCTTTCAGTGCATTAGATCCCCATTACCCGTGCAAAGCTTGCAGGAAGATGTGAAAAACTTCAGAAACAGATTAATAAAACAATCGTTTTTGTAACTCATGATATTGAGGAGGCATTTTTTATTAGGAGATAAAATTTGTATTATTCAGGATGGAGAATTAATTCAGACTGGAACAAAACAGGAAATAATATCAAATCCTCAAAAATGATTTTGTAAAGAAATTTATATCTATCAGAAAATAAAGAGGTGAAAGCTCATGAATAAATTAATTTTAACGTTTTTAGAAAGAAAAATGAGCTTTTTAAGCGGAATTATAGAGCATATTCAGATTTCCTTTATTGCACTAATAATTGCCTTAATTATCGCCATTCCCTTGGGATTTATTTAAGCTATCACAAAAAGCTTGCAAATATTGTTATTGCAATTAACGGTGTTATTCAGACTATACCGTCATTGGCAATTTTAGCCCTTTTAATTCCTTTAGTCGGAATTGGGAAGAAAACCTGCAATAATAGCTTTGATACTTTATGCACTGCTGCCAATTTTACACAATACTTATACCGGTATTACTGGGTTGATCCAATGTACATGGTAACTTCAAGAGCTTTAGGAATGAATAAATTTCAGCAACTTACAAAAGTACAGCTACCCCCTTGCAATGCCTGTAATAATGACAGGAGTCAGAACAGCAGCTGTTTTTGATTATTGGGACTGCCACACTGGCTTCCCTTTGTTGGAGCTGGAGGGCTTGGGAAAAACTGATTTTACTTGGTCTAGATAGAAATAACAACTATTTGATTTTATTGGGGCAATTCCAGCTGCTTTACTTGCGATTTTGTTTGATTTTCGTCTTTAAACAGCTGGAAAAACTGAGCATCAAAATACTGATTTTCCTAGTTTTAATTATATTTGTTTGTCTGTTTTGGGATCAATAAAGCAGTTTTCAACACTGCAAAAAGGATAAACTGATAATTTCAGGAAAAACTTGGTTCAGAGCTGAAAATACTGATAAATATGTATAAAATATTAATTGAGGAAAACAGTAATTTAGAAGTTGAACTGAAACCTGGCCTTGGAAAAACTTCATTTGTATTCAATGCTTTAAAAAGTGGCGATATTGATATTTATCCTGAGTTTTTCAGGAACTGCAGTTTTCACCTTCCTGAATGAAACTCCTGTAAATAACAATGCTGATGATGTTTTTTTGCTCAGGCTCAAAAAGGCATGGAATCTAAATTTAAAGATGATTATGTTAAAACCTATGATCTACAATAATACTTATGCAATTGCAGTAAGTAAAAATTTGCTGATGAGAAATAACTTTGAAGACAATTTCTGATCTGGCAGAGTTAAAGGATAAAAATAAAGGCTGGATTTACGAGGGAATTTAATGACAGGAAGATGGATACCTTGGATTGAAAAACTGTATAATTTTGAAATTCCAGATATTAAGAATTTGAGCCAAAACTTCGTTATGTTGCTGTTCAAAGTGGAGATATTAATCTGATTGATGCTTACTCTACTGATGCTGAACTTGCTCAGTATAATATGGTAGTATTGAAGGATGACAAGCATCTATTCCCGCCGTATCAAGGGTTCTCCAATGATGAGGAAGAAACTCTGAAAAATATCCTGAATTGAAAAATATTTTGGAAAAACTGAGTGGTAAAATTTCAGACGAAGAAATGTCATCAATGAATTACCGTGTTTCTGTAAAGGTGAAAAGCAGAAAGATGTTGCAAGAGAATATCTGAAAAATGCTGGGAATTATTAAGAAATAGGAAAGCGGCTATCTCAAACTTAAAAATATCGATTTATTAATAAACTTTCATTTAATAAATCGATATTTTTCTTACTAATTCATCCTAATCCTTTAGCAACTCTAATGCCGCTTTATAAATATGTTCTGCTGTCAGTTCATATTCATTCATTAAAAATTCCAACGTCCCAACTTGACCAAATCTTTCTTTTTATTCCGATTCTTCTTAATTTTGCATTTCCTGTTTCTGCAATTACTTCAGCAACTGCACTTCCTAATCCATTATGAACACTGTGATTTTCACAGTTACTATTTTTCCTGTTTTTGTGCATATTTTTCAATCAATTCCTTATCTATCGGATTTAAAGTAAACATATCAATTACAGCAGCACTTTTACCTTTCTTTTTCTAAAATTTCTGCTGCTTTCAAGGCTTCTGATACCATAATTCCATTAGCAATTAAAGTAATATCTGAACCATCTTTTCAATACAGTTACCTTTTCCTATTTCAAATGTTGAACCCTTTCTCATAAATAGTTACTGCATTTTTCTAATTGTTCTAATCCAATAGAAACCATCTTTTATAGCTAGCTGCTCAAGAATATTTTCAAACATTACAGCATCTGTCATTTCCATCACAACAGTATCAGCAAGACCCCCTCATGATCCCCATATCTTCAAAGGACATATGAGTTCCTCCATTATGAACAGCAGTTACTCCTGCATCAGAAGCAATTATTTTTAATGTTGTTTTTGATATGCTCCTGACATAAATACTGATCAAAAACATCTTCTACTTGCAAATGCTGTAAAAGTGTGTGCAAACGGATATTTCCCGGCGATAGACATTCCAGCAGCAACACCCCACCATATTGGCTTCCATTATACCGCAGTTTATAACTCTTTCAGGATATTTATCCTGCACCTTGTTAGTTGTAATCGCATTCATCAGATCAGCTTCCAGTGCTATGATTTCATTGTGTTTTTCCATTAATTCAGCAAGTTTGGAAGAATAAACTTTTCTCATTTCCATTTCATCTTTTTTTGGAGCTCCATTATAAAGATTTAACATTTATTCCACCTCGCTTTCCAAATCTTTTATCGCCTTTTCAATTTCCTGTTTCAACTCATCAGTCAATCTTAAATGATGGGAATTTTCCATTTTTTCAATATATTCAACACCTTGCCCTTTTAAGGTATCAAGTACTACAAATAATGGTTTTTCATCATTTTTACGAGGTTCTTTCAAAAGTTCATACATTTTCTGAATGTCATCTCCTTTTACAGTAACCACATCAAAACCAAATGACTTCATTTTTTTCTTCAAAAAGAGAACGGTTTAATTATTTCTTCTAAAGTTCCATCTAATTGCTGTTTATTGTAGTCTAAAAATACAGTTAAATTATTTAAGTTATGATGAGCAATAAACTGGAATGCTTCCCAACACTGTCCTTCATTTATTTCTCCATCACCTATAATACAGAACACTCTATTACTTTTTCTTATCTATTTGCAATGCTTTTGCAATTCCTCCAACAATTGAAATTCCTTGTCCTAGAGATCCTGTCGTGGCATCAACTCCTTTTTGTTCTGAGTCTATCCGGATGACTTGGTAAATTTGTTCCATTTTTATTTAATGTATAAATTTCTTCAAGTGGAAAGAATTCCTTTAATGCTAAAGTTGCATATAATGCAGGCCCTGCATGTCCTTTTGACAGGACAAAATAATCTCTAGTCTTCCCAATGTGGATTTTTAGGATCTATATTCATAATTCCACCATACAGTACTGCCAATACTTCAACAATTGATAAACTTCCGCCATAATGTCCAAATCCCAGATTAGTAAGGATTTCAATGTATTTATTCTAATGTTGGTAGCTAATTTTTGATTTCTTTCACTTTTTCATTATAATCACTATTCACTTTTTGGCTCCTTCCAAATGATAGTTAACTTTTATTCAATTTCAACAATGATTTATTCTGATTTTTGAAGGTACAAATCCAAATGCTACTAAAAGCAGCAGTTATTCCAATAATTATTCCAGAAACTACCATTGGAGATACGTGTTTTGCCATATTTCCTAATACAATTCCAACTGTTACGAAATCTGCATCAGAGAATGTAGTATTTGCAAATCCTAAATTTCCTAATACTGGTAATAGGATTACAGGTAGGAATGTTAATAATAATCCATTTGCAAAAGCTCCGATTGAAGCTCCTCTTCTACCACCAGTAGCATTTCCAAATACACCTGCTGTCGCTCCACAGAAGAAATGAGGTACTACTCCTGGTAAGATAAGAGTCCATTTTAACATACCAAGCATAAATAATCCAACAATTCCTCCTAAGAAGCTGCATAAGAATCCTATTAATACAGCATTTGGCGCATAAGGGAATACGATTGGGCAATCTAATGCAGGTTTTGCATTTGGTACAAGTTTTTCAGAGAATCCTACAAAGGCTGGAACTATTTCTGCAAGAACAAGTCTAACTCCTGATAAGATAATATAAACTCCTGCCGCAAATGTTATAGCTTGAATAATTGCAAATACTAAGTAGTTATCTCCACCACTTAATTCAGTTTCAACATATTCTTTTTCCTGCAACTAATGCCAATATCAAGTAAATTATCATCATAGTCAATGAAATTGAAATAGAACTGTCTCTAAAAAAACTTAAAGTTTTTAGGTAATTTCATTTCTTCAGTTGATTTTGAACCTTTTCCAACTAAAGATCCTACAAATCCTGATAAAACATATCCTATTGTACTGAAATGTCCAAATCCAACATCATCACTTCCAGTAATTTTTTCTAACATAAGGTTGTGCCAAAGCAGGAAATATTGCCATTACAAGTCCTAATGTCAATGAACCGATGATTATTAATAAAGGTCCCTTCAAATCCTCCAACTTTTAATATTATTCCAATCATACATGCCATATATAGAGTATGGTGTCCTGTCAGGAAAATATATTTTAACTTTGTAAATCTTGCTATAAAAATATTCCAGAACATTCCAAGTGCCATTATCAGTGCTGTTACTGTCCCATATTCTTTTTAATGCCAGTGAAACAATTGCTTCATTATTAGGCACTATTCCTTGAACATGGAATCCCTGTTCAAACATACCACCCATAGGTGCCAACGAACTTACAACAAGTCCTGCTCCTCCACCTAGTACTAAAAATCCTAAAATTGTTTTTAATTGTACCTTTTCACTATATCTGTACCAGGTTTTTTCTGAACTAATAACCCAATCATAGCTATTAATCCAACTAAAAATTGATGGAACTTTTTAAAATATCCACTATAAGAGTTAATAAACTTTTCATTTTGACCTCCTGAATTTTATTTAAATTTTATTTTTATTTTTTTGAAATATTCTGTTAATTTTTCTTCCAGTTCAGGCATACTTATAATGCTGTTCTAAAACAATTAATTTATCAGATGGAACTGTTGCACTTTCTGCAATATCTTTTCCCATTACAAATACATCTGCCGCTCCAGGAAGTGCTGATGCCAGGTCAGAATGTTCAACTTCAGCTTCTACACCAATTTTTCTTAAGAACCTTCTTAATGTTCATTTCCACCATAAAGCTGCTCCCTAATCCCTAGATCCACAAACTGCCATAATTTTCATAACTGTCTCCTCCTAATTTTTATAATTTATTTTTGTAAAATCTAATATTTTTTTATAATTTCCAATATTTCATCATAATCTTTTTGCATTTTATAAGTTTTTCAATACTTTCATCATCCTGAAACAATTCCCATTAACTGCATAAGAGTTTCCAAATGACTATTTGCATCTTAGTTGCCAGAACAAATATCAGCTGAACTTTAGAACTCCCATAATACACAGGTTCATTGAGTTTCAAAAAGGCTGACTCCTGTTCCCAATGTCCCATCTTCAGGTCTTGCATGCGGCATTGCCAAATTTTTCTCTTAAAATAACGTAGAAGCCCTATTTTTCAATACTTTCTATCATAGCTTTAATATAATTTTTCAGTTATTATATCCAGTAAAAGGCTTTCCTGTAATTCTGATACTTTCTTTCCAGTCTGACACTGAATCCATTATTTGTATATTACCCTCAAGTATTTTTCTAACATACGAGTTCCTTTCTGAAAGTATTCTTCCAATTCTTCATAATCTGTTATTTTTGATATTTTTTTCAATAAAAATTATATTTTGTAATTAATTCAAACAAGTCATTTAAAATACCTAAATGTTCTATATTATTAGTAGTTGCAAAACTTAAGAATATATTTGCTCCTTTTTCCATTTGGAAATAACACTTTTTCTTTTACAACTAATAATGAAATTCCTGCTTTTAGGACGTTTTTCTGAAATAGGGTGCATGTGAATTGCCATTCCTTCCTCAATAACGATATATGCTCCATGTTTTTCAATCAATTTTATCATTTCCTCTACATAATCATGCTTAATAACGTTATTTTTCTCCAGTATATCCTCAGCTTTAGCTATTGCTTCCTTCCAGTCTTTAACCTTATCTACAAATTGGACATTGTTTCTATTAAGCATTTCCTTTTAAAACAACTCCTACTTCTGATAAATCATCAATTATTTTATTTTTCCAGCTTATTTTTCAGTTCACTTTACAGTTTATCCTTATCCTTTATAGTTACATTATTTTCTATTATATCCATTATTTGCTTCAAAAGAAACTTTTGTTATATTTTTTTCGTATCCCATATTTTTGATAAAAAGAATAAAAGTCTTCCTCTTTAGGCAATGGATTTATTTTTACAACAGGAATGTCATAACTTTTCTTCCAAATCAATAGTAGATAAAATCAAATCAATATTTGCATAATTAGGCATTGAAGTTTTTATCAGGTAGTATGGTAACACATCTACAATATCCAAGTCATAATTTTTCCTTCAAGCTGTGTTCAAGTACCTTTGAGCTTCCATAACCTAATCCACAAATCAATATTACTTTTTTTAGTTTTTTTCCGCAAGTATTTCTCTCAATGGAAGCCTTTTATATGAAAACCCCATAAGAGCAATCTCATCTTCCGGAAACTTCACTTCAAAAGAGCTCTTCTATTTCCTGCACAGCTTTATTTACCACATCTAAAATAGGATCTTTTTCTATAATCAGTTCCTGAAAAAAACCGAATTTGTAATTTGAATATTATTTTTATCCTGTACATAGCAGGCTTTTATATGATATAAAAGTCCGTTATAAAGTATTTCATCACGTGTTAAGTCTGTTTTTACAATTTTTACTTACTCTAGAAATCATCTTTTTATAATCAGTTCCTCATTTATCCAACCTTCAAATGAATTATTTTTAAACTGTTTATATTTATTCCCATTATCAAGTCAGTAATTTCAAGTAACATTTCAGATTTTATTTCATTTTTTTATTCAGAATTTTTTGTAAAAATCTTTTCAATTTTTTTGATACTCTTCCGTATGAATTAAAAATTTTTTGCAGTTAAATCCTTTTCATTTCCATGAAATTTTTCAGAATTTAATAGAAGTAAAAACATAAGAAAATATTTTATTGTAACTTTCTTCATTTATATTTAAAAACATTACCTTTTTCGATTTCTACAATAAATTTGCATTTTTCTATATTTTTGTTTAATATATTTGAAGAAATAACGAAGAACCTGTGTTTTAACTATTTTTTTGAAGTTTTTATTATTAAGGAAATCAAATATCTTCTCTAAAGTTCAATTTTTCTTTTATGAGAAATTTCTCGAAAGTTGCCCATTAATACGATATCCCTTTACTATTTTTATAAAACTACTTCAATTCCCTGTATTTTGTATTTTTCCGACATCTGCTTTCAAATCTTTTTTTATAGTTGTTCTTGAGATTTCAAGTTCATCACATACTTTTTGTAATATTAAGCCCTTCTGTATCAAAAAAATAATATTAACTTTAAAATTGTTATCCGATCTTCTATTGATAATTTATGAATGTTTTCCAAAATGTCAAACAGATTTTTTTGAAATCCTGATTAGTGTCAAGAGAAATACTATTTTTATCCTTTTCGGTAATTTTGTAATCAAGTAATCGTAAAATGCTGTCAATATTATTAATATAATATCTGGCAGCCCGATCTGAAACACTATATTTCTCAGATATTAATTTGAAAGTATATTTTTCCCTTTAATAAGATTATTTAATATCTCAGTTTCCTATAATTCAACATATTCTTCACCTTTCTATAATAATGATACCTTAATAAATTAAAATAATCAATTTAAATAACATTTCAAAGATATTTGAAAAAAATGTTACCCCCTTTTTCTTTTTTCTATTTTTCCTGATAAATAGAAAAAGCCACTATAAGGCTGACCTTTTTATTGTTTAGTCAAATTAATTCAAAATCTATTTTAATTTTTCCAAATACTCCACCAGTGAAGTAGCTTTTCGTCCCAGAACCTTTTCAATATCATTGAAATACCTGACTGTTCATTTTCTGCAATTGTTATAGTTGAAACCCACGAATCATATTCCCATTGCTCTGCTTTCCAGATTTTACGTGATTCATGAGCTTCTCTACTGTTTCTTCAATATGTTTAATTCTTTTCCAAAATATTTACTTGACAGCTTTTTACAATTTCATCCATCGATAATTCTTCAGGTCCTGTCATATTTAAAGTCTGATTTTCACATTTTCCCGGATTTTCCAAAATTTTAGCTACAACTTCTGAAAACATCTGAACGTACTACGGCAGAAACTTCTCCATTCCTGCAGGTCCTTTTATTTCACCATATTCCCTGCACAAATCTACAAAGAAATCTGCATAAAAATTATCCCTTAAAAATGTATATTTAAATCCATTTTCTTTTATATACTCTTCAGTTGCATAGTATCTCTTCCCAATGTAAATATGGAATTTTTGAAGCATTGTAAAACGAAAGATAAATAATGGGAAACTCCGCTATCTTAGCTGCATCAATCAAAATCTTTATGCTGCTGAACACGATTAGGATTTTCAGAACCAGAAACCATAAAAAAAGCACTTCTATTCCCTCTGATGATTTTACAGTATCTTCCGATTTATCATAACTGGATTTTCAAAAACATTAGAAAAATCCAAGTTTTTCTGCTTTTTCCACATTTCTACCATGATTTCTCACTTCAATTCCATTTTTTACATAATCTTGAAACCATTCCACCTAAATTTCCCGTTACTCCTGTTACTGCAATTTTAGGCATTTTATCACCCTCTGGACTGATTTTCAAAAGACCTTTTTATTTTGAAAAACTTTTTCTATCCTTTTACTACGATATTTACCAATTTATTTGGTACAACAATTACTTTTTACAATTTCTTTTCCTTCGATAGCTTTTTATCTTTTCTGAATCAAAAGCCAGTTTTTCATATTCTTCCTTCGAGTCCAATTTGCCGGTATTGTTTTCACGAATTTTTTCCATCTATCTGAACAACAAGGTTCATTTTATGTTCCCTTGTCAGTTCTTCTTCAAAAGTAGGCCATTCCTCCTCAAAAGCATCGTCGTATTTCCTATAATTTCCACAGTTCATCAGCAATATGAGGAGCAAAAGGTGCAATTTGAAGTATAACCTTGTCCAGTACTTCCTTCCATATTTTTCTTGATTCTGTTGAAATCATCATTTTTATCAATTACTTCCTGCTTGTAGTAGTCATGTCATTCAGCAGTTCCATAACAGCAGCAATGGCAGTATTAGTGAAGTCATCCTCTATGCTTTCAGTAACCTTCTTAACTGTCTGATGTAATTTTTTTCTGTATTTCTTCATCTTTTCACTTCTTTTAATCAAGTCCGTAATTATTTTCTTTTCCCGGAATTCTTATCAGCAAACTCAAATGAATCTGATATAATCAGGAATAATCTGTTTATAAATCTGTAAGCTCCTGCCAGCCCGTTTACATTCCATTCAAGTTCTTTTTCAGGCGGTGCAGCAAATAATGTAAAGACTCTTGCAGGATCTGCTCCATATTCTTTACAATTTCTTCAGGATCTACTCCATTATTTTTAGACTTACTCATTTTCAATTTTTACAGTAAGTTCTTCTCCTGTTGCTTTTTGAGAATGCTTTTTGTGTCCTTTATCTCAACATCTTTAGAAAATAGAACTTTCTTTCATTCTGTGAATAATATGAAGGCCCTAGAACCATTCCTCTGTGTAAGCAGTCTCTTAAACGGCTCATTTGTTTCCACAAGTCCCATATCTCTCATGCTTTATGGAAGAAATCCCGCATAAAGAAGGTGCATTACCGCATGTTCTATTCCACCGATATACTTGATCTACTAGGAGTCCAGCTGTCTGCATTTTCCTTTTCAAAAGGTTTTTCAGCATTATGTGAATCCAGATATCTCAAATAGTACCATGAAGAATCAACGAAAGTATCCATTGTCAGTTTCCTTCTACCTTTTTCCATTTGGCAGAGTAACATTTTTAAATTCTCCGAAGTTTCAGGCGGATTCCCTTTTCCGTTAAATTCAATATCAGTTGACAATTTTACAGGTAAAGTTTTTCCTTTTCTTCCAAGTGAATATTTCCATCTTCATCATAAATTACAGGAACAGGTGTTCCCCAGTATCTCTGTCTGCTTATCAGCCAGTCTGTAATCTGTAATTTACAGTTTTCTTTCCTTCTCCTTCTTTTTCGTTTTTCAGTTATTTTTATTTTTGCTTCTGTATTTTTGTTCCGTCAAATTCATCTGAGTTAACTAGAATTCCGTTTAAAGTGTATGCCCTTCCATTTCTTCAACAACTATCTTTTCAGGATTTTCCGTCCTTATCAACAGGATTTATAACTATTCTTATAGGGAAGATTATATTTCTTTTGCAAAGAAAAAGTCTCTTCATCATGTGCAGGAACTGCCATAACTGCCCCTGTTCCATAATCCATTAATACATAGTTTCCTATCCATAAAAGTTACTTTTTCATTATTTACAGGGTTTATAACATAAAAGTCCTGTCAATATTCCTTCTTTTCCTTGTCTTCTGCTGTACGGTTTATTTTATCCTCGTTTATCATTTTTATCAACAGCTTCTTTTAATGAAGGATTTTCTTTTAAGACAATCTCTTCAACAAGCGGATGTTCAGGTGCAATTACTGCATAAGTTACACCAAAACAGGGGTATCTGCCCTTGTTGTAAACACAGGAATTATAATTTCTCCATTATTTCCTATGTTCAGATTGCTTTCTTTATCCCTGGCTGTTACTGTCAAATTTGTAATCAAGTACAAAATTTATTTCGCTTCCTGTAGACTTTTCCAATCCAGTTTTCTGCATTGCAAGAACTTTATCCGCCAGTGCCCCTTCAGTTCTTCATGTCCCTGAAGCAGTTCTTCTGCATAGTCAGTTATTTTCAAACACCATTGTGAAAGTTCTTTCTGTATTACATCTGTTTTACGTGTCTCCAGCATTTTCCGTCTTCAACCTGCTCATTTACTAAAACTGTATTGCAGTCAGGACACCAGTTACATAAGATCTTTTTGTAAACAAGTCCTTTTTATACATTTCTATGAAGAACAGCTGATTCCATTTATAGTATCCAGGAGGTGCGTACTTATTTCCCTGTCCCAGTCATATGAAAGCCCCATTAGTTTAAGCTGTCTTCTCATATTATCGATGTTTGCTTTTGTCCATTGCCCAGGATGTGCCCCATGTATCAATTGCGGCATTTTCAGCGGGAAGTCCAAAACTGTCCCATCCGAATGGGTGCAATACATTAAAAGCCTTTCATTTTCATATATCTTGCAATAGTATCTCCTGTAGCGTAGTTTCTTAAATGTCACATGTAGCTTCCCGAAGGTAAGCAAACATTTCAGAGTATAGTAGTTCTGTTTTCCCTCTACTTATTTTCACTTTTTAAAAACATTCTTTTTCCTGCCATTTTTCCTGCCACTCAATTTCGACGGTTTGTATTCTCTTTACCATTTGTATTCACGACTATAAAAGTCTTTTTCTCCTCATCTCATATATACTTATAGTTTTAATTTTAACATATCTTAATAACTCTATATTTGTTATACGTATAACATTTCAAGGTTAATTTTTCAATGATTGTTGGGCTATTTAATTAAATCTTTTTCAACTTCTATTTTAAAATACTACTCTGTTTTATCTATAACTTTTTCTGAATATTATTCCACTAACCCCTTAAAATAAAGACTAACTCTATCCTGGTACACTGCAATTAAATTACTCGTGGTAGAGTCTTTATCGTACCAAGATTGTATATTTTTATATAATTTTATCAAAGATTTTATTACAACCCCTTATTAACAATTTTTCTTTATCTTTTATACCTACTTCGTCATTTGGCTAATATTATTCCACCAGCAACTGATACATTCAAAGAATTTATATGACCTTTACAGGTGTATCTTAACTACTTTGTCACAGTGTTCCTTTAACTTTCTTTTCTCATTCCGTTTCCTTCACTTCCAAGAACAAGGCAGACTTTATCAGGATAATCTTCCTCATAATGAAGTTTTCCCGTCAGCTTCCGCTCCATAAACTTTTGTATCCATATTTCTTAAATCTGTCAATTGTATCTGAAATATTCTGTAACCTTTTACAATATCAACATGTTCTATCGCTCCAGTAGATGATTTTACAACTGTTTCAGTAACCTTTTACATTGTTTCTGTCCTGAATTACAATTCCGTCAGCCCCGAAACATTCAGCACTTCTATTATTGCTCCAAAATTTCTTGGATCCTGTATCTGATCTAAAATTACTACTATTGACTTGTCCTTTGAAAGTATTTTTCCCAAGAAAATCAGCTAAATCCACATAATAGTCAAACTCTGAAACTAATGCACCTACCTTGAGAGTTTTTCAGTTCTTCTGTCTGTATAAAATATTTTTATATTTCTTTTTACTTGCAAATTTAAAATTTCTTTTATTGTGTCTTTTTATCCCTTTATACACTTTCTATCTTTTTCTACTGTCTTATCTGATCTTAATATCTCCAGAACTGGATTTATCCCTATAATTTTTCCATTTTTTTCCAAATTATATCGTATAAATAAATTACGATATATTTGCTCCTTTCTCTTTTGTATCCTCTAACTTTCCATCCGTCATTTGATTTTTACTATCTCAGCTTTCCATTTAAAAATATGGTAGCTAACTTTTTATTTTCTTATACTATTTTTATTACTTCTTTTGCAACAGAATCTAGTCTATCCATTACTTTTTCTGTTCTGCTTTTGAAGATTTTTTTCTGAACTCTGGCTTTCTCCATACTTTTTATATACTCTTCATCAACTCTTTTTCTTTCTATATTTTTTTCAAAAACCACTTTCTTCATCTATACACTCCAGTGTTTTTATTCCAATTTCACATCTGCTTCTTTTATTTGATAAAAAGTTATTTTGTAACTGTTGTTTCCCTATTTTCAATTATTATTCCCATTATATCCCTTATCATTTCCAGAACACGACTTTGAAGGTAGTTTTCTCCTTCTCCATTTTTCTTTTTCATATCCTCTTTTACTTCTCTATTGTAGACTGCTTAACTTCATCCATATCTAAAAATTTTAAAAGTTCCACTATTTCAGCTGCATTTTTATCCATTTCCTGTTGTGACATTTTTACATTTTTCCCTTTTGTTTGTACTGTATTGTGCTGTAAACCCTAGTGAAAACACCAGTAAAAAACAAAATTGCAATTTTTTTAAGCATTCATGCCTCCTTTAATATTTTTATTTTATTATAATCTATTTACTACTTTTTCTACTTTATTTCTAAAAATTAATTTTTCAGTTTATTTTCATTTTTTCCATGTTATTATACAAACAACAAAAATCAGGAGGTTATTATGAAAAATATATTTCTTATTATTATTTGCTTTATGCTTTTCAATGTTCGGTGCGAATGCAGGAAGGACTTAACAACGAAATTACATCAAAAGTAAGTTTCTTCATGACAAAAACAGCTGGAAGATTCAATTAAAGAGAACGCCAGTAGACAGTAGATAATAAAGACACTCAAATATACGTTTTATACAGATGTAAACGATATGCTAAACAAAGAGAATAAATTTTCAAGTTTCATGTTTGCTGATGATATGCTAATTTTCTTCTGTATTTGAGGACCTTCTACAGAAGCAGAACATAAAAGTATTTTAAATTTTATATGAATTTTTTCAAACTACACCAGAAAGTAAACTGAAAAAGTGGAAAACAAAAAGGTAACAGTTCTTTACTACAACAATGCAATGCTTCTTCTTGTATACTATGATAAAAGTACTAATTCAACTGTTGCTGTAACTCAATTGGCAAATGATGAACTATAAATATGAGAATTGATGAAATCAAGAATGCAGAGTAATAAAAGTCTTTTTACTATTCTAAATTTTTATAAAAAGGACATATTTCTGAAAAATCCAGTAATTTCAGAACAAAAGTCAATAAATGGAAAAATAATAGATATGAAACTATTAAATGAATAATATAAAAATAGGACTACCTTTGAAAAATTGAAAAATGCTGAAAAAGAGCTGTATCAAAAAGAAAACTTGTAAATCATCCAAAAACTATATTTTAGTAAATGAATACAAATATAGTTTTTATGTATCATATTTACATTTTTTCATGTTAAGATAGTCCTTTTACTTTTTAATTTTAGATAGTCCTTTATATTATATTTTCTAGTTCTTTTCTGCATATAATTTCCCATTTTCCACATAATGCTGACCATTTTTCTTTATATGCTCTTTTTCTTCTTCAGTCAGTTTTCTTTTACAACTTTTAGCCGGACTCCTAAATAAGAACTCCTTTCCTCATATAGAATTTTATGTTACAAGAGCTCCTGCTCCTACCATGCAGTCAGGTGCTATTTTTTGCTCCATTTAAGATTGTACTCCCATTCCAACAATGACATTATCTCCTATTTCAGCTGTGAAGTATGCGTTATGACCTACCGTTGCATTTTCTCCAATCTATGCACTGGAAGGCCAAAATCCGTGTGTGACAGTGGCATTATCCTGCACTGTTGCTATTCTTTCCTATTGTTATTTTTCTCCACATCTCCTCTTATAACTGCACCAAACCATACATTTGTACACCCATCATGAAAGTTCCACGTCACCTATTACATCTGCATCTTTCTGCAATAAAAACTTCACCTGTACTCCAGGCTTTTTTATCTCCAAGCTGATAAATCATTTCTTTATTCCTCCTGTTAATCTTTCTGTAATTTTCCTGAAAACAGTTTCTTCAATTAATATCATTGTATTATTTATTCTTTTCTTCATTAATTTGATATACTTTTTTAAATTCTTCATCTCAAAGTTTTTCTATAACCGGCCTATTTTTCAGTAGTCTTCTCAATGGATTTCAATAGTCTATACTCATCCATTTTGGCATGATTCCCACTTCACACTCCCTGGAACTGATATCCTCATTTCAGATGGACGTGTATACTGGGGAAACCCTAGAGTCCATTATAAAAGAATCTGTTTCAAAGACTCTTTTTATAACCTTCTTTTATCCTTGTTACGAATCCATAAGCACAAGGGAAGGCAAATCACCACGCTAGAACATAATCTCCTGATATTTCTTCATCGACAAACTTGTCAATAACCCGCTGATCAAGACCTTTCACATCTTCCCGAAATCAGTACTATTTTCTTTTTCAGCCAGTTCTGTTACCTTCTGGTGATTAAGTCTTTTTCCTGCGGAGAAACAAATACTGTATATGGCTTTCCTCGTCACTGTATTTTTCCTAAAAATTCCAGTAGGCTTCGGGTTTTAAAACCATTCCGTTCCTCCACCAAACGGAATATCATCCATCTGGCTATGCTTATTCTCCGCTATAACTCTTATATTTATCAATAGTTTGTAATCTATTATTTCCATCAACTGCCCTCTGAATAATTGTCTGTGACAACATAGCTCAAATAGTTCCGGAAATAAAGTTAAAACAGTAAATTCTCATTTATTCTCATTCCCTTCTATTAATTCTACTTCTATCCTGTTATTTTTAAAAATCAATCTTTTTCACAACTCATCTACTAAAGGTACCATTATTTCCTTTTTGCTCACGATATCTTCGATTATAAGTATCATCATGGGCTGCAGTTTCCATTACATCAGTAATTTCACCTATTTTCATTATCAGAGAAAAACTCTCAACTCCAAGAAGATCTCTTTATAAAACTCGTCCTCATTTTTCAGGCAACAAATCTCTTCTTATTTTTCATTTGAAATCTGTCCAGTTCCCTTTGCCTGATCAATATTCAAATTTCTTCAAAGTCTACAACTGCAGTTTCTTGTCATTCAGCCTTTTAATATTTTTATTGTAAGTTTCCTTTTATCTTCTTTTTCAAGCAGAACCTTTCACCGTAATTACTCAGCTTTCTGCAAAAATTAATTCATTTTTACACTTCCAAGTAAGTGATGAGTTCCTATAATTGTTCCTATATTTATTAAATTTCCATTCCTATTCCTTTTTCTATTTTTATTTTTGAAATTTCTGCTTCCAGCTATGTTTCTTTTTAGCTCAGAAAGAGACATTTCATCAAAGTTATGGCAACAGCAGATAGAATTCCTTCCAACTAAAGAGGTCATCTCAGATTTCTAACTTTAACTCTTCTTTAATATCTTCTACCGCCTTTGCTGCATTAAATATAGAGCTCCCCATATCTGACAAATACTAAAACCCTTTGACCCTTCATCTGCTCTTCTTATGAGCATCTTTAATTGTGTCCACAGTTGCTCCATAGACTTTCTGATTTATATCTCCTCCATTTTCAATTTTAAAAATCCTCCTGCTGCAACAGTTTTGCAAAATTGATATCTCTGCCAATTTATTGCTGTAGACTCACCAACAAGCCCTCACTAATCCATTTCCTTTAATTTCCATTATTTCTAAAATTCTCCCTTCTGCTGTTATAATTTTTTCTGATCCAGCTAAATAACAGTTCTTTATTTCTATTTTTCCACCAAGTTTTCCTTCTAATTTTCCCTAGATGCCTATCGAGTATTATTGACTGCACTTCTACAGATAGGTGGTTATATTTTGTTTTTCCTCTCACCGGTTACAAATTTTATACGACAGTATCCATTATGTCATTTGTCAGTCCCCATCCAGTACCAAACAGTATAAGATAAGGTGTTTCATCCTCTACCATTTCTTTTCCAAGAGCATCGATATGACACTGTATTTGGAAATATTTTAGCTGACGTTGTATTACTTTAGGAGTTTTTCCTTCACTTTCAGCTATTGGGTCACTGCTGTTTCCACTGAATCAGATAGATCTGTATTTTCAAAGGCTTCCTTCCTGTTTTTATTAAATTCTATCCCGTCCCCTTCAGTCCAGTAGTTAATTATTCTGTTTGTAGTTCCCTGCTGCATCCACAGGAGTTATTATAAAATATTTTTATATCATATGTTCTGCATGTTCTTGATATATCGTGAATATCAAAAGTTTGTAACAGATGTCGCACAACATCACTATTTCTGTTATAAACAGGATGAGTGTACAAGTCCAACGTAAATATTATCTCATTAGTCTTCAGAATCTTTTCCTTTCTTTTAGCTTTTTTTATTTTTCCTTATCCTTATATATATTTCTTTTGCAGTTTTAAGTTCCACACTAGGCTATAATTCCATTTTTATATGATCCTGTATCACAGTGTACATCATTTACATAACGTTTTATCTTGCCGTCCTTGCTGGGAGTATGACGAAATATATTGCCTTTTCCTGTCTTATTATTCGTCCAGAAGTCGCTTTCTGTCCCATATAAGAATCTATGTTCCTGCTCATCTTCACTTTTTAGTAGTGTCAAATGCTGCATGGACAAATAAGTTTTTCTTGCCTGAAATCATTATGGGAATTCTGTCAAGCCAGTCTACAAAACCATTTTTACACTTTTATCCCTTCACGTTCCAGCTCATTCTTCAAAAAGTTAATGTATCTTTCTTTTCTGAATTATTGTAAAAAGGATTTCTGAGTTTTTCCCCACCGTTACGGTACCAGTGATCATTATCTCCGATTCCACTGCCTTTATAAGCATATCCTCATGATTTCCCCTTAGATGCTTTTATATTATATCCTTCTTTTTCTAAATCATAGTCATTTTATACAGTTCATATGTCTTGGTCCCCTGTCACACAGAATCCCCCTAACATAATAAGCAAATCCTTTCTTTGTGTTTTATTTTATCCAGCAGTTCCTCAAACATTGAGTAATGCGTGATGTCACTTGTCGAAATATTCTTTCATAATCATCTTCATTTATCTTTCAATTTTCAAACGTTTAATCACCTTTTCATTTTATTGCTTTAAATTCTACCTTTTTGACTTCATTGTCAATCAAATTTATACAGTTTTTCAAAAATTTTTTCTTTACTATCCTTAGATTTTTATATATAATACTAAAACAAGAGGGTGATCGTATTGAAAGTGTCAATGAAGGAATATATGAAGAGTCATAGTGTATCAAGACAGACTATCTACAACCGTATAGAAAAGGACTTCTAAAAACTGTAAAGGAAGGAAATAAAAATTTACATTGTAAAAGAATTTCCAAATAGTCAGAAAGCTTCCAAAATCAAAAATCTGAAAAATTTGATTTCAGTGAAATAGCAGAACATCTGGAATTAATAAAATCCAATGAAATGCTGAAAAATTTTGATTACAGTTTTTCCGTAAACCGTCTTTCCTCAATAGAAAAGGCTCTTATTGACTTCAGAATGGATATAAATAAATCTAATGAAATTTTATCTCAGAAATTTCAACACTTTTTCAGAAGATATTTCTGAAAAAGAATTCAAAATATTGAAACTAAAATTGACAATCTTGAAAAATAGACTGGAAAAATATTTTCTTCTGATGATGAATATTATAAAAATATAAAAATCATTTTGATGAAAAACTTCTATCTGTATCTGAAAACAAATCAAAACTTGAAACTATAGAAGTAGAGTATCACAATTGGATGAAAAACTTGAAGAAATTTTAAAAAGAACCGATAATAACAAGAAATCATTGAATATTTTTAAAGATAGAAAATAAAGTTTCAAATTTTTAAAAATTTTTTATTCTATCTATTGCATTTATGATATTTTAAGGGTAAAATATATAATATAAATTCTAAATTATGAGGAATATTTATGAATTTTATGATACTAATTGGTATCGTCATTATCGTTGTTGTTTCTCTCTGAAACTGGATGTTCTTGCTGTTGTTCTTACCGCTGAATTGCTACTGGACTTGCAGCAAAAATGGATATTTAGCTATTCTTGAAATTATTGGTAAAGCTTTGTAGACAACAGACTTATGTCTATTTTTCCTAATCAGCCTTCCAGTTATTGCAGTACTTGAAAGATATGGTTTAAGAGAAAATGCAACATTAATTTCAAGTCTTAAAAATGCCACTGCAGGTAAAATTTTAGGACTTTACATGATTATCCGTTCTGCTGCCAGTGCCTTTTGTCAATCAGAATAGGTGGACACATACAGTTTATCAGACCTCTTATTTTCCCAATGGCTGAAGCTGCTGCAAAATCATCAAGCAGAATGAGTTAACTGAAAAGAAAACTGAAGACCTGAAAGTCTCAATGCTGCTATTGAAAAACTACGGTAACTTCTTTGCTCAGAATATTTTATAGAGCATCTGACTTCTTCTAATTCAGGGAACTCTACAAGAAAGTGGATATAATGTTTCAGCAGGATCTTTCGTTATTTTCAATTCAATGGGAATTGTTGCCATAATATCTTACTATTGCTCAGGCACATATCTACGACAAAAATCATGTCAAACAAAGGAGGTAATAAATAATGGATTTAAAAGCTTTTTACAAATTTATCAGAAATTATTTATATCCCTTGTGACTTGTCAGCATTAGTGGCAATGAGAGGATTAAAATGAAAAAGCTAAAATCGAAACATTTTTATTCTGGTTTATTTTAGGAATTATATTTATTCTGGAAAAACTATCCCTATGCAGTTACAGGTGGAATGCTTGTAATTTAGATTAATACTGTGACAAATCAGTTACAGATAGGTACATTTTAAAGGAAGTTACATACGAATTTAAAGTAGCTCAAAGTGAAAAATGAAAAATGAAAATATTTATTCCTGCTGCATTACACTGAATTTCAGCTTTCCTTATATTACAATTCTAAAAATTGGAAAAGCATTACTTCTGTCAGCAGTTGGTATAGGTGAGGAGCATTAATAGTACCTCTTGTGGCTTCCACTTATTATAAAACCTAAGTTCAGCGAAACATCTGAAGATACTTCAAGATTGTTAATGCGAAATTGAGCAACTGCTCTTTTGACTCCAGCTCTTGCGGCTCTAGGGGCTGTCTTTACAAAAAGCCGGAGTGGGAAGGTCATGCTCAAAGCATTTCATCAGTAGTGCCTTCAGGTCAATATTGTTGCAGGAATTATTATTTATGCAATTGGTATGGCATTATTTACTATGATCATGGGAATGCATTTGCAGCATTCTCAGTAATAACTGTTGGTATTGGAGTTCCGTTCATATTAAAAACATGGAGGAAATCCCTGCCGCTATCGGTGCATTAGGAATGACTGCAGGTTCATGTGAACACTTATGACACCTATGGCTGCAAACTTTAATATTGTTCCTGCTTCCATCCTTGAAATTAAGGATAAAAACAGAATTATTAAAACCTGAGTTACCATGGGACTTATAAGTTATACACATTATATTTATATTATGATACTATTTAAAAGCATAACTGAGCTAAGAAAGGAAATATTATGAAAAATACTTGTTACAGGTTTTGATCCTTTTGGAGGGAACTATAAATCCTGCTATTGAATCAGTAGAAAGACTTCCTGATAATATTGCAGGGCAGAAATTATCAAACTGGAAATACCTACAGTAAAGATCTCTGGAAAAATAGAAGAAGCTATGAAATGAACATAATCCTGATATTATTCTTTCAATTGGTCAGGCAGGAGGAAGATTTGATATTTCAATCGAACGTGTTGAATCAATCTTGATGACTCTGTATTCCTGACAATGAAGGAAATCAGACTATAGATGAACCTATTTTTCCTGATGGAGAAAATGCTTATTTAGTTAAACTGCCTGTAAAGGCTATGGTTCAAAAATGTACAGAAAACAATATTCCTGCTTCTGTTTCCTACACGCCGGAACTTTTGCATGTAAATCATGCTTTTATATGGTGTTCTGTATCTTATTGATATAAAGGTAAAATCAGATTTATTCACATTCCATTCTTACCTGAACAGGTTGTGATAAAAAGACACCCTTCAATGGAATTAAGCCACTAGTAAAAAGGACTTACTGCCGCTATTGAAGCAATTGTTAAAAAGATGACAAGATATTAAGGAAGTTGAGGAACAGTATGTTAGTTTCTAACATACTGACTTTACATTATAAACTCGAGAATAAAATGACCAAAATTGTTTGTATACGGTTCTTTAAGAAAGGATGTTTTAATCATCATTATCTCGAAGGAATTGCTGAATATATGGATTAGGGTTTTATGTAGGAAATAATTTTACTCTTACAAATCAAAAATATCCGCTAATTTTATCTGATCAGAATTAGAAGGAAAACTCTGAAGATTTTACAATAGGAGAGCTATATGAACTTTCTGACAAGTCTCTAGATTTAGACAAAGTATTTAAGGATATGGATGAAATGGAGTGATATTATGGAGAAAAATGTTGATCATTATGACAGACTCTCTTCTTGATGTATATGACAGTGATTATAAAAAGCTGACAAAGCTTTATGTCTATGTATATAATCTAATAATCCTGAACTTAAAGATACTTTTAGGTGATTAAAGATACGGATTTTCTAATTTTTATACTCCCTCAAAAATAAAATGAGTTAATCTTGATTATAAATAAAAATGCAAAAATATACTAACCATAAGGCCAGCATAATTAGGCTTTATTGTATAAACCATTACCTTTTCACCAAATATCCAACTTAACCTTCTTATGTCAGCACTCTACCCATTAAGTTTTTCTTCAGCTATATCATGTATCCACGGTCTATGTGATATACTCTGTTAAGAGTTGTTTTCTCCATCAGCTGCAAGTCCTGCCAATACTAGCAGTGCTGCTCCTGCCCTCAAGTCTGAAGACATAACTTGCACCTGTTAACGGTAATCCACCATTTATCATGGCACCCATGTCTTATTATTATGTCTGCTCCTATTCTGTTAAATTCAGGCACATGCATAAATCTATTTTCAAATACTGTTTCTTCCATTGAACTTGAACCATTTACAAGTGTCGAAGAAGCATCATCTGAGGCTGCATATCTGTTTGGGAAACCTGGATGAGGCATTGTTCTTATTTTTGAAGGCTTTTCATCTTTTAAGGTTTCCTATTACTGATAGAATATTTCCTTCCCTGTTCAAATTCTTTACTCCCATTGATTCCAGCTCTGATTTGAATACTCTAAACTCATCTAAATTGCATTTTCTATTTTTTAAATCCTTCAGTAAATCAATTAAGCTATTACATAAGTTCCCGCCTCATCTCTGTCAGGTATTAGTGAACACCCACTCCATGTAATCCTCTCAACACCTTTCATTCTATATAGCAGGTTCCAAGTCCTATATTTTTAAAATCCATTTTTATTCAGGAAATCTCCTAAATCTACAATTCTAGGTGTCTCTTGCTGCATTTAGCCAAATAGTTTTTCCAGGAATTTTAACTGCCGCCATCACAGGTTCTGTGTAGCTCCTACACTTGGGAATCCTAAAGGTATTTCAGCACCTTAAGTTTATCAGACTTTGTATGGATATATCCCATGAACTCTTGTTATTTCAGCTCCTAAAAGCTTCAAACCCTTTATATGTAACTCACTGGTCTGAACCTATTGTACATCCTCCAGGAAGTGAAACAACTGATTCTTCCAAGATTTGCAATCATAGGACTCCATTACGAGAAAAGAAGCCTCATTTGTTTAACTATTTTCATAACTTGCTTCATTTCTTTTAAACCATTATTTACTATTTTATACGTAGAGTCATCCAGTTTCTGAGTTTTCATTCCTAAATCTTTCAAGAGTGTCATTAATATTCTTATGTCTCTAAGATTTGGCACATTTTTAATGTATTCCCTTTGAAACTACTGTTATTATTATTGGAAGAGCTCATTTTTAGCTCCACTACTCTTATTACTCCATTCAAAGGTGTTTTTCCTTTAATTTTTAAATCCATCAACCATCCTCCTAATTTTTGGACATATAGACATTTTGTTCCGAAGAGACTGTCACAAATTCTATTTTTCCATAATAATTTATATATCTCGGGTATTTTCCTTCTATTATATCTGAATGGAATTTGCACATTTTATTTCCATTGCCTTATAATATATATCCGTAAAATTTTTTCCTTATTTTTTCAAGTTTTGATTCTACAATCGGATTTTTCTACCGGGTGGCTCAATGCATCATCTCAGCATTACTAATACATTTCACCTGTATTTAAAGATTATCTATCATTTTCACATGATACATGCTTTTACTTTTGCTATCAAGATATATATACACTTAAAAATCTGCTTCCTAGATACTATCATCATGCTCTTTTATCTTCAAGTGCTTTGTTTCTATCTCAGTTATATGTTCCTTTTTCTTCTATTTCTCATCAAAGGTAAGTGCCTGCAAGTACTTTTCGTTTATATTCTAAAAACTGTTTTTCTTTTCTAATTGTAGTTGCCAACGCCCTATCTTTTATCTATGTTTTCATTACATCTACATTTACTTTTTTATTATCTTTATTATCCATTTTTGTCTCCATTCACAAAAGAGATTTTATCATAACTTTGAATATTTTTAAATAGGTAATTTTAAAAACTATCCATATTATATAAAAATCACTTTATTAATGTATATAGCCCCACAAACTGGTATATTTTCTTAAGTTCAACTTTCCTTCATCTCATTGTTATTAAATATGTTAAAACTCAATCCAACAAAATATACAAAAATATTTTTAAGTAAAAAGCCATCATGAAAAATGCATTATTTGCGTACTATAAATATATATTTGTGTAGTCCTTTACTCGTAAAAATATATTAGTTATATAAAATCCAGATATATATAGAAAATCATACAATCGCTCCATATATGAATTAATGATATCTGCTTTTTAATATAAAAACAGCAAAATATCCTATAATTGTACTTATAAGTAAAACGAGCCTATCTTTCCTTCATTTTAGCTTCTTCAATTTTAAAGTACATTTTTCCTCCTGATCTATTTTTCTATACTATTAACTCTGATTTATTGGACATGATTTATATTTTATATTATTCATCCTCCCAATTTTATATTATTATAAATATTTTCAGCTTTTGATTTTTCCACATGTGTATATTTCCTGTAGTACTTATATTAGAGTGTCCAAGCATTTCTCCCACTATTCTTGATGTCTGCCCCTGTTACTTAAAAAGTACGTTGCCAACGAATGTCTGAAATCATATGTGGATAAATATTTTTCAATTCCTGCATTTTTGCAATAACCTTCAATCTTTCCAAAAATTCTACGTCTTGTTCCAGAAAATAAATTAAATGTTCTCAGTTGTCTCTTTCAGTCTCAGGCCTATAATCATTTATATACCCTTTATTCTCCTTTTCCAAACTGTCATAAATTGGTATAACTCTGTATTTTTGAACCTTTCCCAAGAACTTTTATAAATCTCATAGTTCTGATTTTCCATCACTGATTTTTAAGTTTAAAATCTCAGAAATTCTTGCTCCTGTTGCGATTAAAAATTTAATATGTCTGTCCCTCATCCCTCCAGGTGTATAGTTTACAATTATCTATTATTTTCTAACTTCTTCAGCTGAAAGAACTTCCGGTAGACGTTTTTCCCTTTTCATGGATTTTGATCACACCTGTGGGATCTTCCTCAACTACTTTTATTAAGATAACAGAATTTATAAAAATCTCTAATTGTTGCAACTTCTCTCAATACAGTAGAATTTTTCTTCAGTTATCATTTAGCTTTCTCTGATATAATCATAAACATCTTCTTCTGTAACTTCTATCAGATTTTAGTTTATATTCTGGAAAATATTCTGCAACTTCTTCATATCCTGCAATAGTATTGCTGAATCTCCTTTTTCAAAAGCAAGATAAGAAGAATTCCTTTAATATACAGGTTATTTTCCTATCAATCTTGTTTCTTTCTCTTTACATTTTTAAAGTTATTTTTCTTCATCCCTATTCATTTCATTTTCCATAACCCTATTTCTATAGTATCATCTTCCTTTTTGCATGTTTTATGGATGTTTCTGTTATATTATCTCCTGAAACTTTCTGCTATTTATCTATTCCATTCATCTCTACTTGTTCAGTGCATTGTATTTCAATTTCCTTTTTATGAGAAAACTGCTGATTTGATTCTCCTCGCAATGAGAGATACATGAATACATATAACTCTGAACTGTTCCAGAAAGTTCCTTCCAGCTTTCTGCAACCTTTCTTATCTGTTCTCCGGAAATTCCAGTGCATCTATTCTCATCAAATATAGCTACAGAAATATTGTCATCAGATGAAAATACTGTTTTCAATGCATGAATTCTTGAAATCTCCCACTGAAGCACTTTTGCAGTGGTTTTATAATTCTCACCAAGATTGATAACCATCATAAATTCCTACATCATCCATACTTTCTGAAGAAATTACAGTTTTTCTGAGAAGGCAACCTTAAACTTGAATGCCATATTCAAGTCCCTTCAACTGAACATTGATTGTCTTTCAAGATTTTCTGTAACTTTTTCTTATTTCACGAGTCTCCGGCTATTTTCAAAAATAAATTTCTTTGCCTTTTCCTTTTTCTTTTTAAATCTGCCAGTTCATTATTTCTCAAACTTTATGAGGAGAGCTCATTTTCTCCTGAATGCAAGCTATTCTCCATCTGTCGAGCCATACTCAGCTCAGCTTATTTATTCTCGTCTATTCTGCTTACCTTTCGCGCCTACATCACTTTCCCATTTTCAACCAGCATCTCAAGAGAATATCCATGTCATCCACTTCTAAATAATATTTTCAATCCTTCAGCTCTGAATATGTTTTCTGATATAATCTGAGCTGTTCAAGATTTTTCTTTATTTTTCCAGGAATTTATAACTGAATATTCCTTCTTTTAATCTTTGAATTGAATTTCAAGTTTTTCACTAATTTTTCCTGCATTAAAAGAATTTTATATTCTTCCTCAAGTCTCGTTATCTTCGTTCTCCTTAGGCCTAAACTTGCTATCTCATTAGACTGAAACCCAGAATATCCTCCATTATTCTGAACTTTTCAGTTTCTATTTTCTATTTTTTATTTATCATTTTTAAGGATGAAACGTTATTTCATTTCCTTTGCAAGTTCCTGTCCATTTTTATCCAGAAACCTATCCAGCAGTCCTAAATGATAATTTTTATTTAAAGGTACTGATGTTCATGCTGGCTCTACAAGATCCAGAACATTTTCATAAGTTCCTTTAACTTTGATACTGTCATTCTCATTCCATTAACTGTTATTTTGATTTTGAATTTCTATAAAATATCTCTGAAATAATCAGCCTCATCATCTTCTATTTCTCAAAACCAAGTTTATTGAGTTTTTCTCTTTTGAACTTCACTAAATCAAAAACTCCTTCTGCAAAAAGGCTTTTCCTCTCCTGTTCTTATCATTTCAAGATTAGACCTTTCCTCGATAAGGAGTGAAATTCCATCCAGTATAATGGACTTTCCTGCTCCTGTCTCTCCTGTAAGTGAAACTCAGTCCTTCATTAAATTCCAAATCCAAATTTTTATTATTGCCAAATTATTTAATCTTAATTCTCTCTCAGCATTTTATTTTCCCTCACCTTTTCTGTTTATTTCCCCTTATTTTTATTTTACTGACGATCTCTCCCATCTGAGTTTTTCCCTAATATACCGTAATAATCACTTTTCCTGCTTCTTATTATTTTTACTTTTCTATTTGACATTATCGCTGAAATTTCATCCTCGTTTTATCCGGAAATTTATCCTCCGTCAATATTCAAGTGTGTCATTATCCCTGAAAAACCTTTAAAACTCAGCACCTCATTACCATCTATTATAATAGGCCTGCTGTAAGACTCTGAGGCGATAACGGAGTTATACTTAAAGGCCCTGGTTAGGATGAACTATTGAACCACCCGCCGAAAGTGAATATGCAGTAGATCCGGTAGGAGTGGCTACAATTATTCCGTCAGCCCTGTACTTACTTTACAAATGTTCCATCTGCACAAACTTCCACACTAATCATCTGTGGGAAGCTATCCTCCCTTTGGCTTTGATAACAAGGTCATTTAAGTGTGGTACTCTTCTCATTGTATTTTACCCTGCAATGGAACGTTCTATCCATACACATCTCATTTTCTTCTACACTTTTTCCAGTTATCCCAACAAATATCCTAGGAGAACATGATCTGCACACACATCCCAATGTTCTAATATTTACTGCCATTAGAGGAATATCCTTTTTAAAGTTTCCTTTGCTGCAACAAGTAATGTCCTATCTCTCCAAAATGAAAATAGCTACTGAACTCAGCCTTTTCAGCATCTTCTGTTTTTTCTATTTTGATGAGCTCATATAACTCATCTCAAACATTCCCAGTATCTTACCTGACTATGATTTATTCCTATATCCCTGTCCTATATTTTTAAAACCTCCACTCTATTTCTCCCATATTCACTTTCATTCAGTTTGTTTATTACAATTGTAACATTTTTAAATATCACAAATATTTTTTATTATAGAGTGCTACACTTTCTATAAATCTACTTTTATTTTTCTATAAGTTCTTTACATGCCAGTTTTTAAAAGTGTCTCGGCATAAGCTCGGATTCTGTATTTGCTAATCATTTATCTAAACAGGCAGTTACCCGCCGGTTTTAGCTGAATCACGCATGTAGAAGACGGGCAGCCTCTCACCACTTTCTACTTATTCTTGCTTCTGGGAGGTTTCTTACCTGGCTGACTTAATTTCTAAATCACCATAGTAGTCTCTTACACTACCATTTCCACCTTACCTGAATTTCCAGGCGGTATATTTTCTGCAGCACTTTCCTTAGAATTTCTTCCAACAGCCATTAGCTGTCTCCCTGCGTTCTAGTGAAGTCCGGACTTTCCTCCTGGAAATATTCAGTGATTGACCTGAAACCTTTTGTTCTTTATTATATACATATTTCTATTTTCCTGTACATCTCATCGTTGATGTTGTACGCATATCCAAACCCTGCCCCTACCCTTGCCGCTACTGCATACACATGAATTCTACAGTTAAAACTATAATCCCAATAAAATTAAAATCTTTTTCTCATTGTCACTAACCTTACTTTTTTCAAATTTATTATGTACATTACATCTTAGAATCTAATTAGTTATTTCTTTTATTTTATATTGTCTGTAATCAGACCCCATTATTTCCAGCCTTATAATTCTACCCTAGCTTAAAGACAGGTTCCAAATATCTATTATTTTGACCAAAATGTAGCAAACTTAGTTCCATTACATCCATGATACTGCTTACAATGTCCTATATCTATTATTCCACTTCTTCCCAACGTATCAAGAGCTCATGATATCTTAAGTTCCCTGTTACATCTATCTTTCTTTACACTATGCATAAAAGAACTTCCACCACCTGTAACAAGTCCTATTTCTACGGATTTTTCTATTTTCTCCGACACTATCATACAAACTAGACTAAGTTTTTCTCACATCCTAATCAGTCTCATAATTCCATTTCATGATTATGGTTTTTAACTCTGACACTCTGCACCTTTTTATATTCTCATATTTATGTTTTATGTAATTATATCCTCACATCTCAAATTGTTATATATTTCCGTAATTTTCCATTTAAACTGCAGTTTTATAAAATATATAATCATTTAAACCATTTATTCCAAAGTCTACATTTGTATGTCCTGAGTATACTGCTATTTTATTTTCAATAATCTTAGCATCTTCTGCCATAGTAGCTCACTCGCAATTCTTTTAATCCAAATATGAAAGGATGGTGAAATTATTAACCTACATTTTCTTTTACTGCTCTGTCTATCAACTTCTTCAGTGGATATCAAAAGTACTTGTATTCACTTCTGAATTTCATTTCCTACAAGAAGTCCCACGTTATCCCAGTCTTCAGCTATGGATTATGAATTGTATGTAATTCTCCTACTCATATCTTTTACCTGTACTTTTTCCTGTAAGATAAATATTCTGTATACTATCTCATAAACCTCCTTCCTTTTTATTATTTTCATGACTCACTGTATAATCTATTTTCGCTGTTCTTCAGTAACTATCTTTTTCAAAAAGGTCAAATTTGACAGTTTATTCAGCGCCTTTCCTTCAGTAGTGTTCACATTATGCTTTTGCTATGTTAAGGACTTTGCATTCTATTTCTCTGAATAAATGCACCAATCGTCATAAGACATGACTGCAAAATCTCTTCATCAATATAGCTCAGTTTTTAGGAATATTTTTCCAGCATGTACATCTGTAAGTATTTTATTTGCTTTTCACGTATCTGACTGCTTTCAAGATCTCATCCAGTTCCATATCATCAAACTAATTTTTCCAGCTTTTCAACATATTCTCTTTGTTATATTCATACGTCATTTTTCATATCCATCATGACCTAATTTTCGTCTCACCTTAACTCAAGATATAAAACATAGGAAAGCTTTGCAGTTTTTTATATCCTTTAAAGATCCTTTCTGAAACTCAGTATGTACTTTACCAAAATCTTTAATGAAAATCCATTTTCCAGTCATCAGTAATATTTTTCATAATAATTTAGTTGCTATTATCTCTAAAGTTGCTCTGTGCACCATATCTAAGGAACGAAAACCATATTTAGAATAAAGCAGACTTTCTCTCACTGCACTTTTCAAATATTTCTACCATTTCAGTCCTATTTTCACCTGAAATTACAGTCATGATCTGTGATTTCTTCATCCTTCACATTTTCAAGATAGGCTTTTATCGTCCTTTTCTCTTCAACATAGTAATCTCATCTTCCAGAACAATAAAATCTTTTACTGTCAAACTAGATGTTCTGACTTCCGAATATTATCCTGATATGACAAACTTAATGAAACTAAAACTCATCACTATGAAAGATTATTATTCTCAATTATCTTTTTCAAAACTGAAACCTCCATTTTTTCTCACGTCTTCCACTCATTCTTTCAATCATCCCCTTATATCTATTTGATATTAAAGGAGCCAGTATACTTAGCCCTGTAGTCTTCCAATTTTCTCTCTATTGATGTCTAATTTTCTCAACGCTTTTAACTTCTATCTGTCTGATAGTCTTTGTTACATTGAAAATTTTTCAACTGCTCAAGTGTGAACTGTCATCAAGATGCATCTATACCTCAGAACCATTTCTTCTTCTCATTAAGAGTCTTCAACACTCATCCAGCTGTCCTTCAGCAACACTCTGTTTGAAGCATCAGCAGGATTCTGCAAAACTGTCATCTTCAACAAAATCTCCAAGTTCATTATCTTCTTCACTTCCAGCAGGAGTTTCTAGTGAAATTGATCCTGGTTCATTTCAGTATATTTTTCACTCTATCCACAGGTATTTTCAAGTTTTGCCAACCTTCAAGCAGCAGGTTCCTTACCTGTTTCCTGAAGCATGATTCTGCTTTTCTTTCTTTATCTATTTATAGTTCTCATCATGTGAAAACTCGGTATTCTTATAGTTCTTCCCTGATCGCGCATTGCACGTTATAGCCTGTCTTATCCACCATGTGGTATGTAGAGAATTTAAACTCTTTCATATTCAAATTTTTCCACAGCTTTCATTAATCCTATATTACCTTTCCTGAATCCAAATCCAGCATTTTCAACCTCTATTTGGTATGTTTCTCACATGATTACCTAGCTAGCCTTAAACTTGACTCTCACTCAGCTTTCTGTTTTGCTTCCTCGTCACTCTTTAAGAACCCTCTGTGCTACTCCCATTTTCTTCATCGTAATCTGCAGAGGTATCTGACCTATTTCCTCAAATACATTTTAATAGGTTCATCTACATCCATGCTTTTCTGCCATTTTTAACAAATCTGTCTGAAGAAGTTTATCTATCTCTTGATCCATCTATTTCACTTTCAACAAATCTCATCATCACATCCATTTCAGAGACACTCGATTTCTCCATTTTCCATTTCTTCAAGCAGTTCTGCACTTTCATTAAACCATTATCTTTTAATGTATTCTACTATTTGAACCCGACATCTATCAATTTCTTTATTAATTTTCTGGTTTTTCAACAGAAAAATCATCCGATAGACTTGAATCTAATTTTTCAGCTGACACTTATCTTCTGTAGCTTTTTATAAAACTAGCAAGATTGCTTCTAGGTTTTCATTCTTTCCAGACAGTAATCTGATCTCCTTATCAACTTAAATCTTTATACATTTTTCTATTTCTCTCAATGTTATGAATCATATTTTCAATTCGATTCCAAACCGTCCAAAACCACATACATCTCATTTTTCAGTCAATAACTCACGCATATGATCTATTTCTCTTGAAAACCATCCCACAAAAAGTACCTCTTATAATGTCTTCCTCATTTTCGATATCTGCTTCTGCTCTTAACTTCATAGTCACTATTAATTCCTCCTTCCTCCCAGTGCCAGAGAATCCAGTTCTGTCCATTTCAGTTGACTGTCTTCAGTTTTTCCATTATATCCCTGTACATGACATTTTCGAACACCTTGTCATAAAACTTTTCGCAATGTTCCTGTTTTTTCTGAAGAAAGGTTATTGATATTTTAACAGAAACTCAGAGTTTCTATTTCAAGGGAATTATAAAATTCATCTTTTTGCTTTTACTTACAACTTTTTCTTCTTTTTCTGAAATTCTTTCTCTATACTTTCCCTTATTATTGGAAAAGCTACAAACTCCTCCTACAAGAAACTCTCCTTATCTCATCCCCTCAGTTCCATGAAAGTTTACTTTTATACAGATTTTTCTGTATTGTTTGTTACATTGGCACTCTGAACCTTTTCAACCATTTTCCTTTTTCCGGTTATTTCATTCAAATTCAGTCTTTTAGAATATCCATCAAAGAGATAACTGCAAAACATCCTTTGAAGTTTTTCACATATTTCTAAAAATTTTTCTCGCCATATTTCTCTAAATATTCATCAGGATCCTTTACTTCCTTCAACTGACAGACATCGTATATTGAAATCATCTTTTTCAGCATATCGCAGTTTTTGAAAGTACCGCCTCCTCACCGGCACTGTCACACATCATAGGCTATTATTATGTTATCTGCATACTCTTTCTAGAAGTTTTGGCCTGTCCTGCAGTAAAGCTGTTCCAAACTGGCACACTGCATTGGGAAAGTGATTTTATGGGCAGAAAGCACGATCCAAATATCCTTCCATCAGTATGGCTAGTCCTTTTTCTTATATTTCTCTCTGTTAGTAAAACCGAATAGTTCATAAAGATTTTTAGAATCTATGAATTAAATATTTTGGAGAATTATCATTGTTTATAATAATCCTTCCTTCCAAATCCGACAGAGTTTCTCATTGTTCTATTATATATTGGAAACATAATCTGTTTCAAATACATCGAAAACATTTCCCCATCATTTTTCCTAATAAGTCCGATTCCAGGATATCCTCTTCTGAATATCCTTTCCTGAGCGTATTCAGTAAACTGTCCCATGTGTCACAAATGAAAACTCCTATTCCGTACTATTTCTTCCAGAGAAAACCTCGATTCTCCATATATATTTCAATGCCTGCCCTGATTTCAGAATATTTTCACTGAAAATTCTCTAGGGCTCCTCTATTATTTCCGTAGTATTTTTCATTCTGAAGTAAATTTTTCACTTATATTCAATTTTTATGTACGGCATTTTCTCAGACAATTCCTCTACAGTCCTCGCAAAAAGTGATATTATCATCTTCATGGGTAAAGGATACAGTACTTTCACCATCTCTGTACTGAAGTCCTTAAATGATATTTTTTGTGGGACTTACAACAAAAGATCGGCGTTCTTTCTTCTTTAAAATGAGTGAAAAACTCTTATAATTAGCACCTGTCTTCTTTAATGTTACATATCTCCCTATGACCTGTATCTATATCCAGATTTTCAAGAAACTTTTCTATTTCTTCATCTTTATACATAAATCACTCTCACTTTCATCCCACTATATGTATTATTTCTAAATAGTCAATATCATTAAGTAAAATTTATTTATTCTTTAATTTCAATTTCATCATCTTCATAATGTCCTCAAACACTATTATCCATGATCTTAAATTTTTCATTACCTTCATAAACTCTGCTACTTTTCCTGCAACTATTGCCAACCCATATTTATTAGTATTTTGATAATAAATCATCAATAGTTATTTTTCTTTTCATTTTTCTCCATTCAGGGAATAATTCAAAGTTTATCCCTTTCCTATTATATCTATTAATTCCTGTATTGAATCATCCAAATTTTCTTCATTTATAATTGTATAATTATATTTATCTTCATACTTCCAGCCTCTAGTTTCGATATCTTTCAGTCTTGTCTGTATTACTTTCTGAATCTGTTTTTCTGTCACAGCTCTTTTTCTAAGTGATGTCCATATCTTTTGTCTGAAGAATACTAAAACAGCATCCTTCTTTTTCCTAGCAGTAAGTGTCTCTGAACATCAATTTCCAGTACTACATTAAGACCTTTATCAAGATTCTTCCCCACTGTTTTTCTCAGTGTACCGCAACAATTTCCATGAACTTCTGCATATTCATAAAATTCATCATAGCAATTTTATTCTAAATCTCTTAGATAGGAAAAATAATCTTTCCATCAATTCCTGTCTCTTGATTTCTAGTAGTTGCAGAAATTGAGAAGAGGAATATTGCTTGTCTTTTCCAATCTTTAGCTACTGTTGATTTACCTGAACCACTGGGTCCTGAGATTATAATTAGTTTTCCCATGTCAACCTCTTTTAGAGAAGATGACATTTATACTCTCAATTATTTCAGCCTCTCGTCCCTATCTTAATATTCTATTCTTAACTACTATAATTTCTTCTGCTGTTTCTTCTGCAAGAACTCTCATCTTCCAGCACTCCATTTTTCAATGTTACTTTTATGTGCTTGTAATCCTTGAACCTGTTCCACTCTGGTATTTTCTTACCTATAATTACATTTTCCTTCAATCCTTCAAGCTTTATCTATTTTTCCTCTCAACAGCAGCACTTTGCAAGTACTTTTGTTGTTTCCTGGAATGACGATGTTGAGATAAAGCTTTCTCGTATTTACTGCGGCTTTTGCGTACCTTGTATCTACAGGTTCATATGTTGCAGGAGTTTTACCTTTTTTCGATTAATTTAGCATTTTCTTCCACTATTTTCTTGTCGATTAATTCGTCTTCATGAACAATGTATTCCTGCTTTCTTATTTTGAACCTTCTGGAACATCTGTTTTAACGATTATTTCACTGTGTTTATCATTTATTGAACACCTTTGTTCCCTATACACTCAGTTGTACTGATTCGCAGTATAAACTGCCAGCAGCTAGCAAGTCCTTTTTATTTTAGTATATCAGTGGGTGATACAGGTCCGTCAGTACTTTTTGCACCTTTTTCAATAAGCATTTCATTTGTTATCACAAGGTGTTTCTCACTGGAACTGTATATCTTTGATAAATTTTTCCGATTCAGGATCTTCAAATCGTTAGTAAGTCCCATACCTTTCTTTCTCTTATCTGAGAATATGCAGACACGTCCGCTACTTCTGTCAGAGTTGCCTTCCTTTTGGATTACGTGCTTCAAAATAATTCCTGTACTTGGAAGACCTCCCGTATATCCTTGTTTCTCCTGTTTTCTTAGATTTTAGCTATAATCTCGACCTTTTTAATCAGTCTCCTTCTTTTTACCATTAGATATGCTCTATATGGTACACTGTATTCAGCAACTTTTTACTATGTAAATTATAATTTAGGTTTACATCGACATTTCTACAGGTTTTATGGCTATTCTTTCTGTAAATCTCATATTTAACATCAATATTTTCCTTTACATAAATATCTCTAAATTCCACTCTTTCCTGCTTTCCAGAAGTAATTATAGGTATCTGATAAGGATCAAATTCAACTGATAGCTTGATCTCTTTTACACTCCCATCCTTTACCTTTTAAGAATTGATCCTGAAGGCACTTCCATCTATGTTTTCCCATGATTATCTTTTTCCTGTCTGGGAAAACTACTACTTTCTACTCCTTATACTTTCTCAAGAGTTTTAATGTCTTAAGTTTTACTTTTCCTGCTACTTTCTCAGCCTTATAATTGATTGAACTCTGCATGCTGTCGCAACTCCTCCTGTATGGAATGTACGCATTGTGTTGTGTACCAGGTTCTCCGATTGATCTGTCAGCAACAACTCACCGCTTCTCTTAAGTATTTCTTTTATGGTTGACAGATCCAGTCTACAACATTTTTTACATACCCTTTTTCAGCTTACATGTTAACGGAGTTCTTATTTTACTCCCTGATTTCAAGTCTTCAATCTCTTTACTAAATCTTCTGTTATCATTGTATTTCTAGTAGCAATCACTCGCATTATGTACAAGATTCAGCAAGGTTCTTCCGTATATTCTTTTCTCCAAGCTTTTTCTATTACTTTTCCTAGCATCAACAAGACTCAGAAACTACTATTCCACCGTCACAGCTCGCAATCATCGTGTTAACTATAACTCATGGGAAATATCAACTAG